>Ga0209317_1002646_pt1 | contig 12617 bp, 9 predicted proteins | sample RifGroB2_FD_183994 | JGI IMG/M metagenome (GOLD analysis project Ga0209317, IMG submission 183994) | Soil microbial communities from Rifle, Colorado, USA - Groundwater B2 (SPAdes) (version 2) | ecosystem: Environmental > Terrestrial > Soil > Unclassified | place: Rifle, Colorado | collected...
AGCTGCATTCATTGTTGCTACCATATTTTTGTTCAAACTGTCCATCCCGACAAGGTCATTAGAAACGATGGTCACGCAGGAGATTCCTGCTGCACCGCATGCTCATGATCACGGTGAACATGAACATGGCAGTGTGCCTCATGCAGAGGGTGTTTCAGATGATGCCTCTCAGGTGGGTATGCAGAAAGTCACCGAAGAAGAATCAAGCAAGACAGGACTGGAAGGCTCATATCATCATGCGGCAGTGAAAGAAGAGACATCAAGTGCCGAGGAAATGCCTGCAACCGGCGCTCAGAAAGAAACAGGCAAATAATTCGAATTATTAATAACGCACAACAATATTGAGGTGGCCTTGATGTTGAAAAGCATGACAGGATTTGGTGTTGCTGAATATAAGAACGATGAACTCACGATACGTGTGGAACTCCGTTCGGTTAACAACCGATTTTTAAAGATAGACTCACGGCTGCCGGAAGTATTGCAATCCTTTGAAACTGAGATTGAGCGTCCAATCAGGGAAAAAATCGCCAGGGGCACTGTCCTCTTAAATGTAAATTATCAATCTCTCCGACAAGAGCCTGAGTATGTCTTGAACAGTGATAGGCTAAAAGAATATTATCATTTGTTAAGCGATATAAAAAAAGAGATCGGTTCCAGAGAGAGAGTATCAATCAATTCCCTGATACTGCTTCCGGGAGTACTGCAAAAAGGAAAAAACGGTCAAATGAATAAGGACTCCCTTTTATCCTTATGTATCTCCCTTATTAAAGAAGCCCTGGAAAAAATGCTGGAAATGAGGTCTGTTGAGGGAAGGCATCTTGCAAAAGATATCGAACAGAGAAAAGAATTTGTCCTTTCAACACTCAACAAAATTGAAACCATGTCGCCTGTTATAGTTCAGGAATATAGTAAACGCTTACGAAGCAGGGTAGCCTCGTTACTGAGCGGAACAGATATAGAATTGACGGATAGTAGTCTTTGCCGTGAAATTGCCATCTTTGCAGAACGATGTGATATTACCGAGGAAATTAGCCGTCTTAAAAGCCATTTATCTCAACTACAGGAAACCATACATTCAGATGACTCCGTGGGGCGGAAGCTGGATTTCATTATTCAGGAAATGTTCCGTGAGACCAATACAATGTGCTCGAAGGCAAATGACAGTGTAATGCTGAAGGATTTGGTGGACGTCAAAACAGAGATCGAGAAAATCAGGGAACAGATATTCAACATCGAATAAAGGTTCACGTTTGTCTGAATCCTTAGGGTAACGGGCAGGATGGGAAAGATCGTAATCATTTCAGGGCCGTCGGGGTCCGGGAAAACAACGGTATGCAAACTACTCGTACAAAACCGGCATGTGAAGAAATCGGTATCAGTAACCACACGTCCGCCCCGGCATAACGAAAAGAACGGTGAGTCCTACTATTTTGTATCAACCGCTGAGTTTGAGGATATGATCCAGCGCAACGAACTGGCGGAATATGCAACATATTGTGGTTACTACTATGGGACTCCCATTACGGCATTGCAAGAAGCCCTCAGGAATGAAATCCTCTATCTGCTTGAAATAGAGGTTCAGGGCGCATTACAGATCAAAGAGAAATTTCCGGAAGCTATTTCGATATTTTTACTGCCGCCTGACAAAAATACCTTGGGCCAGCGGTTAATCCAAAGGAACACAAATAAAGAGGACGATATGGCGCTTCGTTTGAAAACCGCTGAAAAAGAATTGGAATATAAAGATAAATATGATTACCGTGTTGTGAACGATGACCTTGAAGTAACAATAAATACTATCCGCAAAATACTAAACCTGGTGTAATCATGTCATATAGTATTGTTTTGGGTGTTACAGGAAGTATTGCTGCTTACAAGGCTGTTGAGGTTGTATCAAGCCTGATGAAACAGGGAAATCATGTTACCGTTATCATGACGTCCAATGCCCAGCGTTTTGTGCATCCGGTAACATTTCAGTCGATTTCAAAAAATCGTGTCATAACCGACCTTTTCATCGATACGGGAAATTATGATCCCAATCACGTATCTCTGGCTGAAAATGCCGATATAATGGTGGTTGCACCGGCAACTGCAAATTTTATTGGAAAAGTTGTATCTGGTATAGCAGATGATGCGCTGACATGCACCGTTATAGCCGCACGACCTCCAGTAATTATTGCGCCTGCAATGAACGACAGCATGTATTTGAATCCTATTGTGCAGGAAAATATTGGGAAATTGAGAAAACTAGGATACGTTATAATAGAACCGGAAGAAGGCCGGTTGTGCACGGGGCGTGTTGGGATTGGGAGATTGGCTTCTGTTGAGAAAATTGTTGGTGTAATCAATGAGGAACTCAACAAAAAGAAGGGCAATTAAATACTCATGAATAAGATACAAGTAAGGGTTATGAGAAAGCAGGGATGTGGGGATTTACCTTTACCCCAATACATGAGCGAGGCCGCCAGCGGGATGGATTTATATGCCGCAGTGGATAAGGCAGTTCAGATTGAACGCCATGAAATTAAATTAATTCCCACAGGTGTTCATATAGAATTACCTTTGGGATATGAGGCTCAGGTCAGACCAAGAAGCGGCCTGGCTCTAAAACACGGATTAACGATTGTAAATACACCAGGAACGATTGATAGCGATTACCGTGGAGAGATTGGTATTATTTTGTGTAATCTTGGGAAAGAAAGATTTACCGTAGAGCGTGGGATGCGCATTGCGCAACTGGTAATCCAACCCGTATTCAGGGCGGAATTGATTGAGGTTGCGTGTCTGGAGGAGACCCGTCGTGGCGCAGGTGGGTTCGGTCACACGGGACATTAAAGAAAAAACGCATTATGTGCTTTTAGAAAAATGAGGTTTCCCTCAAAATCCCCCTTAATAAAGGGGGCTAGGGGGTTGTAAGATAGCCAGGAAAAAACACAACACCCTGAATCCTCCTTTGCTGAGTGGGAATTAAAAAGAATAATCTGATTCCTTTAAGAGGACTCTATGGAAACAACCGTTGCGAAAAAGACATGGACAGAAAAAGAACTAATGTCTTTACCTGAGAATGGGTATAAACATGAGTTAATAAACGGAGAACTTGTTATGGTGCCAGCAGGAATGGAACACGAAAATATTGTAATAAAATTTTCGGCTGCATTGGAAAGATTTGTTTCAGAACGCAAACTTGGTGCAGTATTTGGTTCAAATGCCGGCTATCGGATGAAATCAGGCAACCTGCGTTCACCTGACGTATCATTTATAAGTAAAAAGCGGTTACAGGGATTTAAACGGCCCCCCAAAGGTTTTTTTAAAGGTTCACCCGATCTCGCAGTTGAGATTCTTTCACCTTCTGACACCATGGAAAATCTTCATGAAAAAATTGTTGAATATTTTGAAAATGATACAAAATTAGTATGGGTAATCAATCCTGAAGAACAAGTTATTTTGGTATATCACTCGCCGCGTCCCGACAAGCTTCTTGCAGGAAATGACATATTGAATGGAGAAGACATTTTTACAGGATTTACACTCCCCGTATCGGAATTGTTTGTAGAATTATAATTATATGGGAATTAAACGTTTTATACGTTACATCACTGCAATTATCCTTCTAGCCTCCGCATTATTTATCTTTTTAAGTTTTCTCAGCCATTCTTCCAATGACCCGCCTTTTGCGGATTATCCAATCAATAACCCTGTGCACAATTTCTGTGGAATAGCGGGGGCGCAAATTTCAGGATACGCATTGTCGGGTCTGGGGAGGACTTCCTATATCATCGTCGTCCTGGTGGCATGGCTGGGAGTTGCATATCTCTTTAAGGAGAACATAGAACATCTCTGGGTAAAAATGATCGGAGCAGTTCTGCTGCTGTTTTCCATTGCATCTTTGCTGACGCTTGGGTGCTATGCATTTAAAAAATCCCTTATCTCAGCAAATGTGGGAGGAATTTTCGGAATCGTAGTTGTCTCCAGGTTATATGGATATTTCAATCTGACAGGGACAATCATTATTTTGGCGTCCGGGCTGGTTATATCAATTATGCTCTTGCTCAACGTCACTCCTGTTTCTCCTTTTATCAAGGTATCAAGAGCAAAAAAAGAAAGGTCTGTACCAGCACACGATTCTGAAAATGAAGACGCTGACACCCGTTACCGTGCAAAAGCAAATGCATCGAATAATTCAACTGTTTTGGCCAATAATCACCTGGATGCGATTCCTGCGAATGCAATTGGAGAAATGAATGAGCATCCTGTATCTGTGGGCATACTTAATAAGATTCAAGAACAACATGATGTGGAACAATATCTGGAAGAGGAAGAACCGGACATCTATGCTGAAACTATCAAACAAAAAAAACAGGATTATGAACTGCCGCCAATTGATCTCCTGGAAAAGCCCGCAGTTGAACAGCATTCGGATGATTGGGATCAAATTACACAACGCGCACAGGTGCTAAAAAACACCCTCGTACAGTTCAATGTGAACGCAGAAGTCGTGGAAATTGAGCGAGGTCCTGTCATAACCATGTATGAATTAGAACTGTCTCCGGGAACGAAGGTGGGGAAGGTGGTAAGCCTTTCCGATGACCTGGCTATTGCTCTGAAAGCGCCGAGTGTAAGAGTCGTCGCCCCCTTGCCGGGCAAGTCATCTATTGGATTAGAAGTTCCCAATACAAAGAGAAAAACGGTGATGTTGCGGGAGTTGCTTGAAGCGTCCGATGAAATAAGGAAAAAAATGGCAATTCCACTCCTGATCGGAAAAGACGCGGCTGGTAATCCCCTCATATCCGATCTGGCGTCAATGCCCCATTTACTCATAGCAGGAACAACTGGTTCCGGCAAGTCTGTTTGTCTTAATTCAATCATATTGAGCATTCTCTTTATGCGGCACCCAAGCGATGTCCAGCTCCTCCTGGTAGACCCGAAAATGGTCGAATTTTCCCTATTCCGGGAAATTCCCCATTTGATAAGCCCCGTAGTAACGGATATGAAAAAAGCCGCAGCCGTGCTGGAATGGGCGGTAAACAAGATGGAAGAACGATACGCATTACTTGCCAGTGTTGGCGTAAAACATATAAATGCCTATAACAGACTGGGGACTGCCGAAATTAGAAAACGCTTAAATCCAGAGGGCGACGCCAATCTTGACGATGTACAATTTTATCTGCCGCATATCGTTGTTGTGGTTGATGAACTGGCGGACTTGATGATGGTGGCATCCAAGGAGGTCGAGGGTTCTGTTATCCGGCTTTCCCAGAAATCCCGCGCAGTTGGCATTCACCTCATACTTGCGACTCAGCGGCCTTCGGTTGATGTGATTACCGGATTAATTAAATCAAATTTGCCTTCGAGGATATCGTTCTATGTCGCTTCAAAAGTGGATTCGAGGACCATTTTGGATCAAAACGGCGCCGAGAAGCTCTTGGGAAGTGGCGACATGTTATTCTTACCTCCTGGAACGTCAAAGTTGGTAAGGGTGCAGGGTGCTTATGTAAGTGATGAAGAGGTAAATAATGTAGTTGAATATCTCCGAAAACGTGCCGCACCTAAGTTTAACTCCGAGTTGAAAATCTGGAAAGGAACTTCAGAACGAGAGAATATTGCCAAAGACAACCTTTATAATGAAGCAGTGAGAATCGTGCTGGAGACACAAAGGGGGTCTGTCTCCCTCTTACAGAGACGATTGGAGATTGGTTATTCGCGCGCTGCAAAGTTGATTGACCTGATGGCTGAGGACGGTGTTGTTGGAGAATACAAGGGGAGTCAGGCCAGAGAGGTATTCCTGTCCCTGGAAGAATGGGATGCCCAGATGGCACGCATGAGCCAAGAAACGGATAAAATATAAATAATATGAAATCAAAAAAAGTTGCTTTAATCAATTTGGGATGTCCAAAGAACCTGGTAGATGCCGAAGAAATACTCGGCAGGGTAGCAGATAGCGGGAGCATTATCTGTCAATACCCTGAAGATGCAGAGGTGCTGATTATAAACACCTGCGGTTTTATTGACGATTCCAAGAAAGAATCTATCGATACGATCTTAAAGGCAGCAAAACTGAAGGAAGATGCACAGTGCAAAAAGCTCATCGTAACAGGCTGTCTTGCTCAAAGGTATCCCAAAGAATTGCAGAAAGAAGTCCCTGAAATCGACCATGTTGTCGGCCTAAAAGATTTTGATAAACTAACTAATTTGTCCGGCTCCGGTCAAAAAAGGGAAAATGCCATTTCCACGCAGTGTAACGACGATTGGCGTAATCGGATTAGACTGACCCCAAAACATTATGCCTATCTCAGGATTTCTGACGGTTGCGATAATAATTGCAGTTATTGCGCCATTCCTGGCATACGAGGAAGATTTTACAGCCGAACGATAGAGAATATCCTGGAAGAGGCTCACCAGATGGCTAGTGAAGGGGTAAAGGAAATCAATGTCATTTCGCAGGACACTACTTCGTACGGAGTTGATTTGTATGGAAAACAACAGTTACATGTGCTATTAGAGAAACTTTCAAAAATAAAAGGCATTGAATGGATAAGGATATTATACACCCATCCAAGGCATTTTTACCCGGAACTTATTCATGTGATTGGCCAGCAGGATAAAATCTGCAAATACATTGATCTGCCTATACAACACATCAATGATACAATCCTAACAAAGATGGGACGTGGAGTTACCCATGCGCACATAGAAAGCCTTATTGATGATTTAAGAAGTCATATTGACCACCTGTTCTTAAGAACGTCTGTTATTGTGGGATTTCCAGGGGAAACGGAGGATCACTTTGCTGAGCTTTTGGAATTTGTAAAAACTACCCGGTTTGAAAGGTTGGGGGTTTTTACTTACTCAAAGGAAGAAAGTACGCCTGCGGCATCATTCAAAAAACAAGTGCCTCAAAAGATTAAAGAACAGCGATTAAGAGAAGTCATGCTCACGCAACAGGAAATTATTTTAAAAAAACACAAAGACCTGATTGGCAATTCAATTCCTGTTATCATTGACGAGAAAAATGATAACAATAATGACTGGATTGGCAGGACGTACGGGGATGCACCCGACGTGGACAGCAAGGTGATTATTCAGGGAAATCATGTAAAAGCGGGTGATATTAAAAATATGGTTATTACTGGCACTGCAGGTTATGATCTGACTGCAACGTCTATAAAAAATGGAAAGAGGATCAAATGAATTCGTTTGATTTTTCAAGATGTACGGCATTCAATCTGCCCAATCGGCTAACCCTGTCGAGGCTTTTGCTGGCCATTGTGTTCTTCTATTTTTTGTCGTACCGTTATTACACTATTGCGCTTGTTGCGTTTAGTCTGGCATGGTCAACAGATTGGTTGGATGGTTACCTGGCGCGCAAAAAAGGCCTTCTCACCGATTTTGGGCGTATTGCAGACCCGTTTGTGGATAAGATTATCGTCTGCGGCGGATTCATTCTGCTCATACAGCATGCCCGCGATATCATACCATCATGGATGGTTGTCGTGATCGTAGCAAGAGAATTCCTGGTCAACAGTCTGAGAAGTTATTCAGAATCAAAGGGGATAGAATTCGGGGCGACGATATGGGGCAAGGCAAAGATGTTTGTCCAGTCGTTTACCATCAGCCTGATCTTGTTATTCTTTGCCCATCTCCAGCACCTCATAGCCATCAAACAGGGTATTGTTGTTATGCTCTGGATTACCGTCATCATTACCCTCGTGTCTGGAATCACCTACATGGTGAAAGCCGGTCCTGCAATCCTGACGAAGTAATAATGACATAGTCATTCACTACCCCCTCTATCCCGCTTTTCTAAGGGGGATTAACTCGAGGTTTAGGAATTTCAATCCGACCATGTAGTGGCAAGGCGCGCCTTGCCACTACTCGATTAAAAGTCGCCGAAGGCCTAATTTAATTGTATAGGAATTTTCATTTATTTATGCGGGTTTTGGGGAGACACTGCCAAACTTCGGTTGTCCGTGTTTAACTTAAATCCACTCCCAGTTTTCACGAGGACAAGATATTTTATAATGGCACAAATTATTCCCCTCCCCGACTGGAATCGAGGACAGATCTTGGGGGGATACTCCACAATTCCCCTCTTGGGAGGGGTTAGGGGTGGGTACCTTTCTCCGTTCCCCGCTTTTGCGAGGACATGCTTCACGAGGACAAGGGTCATGAAATCTCAGTGAATATTTCACGAATTACCGACTTACCCACCCCTTAAATCGTTCGACTGAGCTCACGACGAAGTCCCCTCCCAAGAGGGGACTTTCTAAGTCGAGTTATGGTTCTGCCGGGAGGATCCGCTATGAGAAACAATAATTATTTTGTACGTATTTCACAGATCTGTTGCGGAATGACCATTGGCATGGGCATTCTCGCTTTTGTGGGCTGGTTATCAGGACTGCGATTGTTAGCTAGCATCCGTCCGGATTATATCCCCATGGCGCCAAACACCGCCACTGCCTTCATCATACTTGGAATCGCTGTCCTTGTCCTTACCTTCCAATCTCTCTGTCGTTTCTCCCGATGGTTTTCTGCATTTTCTGCGATTTTGACCATAGCGCTGAGTATTCTGACGCTTATCCAATATTTTATTCGTGTTGACCTCAATATTGACCAGATGATATTAAGAACCTCCGGTTTATTAGGTAAAGTTCCTGTTGGTTGCATGTCGCCCATTACCGGGGGAAATTTTCTCCTGGGGGGCATTGCACTCTTGTTACTGGCGTTACCCTCCTATGGAAGACTCACACGGGATATTTCATCGTGTCTCGCCGTAGTAACGACAATCACCGGATTGGTGGTAATACTTGCTTACCTTTATGGGACACCCATTCTTTATGGCGGTAATACTATACCGATGGCGGTCACAACGGCATGCGCCTTTGTATGCCTGGGCATTGCGTTAATTGCAACATCAGGTTTGGAGTGCCTGCCTGTGCGGCTTTTTGCGGGCACATCAACGCGCGCACGCCTGATGCGCGTCTTTTTCCCAGCCACGATCGTGATTATTCTGATTGAAAATCTTGTGAATGCCTTTTTTATCCTAAAGTGGAATTTTAACCCGGCGCTCGTGATTGCACTATACACGGTAGTATTTGCATCAATTGTGGGTATTTTTGTGTTTCGAATGTCAAAAACGGTTGGCGATGATATCGACCGTGCAGAAACCTTACGCCGACAGGCAGAAGAGGAAATCCGTAAACTTCTACATGCGATAGAGCAGAGTCCTGCTGTAATTATGATTACCAATACCGCCGGTAATATTGAATATGTCAACCCGAAATTTACTCAACTTACCGGTTATACGAAAGAAGAAGTTATTGGAAAAAACCCGTGCATTTTGAAATCAAGCGATACGCCGCCCGAGGAATATAAACGCCTGTGGAATACTGTTACTTCCGGCGGAACGTGGCAAGGTGAATTTCATAACAGGAAAAAGAACGGTGAATTATACTGGGAATCCGCAACCATCTCTCCTGTCAGGAATGCAGAGGGAGTCATCACCCATTTCATGGCGATAAAGGAAGACATTACGGAGATGAAGCAGATGACGGACAGGCTGAAGGAGAATGAAGAGAAATTCCGTTTATTAATTGAATCGAGTCAGGATGGCATACTAGCATACGACAATGATATTCACTACATTTTGTGGAATAAGGCGATGGAACACATGTCAGGCGTGAAGAGGGAGGCGTTGTTAGGAAAATCACCCTTTGAGGTATTTCCGTTTTTGGAGGAAGTTGGCGAGGCAGAGGCATTCAGGAATGCCATAAAAGGCAAGCCAACCGTGAGAGGGGCAATGCGGTATAACGTTCCACAAACAGGAAGGCATGGGTTCTTTCAGAGCGCTCATTTTCCATTATTCGATGCAAATGGAAAGATCGTCGGCGGAATGGCAATCGTTCGGGATGTGACTGAACAAATGCAGAATGAACAGAGAGTAAAAGCCCAGCATGCAGTAACGCAGATATTGGTTGAATCTTCTACAATCGAAGAAGCATCTCTGAAAATCATCGAGGTTGTCTGTGAATGTCTGGGATGGGATGTTGGCGAACTGTGGCTGGCGGACAAGCAGAAAGGGGTGTTGTGTCTTACAAAATCCTGGCATTCACCAACGATTGAGCTGCCGGGATTTGAGGCAATTACCCACAAGACCACATTTGCGCCGGGTATCGGACTGCCCGGTCGTGTCTGGCAGAGCGGCAAGCCTGTCTGGGTTGTTGATATTGCGCAAGACGCTGGTTTTCCGAGGGCAGAAGTAGCGGTAAAAGAAGGACTGCGCGGCGCATTTTGTTTCCCTGTAGAAGGCAATAGAGAAGTCATTGGTGTTATAGACTTTCTGAGTCGCACGACGAGACAGCCGGACAATGACCTGCTCAACATGATGACTGCCATCGGCAGGCAAATTGGTTTATTTATTATACGTAAGCAGTCCGAAGAGCAAACAAAGATTCAATTACAGCGTATTTCTGCCTTGCATGAGGTTGATATAGCAATAACAGGCAGTTTTGATCTGCGCCTTTCACTGAATATATTCCTTGAAAAGGTTATTACACTGTTAAACGTGGATGCTGCAGATATATTCGTTCTTAACAAACACATGCAGGCGCTTGAATACGTAACGAGCCGTGGCTTTTTATCAGACGCTGTTAAAACTCCTCTTGTATCGCTCAGTGATGAAGTGCTTGGACGCGCCGTGAGTGAGCGCCGTCTCATCAATATTCCAGATTTGCGTGAAGTGAAGGATACCTTTAATCGCGCCAGAATTCTGTCAGACGAGGGCTTTGTGTCGTATTACGCCGTGCCGATCGTAGCCAAAGGGTATGTGAATGGGGTACTTGAAATCGTTCACCGTATTCCGTTCCATCCGGATCAGGACTGGTTGAATTTTTTAGACATTCTTGCGACACAGGCTGCGGTTGTTATTGATGATGCGATGCTCTTTGAGGAGTTGCGACACGCCAATGTAGAACTAATGACGGCGTATGACAGGACGATCGAGGGATGGTCACGTGCCCTCGATTTGCGCGACAAGGAGACCGAGGGACATTCCCGGCGTGTGACAGATATGACCGTGGAAGTGGCAGCAGCTATGGGCATCGGGAAAGAGGAACTCGCCCATATCCGTCGTGGGGCATTGCTCCACGATATTGGCAAGATGGGCATACCTGACCGCATACTGCTCAAGTCGGTACCCCTTACCGATAAGGAATGGGTGATTATGCGCAAACATCCGGCCTACGCTTACGAACTGCTCTGGCCCATTGTTAATTTGAGACCGGCAATAGACATTCCGTATTGCCACCACGAGAAATGGGACGGATCGGGCTATCCGCGCGGGCTCAGGGGTGATCAGATCCCGCTGGCTGCACGTATCTTTACCGTGGTGGATGTATGGGATGCCATGATATTTGACCGGCCGTACAGAAAGGGTTTTGCAAAAGAAAAAGCGCTTGAATACATACGTTCAAATGCAGGCATACACTTCGATCCAAAGGCGGTGGAAGTATTTTTAGGTTTGAAGTAGTGTTACGGAATGCCAGCATACCAAATGTTTCGGTTCAATCGAGGACGATTGAACCATCAGAGGGTTAGGAATGGCGACGAGAATTAAAGAAACAGACGTTTAGGCTACTTTCAGTCCAATACACATCTTTATCGCAGCGTTTACTTCTTTCAACAAGTCCTCCAGGCTGACGGGAACGATTTGTACGGCTTGCCCCAGGCTGATCGTCCTGGCCAGGGTGTTTCTGAGGATGGGATTCTTCAATTGTTTGAATCCGAATCCAACGAGTATATCGAGGGTTTGTGGGTATTGTTTGATGAGTTGATAGACATTTGTGTTGGCAGTTGCGACGGTAATTTGCTCGGTCGACTCTTCTTCTACGTCAAGCTGCATCGTTTTCCAGGCATTGATAGCAAAGCAGAACATGGCGGAATACTCAATAAAACCGCTGATGCCCATAAAAGCATAAAATTGCGGATACAGGTGCTCGGAAACCGGTTGTGCGACTACCCTGAACGCACATCCAATGTTTATCAGCACGAATGTAGCGTTGAGCAGTTTCGTACTGCATAATTTTACGCCCTTACTCAAGGGAATCATCTTAGAGGCACATCCCAGGATCATCATGCTGATGAATCCGATAAAGATGGCATGCCGGTATGCGCCAAACAAGGCATGAGAAGTCCGTTCCCCCGATAAGGTTTCATAAATAGTAAAACTCAGCAGAGCGCTTTCTGAAACAAACAGCCATATAAGCGCTGCCCTGATATATTTTCTGAATCCAATGGGTAAATTAGGGTTGTTCTTGACGGTCTTTTTACTGTCGAACAAATTCAAATTATATATGAATAAAAATACCCCGACGGTCTCCAGAATCCCGGATATTAAAAATACTGCATTAAAAAAGCCATAGAGGTTATCCGTATATTCCCGATAAAACCCTGATATCGTTCTTAAAGCGATAGAGATATTGAGTATGTAGAGAACATATGCGCTTATTTTTTTGTTTGGCTCCTGTATGCCCAGGAAAATCGGCAGCGTCTTTGTAAATATTCCAATAATGACCATGCAGGCAAACCCCATAATCTGGATGTGCCGAATGGGCCCCTTAAAG
>Ga0209317_1002647_pt1 | contig 12615 bp, 10 predicted proteins | sample RifGroB2_FD_183994 | JGI IMG/M metagenome (GOLD analysis project Ga0209317, IMG submission 183994) | Soil microbial communities from Rifle, Colorado, USA - Groundwater B2 (SPAdes) (version 2) | ecosystem: Environmental > Terrestrial > Soil > Unclassified | place: Rifle, Colorado | collected...
TTCTCTGGGAGCATCCGCACCGGTCTGGATAGTTAATTTCACTTCCGTACCGGCGTCCCCTCTTATTTTTGCGACCGCCTCCGTTATGCTCATTCCGATCGTCATCTCGTCCTCTATTGATAATATTTTGTCTCCGGGAAGTAATCCTGCCGCCTTAGCGGGAGAACCATCCAACGGTGCTACTATAATGAGCTGATTATCTTTTTGGCCTAGCTCCGCGCCAATACCCTGGTATTTTCCGTCCAGTTGTTCGTTGAGATTTTTGTTAATTGCAGGAGGTAGAAAGGAGGTATAGGGGTCGCCCAACGATGAAACCATTCCTTGTATCGCACCGTAAAGCATTTTTTCGGCATCGACCGGTCTTTCCAAATAATCCTTGCTTACGATGTCCCATACTTCCCAAAAAAGCGAGAAGTCTACCTCTTTACTGCCGGGGTATTGATTCTTAATTTCAATTTTCGGGGGGTTCTTCCTTACTTCAAATATGTATCCGCTTTTGCCAAAATAATAACCTCCGTAGAAAAACCCTACGGCTATAAGTATCGTAATTAAAAAACGCTGGAACTTTTCGAAAGGACTCATAACTTTTTCTATTCGATAATGTAAAAATTCGGCAGATCGATCTCTACGGGACCAAGTTCATTATCGAACCTTACAAATATACTAGATACTGAAACTCTGTCAATTACTCCGATCTTGCCGAAATGGGGTTTTTGCAGTACCTGCACTTTTTGTCCCTTCATTACTTTCTTTACTACTTTTAATGGAGTTTTTTTCTTTTTTGCGGGGGCGGTTTCTTCTTCGGTGCCGGACATCGGGATGCGCAAAACCCCCAGATCTCCGTGGAAAAATACATGTCTGTACGCCACGGAATTGAAGAGTTTATAAATAAAATCCGGTGTTTCCAGCATACCGAAACCCGACAGCACCCCAAGACCCATGTTCACGGATTTCGCGTAGGAAAAGCCTGTGGGATCGGCGCTTCCGGCTATTATGGCCGAGATCTTAAGATCGTGCGCCTTTTTTATGGTGTCGGTATCGGCGTGGTGACCAATATAAACTATTTTCCCTTCGGTGGTCTTTATAAAACTCTCCAGGTAGAACTTTTCCAGGATCTCGGTAGGATTTGGAAAAACGACGAGTTCCCCGAAGGAGAAATTATTTGTGCAGGCTACGAGGTCAACCTCCGTAACGGTCGTTTTGATCAGAACGGAGCTTTCGGGAACTACATCGCTCACTTCTCCCCACAAACCCGACAAAAGCGTATATTTTGTAGGCATGTCCTCAAAAAAATATTCTTCCGAGGAAGTATCAAAACTCATGTAACCGTTCGACTCGGCCGTTACTTTTTTTGCGCCGAGCTTCCCCAGCAGGTTGCCTTTTTGAAAATAGACCTTTTCCCGCAAAAATTTAACAGGCTCAAACTCTTTCGGGTAGTAAACCGTGTTCGGAGAGTGCAAGCAATCACCCAGCTTTTGGAAAGGTTCCAGTCTATCTCCTTTTTGAACAAATAAATTACCCTTACTAGGTAAATACCTTTCAACCATAACTGTCTTGTTTTCAACAATTTTTCTGATAATGGGCGCCAGCATCGCTAAATTCCTTTCACAGCCTCCTCAATTTCTCTCATAAACGCGTTCATTATCTTTATGTCCGAAATGAGCTGAGTACGTTCTACGCGGGTATCGAAAAGCAAACCTAAAGTGCCCCCCGCTACCCCACCCTCAAGATTGCCTATTAATTTATTTTTTACACTAAGTTTAGTAGTAATCGAATTATCTAAAGGAAAGGCAAAAACTGAGCCCTTTTTAATAGCGAAGAACTGACCGGTATCTAAGGCTGTCGAGAGCAAAACTTCGGTATCCCCGGGTACGATAGCGAAAGTACCGACATTTTCGATGACCTGCGAGGTGTCCACATTAATATTTGGGTTATACTCCTTTATAAGCTGGGATAAAAGAACGGCATTATTTTTGTCGATCTTTACGTAGTAGTAGCCCGGACTGTCAAAAAGGTCCAAAGCCAACGAATATTTAAATACGGCTTCGTAGTCACGGCGGGCAAAACGGTCGCCCGTAAATACCACGGGCTTGTCGGACGTTAATTGGATCCCGGCCTTTTTAACTTTATCTATTATGAGACCGTCGAGACTTACCTGATCGTTGTAGTCCCTGGTTATAAGCTGGGGATAAATGGAAATATTGGCGAAGTACTCGTTGTTCGTTACAAAATCGATCGGGACCTGAGAAAGTACTGTATCTTTGGTCACCACGACACTCTCATCTACCAGGACCGGAAAATTTCCCTCATATTTGGAGAGTAGGTCCCGTACATCCGCCATTAACTTTATATTCAGATCCTGCAATGGAAAACTCACCATGCCTGTCATAAGCACATCAAAATCTGCAAGTTTTACCTTGTTTTCCTTAGCAATACCGTCAAGTACCTGTGTATAAAAAAGGTTTTCATCACATATGCTTGAAAAAAGTTCACGGGAGTAAGAATAAGGGAATCTTTGAAACTCAAAGGATCCATCCTGCTTTTCCAGGGCAACACTTACACCTGAATAACCAATATAGGCAGCTAAAACGGGCATGAATATATATTATCAGATGGCGTGTCTATCTGTATACTGGATAAGACCCATATATCTGGCTTTTTTGACTTCCTGCGCGAGCTTTCTTTGGTGCCTGGATGTCAGACCAGAATACTTTTGAGGGATGATTTTACCCCTGTCACTGATGAAACGTCTCAGGACCAGAGCTTCTTTATAGTCAGGCTTGGTGCCTGTCTGGGTGAAATAACACTCGGTGTTTCTTTTCATCCTTCTTGGTTGTTTAGTTGTTGTTTTTTTCTTTAGTGCCATATCTTGTTAACCTGCCCCCGCCGGGCGGGGGCCTTAATATCCTAATTAATTTGAAGAATCAAGATCTCCCAAATCTATATCGTCAAGGTTGATCTCTTCTCCGGCCGTATCGCCGCCTGTAACAAAATCCTCTTCCGTAACTTCCTCTTCACCTTCTACTCCGTCCTTTTTAGGACTGAGTATTATCATGTCGTCTATTATTACTTCGGTTTTGTATCTTTTCTTACCGTCGTCGCCGGTCCAATCTCTCGTCTGAAGTCTTCCTTCAACATAAACTTTGATGCCTTTTTTAAGTAGCTGTCCGCATATTTCGGCCAACTTATTCCAAGCCACGATATTGTGAAAATCAACTGACTGTTTCTTTTCACCCTGCGTGACCCATTCTCTGTTGGTAGCCACTACAAAACTTGCTACGGCGTTACCCTGAGGAGTATATCTCATCTCAGGATCTCTCGTGAGGTTACCTATGAGTATTACCTTGTTCAGGTTTCTTGATGCCATATACCTCCAAATGTCAGCTCTGAGCTGTAATTAAATACCTAAAAACACCGTTCATTAACTTAAGCTTATTTTCAAATTTTTTGAGTTTTGAGGGGTCTATTTCGAAGTTAATAACTTCGTAAAAGCCTTCTCTCTGCTTGTTCATCTCATAAGCAAACTTCCTCTTACCCCAAAAATTAGAGGCACTTACTTTGCCTCCGTTAGAATCAATGTTTTCCCGAACCTTGGAAGAAAGCTCTTTAGCTCCCTCTTCTCCGAGTTCCAGTTTGTATATATTCATGATTTCGTATTGCTTCATATGCTTAGATAATTTCCTTCGTCAACGAGTCTATTATATACATTATGGTTTAGGTGTCTACCAAAGACGTCTAATGTAACTAGAATCATTTGAGCCAATGAATAGTACAAAAAAAGAGACTTTTGCGCAAGGGGGTTGGCTCAAACACTAAAATTAAACTCAACCACATCTCCGTCCCGCATCGTGTAATTTTTGCCCTCAAGTCTCACCAGACCCTTTTCCCTGGCCTTTTTTAGGCTCTCCAAGGGCTTTAGATCGCTGTAATTAACGATTTCGGCGGATATAAAACCCCGTTCAAAATCCGTGTGGATTTTACCTGCCGCCTGAGGTGCTTTATCTCCTTTTGTGTAAGTCCAGGCACGCACTTCTTTGGGTCCCATAGTGAGAAAAGATTCGAGGTTGAGTAATTCGTAACCTTTACGAATTAGGCGGTCGAGACCGGGCTCAGTTATTCCGATTTCCTTCATGTAAGATTGCCTCTCGTTTTCGTCAAATTCAGCAAGTTCCGATTCGATTTTGGCACAAATCCTTAAACCGTCCTTACCCAATATTGTTATATTCTGAGTATCCTGGGTACTCAATTTCGACTCGTCCGTGTTTAGTACAACTATCATTGGTTTAAGAGTGAGAAGATTGAGGTCTTTTATAAGGATTTCATCCTCTTTTTCGAGGTTTAGAGATAAAGCCAGCTCTCCCCTATTCAAGGTCTCGTGTACTTTTGTTATAACCTGTAGCTTACGCTGGGAATCGGGGTCTTTTGCCATTTTTAGTTCTTTTTCGAGGATTGGAATCTTTTTTTCTAAGGACTGGAGGTCTGCAAGAATTAGTTCTGTGTTTATTGTCTGTACATCTTCTTCAGGATTGGTCGCCCCTGCTCTTATTACATTCTCGTCGGTAAAGTCGCGGACAACCTGAACAATGGCATCTACCCCGCGTATGTGACCGAGGAATTCGTTTCCGAGTCCTTCCCCCTGAGAAGCCCCCTTTACGAGGCCCGCAATATCATAAAACTGGACAACCGCCGGAATTATTTTTTCCGGGATTTGCCTGTCGCCTGCCTTATTTCCGTAATCGTTTCTCACAAACTGGGCAAGAATGTTCAGGCGCGGGTCCGGAACATCCACGATACCGGTGTTAGGTTCGATAGTGGCGAAGGGATAGTTAGCCGCAAGTGCGGCCTGGCGTTTGAGCAGGGCGTTAAATAGTGTAGATTTGCCGACGTTTGGTAAACCGACGATTCCTATTGATAGTGACATATGGGGTGATTATATAGTGAGTAAGAGTTTTTGTGTAGAAACCAAAAAACTCGCAGTACAAAACTAAGGTTGGACAGTTCGTGTTTCTATACCTTATTTTAGAATATAAAACACATTCCTTCCTCCCCCTCTTTTAGAAAGAACATCATACTTACAAAGGGTTTCCAACACCTGATAGGCTGTTTTATTGCTTACACCCAACAGTTCTCTGACCTTCCGGTTAGTAATAGAGGCATTCTTTCTGACGTACCCAACTACTTTCATATGTTTGTCACCTAAGGCTATCTGGTTGGAACCCATCTCTCTGGATTTACCTCCCGTTAACAACATTATTTTCTTTCTTACAGCCTCTAGGCTTACATCTACGCCCTCACAGAAGTACTCTAGCCATTTGGTTAAGTCTTTTTTTGTAGGATTAACTGTTTTAAGTGCGGCGTAATAACCCAATCTATCTGAGTTATAGAAATCATCCAAAGCAAAGAAACGTTTAGTATCAAAACCGCTTTTCAGAAGGATATGTGTAGCCAGAATACGCGCAGTTCTGCCATTACCATCAATAAACGGATGTATTCGAACAAACTCGTAATGAACGATACCTGCGGCTAATACCGGGTTAAGTTTCTTAAAATCAATGGTGTTAATAAAATCAAGGAGATCATCCATAAGCTCAGGGACTTCCCTAGTAGCAGGAGGCTTGTATGTAATTTCACCCGTAAATCTATTCCCAACCATGACATATTGATTACCGTGTCTATACTTACCTACATATTCGGGGTTATCCAGCGTTTTAGCCGTAACCATCTTGTGGAGCTTCAAGATGTCTTTGTTTGTAATTTTTTCTAGTAGAACTAACTTATCCAAATATTTAAGAGCGTCAAAGTAGTTAAGCACCTCTTGCCTATCTTTCCCAAAGGCAGTTATTTCTCTACCAATCTCAAGGTTACTTACTTCCTCATATGAAAGACTGTTTCCCTCAATACTGGTACTTGCATGGGCACTTCTTATTAGGGCTTCACGCCTTAAATCCAATTCCCATTTCGGAATCAAGGGTGCATTTATAATTACTTCCCTTGCAGCACTAATTTTTGTAAGATGGCCGAGTATTAGTGGTGTAATTTGATATTTCGGCGTAAACATTAGAGAGATTATATACTATTCATTACCTAAATGCAAGATCTTATATACGGCGTTACAACAATGTTAATACAATTAGCATTACCCTGTTTTGTTATCAATCATTACCCAAACTACTACTTCTGGCGGGACAGTTTTCACTATTCTCCCCCTATTACTTCGCTCAACTATTACCCTGCTCTTCAAAGACTCCGAAAGTTCTATTTTTATTTAAATGGGATCATTTTCTTTGGATTACCGGGAAATAAATATTTCACTACACTCAGTGAATCCCTAATGGTAGTGACATGTGGGGTGATTGTATAGGGCATACAACGATTTGGGAATAAACGGATTTTGGGAACAAAAAAGCCCGGACATCTTGTGCTAAAATCAAAAGATCCTACCTTCCTTTTGATTCGCTCTTGATATACGGGCTTTTCTATGCTCAAAACTCTTTTAGAATATACGGTTTGAGCTCTGACAACCATCTAAAGTCTTTAGAAAATTGTTAGAACTCGGGAGGTAGATGGCACAAAATAGCTGTTAGGCTAAAATGTTTTCCACTTACCTCCCGTTCGAGATACAAAGATTCTTTTCCACGAAAGTTTTTAAGATGCAGTTGTGGTTATGGCATCGTTGCCGTTTCTAAAGCTAAATTTTGCTTTGAAACTTATACAGCAACGTTCATTGAACCTACTACCCTACTACCTGCTGGTACCCAGAGTGGTACTACCAAGGAGGTCATCTTCATCCTTTTTTGGGGGCCACTGGGACTCCCCGGAAAGGATTTTGAAGAACGTCCCGCGGCGTTTTGCCGCTGTTTCAAGACGTTCCCAGTCCCCCGTTTGGGAATCCCGCTCCCGGTCTACTACGGGGGTGAAGGCCACCTCAACCAACTGATCCGGGGTGCCCTCCCAACAAACAACAATTTCCCCCGCCGCGTTGCGGCCCCAACAGGAGCAGTGTGAGCCGTCCTGGGAAAATCCCAGATGGGTTTCACTCCCACAGAGGGGGCAAACACGAGTTTTTTGAATTACCCCTGTCCAGGCCTCCAGAGGCTTGGGGAACTTACCCTCGTTGTCGAGGGAAAGCGTTTCGGCCAGAGCCTTCTCCAAGAAGCCTGTGCCGTAAACCCTGTCTAAAATTTTCAACGACGGCACATACTTCCCCCACTCCAGGCCAAAAGCGGACGCGGTGGCGACCCGCACAATGTCACGCAGAAAAACCTCGCGGTCTCCGCGGGCATTAGCCCAAAGAGCAGTCAATATTACCTGATTTGGGCCTACAACATCCTGGCGGTGTTCCTCTTCGAAGGAAGGGTGGAACTCACCTCTTTCCTTGAGGACATCCGGGGCAGTGTATAACTCGTAAACACGAGTCTCGTCCGATTGTCCCTCCATGATGAAACCCCTGTCGGGGTAAAACCGGTTCATGGCTTTGATCCCAACGCGCGCGGCATTCGCTGTCCACGGGTTGGAGCTGCCATGCGAGCTAACCGCCCTTATAGACACCTCCTGACGGTATATAACCGCCAAAAAGGGCTTTATGGGACGGAGGGCGGGTTTCTTCATCCACGGAAACCCGGCCAGTCCAACAACAGCTACAGTCTGACAAAGACCGCACCGGTTGTAGGGAAGGAGGTGCTCCACAAACCCAGCTGAGCTCTGGGCTGTGTATCCCTCCTCGGGGACCAAAAGGTGCATCCCCTCAAAACTGAACCGTTCATACCCTTGGACCGGCCCCGTCTTCAGTTGGTGCAAGGTCCCAAGGTCTGCTGCAAACCTCAATACCACCTGCGGCACGCCATCTGGATTTACCACCGTCGCTGACGCGGCGGACAACTTAAGGGCCCGCGTCTTGGTGTCAACAAAGACAACTGTTGACACCTTCTGAACCAAAATTTCGCTGTTATTCATTTTCTCCTCTTTTTTTGTTCTATTTTTTTGGTCACTCAGGTCTCACGACTTAAGGCCTCTGAGTAAGCCCACAATCTTTTTACGAGCGATTGTCCTCGACTTTTTCCTCAGCCTGTTTCTCTTCCAACTTTATAGATCACCATATGCGCAGCATATTCGCCTTTTATAGCGGCTCGCAGTGACTTACAAACCTAGGAATTGGCCTGCTGTTAAGCAGATTCGAGAAACTCACCTTGAAGAAGGCAAATTAGCTTTGTTTTGACAAACAAAACCAGGTTACCTCCCTCAAGTGCTGAGAAAAAGTCTTTATTATCTATTAAATTATCAAAGTGCTCTCTCCTTTTTGATCTCTGATAATCCTCCAAAGAATTGGAGAATTATTAGAACTCGGGAGGTAGATGGCACAAAATAGCTGTTAGGCTAAAATGTTTCCACTTACCTCCCGATCGAGATACAAAGATTCTTTTCCACGAAAGTTTTTTAAGTGCGTTTGTGGATTTGGCACTTATCCCAGGTCGATTAATACTTAACCCAGACCTGGGTTTTTTCCCCGACACTGAGCTTGTAAGCCCAGTTTTCGTGGAAAAAAACTACCGCCGCGTGGGACCCCACGGTCAAAACTTTGACCGTGTTGGTATCCCAACCCCCCGCGGTACGGGATTGGTGCTGATCAATTTCGGTGTCCCCCAAAACACCGACTAGAAAACGGGAGGCGGTCCACTCCCCCCACCGATACCCAAAAACCACCCCCTCTTTAAGGGGGAAAACCTCACATTCCTTCCCCCACGGGGTAACCCCCCGGGGGATTGAGACCAACCAATCCTGGAGCGAGAACCCCAGGATAAAGCTTTTGAGCCGATCCTGAACTTCTGCCATCACTTTTCTCCTTTTGTACCGACACTTTTCTGTCTCCTGCCGTTTCCGGTTCAGGTATCCAAGTGCCTCTTTCGCTATTAGATTTTTGGCAGGCTTATCTAATAGCTTGTGAGGATATCCTGGGTAGGACCTGATACCCCCACTAAGTTATGAGATAAACTAATCGTTTCTCTCCTTTTGTGTAGTACCCATACATTTATCTGGTAGGTACACAAAGGTAGGTTTGTGTCTGGCTTACAGCCAGGCGACGCCTAAGCGTCTAAAACAAATTCATGTTTACTACTCAGTAGAACGCAATTTCGTTACTACTTTTCAATTCGTCTCATTTATCCTGATTTGGACTCATAAGAGTGTTTTTCTTTGTATTCGATAATCGGGCCACTCTCTTCAAACGGTAAACCGTCGCTTGCTTTGCAAGCTAAAAGCAGATTCCCGCGGCTGAACTTCCGTCCAACCTACTATCTATAGTAAGAAGGCTTGTTTTAATTCCACCGTTACCCGGACTTGCCGGATAAACGACCGGTAGGGGTTAATGGATAAAACCGCCCGTTGTCCTTACTAATAATCTGTGCCTTCGCCTTTTTTAATTTTAAAAAGGGCAGTTGATGTTTTTCACATTTGACATCTTCTAGGCAGGAATCTATCTGCAATGGCCGGTAGGACCTGATACGTACTCTCTCTTTATATACGGGACAGACCTAAACTTCCCTAACGGGCGCAACCGGCCCGTGAAGAGGATGTTCAGTATTTCCGTACCTTGCAGGTAGGTTTTTGCTTAGAAAATTACCGGGGTTATTGATAACCCGGAGAACAAAAAAAGCCAAGACCCCTAAAGAACCGTTTTTACACGCTTGCTTCTTGCCGGATATTGGCTTTCTTTTTATCTCTTGCGAAGCGGTAGGTTCTTTGCGCGAGGCTTATTTATTAAGATTTTAAAGTACTTTCCCCTTAGCTTTCTGACTACATTATATCCTATAGTTCTATGTCTGTCAAGTGCCCTGACACATATCATCAAATACCTGGATATGCTTTGTCAAGTTCGAACAACGACAGCATACTATAAGTCTTATATCCTGTCAACCCGATTGACATGCACTATAAAATTTGCTTTTATAAGTGTATGCCGTTAATTAATGAGGTGCTCTCCCAGGCAGGCCTCGATGATAAAGAAGCTTCCGTTTACACAACCTTACTTAATAGCGGAGGGTTAACTGTATTGCAGATTGCGGAAAAATCCGGACAAAAAAGAACTAATCTCTATAACATTCTCGAGAACCTCAAACATCAAAACCTGGTAAAAGAAACAAAAAAAGGTGCCACTACAAAATACTTCCCTCAGTCCCCTAAGGAAATAGAAAAGCTGTTGGAAAGAAGATCCCAGATGGTTCACCACGCAAAACTTAATTACGAGATACTTATTAACTCGCTTCAATCACAATTCACTCTTATAGAAAATAAGCCGTTAATTACCTATTTTGAGGGCCTAAAAGGACTGCAAAGGCTTTACGACGATATAAACGATACCGGAGAGGATATTTTGCTCTTTAGGTCCTCGTTTGACGACGATAGAAAAGATGTGGACGATATAATATCCACCCAGATAGTAGAACAGGTAAAAAGAGGCATACACGCAAGGGTGGTAGGACCTCTGGAGGACGTTGAGGAAGCAAAAGCTCTTTATACAAAATATGACAAACCAAGGCTTGTTGAGGAAAGATATATTAAAAACTTCCCGTTCAAACTACCTGCTCAGATATTGATATATGGTAATAAAACCGCTATATCTACAATAAGAAAAGATATCATCATTACAATCATAGACCACAAGGACGTTACCGATACATATAGGGTGCTGTTTAATTTTATATGGGAATACTGCGCCCCGGAGCACAAAGAATTAATAAAAGACTGGGTACAGGAGTAAATTAAGACCATACGACAAACTTGGATTCGATGTATCCTCTGAATCTTTCCGCCACGTCAGGAAAATGTTCCGCAACTTCGGGTTTAAACGAAAGCTCGTTGTGGCCCCCCTCGGATCCTTCTACAAGCTCCAAAACGCGGCCAACACGCTGTGAAGGCCATATTCCCGCCACCCGGTCGGGTTTGCCTACCCCCATGTCCAGAGAAACGGTCGGGGGCTTATCTGCTTCTCCGGTGAACTCTCCGTAGTCACTTAGATCAAAACCGATTCTTGCCGTTTCATAGGTTCTCAAATTTGTCACACTAAAATTCATTCTGGCCTCGCCTCCCGAGCTATTGCCCTGTCTGGCGGTCGGATGTGGTCTTATGGAAACTACGATACGCGCTCCCCTCCCCTCATCAAGAAGTATAAATGAGCTCGAGGCGGATTCTATTAGGTTACCATCTTTATCGCGCTCATCTTGTATCTGAGGTTTCTGTTCAAGTTTTAGATCAGAATTCTTTTCGTACACTCCTTTAAGTGCGCGAAGAGAAAAAACAATGGTATCCATATTCTTCATAAGCTCCCCTATTGTTACATCTCCGCCCTTTCCCCCGGCTATTATCTGAGCTGCCTTCAAAAATTCAGCATTTTTTCTCACAAAAGCTTCGTGCACCTGAGGTGCAAATTCATAACCCGCGCCTGTTTCTGCCTGCCCGAACACCCCCCGCCAATTTAGCGCCTCATTTGCAATGGCGTAAAAATTCTTAAATATAGCCAGCTTTGCTTCTTTGGACAAACCGGGTGCCTCGGCGAAATCAAGTATTTCCTGCCCGGAACCACCATACTCCAAGGCCAGAAAGGATTTAAGACCGTATTCTCCATATTCGGTAACAAAACTTTTCAGCCGGGTTAATCCTTCGGTATTTTCCTGTCCTGACAGTTCCAAATAACTAAGTAAAAACCAGCCCTGTTCGTGCAAGTCGAGAGAGTTTAACCTCAGACCGGTGCCCTCAAAAAACTTATCGTTAAAAATAAGTTCGTAGTTTTTCATAAATAACTGCAGATAACGTTCGCGCTCCTGTCTTTGTCCGGCACTCTCATCGGCTTTTGGGAGAAACAATTCCTGTGACATTAACTGTCGAACCTCTGCTTGCACCGCATTTTCTTCCGCATAAATATTTAATGGGAAAACGCCCTCGATACCGCCTTCTTTTTCCGAAAGTACCGCCATTAAGCCCGAATCGTTAAGCCTTCTTACAAAGAAATCCGGATTGTTGTATTTTCCCAGATCATATAACTTCCCAAGGCATTCAACACCCTCCGTAGTCACTCCCATTTTTCCAAGTTCCAGTCTGAAAAGAATTTCCGCACTCAATCTCATTTTATCTATATTCTCACTCTTAAGATTTCCCAATAGCATCGGGGTGCTCTCCTCCACACCGGCGTTTTTTATCGCGCGAACGTAGGCAGACAGCATACCTTCATGCTCGTGCTCCATTAATTCAGAAACAAATTGCAGAAACTTTTCCCTATCCTCGCCGCTCTGCAGTGATAATGACAAGGTATCCATGTACGCGGCAACAAAATCCAGTCTGTCCCCAAACTCCATTTCATCCGGATCCATCGGAATTATGCCGTTTTCCGGTAAAGTCTTCGTGAGGTAGTCTAGCAACGCTTTCGCCGACTCAACATCTTCGCCATAGCCACAATAATTTGGAAAATCATCACGTTCTCCCCGTAAAAACAACAGCGTGTCGTCTATATCCTCCTGAACTGACTCCCTGTAGTAGTCTTGCTGTACTGCTCTTACATGTCCGAGTTTTTTTAAAAACGCATCGGCGGATGACAGCCCCCCGACCTTGGCTAAAGATACACACACT
>Ga0209317_1002650_pt1 | contig 12607 bp, 8 predicted proteins | sample RifGroB2_FD_183994 | JGI IMG/M metagenome (GOLD analysis project Ga0209317, IMG submission 183994) | Soil microbial communities from Rifle, Colorado, USA - Groundwater B2 (SPAdes) (version 2) | ecosystem: Environmental > Terrestrial > Soil > Unclassified | place: Rifle, Colorado | collected...
ATTGCTGGGGGAGTAACTTATAATCAAATGGGCGTCCGTTCGCAGTAACAACTGCTTCATCTAGCGGGTTAAAGTCCCGCCCGGGGAATTATCCGTTCGTCCCGGTAGCTCAAGGGAGCGGCGTTCTGGTAACAGGGGGTCGTAAGTTCCCAATTGGCAAAACAGCAGGCCGTAACGCAAGTGAACCTGTTCGTAGCCTCGTTAAATAATATGGAGATGCCGACCCTCTGGACGTAAGGGGAAGGCCGCTGTGCATCGGCTCTGATAACGGAAGCGGCCGATGTAATCTTCCGGGGTGGCAGGGGCGGCATGTTGCGGAAGATAAGTAGTCCAGTGCTGGAGACCCGCTATGGTGATGTTGAGGAACATCAACCGGCGCGTATAAGGAGACGAAGTCGCGACGGGCCGTATCGGGAGTCGGAGGGGTCCATAGTACCGCTTGAGGACATGGGACAACATAACCCAGTCCAAGGGAAGGGACCCTGCTTTGTTCACGCAACCAAAGAGCGGAGGTAAGGGGATTGCAGACATGCTAACAACCCCAGAAACTATCAGAACGCTACAGAGGAAGCTCTATCGTAAGGCCAAGCAAGAACCGGCCTACCGCTTCCACGCCTTGTATGACAAGGTTTATCGGGCCGACATCCTCAGTCATGCCTACAACCTTGTGCGTGCCAACAAGGGAAGCGCCGGCATAGACGGCGTCACCTTCGAGGACATCGAGACGGGAGAAGGGGTATCCGCCTTTCTGGCGGAACTGGAAGAAGCACTGAGAAGCAAGACGTATAAGTCCGATCCTGTGAAGCGGGTCATGATACCAAAGAGTGACGGCAGTCTGCGCCCTCTTGGCATCCCGACGATACGGGACCGGGTGGCGCAGATGGCCGCTAAACTGGTCATTGAGCCAATCTTCGAAGCTGATTTTTGCCAGACCTCATATGGATTCAGACCAAAGAAGTCAGCCCATGACGCGGTCGATGATGTCTCATACGCCATGAACGGCGGCTACACAGAAATCATCGATGCCGATCTTTCCAAATACTTCGACACCATCCCCCACGCCAACCTCATGGCAACAGTGGCCGAGCGCATATGTGACGGTGCGATACTGCACCTTATCCAGATGTGGCTTAAAGCCCCGGTCATGGAAGAGGACAAGGACGGAACGAAGCGGAACGTCGGCGGCGGTAAGGGCAACCGCAAAGGCACACCGCAAGGCGGGGTGATCTCACCGCTGTTGGCCAATCTCTACTTGCACATACTGGACAGGATATGGGAGCGGAACAATCTACAGCAACGTCTGGGAGCCCGCATAGTCAGATATGCAGACGATATCGTAATCCTTTGCCGGAGAGGCAAGAGCGGCAAGGCAATGACGGTGCTGCGGCAAATACTGGAGCGGCTGGAACTAACTCTGAACGAGGTAAAGACGAAAACCGTCAATGCCTTGAAAGAGTCGTTCGATTTTCTCGGGTTCACAGTCAGGATGGGGCAAGGCAAGAAAACTGGGAAGTTTTATCCTCAGGTTCAGCCGTCGAAGAAATCCTTGCGAATTATCAAAGACCGAGTCACCGGGCTCACAAAGCGAGGCCGGACCAACATACCGTTTGAATGGATAGTGAACCAGGTCAACGCCACCGTTCGCGGTTGGGTGGGCTACTTCCACTATCGCAATTGCAGCAAAATACTGGGGAAAGTACGCACCCATGTTGAGCAGCGGTTGATAACGCATCTGCGTAAGCGGCACAAGGTCAGAGATCGTATAACAGGGTACGTCAGGTTTCCTCGCAGGTCATTGTATGGAAAGTACGGCCTGTACAAGGTGCCGACCACAGCGGGTTGGAAAAAGGTGCATGCCTGACGGTGAAGAACATCGGAAAGCCGTGTGCGGGAAAATCGCATGCACGGTTTGATGAGGGAGGGCAGGGGCATGGCCGATATAGAAGGTCTCCTCGTCTAACGAAAGTGACGGGAACGAGATTTTCTATGTGCCCCAACCTGTTCTCTACTCTACCCTTGGTGCCTTGGTGCCCCTTGGTGCCATATAATCAAATGGGCGTCCCCTTGGTGCCACTTGGTGCCTGGTGCCTTTGGTGCCTTTGGGCGTCCCCTTGGTGCCCAAATGGGCGTCCCCTTGATGCCCTAAGCCCCACCCCTAAGCCCCCTATACCTCATTTGAGGTGCTCATGGGAGCATATGCGGTCCACCATGCTGCGGCATCAAAAGCCTCTCTCCTGGCGGATCTTCACGAATCCGGCCACTTAGTTGATGATAAGAGCGTTGGCATGCTATCTGCTCTCTTTCAAGCATTACCATTTTCCAAAAGGAGATTCACCCATGCAGAAAGTTATGTCCTCCATCGTTGCTGCCCTTGTTGCTGTTGCTTTTGCTGGTGTTGTATTCGCTGCTGACGCAACGCCCGCTGCTGCTCCGGCTGCTGAAGTGAAAAAAGTAGAAAAAGCCCCGGTAAAGAAAGCAGCAAAGAAGAAAAAAGCAGCAGTGAAGAAAGCCGCAGTAAAGAAAGAAGCTGCTCCGGCTGCAAAGTAATTCCCCTTGCATAAAAAAAGGCCGCATCTAACGATGCGGCCTTTTTTTATGGCTGCACAGGGTGTTCGTGGTCCTCAATGCATCGGCGGGATACCGCACTCCTGGCTGCTACTCCGGCTTAGCTATGCCGAACTTATCCAGCCGGTATTGTAGCGTCTTGTAGCTCATGCCGAGCAGTGGCGCGGCCTTGCTGATCACCCAGTCGGCTCTCTGCATCGCCTTGATAATCAGTCCGCGCTCCAGTTCATCGATGGAGATCCCTCCGGCAGGGAACTCGAAGGGGAGATCTCCGGCCTGGACCACCCCAGGGCGCACCTCCGCCGGCAGGTCCTCGGGTTGGATATACTCGCTCTCGGCCATCAGCACCCCCCGCTCGATGACCGATTCAAGTTGACGCACATTCCCGGGCCAGCTGTAGTCAAGGAGTATCTTCAGGGCGGGCTTCGCGATCCCTTTTAGCGCTATGCCGCAAGAGGCGCAGTACTTCTTCAGGAAGAAGTTTGCCAGCGGCGCGACATCGCTCCCCCTTTCTCGTAGCGGAGGGAGAGTGATCCTGATAACGTTCAGCCGGTAGAAGAGGTCCTCCCGGAAGGTACCCCGCCTGGTCTCCTGTTCCAAGTCCTTGTTGGTGGCTGAGATGATCCTGACGTCGACCGGGATGTTCAGTTTCCCCCCTACCCTTCTGATCTCCTTCTCCTGAATGGTGCGCAACAGTTTCGCCTGCATGGCGATGTTCATCTCGCCGATTTCGTCCAGGAAGATGGTCCCACCTTCAGCGGCCTCGAAGATCCCGATCTCCAGACCGCCGGCCCCAGTGAAGGAGCCCTTCTCGTGGCCGAACAGCTCGCTCTCCATTAACGAGTCGGGGATGGCGGCGCAGTTGATGGCGAAGAAAGCTTTTTCTTTGCGGGGGCTGCCGTCGTGGATGGCGCGCGCCACCAGTTCCTTGCCGGTGCCCGATTCGCCGTAGACGAGGACGGTGGTCGAGGTCGGTGCGATCTTGTTGATCATACGGACCACCTCCATCATCTTCGGGTGGTCGCCGATCATGTTGGAGAGCGCCCTGGTCTCCGCGAGCTTCTTGTGCAGCACCCTATTCTCCCTGAGCAGCATGATGCGCTCGAAGGCGCGCTGCAGGGTGAGGATCAGGTCGTCCCGCTCCAGAGGCTTTTCCAGGTAATCAAAGGCTCCCTTCTTCATCGCCTCCACCGCGGAGTCTATGGTGCCGTGGGCGGTCATCATCACCACGCACTGCGCTGGATTCCCGGCCAGTACCCGCTCCATGAGCTCCATGCCGGACATGCCCTGCATCTTCAGGTCGGTCAGCAGCAGGTCGAACTCCGCGTGCTCCAGCGCCTCGAGCGCCTCCCTCGCCCCGGGCACGGCCAGCACGCGATACCCCTCCTTTACCAGAATGGTGCAAAGTATGTCACGCTGCCCTTTTTCGTCGTCTATGATTAATATGCTGCCGGTCATCGGTACTCCTAGTGAAACGGATAATCTGGACGAATAAGCTTGAAAATAGGTGTGGTTGCCAAGCTTTCCCTGCTGATACTAACCTGTCCGGTTCGCCAGCGGGAGACTCACGCTGAAGGTGGTACCTGCGCCCTTGCAGCTTTTCACCGCCAGAGTTCCGCCATGTTCCTTGATGATCCGCTCCGTAATGGCGAGCCCCAGGCCGATGCCGGCCTCCTTGGTGGTGAAGTAGGGCTGGAATACCTTCTCCAGGTCCTGCGGCTCGATCCCCAACCCTTCGTCGCTGAAGGTTAGCCGCAATACCCCCGCCTCCCGATCCAGGTCGGCGCCGAGGGTGATCCTGCCCCCTTCCGGCATCGCCTGGGCGGCATTGGTGATGAAGTTGCACAGGCAGTTGCGCATAAGTTCAGGGTCCACCTGCAGCGGCGGCAGGTCGCAGGTAAATTCGCGCAGCACCTCGATGCGCTGCTCCCTGAGTCTGTCCTGCATGAGGGGCATCGCCTTGTCGATCAACTCCGGATAGCCTATCTCCTGTAGCCGCAGTTTGAGCGGTCGGCCGTAGTTCATGAAATTGAGCACCATGTAGTTCGCCTTGCGCACCTCTTCCTTGATGTTGTTCGCGATCCACTCGAGTTCGCCTTCCTTTCCCGGACAGGAGGGCAGTAACTCGCTCTTCAAATGGTCGATGGCAAGGCTGATGTAATTCAAGGGATTCCTGATCTCATGGGCGATGCCGGCCGCGAGCTGCCCGACCTTGGATAGATGCTCCGCCTCGTAGAGCCTTTTCTCAAGCAGCTCCTTTTCCTTTAGTTTCTTCACCATCTCGTTCAGATTTTCAGCCAGCCCGCCTATCTCGTCCCCGCTCTCCAACTGGAAAGTGACGCTCAGGTCCCCTGCCGACACGTTCTTCACCCCGGCAGCCAGCCGGTGGATCGGATAGGTGTATCTGCGGGCAAGGAAGATGGTCAAGAACATGCCGATGAGAAAGACCATGCTGGTGGCGACCAGGCGCCTGACGAAGTTGGCGTGCTGGATATCCCGGATGTTGTCCAAAAGCAGGTTCACCTGCACATAGCCCAGCTGTTCGTCGCCGACTATTACCGGCACCACCAGGTCGTACGGCTTATGTGGCGAACCGGCGTAGTGTGTACGGCGGGAGGCCTTCAACCCCTTCTCCAGCTTGTTAATCTCCCGTCTCTTCCCGACTTGGGCGGGATCTGATGAGTTGATGATCTCCCCGTCGTTGTTGATGATGTTGATCTCGTTGACACCCTTGTTTTTTGCCTGCTGCAGGTACTCCTTGAGACGCGACGATTCCTCGTCCGTCTCGGAGGTGAGGTCCTCGACGCTCAACTGGATCGCCTTGGAGAGCACCGTAGAACTCTCCTGTATCTCCTGTACCAGATCATTCTGGCTGACCTGGTTCAGGACGAAGAGGACCAGCATGGTGATGACCAGCAAAGTGAGCATAATCATCACCAGCTTTGTATTTAATTTCATTGTTGACCTTCTTAAGTAGGAGTTCCTGCCAATCAAAGCTAAGCGCTTTACCCAGGCGGCGGCGTTTATTAGGATGTCTGTTCGTTCGTGTCCTCAGGTTTCTGCCTTACGAAGGAGATCTTGAGGCCGAAAGGCTTGGCCACCTTCTCCAGGGTCTCGAGTGTGGGGTTGCCGCGGTCGTTCTCCAGATCCATCAGTACGCGCGGGAAGATCTTCAGGACCCGGGTTGCGTATTCCGCCTGGGTGACCCCGATGATCTTGCGCATGCGCCGAGTCGCCTGGCCGAGCGTCAGCGCCCCGCGCTCCAGGTCGGCGTAGAGGGCATCCTTCTCCGCCCGAATCTCGATGTTGGTTCTTTTCTGCCGTGGCATATCCTACCTCCTGCCTGCTTCGAACAGGTCATCAGCAATCTCCTCGCAGCGGCGCGCCACCCCATTGATGACCTCGTCCTCCACGTTGAACTGCCTCATGACGTCCGGAAGCCTCCGCACCTTTTCGGAGTCAGCCGCGAAGGCGTCGCGCAAGGCGAAGGCTTTGCAAAAGCCTGACAGGGCCTCGTCGATCTTGGCCCAGTCCGGGCGGCCGATGTTCGGCTCCAGAACTCCCGGCCATCTGCTCGCGCGGGGGATCCCGTCCGGATCGAGGAACATGGGGGCGAAGTCGTAGACCGGTGACAGTGTGGCCTGGCCGTGAGCTTTTAAGAGCGCGGTGTTTCTGCCGTGGTTGTCGGTATTGCGAAGAGCCGCGTTGAGGATGTCGCGCCGAACGTATTCGAGGAGATCTGCATTGGCGTCGGAGCTGGACGCGGCGACAGCTTTGCAGAAGCGCAGGTGATCACCCTGCTTGCCGAACTCGGCCACCTCGGCCGCAGAACAGATCGTCTCCAGACCGTAGCGTTGGAAGCGGCCGTCGACCGTGGCCCGATCGAAGCGGGGGACGAAGAGGCTGTCGTCACAGTACTCGAGCGCAGCGCCGACCTTTAGACCGAACCATCTGGCGACCTCGAGGTAAGGAGCTTCGTTCCTGAGGACCAGCCGGTCCCTCTCCGTCTTTCCCCTCGGGAACTTCACCAGCCAGGAATCCATGACCTCGGCATCGGGGAGGGAGCCATCGGGGTGCCACCGCCCCTCGTGATCGCGGGCGAGCAGATACTTGGGTGCGTCGCCCTGGACGTCAGTAGCGCCGGCCACGACCGCTCCGCGCTCCTCGGCGTACTCGATGAAGTCCGCCTTTTTCTCGATGATCTCGTCCATATCGAATCCCGGGTGAGGGTTGACCGGCTTCATAGCGGCCTCAGCGATGCGAAGATTGCCCGGAGGATTGCCGGTTCCCTGCAGCAACAGCATCCAGTCCGCCTCCGGCCCATCGGCACGACCTATCCTGCGCAGCCAGACCCGGCGGCCGGCGCCGGTGGGAATGATGTCGAGCATGAAGGCGGGCCAGGTCGGGGTGTCGTAGCTTCCGAAGGAGACAGGGTAGTTCAAGGCGATGTTCGGGAGCGGCTCCTCGGCGGTGGACTCGTAGGCATAGTCGAGGTCGTAGTCGATGGATGCGCTTCCCTTGTAGCCCAGGGCGAGGTGCCTGGCCGACGGGGTGAAGACCGCGGCGGGCCGCCATGCACCGTTGTGGAAGATTTCGATGGTCGCCTGAAGTTGTGTCAAGCTCGCTTGAAGTTTTGTCATGCTACTCTAATAGCATAGTTTGGACGCGGGTGCAATTTTTTATGCTACTGCAATAGCATCTGAAATACGCTGTCGCAGGTTTATATGCCATTGAAGTAGCATGTTCAGGCCCGGGGCACGGACAAGCTTCGCATGTCATTACGGAGGGTGGGACGCCTTTGAGTTTATTGAGTTTAATCGTTGTGACTCAAGCCGCTCAAGGGCAGTGAAAAATCTGAGTTCCGACGCGCAGCCCTTATGGTTCTCCATAAGGGCTTTTTTTATTCTTCCGGTGCGTAAGGAACTTGTGTAGTGAGCGTATTTTCGTTGTTTAGGGTTAACTTGAGTGGTATCCTGCCGCGCGGATAATTGGCAATCGGGCGCTTTCGCTGACCTGAGGGGAGTGGCGCATGAGAGCTCCTGCGTGGCCCAAGCAGCGAGGGCGCGAGCCTGAAAACTTAGGCGACTCTGCTGCGGGTTGTAAGCAGGTTCTTCGCCTCGGAACAGTATGGGACAGCAGTGGTCTGAGCAAAAGCATCGGCTAAAGGAAGAACCATTATGACCTCTTCGAAAAACCTTCGTGAGACCGTAGCCAACAGCGAGAAGTATCACCGCTTGTTTCAATTCTTTCCTGACGCCATCTCCCTGACACGGGCCAGCGACGGCATCCTGCTCGATGCCAACGGGGCGTTCGAACAGCTGACCGGGTACCGGCGAGAGGAGATCATCGGCCGGAAAACCGCGCATCTGGGGTGCTGGCTCGATCCTGTTTCGTGGGAGGAAGTGTCCAAAGCCCTGGAAGCAACTGGCGAGGTGCGCGACCTGGACACGCGTCTCCAGTGCAAGGACGGCAGACTCGCCTCGATCTTGCTGACGCTGCGTCTCCTTGAAATGGAGGGAGAACCCTGCTATCTGGCCGTCGTCCGGGACATCACCGACCGCAAGCGAGCTGAAGAGAAAGCCCGCGAGCGGGAAGATGAGCTGCGGTCCAAGCTGGACACGCTCTTGTCCCCCGACATCGATATCAGCGGCGACGATATACGGCGGATCATCGATTTTCAGGCGATCCAGGAGCTGATGAACAGCTTTTACAAGCTGACGAAGATCGGTATGGCGCTCATCGATCTCAAGGGGAATATCCTTGTTGCCACCGGCTGGCAGGACATCTGCACGAAATTCCACCGCATGCACCCGCAGACCCTGGCAAACTGCATCGAGAGCGACATCATCCTGTCCCGCAACGGGGAAGGGGATCGCAGGATTTACAAGTGCAAGAACAACATGTGGGACATGGCGATTCCGATCACCGTGGGGGGAGAATATATCGCCAGTGTTTTCCTGGGGCAATTCCTGTTTGAGGACGAAGTGCCCGACCGTGAGACGTTCGCGCGGCAGGCAGAGACCTACGGCTTCGACAAAGAGGAATATCTGGCTGCGCTGGAGCGGGTGCCCCGTTGGAGCAGGGAGACGATTCACAACGTCATGGAGTTTTACACCTGCTTTGCCTCCATGATCGCGGAGCTCAGCTACAGGAATATCCGGCTGGCAAGGGTCCTCGGCGAGCGGAAACGGGCTGAAGAGGCGTTGAAAGTCTTGGCAGCTGAAAAATCCGTCATCCTGAACAGCACGATCGATCTCGTCCTCTACCACGACAAGGACATGCGGATTTTATGGATGAATCGGGAGGCTTGTGATTCGGCTGGAATGCAGCCGGAGGAGCTGGTGGGACGTCACTGCTGGGAGATATGGCATCAGCGTACCGAGGCCTGCAGTGGTTGTCCGGTGATAGCGGCCTTTGATACGGGTGAGCCTCAAGAAGCGGAGATCCGCAGCTCCGACGGCAGGCAATGGCATATCCGCGGTTTTCCCGTCAGGGATGACGAGGGCAAGGTCATGGGCGTTACGGAATTCTGTCTGGACATCACCGAGCGCAAGAGAATGGAACAGGCGCTGCGGGAGTCGGAAGTAAATTTCGCCACCGTCTTTCGCGCCACTCCTTCGGTCCTGGTCATAAGCACCCTGGCCGAGGGGAGGTACATCGAAGTCAACGAGACCTTCGAAAGAGTCATAGGGTACCGCCGAGAGGAGGCCATCGGCCGCACCTCTTTGGAACTCGACATCTGGGAGGATCCCAAGGCGCGTACCAGGTTCATCCGACTGCTGCAGGAGCGAGGAAAGGTGCGCGACCTGGAAGCCAGGTTCCGAAGCAAAACAGGTGAAATTTTCGTCGGACTCGTCTCGGCGGAAGTCATCGAGATGAAGGGGGAGGCGCGCCTGCTGATCCTCGTCAACGACATCACCGCGCGCAAGCGGGCGGAAGAGGCGCTGGGGGAGAGCGAGGGGCGTTATCGCACCCTGTTCGAAGGCGCCAGCGATGCGATCTTAACCATTCACGACGGTCTGATCGTCAACTGCAACAACAAGGCCCTTGAGCTGTTCCGCAGTACCCCGGAGGAATTCATCGGCAAGAGCCCGGAGCAATTTTCTCCACTTCTGCAGCCTGACGGCGGCGATTCCGCGGCAAAAGCACGGGAAAAAATGGGGCAGGTCGCAGCCGGCCCTCCCCAGTTTTTCCAGTGGCGGCACCGTCGCGGCGACGGGACCCTCTTCGATGCGGAAGTGAGCCTGAACCGGCTGGAGTACCAGGGGAAGACGGAACTGATAGCAATCCTGCGCGACGTCACCGAACGCCGGCGGGCGGAAGAGCAGAACCGGAGGTTCAACGAGATGCTGGAGCGGCGCGTGGCGGAACGCACGGCCGAACTGGAGGAGATCAACCGCGAGCTGGAATCGTTCTGTTACACCATTTCTCACGACCTGCGCGCCCCGTTGCGGGCAATCGACGGCTTCACGCATATCTTAGGCGAAGATCACGAGGCAAACTTCAGTGCGGAGGGGCGGCAGCTGTGCCGAAGGATCTCCGGCAGCGCGGTGCGGATGGGGGAGATGATCGACGACCTGCTGAATTTTTCGCGGATAGGACGGGCTGCACTCCAGGCGGATCCTATCGAAATGACCGACCTGGTCCGTGCGGTCTTCGACGAGGTCGTTCCGGAGGAGGCCCGCCGGCGCATCGAGTTCCGCCTGGCGCCGCTCCCTCCCGCAATCGGCGATCGTGCCACGCTTCGCCAGGTCTGGGCGAACCTGATCGGCAACGCCGTCAAGTATTCCTCCAACAGGCCTGGGCCAGTGATCGAAATCGGGGGGGAGCAGACCGAGACGGAGACTGTCTTTCAAGTGCGGGACAACGGCGTCGGCTTCGACATGGCCTATGCGGACAAGCTGTTCGGCGTCTTCCAGCGGTTGCACGGCGCCCGCGAATTCAGCGGCACCGGGGTGGGCCTGGCCATTGTAGGGAGAATCGTCCAGCGCCACGGGGGGCGGGTCTGGGCCGAGGGAGCTGTCGATCGGGGCGCCACCCTCTATTTTTCGCTCCCCTTGCCATCCTCTCGGCGGTGACAAGCCAACACAACAAAAGGATATCGACACGGCAAAGGCGCATTGGAAAAGGCCCGAGGGGCAGAGAGACAAGGGGCGTCCCCTTGCCTGAAACTCTGATATATATTGAATTCCATAGGAGGTGGCTGTATGATCCTGCAGCGATAAAACTTCCGGTCCCTTGATTCTGCCTGTCTGTGGGAAAGAGGGACCAGATCGACGCGAGGGGAGATACAGTGATTAGAAAAATCAGCGGCTCTTTTACCGGTGGTGCCATCGGCGGTCTGGTGGACAGCATCAACATCGTTCTTCTTGGTAAGCTCGGCATAACCGGCATGCTTGGTGTGTCCATGGCGCCTGAATTCACGGCCCCCTGGCTTTACCAACGCATGATATGGGGCGGGATCTGGATGTTTCCTCTCGTGCTCCCCGTCTGGCAGAAAAAGCCGATGCTGCGCGGTTGCATCTTCAGCCTGCTCCCCTCCGCCATGATGCTCTTCATGGTTTTGCCCGGAATGGGAAAGGGGATGCTCGGTCTCGGCTTCGGTACTCTGACCCCGTTGGTGGTGGTCCTCCTGAACTTCGTTTACGGAATGGTCGCGGCTTATTGGTACCAGAAGACAAAATAAAGATGTCAGGCTATGGGCTATGACTCCAGCGCCGTTAACCGGATAGGAGGAACTTGTGACAACAATCAAAAACAAGATTGTCCCTCAGCTGCGAAAACATGTTTTTTCCCGCTAATCATCTTCCCCTCTGAATAACGGTGACTTGCTGCCATGCCCAAATCAAGAGAACTTGCCCAAGCCAATCCGGAGAATCTGCATAGGATCTTTACCGTTCCGGAAGCCCCCGATTCCACCCTGGGACGCATCGATCAGGCCATTTCGGATGACCTGATGGGGTTTTTGCAGGAACATATCGTCGCCGTCGAGCGTGATCTCGATGAAATCGAGGGGGATTTTTCCCAGGCCCGCATCCCGGAAGATCCCACCTTTGTTTCGGAGTACACGGAATTCCTCAAGGAAAAACTCGTTTCCCAGTCCGTGCATACCGCATCGCCGGGGTTCATCGGGCACATGACCTCCGCGCTCCCCTACTTCATGCTCCCCCTTTCCAGGATTCTGACCGCCCTCAACCAGAACCTGGTCAAGGTGGAGACCTCCCGCGCCTTCACCCCCATGGAACGGCAGGTGCTGGCCATGCTCCATCGGCTGATCTACGACGGCAGCGACGATTTTTATGGCACCTGGATCCAGAACAACAGGTACGCCCTGGGCGCCTTCTGCTCCGGAGGGACCATCGCCAACGTCACCGCCCTTTGGGCTGCCCGCAACCGCCTCTGCGGGCCCTCGGGCGAATTCAAGGGGATAGCGCGGGAGGGGCTCTTCAAGGCTCTGCAGCACCTGGACTGCCGAGGCCTGGCCGTTTTGGTGTCGCGCCGCGGGCATTATTCGCTGGGCAAAGCGGCCGACCTTTTGGGCATCGGACGGGATAATCTCATCGCGGTGGAGACCGACGACAACAACCGCATCGACCTGAAGCGGCTTCGGGAACGATGCGCCGGGCTGCGCGAGGAGGGGGTCCGCCCTTTGTGTATCGTCGGCATCGCCGGCACCACCGAAACGGGCAACGTCGACCCGCTGGAGGACCTGGCCGATCTGGCCGCGGAGTTGGGCTGCCACTTCCATGTGGATGCCGCCTGGGGCGGGCCGACCCTGTTTTCCGATACTTACCGGGGGCTGCTGCGCGGCATAGGCCGGGCCGACTCCGTGACCATCGATGCCCACAAGCAACTCTACGTCCCTATGGGCGCCGGAATGGTGCTGTTCAAGGATCCCGCCACCCTCTCCTCCATCGAGCACCACGCCGCCTACATCATCCGCCGTGGTTCGAGGGATCTGGGGAGCCGCACCCTCGAAGGCTCACGCCCCGGTATGGCCATGCTGGTGCACGCCGGCCTCTCCATCATCGGCCGCAAGGGG
>Ga0209317_1002651_pt1 | contig 12605 bp, 14 predicted proteins | sample RifGroB2_FD_183994 | JGI IMG/M metagenome (GOLD analysis project Ga0209317, IMG submission 183994) | Soil microbial communities from Rifle, Colorado, USA - Groundwater B2 (SPAdes) (version 2) | ecosystem: Environmental > Terrestrial > Soil > Unclassified | place: Rifle, Colorado | collected...
CAGCTTTCCGTACTCTCCATCAGCACGCTCGCCTTCACGGTCTGCTTCGCCGTCTGGGTCATGTTCTCCATCATCGGCATACCGATCAAGGCCTCCCTCGGCCTGAACGAGACGCAATTCGGCCTGCTGGCCGCCACCCCTATCCTTTCCGGTTCCCTGATCCGCCTGCCGCTTGGCATGTGGACGGACCGCTACGGCGGCCGCATCGTGTTCCTCATCCTGATGCTCAGCACCATCCTGCCGATCTACATGGTGGGGGACGCCACCGAGTACTGGCATTTCCTGGTGCTCGGCCTCTGCGTCGGGATCTCGGGGGGGTCCTTCTCGGTCGGGATCAGCTACGTCGCGCGCTGGTTCACCAAGTCGAAGCAGGGTTTCGCCATGGGGATCTTCGGGGCGGGTAACGCCGGCGCCGCGCTGACCAAGTTCGTGGCCCCCTCCATCGTGGCCGCCTACGGCTGGCAGATGGTTCCCAAGGTGTACGCGGTGGCGATGCTGGCGACCGCCTGTCTGTTCTGGGCCTTCACCCATTCCGACCCGCAACACAAGGTCGCCGCCTCCATCACGGTGCGGGAGCAGCTGCTCGCGCTCAAGGACCCCGCGGTCTGGCGCTACAGCCAGTACTACGCCATCGTCTTCGGCGGCTACGTCGGGCTCTCGCTCTGGATGACCAAGTACTACATCAACGAATTCGGGCTGGACCTGAAGACAGCCGCGCTGGTCGCCTCGATCTTCGTGCTCCCCTCCGGTGTGGTCCGCGCCCTGGGCGGCTGGATCTCCGACAAGTTCGGCGCCCACACGGTCACCTGCTGGATACTCTGGATCTCATGGGGATGCCTGTTCCTCCTCTCCTACCCGCAGGCGGACCTGGCCGTGAAGACGGTAACCGGCGAGACCAGGCTGCACCTCGGACTCGACATCTGGACCTTCACCGCGCTGCTGTTCCTGGTCGGCCTCGCCTGGGGCTTCGGCAAGGCCTCCGTCTTCAAGCACATCGCCGACGACTATCCCCACCAGATAGGGGTGGTCTCCGGCATCGTCGGGCTGATGGGAGGACTGGGCGGGTTCGTGCTCCCGATCATCTTCGGCGCCCTGGTCGATCTTACCGGCGTCAGGAGCAGCGCCTTCATGTTCCTGTTCGCCATGACCACCGTCTCCATCCTGCTGATGCTCTCCACCATGCAGCGGGAAAAGAAACGGCACAAGCTGCAGCTCGCCGCGGCGAAGGCTTAGAGCAGAGCTAACAGCAATGGGACGCAGATTTACCTGATCAGATCCGATCAAGCAAGAGACAATGAAAATGGTTGAAACCAGGTGAGTGGATTTGTAGGAGCGGCAGGAATGCCGCTCCTACACGTTATTCCCAAATTCGCTATTAAATTTAATCGGCCATAAAAAGGAGTAACTTGATGCCACAACCTGTCTTGAAAGTATGGACCCCGGAGGACCCGGCTTTTTGGGAAAAAGAGGGCAAGGCGATCGCCACCCGCAACCTGTGGATCTCCATCCCCTCCCTCTTCCTTTCCTTCGCGGTCTGGATGGTCTGGAGCGTCGTGGTGGTGAACCTGCAGTCCATCGGCTTTAACTTCGACCCCAACAAGCTGTTCTGGCTGGCGGCGCTCCCGGGACTCTCCGGCGCCACCTTGAGGATCTTCTACTCCTTCATGGTCCCGATCTTCGGCGGCCGGAAATGGACCACCATCAGCACGGCGTCGCTCCTGATCCCGGCGATCGGCATCGGCTTTGCCGTTCGCGACCCGGGCACCAGCTACACGACCATGCTGGCGCTGGCGTTTCTGTGCGGCTTCGGGGGGGGGAACTTCGCCTCCAGCATGTCCAACATCAGCTTCTTCTTTCCCAAGTCGCAGAAAGGGACCGCGCTCGGCCTCAACGCGGGGCTTGGCAACCTCGGGGTGAGCGCCATGCAGTTTCTGGTGCCGCTCGTCATCACCACCGGCATGTTCAGCGCCCTTTGCGGCGATCCTCAGGCCTGCGTCGTCAAGGGCGTGAACACGTCGGTCTGGATGCAGAACGCCGGCTTCGTCTGGGTCCCCTTCATCGCCGCCGCGACCATCGCCGCCTGGTTCGGCATGAACGACATCGCCGACGCCAAGGCGTCCTTCAGGGAGCAGTCGATCATCTTCAAGCGCAGGCACAACTGGATCATGTGCTGGCTCTATCTCGGCACCTTCGGCTCCTTCATCGGCTACTCCGCCGGGCTGCCGCTTTTGATCAAGTCACAGTTCCCCGCCATGAATCCGACCCAGTACGCCTTCCTTGGCCCGCTGGTCGGCGCCCTCTGCCGCCCCTTGGGAGGCTGGATCGCCGACAAGCTGGGAGGGGCGCGCGTCACCTTCTGGAACTTCATCGCCATGGCAGCCGCGGTATTCGGCGTGCTCCACTACCTGCCGCACCGGGGGTCGGAAGGGAACTTCTGGGGTTTTCTCGCCATGTTCATCCTGATGTTCGTCACCACCGGCATCGGCAACGGTTCCACCTTCCGGATGATCCCGGTGATATTCCTGACCGAGCGCCAGCGGGCAGCCGCGGGAAAAGGGGCGCAGGCGGAGACCCAGGCGGTCACCGACGCGGCCAAGGAGGCGGCGGCGGTGCTCGGCTTCAGTTCCGCCTTCGCAGCCTACGGCGCCTTTTTCATCCCGAAGGGTTTCGGCAGCTCGATAGCAGTCACAGGCGGACCGCAGGCGGCACTGTACGGCTTCCTGATATTCTATATAAGCTGCATCGCCCTCACCTGGTATTGCTACTCAAGAAGGAACTCTGGCATGTCCTGCTGATTCAAGCGCCAGCCACACTTTCCCTGATTTTCCTGCCACTATCAGCGCGCGAAAGAGGTCGTGAATTATTGCCTAAAGCAGACACCGCCCCATGTTAAACAGTTAAACAGCCTGCGGCACCTGCCACAAAGTTGAAAACCTGTAACAGCAGATGATGACAGTCTTGTGTGGGAAAGGCCGCCTCCGGGCGGCCTTTCTTTTTTAGCTGATACAGGGCAGGAAAAGGGGCGCCCGGATGGGGGGCAAGGCGGGGGCAGCCCCGCCTTTGTTTATGCCCGGCCCGCGTGGGTGGCCCGGCTTCGGTGCGGTACAGGCTAGTGTTTCATTGCCGGCGGACCGGAGTTCTTAGGGGCTGCGGTACCGGGAAGGAACTCGATGCTTTTGCAGCTCATCAAATCGATAGTCACGGCGGCACCGTCCCTTCTAAATCCGGACAAGCGCAGCTTCCTGTCGCCTCGGCTCACCCTTATCATCACTTTTTTTTCTTCAGTATCGTCACTGCGAACCAAGGCCGCCTTTGCGAACCCATCGGCATGAGCCGAGGGTCCGCCCAGAGTTATCGACTTGATTCCGGATAACGGCAGTTGTTCTGCCTTGTCGCCTATGCGGGACTCGATTTTCCTGGTTCTTTTATTGCCATACTTGATCTGCGTTCGGTATATCTCCTCTTTGACATTGTTCTGCTTATCCTTGCATACCGTCGTGACAGCAGAGGCGCCGGCGGGTCTCGGGGGATCGATGCCGTTTGGGAAGGCGGTGGAAACACTCACCAGGACAAAGGCAACTGCAATGACGCTGACTTTACTTGAACGCATGTATGCCTCCTTTGTTGAAGTAGTTGATCTGCTGCACCATCAAGGTAGCGACTTTTTCACTCTCTTCATTGCCCGTCCTGATGACCTGTTCCTTTATCTTCTCGAATTCTCCGAATGCATCGAATGATGGATCGAAGCTTTCACAGGGGCTTTCTTCGCGGGTTACCGGGGTGCAATAAAGCCCGGTGAGCCACCTGTCGACAGCGGCGGATGTGGTATTCAACTTGATCGCATAGGTCTTGAGGGCGGACTCCACCGGACTTTTCTGCTGGCTGTTTTGCCGGAACACCACGGCAAGTGCCTGCACCTTTGCAAAAGCATCGTAGCGCTTCAGTTTAACCTGGGCAATTTTTGCCAGATACTCGTTGTACACCGGTTTGTCGATCTCTAGTTCTTGCGTCAGCGGCAAAATGGTATAGTACTCCTGCCAAATGGAGTTGCTGTACAGCAGGAATTGGCCGAAACACTCATGCATCAGATTCACTTGTTGCTTTCGGTCCTCGTAAGCGCGTTGGAATTGGGGGACCATAACTGAGGAAATCAGGGCACCGACTATCAACAGGACAAAGCCGTTGCTCAAATAGGCGAGCAGTTTATCGATAAGCGACCTTGGTCTATCAGGAGGTCGCGACTCATGCATGACCACCATCGCGTATTGCATCTCTTGGCGAATTCTCGCTCGCTCCTGGTCCGACAACTCTGGATACTGTTCGTCATTCGAGGATTTACTTGTCATAGCGGCTCTCCATACGACAGTGGCGAGAAGACCAGTAGGCTCTCCTCGCCCGCTACCTTAGCTGGATCGCCCTCACCTTCCCCCTTCCGGCCTCCCCCCGCTGGGGGAAGGAGTATGTCATCGGCGTACTTGCTCTCTAGACAAAGCGTCGTCGAGGGGGGGGTGGGATGCTAATCAGTTTTGTTCAGAAAATCCATGATCAGCCGGTTAACAACGTCCGGTTGTTCCTGATGCAAGAAATGACCGGCACAAGGGATAATGTGTTTTTCAAAATGATTGGTAAAAGCGCCCTCCATCCCCACAGTCGTTTCCGCGCCGATACAGCCGTCATTGGCGCCATGAATATGCATTGACGGAACCTCAACGGGGCCGCTCAGTCGTTTCCGAATATCGGCCAACTCGGGCGACTGGAAAGCCGGGTTAAACTGGGAACGATAATACCCCAAGGCAGCCTTCAGCACGGAAGGCTGGCGGAACGCCGACTTGATTTCCTCCATGATGCATTGCGGACAGCGCCAACCGGGCGACCACTCCTGCCATAACTGCTCAATGAACCCGAAATCGTTATGAGCCACCGCCATCTCGGCAAGCGGCAACTGGAAAAAGTACATGTACCAGGAGCGCCGCTGCTGGGCCGGGTTGGTTAACAGCGCCCGCCCGAAATTAGCGGCAGTCGGGACGGACATAGCGATGATCTTCGCGACTTTTTCCGGCGCCATGATCGCTGCGCCACGCACCAGGAACGAAAGGCCCGAAGAAACGTTTCCTGTGTCACTTCGTCGGCGTCATGGACATTCCCGGTGAGCGCCAAGGCGAGCTTGTACAGCATTTCCTTGTTGTCACGATACAGCTGGTCAAAAAAGTTCCGTAACCATATCAGTCATAGGGATTCCTCTTGATCAAATGTTTCTGCGGCCACGATCAGGCGTTCACATTCACTGTCACTTGAGCAGGGTATGTTCGAGGAGGATCTTCAATCCTATGATGCAGAGCACCAAGCCGCCACAGATCTCCACGCGCTGGCCCCAGTTGTCCCTTAACCGTCGACCCAGCAGCATGCCGAACACGGTGAGTACCCCGGCGACCACCCCTATAACCGCTGCAGGCACCCAGACGCTGACGCCGAGCATGGCAAGAGATAGCCCCACCGCCAAGGCATCGATGCTGGTAGCCACCGACAGCATGACCATGGTGAGCCCGCGAGTGGGGTCGGAAGCGGCCCTGTCCTTCTCTTCATCAAATGCTTCCATGATCATCCTGCCCCCCACCACCGCGAGAAGCCCGAAGGCGATCCAGTGGTCGTAGGCCGAGATCCATTTTTGCACCGTCATGCCGATCAGCCAGCCGAGAATGGGCATAAGCGCCTGGAACAGTCCGAAATGGAAACCCAAACGAAACAGGTGGCGCCCCGTCAGAGGATTGAGAACGGCCCCCGTGGCCAAAGCGACGGCAAACGCGTCCATGGCCAAGGCCAGTGCGATTCCGAAAAGAGTCAACCAATCCATTGAAACAGCCCCTTGAAATGACGCGGCGCTGTACACCGCCTTTTCACAAATCTTGCCGAAATCCCGCGAGCGACGCCCACATAGCAAACATCCCCCTCTCAAGCCGCAGCGGCCTCCAAATCACCAGCATGGATTAAAGTGTTATAGCACCTCAGCGTGCTGATGTCTCGTGCCAGGGTAGGCGTTCCGCAACTAAACAAGGGCCAAAGCTTTGCGCTTGGGCCCTTTTCATAGCTCGATACCTCCAGCGGATAATGCCGATTACCCGGCTGGTTCAGGTAACCGCCTTCCTGCTCTTCAGTTCAGGAAAGAGAACTCTTTCTCATAGAAATCAACTATCTGCTGCACCTTCTCGCTCGGTTTTCCTCTGGTGATGAGATATACCGGGCCGGTAATCGGCACCGTATCGAGTGAACGTGTTACTGCGGAAGTGATTTCCAAAGGCATTACTCCGATGCCTCCTGGTAGCTCGCTCACCATTTTGGAGATGTTCCGATAATCGCTAGCTTGATGTGCCTGCGCGGTTACCGGTTCTCCATCAAGCGCTACTCTGGTGAATTGGACATTCTGTCCCTCTGTTTCCTTGCCCCAGACGACATTTACAGGAAGATCTTTGCCCCCTACCTCCTGCCAATTGCTGATCTTTCCGGTGAAAAGGGCTTTCAACTGAGCTTTAGAGAGACTAGTCACCGGGTTGGACCTGTTTGAAATTACGACCAGCCGGTTCTCTTCCATCTGTGTGGCAACCAATGCGGACTTATCGATCGAGACACCATCCTTGGCAGCACCCGCTATCAAGTCCTCCATCGGGTGAGCACCTGTAGCCACATCGACCTTCCCATTATTCAGAGCTATCAATCCTTTAACCGCGGAAGACTGCACTATTGAAAGAGTGTCTCCATGCAATTTCTCGAATCTATCCTTTATAGGAAGAAATACAGTGGCAATAGCTGTACCTCCCCCTTCAACTTTAATATCATCAGCGAATGATGCCGTGCTGAAGAACAGACTCATCGACAACAAGACAAGCACCAACTTCCTCATTTGCGCCCCCTTATATTTTTGGCAAAAATACAGAAGAGGGTTAAAATTGTCAATACAATTACAAGGATCTTGGAGAACCCAATAAACTACACTACAGGCAGGACTTCAGTGAAATGAATAGCACACGCTTTGCGATCCAGTCATCCATGGCGACGGTGGTAATTATTCTTAAGGCAAGCAGCATGGTACGAACCGTTGTCTTCACTTTCGCCCTCCCCTCTTTGCGGTATATTTAGGTAATGCCGAGGATGCGACCGTCCGGCGATCAGTTTCGACCCTGCAGAGACCGGACATAACTTTCGCCTTCCGGGCTTATATCGTCATATCTCATAGCAGGGAAACCCGCATTGTCCACTTTGCGATCGATGAACGGAGTTCGAACTGGGGACCCTGTAGGTCTCCCCCACACGCGGCACTATTTCCGGCGTCCCATTGGTATGCCGAGGCGGGATTTGTCGGTTGGTGATCGATGAGTCCAGCCTGTTACCGCAGACGTGCGTTACTCTCGCTGGCGTGCAGTCTGTCAGAGCCAGAATTGTTTATTGTCTAAAATTTCTCACTAGCTTATATTCTCAGTTAGGGGGGCGAATTGCTCTTTCAGCAGCTTTAGGTGATGGGGAAATGATGCCAGCGAGTCCCACGGGCTCTTGCGGGACCTACGAACCATTAACAGGAGGGAAATATCATGTCAAAGCTAATATTCAGCGTGACCTTTCTATGTGTCACTACCATGGCACTTGTCGATCAGTCTCAGGGAGCAAGACTCGACGCACAGGCCCCAATCTATGGCGCAGCAGCGGCCGATGCCATTCCCGGGCGCTACATCATCGTTTTTCATCCAGGCAGTGTGGGGCATGACGTATCGGCGGCAGCAGCTGCAGCAGCGCGCCTGGGCGGAAAAATCCATTACATCTACAATGACGCTTTGCAGGGCTTTGCAGCCAGCCTTCCAGAGGCGGCACTGCAAGGGGTGCGTCATAACCCCAATATTGAATTCATCGAAGTCGACCAGACCGTCTCCATTGGCATAGAGAGCACGCAAAGCGTCTCCACCTGGAATCTGGACCGGATCGACCAGCGCAACCTTCCCCTTGATGGCTTCTACGGATACACAAGTACCGGAACGGGCGTTACGGTCTATGTGATAGATACCGGCATCCGCCCCAGCCATACGGAGTTTACCGGTCGCGCTTCCGTCGGCTACGATGCGATCAATGACGGACGCAACGGCCTCGACTGCAACGGACATGGCACGCACGTGGCTGGTACGGTGGGCGGATTTAACTACGGTGTCGCCAAAAACGTCTCACTGGTAGGCGTGCGTGTCCTCAACTGTTCCGGTTCAGGCACCATCTCCGGTGTCATTGCTGGTGTCGACTGGGTCACCAAAAACAAGAGCCTGCCAGCCGTGGCGAATATGAGTCTGGGGGGCGGGGCCTCCACCGCCTTGGACAATGCGGTGAAAACATCGATAGGGAGCGGTGTCACCTACGCCATCGCCGCCGGCAATAGCAAACAGGATGCCTGCAGGACATCGCCCGCCCGTGTTTCTACGGCCATAACAGTCGGAGCGACCACCTCCACCGATGCCCGCGCCTCCTACTCCAACTATGGAGCCTGCCTTGACCTGTTCGCGCCAGGATCATACGTCACCTCCGCCTGGTACAGCAGCGATACGGCAACAAACACCATCAGCGGCACATCCATGGCAACGCCCAATGTTTCCGGCGTAGCGGCCCTGTACCTGCAGGACAACCCTGCTGCATCACCCGCCAGCGTTGCCGCGGCCCTAAACGAAAACGCAACAACCGGCTCGGTAAGCAATGCAGGGAGGAAGTCACCCAACAGGCTGCTTTTCACCAACTACTAGCAGGTCTCGGAGAAAGAAACGTAAAAGGGGTCTGGCCTGAAAAGACTGCAACATCTATAAGCCTTTTCAGAACAGACCCCGATGCATCGGCCCGTTTTATTCAACCGTTAGAGCTTACAGTTTCTCCAGTAGAGCGCTGAATCGTTCCACAAGTTTTTTCACTTCTTTCTCGATGCGCTGGTCCGGTGCCCCGATCGCGACCGGCCCGAAATGCCCCATGCCGGTGAGACCCTGCACTACGCAGCCGTGTATCAGGAAGGTTTTGAGGATGTCCAGCAACACAGCGTCGCCCCCTCCCCCGATGATTCCCTCAGGAGTAAAGGCAGCAGCAGCCTTCCCCTCCAACTTCTTGTAGTACTTGACGCTCTCATCGATGAATTTTTTGACGGGCCAGGCCATGGTGCCGAAGTAGTTTGGCGAGCCGACAATGAATCCGTCGTAGCCCGGCAAGGTATCTTGTGCAAAGGGGATTTTAGGATCCCTGTTCTCATGAGGCTTGCAGTAGGGATGTTCGGCGATGATGGACGCAGGATGTGGAACTGTGGAAATGTGACGCAAAAGATAACGCCCATGACCGACATGCCGACCAGCGCATGGGTCATGGGCGTCCTTGTCAGCGCTTACTGGAAAGCGGTCAACTTCTGGACTTTTCGGTGAAAGCCTTGGCGCCTTCCCTGATCTCTTCTGGACTCAGATCCTTGGTGTGGGTCGCCAGCATCCAGTTGTAACCGAAAGGGTCCTGCACGAAGCCGGCACGATCGCCCCAGAACATGTCCTGGACTTCCGCCTTGACCGTTGCTCCAGCTTCCAAGGCTCGCCTGAAGGCGGCGTCGACGTTCTCGACATAAAGACAGAAGCTGATCGGAGAGCCACCCATGCTTTCCGCGCTCTTGCAGCTCTCCTGCGGATTTTCATCGCCCATCATGATGATGGAGTCACCTACCAGCACCTCGGCGTGCATTACCCCTTTTCCGTCCGGCCCCGGCATGGCGTACCTCTCCTGAGCACCGAAAGCCGCTTTGTAAAAATCGATCGCCTTGCGGCAATCCTTGAACATGAACATCGGTGTGACGCTGTGAAATCCTTCCGGAATAGGCTTTGTCATGATAAACCTCCTGAGCGTTCCGGCTTTATTTCGCTTCCCGCTCAATTCAAGCATAGGATTTCGGGTCCGACCTTGTCAAGCCCCCTGGAAATGCCGAGAAACCGTCAGGCCGAGTGCCACTCCTTTCGAGTGGCCTTAGCTTCCCTATCGGCTATCCTGAGTGGTTCCGGGACGCGATAACGGGTCGAGCAATGGAGCACGACCTCGATCGCATCATCGAGCCTTACAAGGTGACCAGGCGAAACGAAGAGCGGCCTCACCCCGGTGCGTGTCCTGAGCACCGCACCGACCACCTCGCCATCCAGCTCGAGCGGGGACCAGTTCCCCTGTTGCGGACCGGGTTCCCGGAATGTCCCGACGAGGTGCGACTTGGCGCAACCGATGGTCGGTAGACCGGTCAGCACGCCGATGTGGCAGGCGATGCCGAAGCGGCGCGGGTGGGCGATGCCCTGGCCGTCCACGAGGACGAGGTCGGGAGGCTGCGAGAGGTGGTTCAGTGCGTCTAAAGCGGCGGGAGCCTCCCGTAAGGAGAGGTAGCCGGGAAGATAGGGGAACGCCGTGGGGCGGATGGCGATCCGCTTTTCGATCGGCGTGTTGCACTGACTGTAGCGGAACAGGAGCACCGCGGCGTAGGTCAGGGTTTCCCCGTAATCGGCGTCAACCGCGGCGATCGTGCGGAGTGGACCTTTCAGCGGGCGGAGTTCAACCCGACGTGCCAGATCGCGCTGAATCGCTTCCGCCTCGGCGAGCGCCTTCGCCCGGAGATACAGTTCCCCGCAATCATCCATGACTCTCCTGGCGCAAATCAGGTTGGATTCGGGTAGAATTCTACCTGGCCTGCAGGGCATTACAAGATACGCCGCCTGCAGGGAGAAGGCGCGTGTCGGTGCAGCCGTCAGCGTAAAGTAAATACAGGTTTGTGGAAGGAGGCACCATGGGACAGAGCATATCTGTTACCTGCTACGCCGGATACAAGGGAGATGAGCGGCCCACCTCGTTCAAGCTCGGGGACAGGACACTTGTGGTGAAGGAGGTCGTCGACCGCTGGTACGATCAGGACTACAACTGCTTTAAGGTCATTGTAGAGGATGGCACACAGCACCTGCTGCGGCACGACCTGAACCAGGATGCATGGGAACTGGTGCAGAATCGCGATGAACAGGGCTGAGAGGTGGTAGTTATCAGTACCCGCCGAAGAGCGGTCCCGCATCGAACCTGCGTTTGCAAAATGGGCAGTTGGAGGGATGAAACCCGATCATGTTGAAGCCGCAGACCAGGCAAACGTGCTGTTCACGATCCATAAGAGCCTCCGCCTTAAGATGCAAAAGTAGATTATCGCAGCAAAAAGTCGAACAGCAATAGGGACGAGCAATTGGAAAGCTGGAACAGCGTGAAGGGTTTACCGGCTATTGTCCAGTCCGGTCCAGATGAGGCTAAGCTCCCGCAGCCGCCGGCGGGCCTTTTCGTCATAAGCCTGCTCCGAGGCCCGGGCCGGCCGGCCCCGGTCGTAATAGAGCCCGCTCACTCCTTTGAGCTCATCAGCAACTGCCAAACACTCGACATGACCTGCCCCCTCTTCCACCGTGGCTAGAGGTGTGCCGAACCACTCCCGGACCATCTTGGTGTCCATCAGGGATTCAGGATGCAGGGCGTTGGCGGTCACGCCGGTTTCCGACAGTTCCGCCGCCAGGTCGAAGGTAAGCATCACCAGGGCCAGCTTGCTTTGGCTATAGGCGCGCATGCCGTCGTAGTTCTTTTCCAGCATTACGTCGTTGAAGTCGATTGCCTGCTGCGCTGCGGACGCGACGTTAATGATACGGGCTTCTCCGGTTTGCTCGGCACTCCGGCGCAGCAGTGGCAGGACCCTTCGGGTAAGCAGGAATGGGGCAAGGTAATTGACGGCGAACCTGAGTTCGAAGCCGTCGGCGCTGGTTTCACGCCGCGCGGGATCGGGACCGGCGCCAAGACCGGCATTGTTGATCAAGACGTCCAGCCGCGGGCAGCTTTTAGTGACGGAAGCGGTCAGAGCTGCAACCTCCGCGAGAGAAGAGAGGTCGGCATTGAAATAATGCAGCCGATCATTGCCGGTGGCCTCGCGGATCTTCGCCAGCACCCTCCGGCCCTTATCCGGATTCCGTCCGTGCAACAGGAGCGTTGCGCCCCTGCCCGCAAGGTCGGTGGCGACCCTTTCCCCCAAACCGTCGGTAGCGCCTGTGATGATAATCGTGAGTTCTTCAAGATTGCGCATAATGAACTCCGTTCAGGTAGCGCGTGGTTCCCCGCTGGATCCCGGCTATATACGTTGATCCAGGGGGCAGATCGGTCAGATAACCAGTGAAATGGGACCACCCCACCTCATCTCGCAACCTGGACCTATCGAAGTTATAAGATATTTTCAATGGAAAATCACTATTTTTTTAGTTTCGGTGCCTGGTTGGAGGGGGGAATAGGCGGGCCGCCTCATGATGGTAACGTGAGCTACAAACTTGAAGGAGTAGTTGGAGAAAAAGTGCTGTATTCGCAGTAGCTTGAACCTTTTATGGGCAAAAAAGAAGTTTTTTTCTGGAAAATGACGTATTTCAGGTAAAAAGTGACGTTTTATTTATAAAAAATGACATATTTGGGGTAAAAAATGACGTATTTTGTAGAAAAGTGACATTTTTTGGGTGAAAAATGAAGTTTTTTTCGGGAAAGTGGAGTTTTTCAGGGTAACTCTTTGATTTTGTTAGCAGGAG
>Ga0209317_1002652_pt1 | contig 12604 bp, 10 predicted proteins | sample RifGroB2_FD_183994 | JGI IMG/M metagenome (GOLD analysis project Ga0209317, IMG submission 183994) | Soil microbial communities from Rifle, Colorado, USA - Groundwater B2 (SPAdes) (version 2) | ecosystem: Environmental > Terrestrial > Soil > Unclassified | place: Rifle, Colorado | collected...
CGGTTCCCCGCCTCGAAGACCGGGACCATCTTGCGCAGGTTCCCTTCGGCGCGCTCGGCAATGGCCTGGCGCTCGGCGCGCGACGGGTAATTGGGGAGCTTGCTCGGCAGCTGGTACGAGGCGTAGATGAGCTCGATGGCCTTCGGTGCGACCCCGAGGGTGTCGTATCCGGCCAGGTGCCCGTAGAAGCCGCCGAAGTAGTCGGCTTCCGTCTCCCTCTTGATGACCTCTTCGTAACTTGCGGCCTTGATCATCTTGCGCCCGACTTCGAGCGAGGCGAAGGAGTTGCCGAAGTCACCGACCCAGCCATGGCGCATGTAGTAATGGGTCAGCTCGTGCCCCAATAAAAAGGCGAGGGCGCTCTCCTGGTCATCTCCCAGGGTGGAGAAAAGGTCGTAGATCTTTTCCTCGATGGCGATGTACCCCGCCTGGAGCGGACCGCTCCCCGCTTCCATCCCGATGGCCCCTTCCGTCCCGGGGTCGGACCAGGCGACGGCGTTACGGCTGTCAGCACCGACTGGGCTGACGATCAGGCGGGGCGGCACCCTGCCGTCCCCGAAAGCGCGGGCGACGCTGTCATAGATCGCCTTAACCTTCCGGTACTTGAGGTGGTCCGTCGGCAGGGACTCAACGGCGAGGGCGGCGCCTGCGGAAAGTACCAGGATGGCAGCCAGAAGCGCCGCCATCAGGCACCTGATCTTCAGCAGTTTTACGCGCGATGTCCGTTTCACGTTCAGCACCTTAGCCCCCTAGTAGTTGACCGACACCTTGACCGTGAATTCCTTCTCGGAGAATCTCCCCTTGAAATCGCTGATGGCAACCCTGAAGCGGTAGGAGCCGGGGGGAAGGGAGATGCTGTCCACCTTCACGCCGTCCTTGTCCGCGTAAGGCCTGATGCGGGGGGTGAGGTCGATGGTGCTGCTTTTCAGGCACTCGAGCCTCAGCGTGTTGATGTCGACAGGGGCTCCGTCCTTGGCAGCGAATCCGACTTGCAGCGGGAAGGTGCGGCTGCCCGGTGCGACTTCCAGATCCCTGGCTGTGATGGAAGGCCCGTCGTTGCGCAAGGCAGCGGCAAAACCGAAGTTTTTCCCCTCGGGAAGGGCCGCCTCCTCCATCGTCAGCAGCTGCAGTGACGTGGCGCAGAAACCGGCCGAAAACAGGGAGAGGGTAAGCAGTAAAGCGGCACCGGCGATCTTCAGGAATTTTCTCATTTCCTTTTCCTCCAATTGTCACATCCGGATGCTTCGTTCCTGGTATTGGACGGACAAAGCGCAATTTCCCGCCGTCGACGCTGTTTTTTTCTAGAAAGCTTCCAGCAAAACCACGAGTTCCCTTTCGACCAACTCGAAATCGATGCTGCGCGGCTTCTTCAGCTTATGGTCCAGCTCCCGCAACGCGGAGGCAGCCGTGAGCGGCACGGATGCATCGACCGCCTTGTTGCCGAAATAACGCGGAACCCCGGTGGCAAGGTACTCCCTGTTGCCGGTCCTGGCCGCCAGCCTGGCGCCTTGCGCCCAGGCGCCCAGGCGTGCATAGGGAACCTGATCCTTGGGAACCAGCTTCTCCAGCTCGCCGCTCCTGCCGGCGATGCGGCTGGGGGGTTCGCCCTGCTCGAGCCTCGCCACCATCCGTTCCAGTTCGGCCGTATCCGGTGTGCCGGCAAGCATCTCCAAAAGCGGCGAGAGCCGGGCGGCCTGCGCCTGGGCCCGATCGCCGTCATCCGCCAGAAGAGCTACCTCCAGGCTCATGAGGTTGACACCGATGCGGAAGGCAAGGCTTTTGGCGTCTCCCTTGACGGCGAACCCGAAGTTTTTGTCCTGTGCCGTCGCCAAAAAAGCGAGCTCTTCCGGGTCGCCGTTTTGAACCAGCAGCCGGGCGAGGCTTTTGCCATCGGGTGTGGATGCCTCCCTGGCAACGGCGGTTTTCTTCTCGGCGGCAACCGGCGCGCCCGTGCTCTTGGCTACCCGCACCTCCCCTTCCGAGGGTGGAAGGTCAACGGCGCTCTTTTCGGAAAGCGCGACCCGCGGTAGAGCCGGCTCCGCCTTTTCGGCGACCATCCCCTTATCGGAGCCAAGAGGCCGCAACTGGAGTGTCAATGCGATGATGAGGACCGCGGCGGCGGCAAGAGCCGACGGAAAAATGTAGTTGCGCCGCGTACCGCTTGCATGCTGATCGACCGCCGGCTGTTCCTTCGCCAGTTCCGCGCTCGCCAGGAAGAGTTCGCGGCAGTTGTCGCAGATAGCCAGGTGCCCCAGGAGCCGGTCGCGTTCGGCACCGGTCAGCGAACCGTCCACCAGTTCGGCGACGGTTTCCAGCGCCGGGCACTCTCCCGCCGGATTACCGGATGCCAAACCCTTGGCTATGGCCGCCCCGAGAGCGGAATCATCACTTTTCATAGTCGCCGCCATTTCCAACCGTCCCCGGCCGGCGCCGATCTCTACGGGGGTTACCCGTAAATCGCCGCAGTACAGGGATGAAATGAGTTGTCCCGGTTGTCGTTTCACCGGGTCTGCAATGTTTGACGGACAACGATATGTTTCCCCACGGGAAAAATTCAACTGGTCCTTCTGAAGCTTTACCATGAACCGACTTACCGGTCTGGCCCCGCCCTCACCCCATCCCTCTCCCAGAGGGCGAGGGGGCGATACCGTCCCTCCGGGAGAAGGTGTCCCGAAGGGGCGATGAGGGCGTTATCAGGTAAATACCGGCGGATCAGGTAAAGTCCCTCAGGCTGAGCCCCTGGCGGAGCAGGGTCTCGCGGAAACGGACGAGTATCCTCCTGATCCTGGCATCCACGCTGCTTTCGGTCGCCCCGAGCAACCCGCCGATCTCCTTGAAGGATTTGGCCTCGCTGTCGTCGGTTGGGAAACGCAGCCGGAAAAGGAAGCGATCCTCGCCGCTCAACTCGCCCAACAACCCGGACACGGCCTGCCGGGCCCGGGCCTCTCTCTCCCCCTCTATCAACGCGGCTTCGGCGTTCTTGCGGGGGTCGGCGACGAGGAGTTCCACTTCATCGTCCACCGTCATCTTCCTGCCGGGGACCAGCCACACGGCTTCCGGATCCGCCGCCGGCAGCATCTGCGATCTGTCCCCCCGCCCCCGCATCCTGTCCAGCATCCCCTGCAGGTTTTCCAGCGGCTCACGGATGCCGTGATCTATCTCGAGATGACTCTGCGCCTGGTCCAGGGTGCACCCCCTGGCGTAGACGAGATCGTAGAGCCGCTCCCCTACCTCCCCCATCTCCCTGGCCCGCTCCCGGGCGCGGCTGCGCCCCTTTTTCTGCCGCACCAGGTCTATGACCATGTTGGCGACGATCGTGGTCAGGTAGGTGGTAAGCTTCGCCTTCCCCTTGAAGTCGCGCAGCGCCTTGAACCCGTCCCCCCTCAGGCGGTCCAGCACCTCGTTCAGCAACTCGTCCGTCTGGTTCTCTATTTCGAGTCCGCCATCGGCGGACGAGCCGGCAAACTCACCCCCCGCACCGGTCGTGGATTGCAGCACAGCCCGGCGACACTGCTTCTCTATGAAGGCCAGGTTCTCCGTTATCAGCCGGGCATAGACACCCTCCTCCCGCGCGGGGGAAGATAATCGCTCTTCGTGAGAGCCGCTGGCTGGAAATGGTTGCATGCCTTCTCCGGACGGAGCATTAACAGGTGGCAATAATTATCATTAAGATGGCGATCTGTAAATAAATTAATGCTATTTGCGGTAACTCAACCGGATCAGGTACGGCGCATAGCTCGTCAGCTTCAACTTAGGATTCCGGCTCAGGCTGTTGGCGAGGTAGATGCTGTTCTCCGGGTAGCTCACCACGAACTCGTTCAAAGCGGTGGCCTGCACATCGCTGACCCAGGCGGCGCCGTTGATCGCCTGCTTCATGTCGAAGGTCCCGTCAACCGTATCGAGGCCGTCCACCTTCACGGTCACCTTGCGGGACACCCCCTTGATCTGCTTCGCGAACTTCTCCAGGAGCTGGGGGATCGCTTTTTCGGAGAGCTTCTCCATCCCCTTGGCTGCGGCATCCTCCAGGCTCGAAGCGCTCCCCTTTGCCTCTGAGGTTCCCGCCCCCACGATGACCAGCCTTCCGGAATCGCGCTCGCGGGTCAGGAGCCGGTAGGTAAGCCGCACCGTGACCCGGTTGAATGGCGCTTCGATACCGTAGCCGATCTCCTCTCCCTTTCTTTGCGAGACGGTGTAGTCCACCTTCCCGATCAGAAGCAGGTTGCTCAGGTACTTGCCGATCAGGCTGCGCATGGCGATGAAGTTGCCGCTCTTGATCGCCTTGTCCACTGCCTCCGCATCGAGGGTCGTGGTGGGCGCGATGTCGGCCACCGTGTACCCCTGCTCCACCAGCTTGTCGATCAGGTTGTCGGAGAGGATGTTACTCTCCTCCTGCTCGTCACTGACGCTCTGCTGGATGACGTTGGCCCTGGCCACCGTGCCGCGCCTGTCGCTCACCTTCGCGTTCGTCTCGGACTCGAGCAGGACCCGCGGCTTGCGGGCGGGAAGAAAGACCGCAACTGAGTTGTTAAGCGCAAGCGAAGCGAGGGTCTCGGCCGCTTTTGACGGCTCGACGCAGGCGTTGACCGTGACGTGATACAGCCCCGGCTCCTTCTTTTCCGACAGCACCTTGGAGGAGGTGATGGTCCCCTTCGCCTGCACGCTGACCAGGTCGTCCAGCAGCATCGAGTTCTCCACCACGCTCTGTGCCCGGACCTCGACGCCGACTGCGTTCTCCAGCGCGGCCCAGCGGGCACGTGCGGTAGCCTCCATTTTTGCTGAAGGGATGTCGTTGTTGACGATGGCGGCGCTACCCTGGCCGTTGAAGCATGTGTCTTCGGCCGAGGCGCTCCCCGGAGCAACCGTCAAAAGGGTTACTATTCCGAGCGTTGCCAGAGACAGGCGCGTGCGGGGTACTCCGAATGCCGCTGTTATCCGATGCATGAAAGGAACTCCTCCTGTACCGATATGTATCTCAGTGATATCCGGTATCGGCAACCGGGTAATAATCTTGAGCCTGTGTGGTATACGGGACCATTAAATATCACCTAGTACATATTCAAGACAACATTTTATTTCAACCTCCTACATAGAGCAGCCTGACTTTCCGAGGATAAGAGCGATCGCTGATGCGGGCGGAGGAACTTTATTCGCAGCTCGCTTTTCCTTGTGCTATAATCCGCCAGTCGCAAAACTACAGGCAGGAGTAGAACTATGAGTGCCAAGATCAAAGATGTTCTGGCAGCAACCATGCAGTTGCCGCTGGAGGAAAGGGCACAGCTAGCAGGGAAGTTGCTTCTCAGCCTCGATGAACCGTCCGAGTCGGAGTTGGAGCGCTTGTGGCTGGACGAAGCAGAGCGGAGGCTGAGTCGTTTCCGTGACGATAACGCACAGTGCACTGCTGCCGAAGACGTATTCAGGCGCGCAATTGCCGAAATGCCATGAGATCCGTTTTTCTTCAGGAAGCCGAAGAGGAGTTCCTCGAAGCCTCGCGATACTATGAATCTGAAGCTCCCGGTGTTGGAGTAGCTTTCATAGTCGAAGTACATAGAACTGTCCGCGCAATAGTAACCCTCCCGCACGCTGCTACCGAAGTCAGGGGCGACATCCGCAAAAAAGTCATCAGCAATTTCCCCTACAGTATCCTCTATGCGATCGAAAATGACCTGATCGTCATCGTTGCCGTTGCCCATCACAAGAGAAGACCGATCTACTGGCATAAGAGAATGCGCAAGTAGCCGCATATTTTCAGCGGGTGCTTGAATAACTTTCCTCATGACTTAAAGTCATACCCATGCCCCCCTCCATCCTGCAACATTTCCATCCGTTGATAGCAAGCTGGTTCACTGAGAGAGTGGGTGAGCCGACCGACGTACAGTCGCGCGCCTGGTCGGAGGTGATGCTGGGACGGCACGTACTGGTGACGGCACCGACCGGGAGCGGCAAGACGCTGGCGGCGTTCCTTTGGGCGATCAACCAGCTGGTGACCGGGGCATGGCCTGGCGGGGAAACGAGGGTGCTCTACGTCTCTCCCCTGAAGGCCCTCAACAACGACGTGCGACGAAACCTGATAGCGCCGCTAGACGAACTGCGCGAATTCTTCTCCATGGAAGGGGTGCCGTTTCCCGCCATCGGCGTCCAGACCAGAAGCGGCGATACGCCGGGAGACGAGCGCCGCAGGATGCTGCGCCACCCGCCCGAGATCCTCATAACGACCCCCGAAAGCCTGAACATTCTCCTCACCTCGAAAGGAAGCAGGGGCACGCTCACCGGCGTCGCCACGGTGATCCTGGACGAGATCCACGCCGTTGCCGGCAGCAAGCGCGGCACCCACCTGATGACCGCGGTGGAACGGCTTACCCTCCTGAGCGGGGAATTCCAGCGCATCGCCCTCTCCGCGACGGTCAGGCCGCTGGAGACCGTTGCCGACTTCATCGGAGGGGTGAAACCGGCAGGAAGGGAGTACCGGCCCCGCCCGGTCTCCATCGTCAGGGGGGAGCGCTCCAAGCGCTTCAGCCTGACGATCAGCGCCCCCGAGGACATCGAGCGGAGTTCGGCGGAGGATCTCTGGCCCGGCCTCGTGGAGAGGTTCACCGGCATCATCGACGCGCACCGCTCCACCCTTTTCTTCGCCAACAGCAGGAGAACCACGGAGAAGGTGACCCGCCTCATCAACGAGCAGTCGGGGGAGGAGCTTGCCTACTCGCACCACGGATCGCTGTCGCGGGAGATCCGGCTTGCCGTCGAGGAGCGCCTGAAGCGGGGCGAGCTGAAGGCGATCGTCGCCACCAACTCGCTGGAGCTGGGGATCGACATCGGGAAATTGGACAGCGTGGTCCTGATCCAGACGCCCCGCTCCATCTCTTCCGCCATCCAGCGCATCGGGCGCTCCGGGCACGGCGTCGGCGAGGTGAGTTCGGGGATGCTCTTCCCCACCCACGGCATGGACTTCGTCTCAGCCGCGGTAATCGCGCGCGCCATCGCCGACGGAGAGATCGAGGAGCTTCACCCGGTCGAGGCCCCTCTCGATCTCCTGGCCCAGATCATCCTCTCCATGACGCTCGCCGAACAGTGGCATCTGGACGAGCTGTACGATTTCCTCAGGACGAGCTACCCGTACCGGAACCTGACGCGGCAGCAGTTCGACCTTGTGATCGGGATGCTGGAGGGGAGATACGCTGATTCGCATGTGTCGGAGCTCCGCCCGAGGGTGACGGTGGACAGGCTGGAAGAGACCATCTCGGCCCGGCCGGAGCTGTCGATGCTCGTCTATCTGGAAGGGGGGACCATCCCGGAGCGGGGGTACTTCGAGCTGCGCCACAAGGAGAGCGGCGCGAAGATCGGCGAGCTGGACGAGGAGTTCGTCTGGGAGAGAAGGATCGGCGACACCTTTGCCCTGGGCGCGCAGGTCTGGCAGATAACGGAGGTGACGCACAGTACGGTGCTGGTCGTTCCCGCGCGAAAGAGCCGGCAGATCATCCCGTTTTGGAGGGCGGAGGAACTGGACCGGGACTTCTTCTATTCCCAGAAGATCGCCTCCTTTCTAGAGTACTGCAGCACGAGGCTCGGCAGGGAGGAGCTGGTGCAGGAGCTGACGCAGCACCATTTCATGGATGTCGACGCCGCGAAGGCGCTGGAAGGGTTCCTTACCCGGCAAAAAGAGGCGACCGGTGCGGAACTCCCCCACCGGCACCACCTGCTCGTCGAGCAGTACCACGACCCGCTGAGCGGGGGCGAGACGGGTCAGATCATCCTGCACACCCTTTGGGGCAACAGCATCAACCGCCCCTTCACCTTCGCCCTTTGCGCGGCCTGGGAGAAGAGGTACGGCTACCCGCTGCAGGCCTTCTACAACAACGACGGGATCGCGCTCCTGCTGCCTCACGAGATGGAGGACCTGCGCGAGATACTGCAGCTGGTCGCCCCGGAGAACCTGGAGTCCCTGCTGCGGGGGTCGCTGGAAGCAACCGGCTACTTCGGCGCCAGGTTCAGGGAGAACGCCGGGCGGGCGCTCCTTTTGCCGCGCTCCAGCTTCAAGCGGAGGATGCCGCTTTGGCTGAACCGCCTGCGCTCGAAGAAGCTGCTCGCCTCGGTGCTGAGGTACCGCGACTTCCCCATCCTCCTTGAGACCTGGCGCTCGTGCCTGCAGGACGAGTTCGACCTGGAAAACCTGAAGCGCCTGCTGGAGGAGATCCAGGACGGCGGCATAAAACTCACCCAGATCCGCACGACGAGCGCCTCACCCTTTGCTAAGGGTCTGATCTGGCTGCAGACCAACAAGTACGTCTACGCGGACGACACACCGGCAGGCGCCGGGAGATCGGCCCTGGGGCAGGACCTTCTCAAGGAACTGCTCTTCGCCCCTCACCTGCGCCCCCGCCTGCCGGCCGAACTGATCAGGCTGTTCGAGGGGAAGCAGCAACGCACCGCACCCGGCTATGCCCCGGACTCCGCCCGGGAGCTGATCGACTGGGTCAAGGAGCGGCTCCTCATCCCGCAGGAAGAATGGTCGCAACTTCTAGATGCCATGGAGCGCGACAGCGGTATCAGGCGGCAGGAGCTGCTGCCGCAGGTCGCGGAGCGGGTGGCGCTGCTTGGCATTCCCGGAGGCGCCGCCCCGCTGGTCGCAGCGGTCGAAATGCTTCCCGAGATAGCGCGCGGGCTGTCGCGGAGATGGCAGGAGATCGCGCTGACGCCCCTCACCGATGACCAGAGGTTGCCGGAACTGCTCCCCAGGTCGGCGAAAAAGCTGTTCGGCAGGGAAAGCACCCGCTACGGTGAAGAGGGAGCGGACGAGGAGGAATCTGCCACTGTGAGGCTGGTGGGGAAGTGGCTCGGCTACTGTGGTCCGGTGGAGGTTGCCCGGATGCAGGGGGCACTTGGGCTTCCCGACGACCTGCTGCGGGATGCGCTGCAATCCCTCGAGGAGGCCGGGTTGGTCCTGCTCGACCAGTTCACGGAACAGGGGAAGGCGCCGCAGCTTTGCGATGTCGCAAACCTGGAGGTGCTGCTCCGGATGCTGCGCCGCTCCAGGAAGCCGGCGTTCGAGGCCCTCGACCTGGCATACCTCCCCCTCTTTCTCGCCACCTTCCAGGGGGTCGCCTTGCCGGGGAGTTCGGCGGACGATCTGCGTGACCGGCTGGAGCAGTTGCTTGGAACTCCGCTTGCCGCGCAGCTCTGGGAGGAGGAGGTGCTTCCGGCGCGACTGCAGCCGTACTTCACGGCGTGGCTGGACAGCCTGATGCAGACGACCGAACTGCTCTGGTTCGGCTGCGGTCAGAGAAAGCTCTCCTTTTCCTTTCCCGATGATCTCGACCTGTTCCAGGAACGGGAAAACCCCGGTGAAGACAAGAACGCCGGGCCCGCAGCCGGGCTGATACCGGACCCGAGGGGGCGCTACAGCCTCCCCGCGATCTGCCTCAGCTCCGGCCTCCCGGCGGCAACGGTAACGACGGAACTCTGGAACGCGGCATGGAGGGGAGAGCTGAGCAACGACTCCTTTGTGTCGGTGCGCAAGGGGATCCTGAACAAGTTCGAACGGCGCGAGCCGGAACCGGAGCGCAGCCACGGCAGGCACCTGCGGCGGGTACCGGGGAGCCGCTGGAGCCGGGCGCAGGAGGGAGCGGGAAACTGGTACCTGCAACCCCGGTTTGAAGGTTCCCCGGACCCGCTGGAAAGGGAGGAAAGGAACAAGGACCGCGTGAGGGTGCTTCTGGAGCGCTACGGCATCCTCTTCAAGGAACTCATGCTCCGGGAACTGCCCCTAGTGCAATGGAGCCGGCTGTTCCGGACGCTACGCATCATGGAGATGTCGGGAGAGGTGCTATCAGGCAGTTTCTTCTCGGGGATTCCCGGTCTGCAGTTCATCTCCCAGGACGCCTACCGGCTGCTCGACAAAGGGGTGACCGGGGACCCGGTGTACTGGATCAATGCAGCAGACCCAGCCTCGCTTTGCGGCAGCGGCCTGGAGGGTATCCGGGAGGAGCTTCCCGCCCGCCTCCCCTCCACCCACCTCGTCTACCGCGGGGTGAGCCTCGCGCTCGTCTCCAAACGCTACGGGAAGGAGCTGGAGTTCAAGGTGCCCCCGGCAGATCCCCGGCTTCCCGAATATCTCGGTTTTTTCACGGTGCTCCTTAGCCGCGACTTCAACCCGCGCAAGAGCATCGCGGTGGAAATCATCAACGGGAGGCCGGCAAAGGAGTCGGAGTACGCAAAAGTGCTGAAGGCGTTCGGCTTCCAGGACTCATACGGTGGCCTGGAGTTATGGAGGAGATATTAAATATCTTTACTTGTCGATAAACCTAAATTAAAGTGCTGCGGGCGTCAACCTCATGAATGTGCCGTAAAAGAAGTGTAGCGTGCTGGACAGGGGGGACTCTGCGGCGATGCAGGCAATCGAACAAAACAACGAACAGCCCGTTCCGGTAGGGTACTGGATGCCGTTTTCCTGGGAGGTTTGCCTGCCGTGGCAGCGCTATCTGCTCCCGATGCTCGCCCTGGCCGCAGCGTGCATCCTGCGCAGCGAACTCCTCTCTTTCCTCGGCCCCCGCCTCCCCTACGTAACGTTCCTGCCGGTCATTCTGTTTTCCTTCCTTTATTCCGGAGTCTATCCCGGGCTGCTCGCCGCCGTACTCTCCGTCTGTTACGTGACGTTCTTCCTCGGTGCGTCGCCGGATCACATCATGATGATCCGGGACAACACGGACAGGCTCGTGACGTCCTTCTCCATCATGAGTTGCGCGATGATCATCCTGGTGGCATGGCAGACGTGCCGGGCGCAAAGGCGGGCGGCCGAGGCCGAGCACCAGGCAAGGCTCGCGTTCCAGCGGAGTATGGCTGAAGCGCAGCTGCGGGAAACCGAAGTACGTCACCAGGAAGCGATCCTGCAACTCAACGCAGGCCTGGAGCAGCGGGTTATGGAACGGACGGCCGAGCTGGAGGCTGCGATCCGAGAGCAGGAGTCGTTCAGCTACTCGGTCTCCCACGACCTGCGCGCGCCGCTGCGCCATATCAACAGTTTCAGCGCGATACTGATGGAAGAATACGGTGCGGAACTGCCGGGCGAAGCACAGGCGTACCTGGAGCGTATCCGGTCGGCGACGAGGCACATGGGTGCCCTGATCGACCATCTGCTGGAGTTTTCTCGGCTCAGCCGGGCCGCGATGAACCAGGAATGGGTCGACATGAGCCTGCTGGCCACCAGCATCGGCGCGATGCTGCAGGAAACGGAACCTCAAAGGCGGGTGGAGCTTCGCATCCAGGACGGGATGCGCGCCAACGGCGATCGAAGCCTGCTCAGGCAACTTATGGAGAACCTGCTCGGCAATGCCTGGAAATACAGCTCGGTGAGGGCATTAGCGGTTATAGAGTGCGGGACGAGATGCGTCGATGGGCGGGAGTACTTCTTCGTGAAAGACAACGGGGTAGGTTTCGACATGACCTACAGCGGCAAACTTTTCGAGGTGTTCCAGCGGTTGCACGGATCCGATTTCGAGGGAACCGGCATAGGACTCGCCACGGCGCAGCGGATAGTGACGCGCCACGGAGGGGCCATCTGGGCAGAGGGAGAGATCGATGCGGGCGCGGCCTTTTATTTCACCCTTTCCCCAACGGAGGAAACCTCGCAGAGGGCCCTACCCAAGTCCGATGCAACCGCTTCGGCCTGAACCGACGGGACCGGCTTCAGCACCATCGATGTTACCGGAAACTCAGCTGGCTAGCTATTTTCTGAATCGAAGGTGGGGAGGCTCGAAGTAGAGCCTCCGGAAGCGGCGGGCACCAACTCCATGCTGTTGGTGATGCAGGGTATGTGATTACTGCCCGTTCGGCGTCTTGACGTCATGGCGCTATAAAGTTATCCTCTGAGCTGGAGGTACATGTATGTGCGCGCTAGCCAAAAGAACCACGGTGTATTTAGACCCCGCAATGCACAGGGCACTTCAGCACAAGGCATTAGAGACATCGCGCTCGGTTTCGGATCTTGTCAACGATGCGATACGAAACACCCTTGCCGAGGATGCAGAAGATCTGGCCGCCTTTGCAGAACGCGTTCACGAGCCGCTCGTCACGTATGAGAGTTTACTCAAAGAACTGAAAGAAAATGGCCGGTTATAGCATCCTGCTTAGAGATAGCGTCAGGAAGGACCTTGAGTCGATTCCAGGGAAGGACCTGCAGCGCCTCATCCAGCGGATAGAAAATCTGGCGGGCGAACCGAGGCCTGCAGGCTGCGAAAAGCTCTCCGGACAGGAACGATATCGTGTTCGCCAAGGGAATTACCGCATCATCTACTCGGTACAGGATCTTGAATTGACTGTATGGGTAGTCAAAGTCGCCCACCGTCGAGAGGTCTACCGCTAGGTCAGCCACTATGTCGCCATCACGACTTCAAGACTTCATTTTGCTAAACAAGCGCGAAACAACAAGGGGTGAGCGGTTAACGCTCACCCCTTCTCTTTGTAATCGTGCCGCTTGGTACCGCCTGACCGACGATGCTACTTGTTCAGGAACTCCCGCCCGAACGGGGACATCTGGCGCAGGCGGGTGATGATGGGGGGAAGCTCCCTGATCACGGCGTCAACCTCGGCGTCGGTGGTGAACCTGGAAAGC
>Ga0209317_1002653_pt1 | contig 12600 bp, 12 predicted proteins | sample RifGroB2_FD_183994 | JGI IMG/M metagenome (GOLD analysis project Ga0209317, IMG submission 183994) | Soil microbial communities from Rifle, Colorado, USA - Groundwater B2 (SPAdes) (version 2) | ecosystem: Environmental > Terrestrial > Soil > Unclassified | place: Rifle, Colorado | collected...
GCATTATGCCATGGGCGGCCTGTGGGTTGATTATAACCTGATGAGCAATATCCCTGGACTGTTCGTACTGGGCGAGGCAAACTTCTCGGTGCATGGCGCTAATCGTCTGGGAGCCTCGGCTCTTATGCAGGGCCTTTCTGATGGTTATTTTGTTATTCCTTACACCATTGGCGGATACTTGGCAACTGTCAAGCCTGGTCAGGTCAAAGTGGATCATGCCGAGTTCAAGAAGTCGGTCGAGGATGTCAAGCAAGAGACTAACAAGCTCTTGTCAATCAATGGCAAAAAGACCGTCACCGAATTTCACCGTGAGTTGGGCAAGGTAATGTGGGAGAAAGTCGGAATGGCACGTTCGAAAGAGAGCCTAACCGAAGCCATAAAAGAGATTCCCAAGATTCGTGAGGAATTCTGGCAGAACGTCAAGGTCACGGGTTCTGGAGCTGAGCTCAACCAGCAACTTGAAAATGCCGGTCGTGTGGCAGACTTCCTCGAATTCGGCGAATTGCTGGCACGCGATGCACTGCATCGTGAAGAGTCCTGTGGCGGACATTTCAGGGTTGAACATCAACTGCCCGATGGCGAGGCTATGCGTAACGACTCTGATTTCTGCTATGTCGGCGCATGGGAGTACAAGGGTAACAATAAAGAACCTGAACTGCACAAGGAACCCTTGAAGTTCGAGACAATTCATCTCGCCGTAAGGAGCTACAAATAATGAGCGATCACAAGACAATGACCTTGACGCTGATCGTGTGGCGCCAAAAGAAGGCCAACGATTCTGGTAAATTTGAAACATACACAGCCAAGAACATCACTGAGCACCACTCCTTTCTGGAGATGCTCGACTGCGTCAATGAAGACCTGATCAACTCCGGCACGGAACCGATCGTATTTGACCATGATTGCCGCGAGGGTATCTGCGGCATGTGTTCGCAGGTTATCAATGGTGCGCCTCATGGTGGCCAGGACCGCACCACCGTCTGCCAACTGCACATGCGCAAGTTCAAAGACGGCGATACCATCTACATTGAGCCGTGGAGGGCACGCGCCTTTCCAATTATCAAGGACCTGATTGTTGATCGTGGGGCACTGGATAAAATCATCCAGGCCGGCGGTTATACCTCCTGCCACACTGGTGGTGTTCCTGACGGCAATACTATTCTGATTCCTAAACCTGTGGCGGAAGAGGCTACAGATGCCGCAGAATGTATCGCATGTGGCGCTTGTGTTGCCGGTTGTCCAAACGGTGCTGCCATGTTGTTCACTGGTGCCAAGGTTTCTCAATTGGCTCTGTTGCCCCAAGGTAAGGTTGAAGCAGCCGCCCGCGTAAAGAACATGAGCAATGCCATGGCTGAATGTGGCTTCGGTAACTGCACCAACCACTATGAGTGCCAAGCTGCGTGTCCAAAAGGAATCAATGTGAAATTCATTGCCAGAATGAACAGAGAATTCTTGAAGGCTCAGTTCGCATAACCCAGTGTTATTTTTATCATGTTAAAGAATTGGGCAGCCTTCGGGCTGCCCTTTTTGTATTTGTCAGAGGCTTGCAGTGGAATTCAACCTTGTTAATCTCAAATTTCAGATAACTACTGATAATACAGCAGCTCTTGTTCAGTGGCTATTCCGCGCCGGCGCAGAATTTTCATCGACATGCAGAGATGCAATATGTCAGTGGCCGGTACGTGACTGCCAGAAATGTCCTGAGCGGAGAGATTGTCCCTGGAATCAGGTTTTCAGCCAAAAGCTGGCATTGAATCCGGATGCGCTAAAGCGCCATCAGAAACCACCACTTCCTTTTGTGTTCTCTTTTGAACGTTTGGATTCCTACTCCGAGAATTCTGGAACAGTTGTAGTCAAGCTCGTTGTTGTCGGAGGGGCGATTTCGTGTCTGGATATGCTTTTGACAGGCTTTGCGGCCCTTGTGGAAGGGCACACCGGGGATTTTTATTGTAAACTGGGACTAATCTCTTCTTTAGACTACCAGGGTAATGCTCATGTAATAGGTAAAGAAGTACATATCGATAACCCGAAAGACCTGGTGATTTTATCTGCTTCAGGATTAATTGATTGCCGTCAGCAGTGGAGTTGTGACAGGATTGGATTGAATTTTACCACGCCTCTTCGGCTCGTTTGCAAAGGGCACATCCTCAAATATTTTGACCCCGCCATGTTTACTCGTTCATTGTTACGGCGTGTTTCATCGATGGCTTATTATTATGGAGAGTGTTCCGAAGCTGATTTTAAGGAATTATCCTGCCAAAGTGACCGGATTGCATGTTGTGCAGACAAATTTTGTTTTCAGCCACTATGGATGGGCGCCAATAAATTTTCAGGAATCACTGGAGGTTGCTTGCTGAGTGGCAATTTTGACGACCTGCTGCCGTTTTTTATTCTGGGTTCTTATCTGCACGTAGGTAAGGGTGCTTCCTTCGGAATGGGTAATTACGCTCTGTACACAGATCAAGTGTTGGTTTAAAAGCCGTTTCCCTGTATAATTAATGTGTATTTCAATCAAAGTATAAATAGAAAGACTTTGTGAGCACAATAAGTGTACACTCATTAACGATAGATGTTGAGGATTGGTTTCATGTCTGCGGATTATCGCGAGAACCGGTGATAACCAGGTCACAGTGGCGTGTCGGCGAGGCAACTGAGCGTATTCTCTCGATTCTGGCAGCATCTGAAGTGAAAGCGACATTTTTCATGCTCGGCTGTGTTGCAGAAGCTGAACCGGGACTTGTGGAGCGTATCTCTTCCCAAGGTCATGAAATCGCCTCCCATGGTTGGTCTCATCGCTTGATACATGACATGGCCGCTCATGAGTTCAGAGATGAGTTGAAGCGTACAGCTGAGTTACTCTTTCACCAGACAGGTGTTCGTCCTGTCGGATACCGTGCTCCCCGCTGGTCTATTTCAGAGCGTACACCATGGGCCTATGAGATCCTTGCCGAACAAGGATATCTCTATGATTCCAGTTGCAATCCCTTGCCGCTTGTGGGGAAGGGTGGCGCCCCTCGGCATCCTTACAGGCTCCGGACCAAGAAGGGAACTCTGTGGGAGGTGCCGCCCATGGTGACACCTACGCCACTCGGAAATCTGCCGACAGGTGGTGGATGGGGATTCCGTCTGTTTCCGTTTTCCATGATATCGTCGACAATCATGCGGTACCAGAGAGAGGGTTTTCCTGCAGTGTTGTATCTTCATCCGCGAGAGGTGGACCCCTCTGGCCCCAGATTGGCATTGTCTCCATTGGCGAGTTTCGCGGCCTACGGGACGCGCAGTGATGCGACACCCAGGGTATCGGCGCTGCTTAAAAAATTCCGGTTCACTACCGTTGAAAGTATGGTCAGATCGTGGAAACCTGTATCCTGATACCGGCTTATAATGCCGCACATACCATTGCATCCGTTATCCGGGAATGCCTCTCCTTTGGTCTGCCTGTTGTTGTGGTTAATGATGGTTCAACCGATGGTACCGCCATAGTGGTTGCTGATTTTCCCGTTGTGCTGCTGTCGCATGATACTAACCAGGGGAAAGGGCTGGCGCTGAGGAGCGGTTTTTCATGGGCACTGCAACATGGTTTCAGCTGGGTCGTCACCGTGGATGCCGATGGCCAGCATGATGTTTCCGCTGCAGAACGGCTGGCTGCTTCCGCCCGTCAGGCAGACGTTGATATATTGATCGCTTCCCGTTTCAGCCAGTTCGAAGAGATGTCAGGCTTACGAAAGTCATGGAATCGTTTCGGCGGCTGGTGCATGCGTGCAAGGACCGGTTTTGAAATCAATGATAGCCAGTCCGGTTTCCGCTGTTATTCGTCCCGCCTGCTGAATACAGTCACCATGTCAGCTACAGGATATGACCTGGAGATGGAATTGCTTATGCAGGCCTGGCGTCACGGCTTTCGGGTTGCTTCCCTTCCGGTAGCTGCGCGGGTGGCTGATGGACGATCCACCAGCCATTTTCGTCCGGTACGCGATACCTGGAATATTTGCAAGGTTTTCTTGCGCAACATGTAACAGGAGTTCAGATGATTCAAACGCTAAAAAATTACACCAAAGAAAAGATACTTACTTATCTGTTGACCATGGCGACCAGTTCCTCGGATGAATCACTCATTAAGATGACGCACCTGATGGAGATGATTCCCAAGAAAGATTATTATAAACAGCGTATTCGCTGGATCAGAGGCCTGATCCGGGACAAACATCCCAGCATCGAATTTCCCCGCCGCATTCTGCGTGACCTTCATCCCAACCAGCGCGATAAATGGATCAGCAACCTGGCTATCAATCACCTTCTGAGCGGCACCAATAAGCGCAAGGAATGGGCAGACGTAAATGGTTTCTATCCTCCATCAACCGTTGTCATCAGCCCCACGATGCGCTGCAATCTTTCCTGTTATGGCTGCTATGCCGGAGATTATAAAAAAAGTCTGGAACTGGATGAGTTGGACTCGATTCTGCTGCAGATGAAGGAAATGGGCATTTACTTCGCCGTTATTTCCGGTGGCGAACCTTTTTACATGGACGGCATCTTCGAGATTTTCAAAAAACACAGTGATATGGCCTTCCTTGTCTTTACCCACGGCGGGCTTATCGACGAAGCTATGGTTGAGAAACTGATCGAAGTGGGCAATGTCATGCCCTCCTTTTCTCTTGAGGGATATGAGCAGGAGACTGATGAACGGCGTGGCAGTGGTCATTTTGCCAAGGTAATGCATGCCATGGATCTGCTGAAGCAATCCGGGCTCTCGTTCTGCGGTTCTTTTACCCATTCCCGTAAAAATTCGCATATCATCACTAACGGCGATTACATTGATATGCTCCTTTCCAAGGGGGTCTTCGCTCTGTGGCTCTTCTCCTACGTACCTGTCGGCAGAAAACCTGATCCTGAGCTGATGCCTACGCCAGAACAGCGCGATAGCCTTCGTCAAAGCGTAATCGGTTTTAGAACAAAAAAACCGATGCTGTTCATAGATTTCTGGAACGATGGTCCAATGGTGTCCGGTTGTCTTGCAGGGGGAAGAAAATATTTCCACATAAATGCCAACGGAGATATTGAACCATGCGTATTTTGCCACATGGCCGTCGACAACATCAGGAAAACCACACTTCGTGAGGCATTAGGCTCTTCGTTTTTCCGGAAGATCCGCCAGGAACAGGGTGATCATGACAATCTGCTTCGCCCCTGCATGCTGATAGATCATCCCGAAGTTGGGCGTGAAATCTTTTCATCCGAGGGAGCGTATCCAACTCATGATGGAGCTGAAGAGATCTTTACGGCGCTTGCAGATGAGATGGATACGTATTCTCGCGCGTACGGAGAAATCGCGGATGCAGCCTGGGAAACTGAATTTGCTGACCATCCAAAAAAAATGAAAGGTAGCACCGGTCCTCAATGATCTTTTTTTTCGTTGGTCGCAGCTGTTTTTATTGCCAATCATGACAGTGTACAATAGCAACAACCTTTTTTTGATCAATACGATGACCCGTATTGCTCCCCGCTGGATTTTTCCGCCCCTGGCATTCATAACGGCACTTATTGTCTATTGCGTCGGAGGAAAGGCGCGGAGGGCGATACGTGCCAACCTGAGGATTGTTACCGGCTGTCGCCGCGTTGAGCGACTTGTATTGTCAACTCTGTATAAGTTTTCCCTCAACTGGTGTGATATCATGCTGCTCATGCGACTTACCGGACCACGGCTGCATGCGCTTATCAGTCGGCATGCCTCGGCACGCCCCATGGATGATGCGCTGGCAGCCGGAACCGGTGCCATTCTGATTTCGCCTCACCTGGGAAATTGGGAATTGGGTGGGCTGGGACTTGCGGACCTGGGCTACCCGGTGAACGTGCTCACCTTTCGCGAGCCGGATGAAAAAGTGAATGCCATGCGTGAGCAGTTGCGGCGGGAACGGGGAATAAAGTTTATTTACGTTGATCGCAACGATACATCACCCCTGGCTATCATAGAGGCTGTAAATGCATTGCGCAGGAATGAGGTTCTGGCAATACTTGGAGACAGGGATGGTTCCTCGCATACGATGCCGTTGGATTTCTTCGGCAGACAGACCAATATACCGGTTGGAGTCGCTTATCTGGCGCTGGCCAGTGGCGCACCGGTCATTCCGGTATTCGTTCCGCTGGAACGGGGAACGTATATCACCATTATGGAAGAGCCGATATTTTTCCGGGGGAGTCACGGGCAGCATGCCGCCGCCATTCGGACCGGCATGGAGCAGTTGATGGATGTATTTGAACACTACATTAGAAAATACCCGGATCAGTGGTACAATCTTTTCGATTTCTGGGGTGAAGATATAGCAGAAGCTGATTTAAAGGTCCACACAGAGCACACCACATCACAGAAGAGAGGTTGTAAATGTCAAACGAACTGATTCAGAAGGTCAAACAGATGATTATAGACAGCCTGCGTATCGAAGGAATGAGCGCGGACGAGATAGATGTCGATGCACCGTTGTTCGGCGAAGGACTCGGTCTGGACTCAATAGATGCACTTCAGCTGGTGGTGGCAATGGAAAAGGAATTTGCCACGGTTGTGCCTGATGCAGCCACCGGCAGCAAAGTATTTGCTTCGGTACGCAGTATGGCCGCTTTCATAGAGGAGCAACAGGGATAAATCCGGTTCCCTTAATTCCACTTTCCAGGAATATTTTGCATGAACGTTCTGCTTCTGCGCCCACATCCCGGGAACGACCGGTTTGGTCTGGGACCTTTCTTTTGTGTCGAGCCATTGGGGCTTGAATACCTTGGTAGTGCCCTCATATCATCCGGGCATAAAGTCACCATTGCTGATCTTCGTTTCCGTCCTGGTGCCACGACCTGGGTAAAGCGCACACGGCCTCAGGTTGTTGGTATCGGCTGTCTCCATTCCCTGGAGTTTGATAGGGTTATCGAGACCGCTCGTGAAGTACGGCGAGCCACTCCGGAAGCTTTTATACTGGTCGGAGGACATGCTGCCGCTGCGTATCCGTCTGCCCTTGAATGCGATGAGATCGATGCAATTGTCATTGACGACGGTGAAGAGGTTGTTCCTACTCTGGTGGAAGCGATACAAAAGGGTCGAAGACTTGACGAGGTTCCGGCACTGCGCCTGAGAACAGCGGATGGCTGGATTAAAACCCCTCCGCTGCCGCAGCGCACCAGCCTTGACAAGGTGCCGTTGCCGGCCCGCAACCTGGTTGAACGTCATCGCTCCGGTTACCACTGTCTGCTCTTTAAACCGGTCTGGCTGATTGAGACAGCGCGGGGATGCCCGCATCACTGTTCTTTCTGCTCGGTGTGGCAGTTGTATGATCGCACCTGCCGCGAACGAAGCATCGAAGCGGTGGTTGAGGATTTTGCCACCTGCGGGGACGCGATCTTTGTGGCTGACGACCTGTTCTGGTATAACCCTGACCGCAGCATGGAACTGGCCCAGGCCCTGAAACGGCGCGGTGTGTATAAACGCTGGATTCTGGTGCAGACCCGTGCCGACCTTATCAGGAAGAGTGCCGACTTGATGGAGGCATGGCGTCCGCTGGCAAAGGATTTTGATATCTTTATCGGTCTTGAATCTGCCAGTGACAAGGGACTGGACGGTTTGGACAAAGGCGCAGGGGTGGACGACAGTGTCGAGGCGGTGACCATCGCCCGTTCCCTGCGTTACGGCATCAATGGAAATTTTCTGATCGATCCGGATTGGGAAGAAGCTGATTTCCATGAACTCTGGAAATTTGTGGAAGAGTACAGCCTGCAGCGTGCCGGTTTCACTATATTGACTCCATTGCCCGGCACGGATTTTTTTACCGAGAAGAGTGAACGGCTGGCTGGTCAGCAGTGGTCCAACTATGACATGCACCATCTGCTCTGGGAACCCCGACTCGGAGCAGAACGTTTTTTTGAATTGTATGCGGAAACCTGGCGGCGCTCTATCCTCAATACTGCCGGTGACAAAGGCATCATGGCCTGGATTCGCCAGGTTCGCCCCAGCCAGATTCCCTACATCATCAAGGTCCTCTGGCGGACGCAACGGATGATGAAGCCCGCTGAATATCTGCGGGAGCACCTGGCCACCCGGCCATCTGCAACCGCATGGAAGGAAACCGCAATCCGATGAAGATACTGTTTATCTCTCCAGGATGGCCCAAAGGTCGGCTATGGGGGGAATTGACATTCAAATTTCCTTCCCTGTCTTTAGCTGCTTTGGCTGCTGTCTCGCCAGCTGAGTGGGACATTTCGTTCTGCGACGACAACTTTGAATCCATTGATTTCAATATCGATGTGGATATCGTAGCATTGACCGCCATGACTGCCCAGGTCACCCGTGCCTATGAAATTGCCGATGCATTCCGTAACCGGGGCATCACAGTGGTGATGGGTGGTTTCCATGTCAGTAACATGCCGGAAGAAGCTTTGGGTCATGTGGACGCCGTAGTGGTGGGCGAGGGCGAATTGAGTTGGCCATGTTTGCTGGCCGACTGGCAGGCAGGAACGCTGCAGCCGTTGTACAGAAGCGGTTCCCAGATGGAAATGTCACTGATTCCGGCTGCGCGGCGCGACATTTTCAAAGACAAGAAATATCTGCTTACCAACACCATTCAGACAACCCGCGGGTGTCCCCATGATTGCGAATTCTGTTCGGTTACCGCCTTTTATGGCCGCAAGTATCGCAAGCGGCCGATCGAGCTGGTTCTGCGGGAACTGGGAGAGCTGGTCAAGAAAAATTCGTTCGCATTTTTTGTGGATGATAACATTGTGGCCGACCGAAAGTATTCACTTGAACTTTTCCGGGGAATGAAGGGGATGGGTTTGAAATGGCTTTCCCACGCTCCGATTGACTTTGCCAAAGACCCGGAACTGATGAAGGCTGCCGGTGAATCCGGCTGTCTCGGGATGTTTGTCGGCTTTGAATCCTTAAGCCAGGATCTGTTGACAGCCATGGGCAAATCAACCAACACGGCCCAATCCTACCTGGCAGATGCCCAGGCATTTCGTGACAATGGCATCGGTATTCTCGGCTCCTTTGTACTTGGGTATGACGGCGATACTCTTGATGTATTCGAAAAAACCTTGCGATTTTGTGAGGAGGCCCGCCTGGAGGCGGCCATCTTCCCGATTCTGACCCCCTATCCGGGTACCACTGTACGGAAGCGGCTGGAGGCGGAAGGGCGCATTATTTCCAACGACTGGCGTGACTACGATATGGAGCATGTAACCTTCAAGCCAAACAGCATGACAGTGGAACAACTGCAGCAGGGATACGAACAGATCTGCCGCGAATTCTACTCCTTCTCTTCGATGTACCGACGCATCTTCAAGCTGCATCGTTCCGTGCAGGTTTTTGGGCCCATGAATTTGGGGTTCAGGGGCGCAATTCGCCGCAAAATAACCACACCATGATCTGCTTCATGTTTTCCGGCCAGCCGCTGATACGCACCGGAGTGCCGCAGGGGGAGTCCTCTTTCCAGGGCTTGGCCAGTTGCTGTCAAGAAAACACCGGATTCAACCCGCTCACCGATGAATGCTCTGATCCCACTGTGAGCGAGAATGTTCGTCTCCAGCTCTTTGGTGTCACCATGAGCCTGTACCGCTTTTCGACAATGGTGCACAAACAGGGACTTCCGGATGTCATCACCGAACACAGCATGGGCATCTATCCCGCTCTTGCAGCCGCTCAATCCATAAGCAGCAGCGAAGCATTGGAATTGACCTTCCGCATCGGGAGCCGGCTTGCAGCCATGTCGCATACATCAGAATTCGCCCTGGCCAGTGTGATCGGTCTTGACCTCGACGCTTTGAACCCCATCGTTACCCGCAACCGGGTGCATATCGCCAATCGCAATACGTCGCGTCATTTTCTGCTGTCCGGAGAGCGGCATTGCATCGAAGCTGCTGCGATTGAAGCCACAGCGGCAGGTTCTTTTTCATCGACTGTTTTTGGATGCGACGCACCGCTGCATACACCGCTGGTCCGGGAAATCGCCCCTGACCTGCAGCAGATAGTGGATGATTATCACTTTAAAGAACCACAGATCCCGCTTGTCGACCACCTTGAACAGCGGAATCTGGCAGCAGACGATATTCCCGCTTTTCTGGTGGAAGAACTGTGTCGTCCGGTGTTTTGGGAAACAACCTACCGCGCCCTTCGTCAGCGCGGGATACATCGTTTCCAGGAGGTGGGCAACGCCATGGCGCTTACAAAATTCAACAGATGGATAGATAGCGAAACATGAAAATGCACACAACGTCACTGACAGTCCGGTTTAACGAGGTCGATTCCTATAATGTGGCCTGGCACGGACATTATATCGCCTGGATGGAGGTCGGACGCAACGACCTTGCCATGCAGTTCGGCCTGGATGCACAGCAGTTGACCGAGGAGGGGTATCTCGGGCCGGTTGTAGGGCTGGAGGTCAAGTATCTACATCCCGCCTGCTTCAAGGACCAGATCACCGTTTGTACAAACCTGCGCCCCTGTGATGCGGCAGTGCTGGTGTTCTACAACGAGATACGCTCCAGCGACGGACGCACCCTGGCAACCGGTCGCACTACCCATGCCCTTACGGATCTGCAGGGAGTGCTTCAGTTGAGAACACCTCCGGTGATTGCGGAGCGAATCTTGCGCATGACCGAATGGCTGGATCGCCTGTGAAGCTGCTGCTGATATCGGCCAACCGCGAACGCGATCCCTATCCGGTATTTCCTATCGGCCTCTCTTTTCTTGTTCCCCCGCTGACCCAGGCAGGACACGACCTGGTCGTGCTCGACCTCTGCTTCGAAAAGGAGCCGGAAGCTGCTGTTGCCGCGCTTCTGTCCAAACACAAACCCCAGGCTGTTATCATCTCTTTGCGTAACCTTGATAATGTCACCTGGCCCGACAGCCGTTCCTATCTCGCCGGTGTGCGTGATCTCATCACAATCTGCCATGGTCATGCCCCTGTGATTCTTGGCGGTTCCGGTTTTTCTCTCATGCCTGTGGAAACATTGGCTGCATCCGGTGCCGATTACGGTATCGTGGGGGAGGGGGAGGAAATCCTGCCCCGCATGCTTGCTTATCTTGAGCAGGGACAGGATATTTCAACTCTTCCGGGAGTTGTTTGTGCCGGTGCAGCATCGTATCTGCCTCCTTTGCCGGTTGCCGGCATCGGTACACCGGACCGTTCGCTTTTCGATGTGGACCATTACCATCGTGAAGGTGGCATGGCAAACGTGCAGACAAAGCGTGGCTGCCCGTTCTTTTGCAGCTATTGCACCTATCCGCTGCTGGAAGGGCGCACCATGCGTCTGCGGCCGATCAAGGATATTCTTGCCGAGATCCGTTCCCTGGTGGATGATCATGGCGTCTCCTATCTGTATTTCGTGGATGATATCTTTAACTATCCTCCCGCGTTTGCTGCTGATCTTTGCAGAGCAATGTCCGACGAACGTCTGGCAATTAAATGGTCTGCTTTCATTAATCCGGATTTCATGACCCCTGGACTTATGGATGACATGCTGGCTGCCGGATGCGACGCGGTGGAATTCGGCACTGATTCAGGATCTCCTGCCATGCTTAAAAGCCTGCACAAATCATTCACTGTTGAAGATCTTCGCCGGACTTCACTCCTCTGTCATGAGCGCGGAATGGACTTTGCCCATTATCTGCTTTTCGGTGGTCCCGGTGAAACGCGGGAAACCATCATGGAGAGCTTCAACCTGATGGACGAACTGCAGCCGACCGCAGTCATTGCAATGACCGGCATACGGATTTATCCCAATACCGCGCTTTACCAAACCGCCCTTCGTGATGGTCTGATATCATCATCAACGTCCATGCTTGAGCCTGTTTTTTATATCGCTCCGGCAGTGAAGGAATTTTTTGCCGAACTGATCACATGCGAAGCTATGAAGCGCAGAAACTGGGTAGCACCGGGACTTGAAGTAAACATGAGCTCGGCCATGCTCGATGCCATACGTCTGTTCAAGGTCAAGGGGCCGCTCTGGAAGATGATCAAAAGCCTGGGGCGCAGCCATCACCGTCCCCTGGCCTGAGGCCGTGCGCTGGACTTTTAGCGGCCTGATAAGTATACTGTTTTATGTTTCTTTAAATGGGGTGCCCGATGGAGTTTGAAAATTCAACAGTAATAGTTACCGGTGGCACCAGAGGAATAGGCAGGGCAATTTCCATGGCTTTTGCGCGTGAAGGGGCACATGTTTATGCCGCCTATCTGACTAACGATGAAGCCGCACGCACTCTGGTGAATGATGCACACGGCCTGTCCGGTAAAATTTCAATTATCAAAGCCGACGTAGCCACCTCCGCGGGTGCCACAGAACTGATCAACGCAGCAGTTGCAGATACCGGCGTACTCGACGTTCTTGTAAACAATGCCGGCATTATCAGGGACTGTTATCTTGCAATGATGTCTGATAATGACTGGGACGAAGTAATTCGAGCCAATATCAATCCGCTCTTCCATTGCAGCAAGTGGGCTTTGCGCAAGATGATGGGCCGTCGCTGCGGCAGTATCATAAATATCTCGTCCATTTCCGGGGTAATCGGTACCATTGGACAGACCAACTATGCCGCATCCAAGGGAGCGGTGACCAGTTTCACCAAAT
>Ga0209317_1002658_pt1 | contig 12581 bp, 10 predicted proteins | sample RifGroB2_FD_183994 | JGI IMG/M metagenome (GOLD analysis project Ga0209317, IMG submission 183994) | Soil microbial communities from Rifle, Colorado, USA - Groundwater B2 (SPAdes) (version 2) | ecosystem: Environmental > Terrestrial > Soil > Unclassified | place: Rifle, Colorado | collected...
CGCGGCTCAAGCCGTTCAACGTGGAGGGTAAGATGATCGAACAGGTCGGCATGCCGTGGCATTTCGGCTATGCCGGAACTGCTACCGGAGACAGCGGCAATATTCTGACTGCCGCGGTTGGCTGTGCCAATACAAATATCCCCGAATTCAAGGCATTTCTCTGCAACATTGAGAAGGGGGGTAAAAAGGGATGAGCAACAATAATTCAGATTTTTCCAAACACAAAACCTTCCTGATAGACACCACCAAATGTACCGGTTGCCGCGGGTGCCAGGTAGCCTGCAAACAGTGGAACCAGCTAAAGGCTGAGAAAACGGTCTTTTTTTCCGGCGAGGGATATCAGAACCCGCCGGCCATGTCGGAATATACCTTTACCAGGATAAAGTTCAAAGATTACCAGAAGAACGGGCAGAACGAGTTCGCCTTTTACAAAGAGATGTGCATGCATTGCAACGAACCTGCCTGTGCGTCGGTCTGTCCGGTAGGGGCGTTCGTAAAAAGTCCGGAAGGGCCGGTGATTTACAATGCCGGACGCTGTATAGGCTGCCGTTTCTGCATGATTGCCTGTCCTTTCGGTATACCGAAATATGAATGGAGCAAGGCTTTTCCTTTGGTTAAGAAATGCACCGGTTGCTACAGCCGGGTAAAGGAGGGTCTTGAGCCTGCCTGTGCCACAACCTGTCCCACAGCTATTACCTACGGCAGCCGTGGCGACATGATCAGTGAAGCACGGCGGCGGCTGAAAAAACGTCCTGATCATTATTTCCAGGCGATTTACGGCAAGGAAGAGGCCGGGGGGACCAGTGTGCTTTACCTGACACATCAACCGCTGGATGAACTGGGTTTCAAACCGGTCACAACACGTCCGCTTCCATCCTATACCTGGCAGGCGTTGCGCCTGGTTCCAGGAATATTCTTGACAGTAGGGGGCTCGCTCTCGCTGCTCTCCTGGTTCACTCACCGCAAGGAACGTATCAAACGGGAAGAGGCCTTCAGGAACAGCAAGGTGACGCCGGAGGCGGCGGATACGGAACATTCAAAAAACGAAAGGCAATAGAACGCGGAAAAGGCCGGATTTGAGCGGATTAACGCGGATTAGAGACAAAACCGGAATTTATTTGGTTTAACCGAGTCAAAAATCCGCGTAAATCCGCTGTTTAGGCCCGCTGGGTCCATCCGCGAAAATCCGCGTTCTATTGCCCAAGGTTTAGACTTCACTGGAGGGAATATGACTGCTGCAAGACTGATAATAAATGAAATCAAGGGTTACCACCGCTTTTTGAAGTTCATGATCTTCCTGGTGGCCTTAGGTGCGTTAGCCTCCCTCGTACGCTTCATCTTCGGGCTGGGGGTTACAACCAACCTGAACGACACCTATCCCTGGGGGCTCTGGATCTCGTTCGACGTGGTTACCGCAGTGCCACTGGCAGCCGGTGCCTTTACACTCGGCGCCATAGCGCACTGTTTTCATATCAAGAAGCTGGAGCCGCTGGTACGGCCGGCTATTGTAACCGGTTTTTTAGGTTACTCACTGGTCTGTATCGGTCTTTTGCTTGATCTCGGACAACCACATAAAGGGTGGCATACGCTGGTATACTGGAATGTCCATTCACCGATGTTCGAGGTCTCGATGTGCGTGATGGCCTATACAACGGTGCTTTTTCTGGAATTTCTCTCTCCGGTCTGTGAAAAATTCGGATATCACGTTCCGCTCCGGATACTGCGCTGGCTGGAAATGCCTTTGGTTATAGCAGCCGCTGCCATCTCAACCTTGCACCAGTCCTCTCTGGGGACTTTCTTCCTGATTGCCGTGGATAAGCTGCACAACCTCTGGTACAACCCGCTGCTGCCGCTTCTTTTCTGGATGTCTGCCATCTTTACCGGCATCTCGATCATCATTCTCGAGGCCACCATGGTGCATCGTTACCTGGGGCAGCCGGATGAATCTGATCTGCTGAAGATTCTTACAAAAATACTCCCGTGGGTGTTGGGAGCTTACCTGGCTGTCAAATTGGGTGCCATGGTTTTTCTTTCTCACGGCCCGCTCTTTGACAGGCCATGGCTGACAATACTGTTCCTGGCGGAGATAATCATAGGGGTGATAATGCCGATGATCATTTTCATGAGACGCTCCAACCGGGAGGAGAGCTCCATGCAGCTGCGCGGCGCCTGCATGGTTATCTTCGGCGTAGTGTTGAACCGCTTCAACGTCTCCATGTTCGGCATGATCCAGCCCAATCAGCAGATCTACTACCCGTCCCTGATAGAATCCCTGGTAACCATAGGGATCATTGCCGCCCACATTCTGTTTTTTGTGCTGGTGGCCAAGTATTTCCCCATATTCGAACATCACCCGGAAACAGTGGATTACTCGCTGCCCGACAATTTTCAGCGCGTTGAAGAGCATGAGCGGATCAAGGCTGCAGAGGCTTAACACAAAAAGCAATGGAACGCGGATGACGCGGATTGAGCGGATTAACACGGATTTAATCATTTTTATGGAGTTGATCCGTGTGAATCCGCTTAAATCAGATTTGATCCGCGTTCCATTGCCTTTGACTTTTTCTTGTTTGATTCCGGTTCATCAGGATTAGGATTATATGAACAACAGATACAATACCATCATACCGGGAGTGACCGGCGTGATTCTGGCCGGTGGACAGTCGAGCCGCATGGGGAGCAACAAGGCTTTGCTCCCTTATCGCGGGGGGCGATTTATTGAATCCATATATCGGCAATTCACTGAATTGTTTGACGAAATACTGGTTGTGACCAATTCTCCCGAACAGTACCCGTTTCTGCCGTGCCGCAAGGTAGCCGACATAATTAGTGGAATGGGCGCTCTGGCCGGTCTGCATGCCGGGCTTCATCATGCTGCCGGACAGCATGTCTTTGCCGTGGCTTGTGACATGCCATATCTGAACAGTACATTGATCAGGAAACTCTCAACACTGCGCAACAGTGCCGATGTAGTCATTCCTCACGGAGAAAATGGCCTGGAACCGCTGCACTCTCTGTATGGAAAAAAATGTCTGCCCTTCATGGAAGCTGCGCTTGCAGCGGATAAACACCGTATTGTCTCTTTTTTCACTGATGTGAATGTCTGTAATTTTTCACATGAAAAGGTGGCGATGGTGGATCCTGATTTCAATTCCTTCCGCAACATAAACACTCCAGTCGATTATTACCTTCTGCGGGCAAATCCCCGGAATTATAATGATTCAGCTGATCAAAGGCATGAGCCAGAACGCCTTCAATACGCTTAAAACGCGACACAATTCAAGGCGCAGATGCCGGGAGAATCCTTAAATGAAAATCAGAACAAAATTTTTAATGATCACCACTGTGATCGTAGCTGTAGCTCTGTTATCGGTAACCACGGCATGTCTTGTGAAATTCAGCCAGGAGTTGCGGCGAGGGGCCATGATCTCTCAGGAAGCCAGGCTTAAAACCTTCCGCGAGCTGCTTCGTCACAAGGGGAGCGAAATTCAGCTGATCGACAACAAATTGATGATCGGTGAATATGTTCTAAACGGAAATTTCGAACTGCCCGACCGTCTCAAGGAAATCTGCGGTGGTACCGCAACCATTTTCATGGGAGACGAACGTATATCCACCAATGTCATCAAGCCGGACGGCAGCAGGGCGATAGGCACCAAGCTTACAGGACCAGCCTATGAATCTGTTTTCAAGGAGGGGAAGGCATATCGCGGGGAAACCGAGATTCTGGGTGTGCCCTATTTCACCGCCTATGATCCGCTAAGAAATGCAGAGGGCAAAATCATTGGTGTATTGTATGTCGGGGTAACAAAAGCAGAATATTTTGCCGGTTATTATCAACTTCAGAAGATAGTATCAATCATTGCCTGTATTCTTATTCTGCTGGCCTGTCTGGTCAGCATGTTCCTGATCCATCACCTTTTTATACCGCTTAATCGCATGCATGACCTTTTGAAAGAGGTTGCCCGGGGTAACGGCGATCTGACCAGGCGTCTGGATTACCTGAAACAGGATGAAGTCGGCGAGATGAGCATGTCATTCAATGTTTTTATGGACAAGCTGCATACTATTATTGCCCATGTTTCACAGACCACAGGCCAGTTGGCGTCAGCTGCGCTCCAGGTACAGAGCACCGCCGGACAGATTGCTGAAGGTTCTGAAAAAGTTGCTTCACAATCGGTAAATGTTGCGACAGCCACGGAAGAAATGGCCAGCACATCATCTGAAATAGCCCGCAATTGCCAGAGGGCTTCCGAGGAGGCGCAGCATGCCATTTCATCTGCCCATACAGGGGCCTTGGTAGTTGACTCCACAATTGTAAAAATGAAAAATATATCCGAAAGAGTCATATCAGCCTCCCAAACTGTTGAAAGCCTTGGTAAGCGTTCAGTCGAGATAGGTGAAATCATAGGAGCAATCGAAGATATCGCTGATCAGACTAATCTATTGGCTTTGAATGCGGCGATTGAGGCTGCCAGGGCAGGTGATCAGGGCCGCGGCTTTGCCGTGGTAGCTGATGAGGTCAGGGCGCTGGCTGAGCGGACGACCAGGGCTACCAGGATGATCGCCGAAATGATCGCCGCAATCCAGAAAGAGACTAATGAAGCCGTTGTCTCTATGAAACAGGGTGTAGAAGATGTCAAGGTGGGCACAAGTGAGGCTGGACGCTCAGGAGAAGCTCTGGAGGATATTTTGCGCTGCATAGGCGCTCTGACGGAGCAGATAAATCAGGTCGCTACGGCAACGGAACAGCAGACCAGCACGACCAGCGATATCAGTGTTGGTATGCATCAGATCACAGATATAATTCATGAAACTGCTAAAGGCTCACAGGATTCGGCCGCTGCTTCAACACAATTGAATCAATTGGCACAGGATCTTCAGTCTCTGGTGGGACAGTTCAGGCTGTAAGCTGACCGGAGTTGGCGTAATTGCCGTCAACCCGCAACTTTTCCGGGATGCAAAAATGAATTGGCCACTAAATTTTGATTACATCACCGGAATCTAAGGTCAAGGGATCATCAATTCCTTCCGGGCCCATGGCGAACCTGTCTTTTTTGTAGATGCCGATAAAGGAAAATAGGTGGGTTTCGTAGCTGACTCCATACTGGCAGCCTGGATGCTTATAACTTCATTGGATCCCGAAGTATTTTCCACCGTCTGGATATCACTGACTGCACAAGCCGTACATATCTGTCCAATATCGCAAACCGCAGTTTTCCCTTCAGCAGGCCTAAAGATACTCATTACTGAAAAGGTAATTTCAAGCACAACATAAGCAACGAAACCAATCTACTGCTTTTATTTTACTTGTGACCCTTGCTCTTTCAGGTGCACTGTCACCGATTATACGACCCTACCTGCTACCTGTTTCCATGACAACTGAAACTTAAAAAAATCCGGTTCCTGTTTCATGATTTGTGCTATCATCCGCCGCCATGACTACCTCACGATTAACTGCCAAGCGGGAAACCGCGTCCTTTATAATACTGGGAAGCGGGACATCAACCGGGGTGCCGATGGTGGGATGCAGCTGCCGGGTATGCCTTTCAGATGACCCTCGTGACAAGCGTACACGCGCATCGGTGTTAATCCGGCACGGCGACCGGAATATTCTGATCGACACCTCGCCTGATCTGCGGCAGCAAGCACTGCGCGAGGGAATTACCGATATTGACGCTGTTCTGTTTACCCATTCTCACGCAGATCATGTCAACGGCATCGACGATCTGCGCGGTTTTTATTTCATGCATCACCAGGTTATTCCCTGTTTTGCCGCGCAACCGACCCTGGACATCCTGCTTAATAGATTCTGCTATATTTTTGAGGAGCAGAAAGGCTCGGGTTACGCTCCGCTGCTTGATCCGCATCTTATAACCGGCGAATTAGAGATTGGGAATTTGAAGGTAATCCCGATTCCGTTGCAACACGGAAATACTACTTCAATCGGTTATCGTATCGGCAACTTTGCCTATCTGACCGATTGCAATGCCATTCCGCATGACGCACTTCACCTGTTGGCAGGGATTGAAGTAATGATCATAGACGGGTTGCGCTGGAATCCCCATTCGACACACTTCAATATCGAGACCGCAATTGCTGCAGCGCAACAGCTGGGTCCCAAGAGGATCGTGCTTACACATCTCTCCCATGATGTCAGTTTTTCAGATCGTGAAAAATTGCCGCAGGGGGTGGAATTTGCCTATGACGGAATGGAGTTTCACCTGGACGTGTAACAATTAAAATCAACACAGTCATTTTTTAAAAATAGCAGCAACAGTTTTTGCAAATAAAGGAAATCAGCATGAGTAACACCGATTTACGTAAGCTCCCCCCCCAGAGTCTGGAAGCGGAAATGTCTATTCTGGGCGGGATTCTGATTGATAACGACGCCATCAACCGGGTGCTGGAAATGCTGACCTCGGACGATTTTTACCGCGAGAGTCATCGCAAGATTTTTAATGCCATGATGAAGCTTTCAGACATCCGTGAACCGTGCGACTTGATCACCATGACGGACATGCTCCGTAAACAGGGAGAACTGGAAGAAGTGGGAGGGGCCGCTTATCTGGCGACTCTGGTGGATTACGTACCCACGGCGGCTAACGTCTCCTACTACTGCAAGATTGTTAAGGAAAAATCAATCAATCGACGAATGATCAGTGTGGCAACCGAAATCGTAACACTGGGGTATGACGAACAGACTGATATAAATGAGCTGCTGGACAAGGCGCAGAAGGATATCTACGAAATTTCAGAAAACAAGCTTCGTCCTCAGTATGTGCAGGTAAAGGACGTTATCAAGGATACTTTCAAGATTTTACAGGGTCTCCACTCCCGCAAGGAGCTGGTTACCGGAACCCCGACCGGCTATACAGATCTCGATCTGATGACAGCCGGATTTCAGCCGGGAGATCTGATCATTATTGCTGCTCGTCCTTCCATGGGAAAAACTACCTTGGCGCTTAATATCGCCGAATATGCCAGTGCCGATCCACGCAATAAAAACAGAGTGCCGTCAGTTGTCTTCTCGCTCGAGATGGGGAAGGAACAGTTGGTTATGCGTCTGTTTGCCTCCATCGCCAGAATTGATTTCGGCAAGATGCGAACCGGTCATTTTCAGGACACAGATTGGCCCAAGCTGACCAGAGCGGCCGGGGTTCTGCATGATTCCAAAATTTTCATAGACGACACCCCTGCGATTACCGTGCTGGAATTGCGCTCCAAGGCGCGGCGTCTGAAGAGCGAGCATGATATCGGAATGATAATTGTCGATTATCTCCAGCTGATGCGTGGCGGAGCTAATTCCGAATCGCGCCAGCAGGAGATTTCCGATATTTCACGTTCGCTTAAAGCCTTGGCTAAGGAGTTGAATGTACCGGTTATTGCGCTATCGCAGCTGAATCGTGAGCTGGAAAAAAGGGCCGACAAGCGGCCGATGATGAGCGATCTGCGAGAATCGGGCGCTATCGAGCAGGATGCCGACGTGATAATGTTCGTTTACCGGGAAGCAGTCTACTGCGATTACTGCCGCAAACGGGACGGTTCCTGTACACAGAACCACGAGCGGAGCGCTGAAATTATCATTGGCAAGCAGCGTAACGGAGCACTGGGAATGGTGCCGCTGACCTTCTTCGGAGAACACACCCGTTTTGAAAATATGAGTGACAGGGAAAATTGAGACAGAAACCGGAAAACCTTTTTTGCCACAGAGAACACAGCCAGTAGTAGGCGCTTTTAAGCGAGGTCACAGAGAACTTCAAAGGCTTAAAAATACAGGAAAGATAAAAAAATTGAAGGCTTCACCCCAGAAGACTTTTAGTTTTTTTTCAAAAGAAGTTGGTTTTCTCTGTGTACTCTGTGACCTCTGTGGCTAATAGTTTTTACGGATTTAAGGAGGATGTGATGGCACGAATTGATGCGTTATTCAGGATGATGAAGGAGCAGGGAGCTTCGGATCTACATCTTTCTACCGGCAATCCGCCGATTTTTCGTCTGCATGGGGAGATGGCGCGACTTAATTTCAAAACCCTCGCCCATGATGAGCTTAAATCGATCCTGTTTGAAATCCTGAATGAAAAGCAGAAGGCGCATTTCGAAGAATTCAAGGATCTGGATTTTGCATATTCTGTGGAAGGACTGGCCCGTTTCCGGGGAAATATCCTGATGCAGCACCGTGGTATTGCCGCTGTGTTCCGTATTATTCCCTCAAAAATACTTTCTGCAGACGATCTGAAACTGCCGGAAGGGGTACGGCGGATGACCAACTTCAAAAAAGGACTGGTGCTGGTGACCGGGCCGACCGGTTCCGGGAAATCAACCACCCTTGCGGCTATGATCGACCTGATCAACTCCACCCGCAAAGAGCATATCCTGACACTGGAAGACCCGCTGGAGTTCATCCATGAAAACAAGGAATCGCTGATCAATCAGCGCCAGATCGGCGACCACACCGAAAGTTTTTCCTCTGCCTTACGGGCAGCGCTGCGGGAAGATCCGGACATAATCCTGGTCGGCGAGATGCGGGATCTGATAACCATTCAGCTGGCCATGAGCGCGGCAGAAACAGGTCATCTCGTGTTCGGAACGCTGCATACAAACACTGCCGCCAAGACTATTGACCGAATTATTGACGTTTTTCCGACCGATCAGCAGGAACAGGTACGGGCAATGCTGTCAGAATCGTTGAAAGGGGTGGTTTGCCAGCAACTTCTGAAAACATCGGATGGCAAGGGACGAGTGGCTGCACTGGAGATAATGCTGGGCACTCCGGCAATTGCCAACCTGATCCGTGAGGCAAAAACTTTCCAGATACCTTCAATAATCCAGACAGCTAAAAAAGACGGGATGCAGCAGATGGACCAGCATTTGATGGAGCTTCTGAAGGGAGAAAAAATAAATGCGGATGAGGCGTATCGCTGTGCCATAGATAAAAAGCAGTTCGAGCCGTTTTTACCTAAAGATCCAACTGCGGTGCAGGCAGCGGCAAGCGGGCATTGATTGTTACCATTCAAAGCGTCCCCTCCTGAATCAGGAGGGGACGCTCCTTTTAAACCTATACCCCTTCAGCCAGCCGTTTCTGCTTGTAGTTCAGACGATTCAGGGCATGTACATATGCCTTGGCCGACGCCTCGATAATGTCGGTCGAAGAGCCTTTGCCGACTACAATATGGGTACCCTCGGAGACACGCACGGTCACTTCTCCCTGAGCGTCAGTGCCGCTTGTTATTGCCCCCACATTGTATTGCATAAGTTTTGCCTTGCTCTTGGTGAGTTTCTTGATCGCCTTAAGTGTTGCGTCAACCGGACCGTCACCAAGTTCGGCAGTTCGTACCGCAACCCCGTCAATTTCCAGCTGTACTGTTGCGGTTGCGACCGCAAACGAACCGCAGGTAACGGTGATATGATCAAGTTTGTATTTTTCCTCTTCCCGCGCTTCTTCCGCAACAATGGCGTCCAGGTCTTCGTCAAAAACTTCCTTCTTCAGATCAGCCAGGGTTTTGAAGCGCTCAAAGGCCTTGTTCAGCTTTTCATCATCCAGATCATGTCCCAACGTTTCCAGGCGCTGCTTGAAAGCATGGCGACCCGAATGCTTGCCCAATACCAGGGCATTGGATGTCAGTCCGACCGATTCCGGGGTCATGATCTCGTAAGTTGTTTTTTCCATCAACATGCCGTGTTGATGGATACCGGCTTCGTGGGCAAAGGCGTTGGCTCCTACTATCGCCTTGTTCGGCTGCACCATTATACCGGTAATAGTTGTGAGCAGGCGGCTGGCATGGGTAAGCTGAGTGGTATCGACATTGGTGTAAAAAGGGAGGATATCGGGACGTGTCCTGAGCGCCATGACGAACTCTTCCAGTGAACAGTTGCCGGCCCGCTCTCCGATGCCATTAATGGTGCATTCGACTTGGCGAGCGCCGGCCTGAACTGCGGCGATCGAGTTGGCAACCGAGAGTCCCAGGTCATTGTGGCAGTGAACAGAGATGATCGCCTTGTCGATATTAGGCACGTTATCCTTTAAATATTTTATGATGTTGAAATATTCGAAAGGAATAGTGTAGCCGACCGTATCCGGAATATTGATCGTTGTTACCCCGGCATCTATGACCGCCTCGACTACTTCGGCCAAAAACGGCAGGCGCGTGCGTACGGCGTCTTCACAGGAAAACTCGACATTCGGGGTGTAGGAGGCAGCTCTTTTAACCGCCTTGATTGCCGAGGCCAGCACTTTGGCCGGTTCCATCTGCAATTTATATTTCATATGAATGTCTGAAGTGGCGATGAAGGTATGAATCCGGCCTTTCTCGCCAGCATATTTGAGAGCTTCCCAGGCGCGGTCGATATCTTTTTCGCTTGAGCGGCAAAGCCCGGCTATCTGCGGCCCTTTGATCGCCTGCGCAACCGCCTTGACCGCTTCAAAATCACCTTCTGAGGCAATCGGAAAACCGGCCTCGATTACATCCACGTTCATCTTCTGAAGATGTTTGGCAATCCTGAGTTTTTCCTCGATATTCATGCTGTTGCCGGGAGCTTGTTCGCCATCCCGTAAAGTTGTGTCAAAAATCGTGATAACCTGTCGCTGATCTTCCTGTTTCTTTGCTTTTGCCATCTTTTAACTCCTTTCATGCCGGTAGTTGAAAATAAAAAAACGCCTCCGCCCTGTAAAAGGGGCGAAGGCGTCTTGCGCTCGCGGTACCACCCTGATTCGCCTGAAAATTGCTTCAGGCCTTCATTATCCCTGTAACGCAGGGTACGGCTTCGGCTAGATCCAAATTTCAAACCAGGACTTGATTTATCATTTGGTATAATTCACCGAAACGGCTCCAAGGCGAGTTCGTTGCTACCACCTCCTGACTTGCACCAACCGTCAGGTCTCTGTAAGGCGTTTGCAACTACTACTCCTCTTCACAGCCTTTGCATAATTTGTGAATCTATTAGAACAAGAGCAGTATAAATGTCAAGCTGTTTTATTCTGTTTCTCTTGTATTTATAGATAATTTCCGTCCGGAAAGAGTTCTTTTCCGCCCTGGCGACGTCAATCTTCGGCCTTGCTTGTGCGGCGTACCGATGTACGCCTCCGCGCAATCCCTTGATTTCCTTGCCAGGACAAAAAAATCCTCCTTTCCGAATCGGAAACTAACAGTTTCTCATCCGGAGTTTCCGGATGGAAACTAGATAATGAATTCAATAATGCCGGTGTTTCTGATTTCTGTTGCCGCAAAAGAGGTTGTTTCCATGTTGAAAACACTTTATGCTGCTTTCGTCGTCCAAATTCAAAAGCCGAAGAGGTGTAACATGAAATTTACCCGCACAGCGCTACTGCTGCTTCTGATCTGCTCATTGCCGGTATCCGGCCTGGCTGCAGACATAAATGCAGTAGTTCAGGAACAGCCAGCCAGCAAGGACATTAAACCCGAGCCCTCCACAGCAGCGAAGAACAGTGTGTCTGTCGCTCAAAAAATCCGGCTTGGTTATGTGGATGTAGCCAAAATAGGCAGCGAATCAGATTTGGGAAAACAGTTCGCGAACGAGGCAAAACAGAAGCAGCAAAAATTTCAGGATCAGATAGAAAGCCGAAAGAAGCAGCTGGAAAAGCAGAAAAAAGCCATAGAAGCAAAAATTGCATCCATGACGCCGGCTCAGCGTGAGTCGAAGGGGAAAGAGTTCCAGAAGAAAGTGGAGGAATTCCAAAAATTCGGTCTGAATGCCGAAAAAGAGCTATTTTCATTTCAGGAACAGCTGAGTAAATCAATGATTGAAGAGGTGGAAAAAGCTGCCGCAGAATATGGAAAATCGGATAATTTAGCACTGGTGGTGGTCAAGCAGGAAATGTTCTATATTTCCGGAGAGGTTGATTCCATCGATGTTACCGCCGGAGTTATTAAAATAATGAATGCAAATAAAAAAGAACAAAAATAAAATAACAACTAAAAAACTGGAGCAACAACCATGGCGGAATTAAATCTGACTCTTGGTTTTTCCCCCTGTCCCAATGATACTTTTATTTTCTATCCGCTGCTGAATGCTCTGGTTGATACTGGCGGGATTAAATTCAACGAACGGCTGGAGGATGTTGAAACATTAAATTTAATGGCTACAAAAGGAATGCTGGATATAACCAAGGTTTCCTATCACGCTTTTGGCCATATTCGGGAAGAATACGCACTGCTCCGTTCCGGCAGCGCTTTGGGGCGTGGCTGCGGTCCTCTGCTGGTGGCAGCAAAACCCTTGGACAGTGCCGCTGATATGAGCAAAAAAACGATTGCAATTCCAGGACGCTACACAACGGCCTTCCTGCTGCTCAGGCTCTTTAATCCTGCAATTCAGAATTTCATCGTACTCCCTTTTGACGAGATCATGGATGCAGTCATGAAAGGTGACGTTGATGCCGGGTTGATTATTCACGAATCCCGTTTCACCTATCAGGGTTTTGGTCTGCACAAGGTTCTGGATCTGGGGGAGTGGTGGGAGAGCGAGACCGGCCTGCCAATCCCGCTGGGAGGGATTATTGCAAAACGTTCACTGGGCGCCGACACAATTGCCGTCCTTGAGCGGGCCTTGCGGGAAGGAATCGCCTG
>Ga0209317_1002663_pt1 | contig 12537 bp, 12 predicted proteins | sample RifGroB2_FD_183994 | JGI IMG/M metagenome (GOLD analysis project Ga0209317, IMG submission 183994) | Soil microbial communities from Rifle, Colorado, USA - Groundwater B2 (SPAdes) (version 2) | ecosystem: Environmental > Terrestrial > Soil > Unclassified | place: Rifle, Colorado | collected...
AATAACGGCAGGTTCAAGCAGGGTAAATCCCGATGGCGCCGTTTATATTGGCCTCATTACGGGTGTCGTTGCAATCCTGGCCCAGGACTTTATTGAAAAGATATTAAAAATAGACGACCCCGTTGCCGCCGTTGCTGTTCATGGAGTAGGCGGTGTTATAGGCACCCTCTGCGTTGCACCCTTTGCCGAAAAATCAACCCTCCTGGTAGAAAATGGGGATCGGCTGCATCAACTGGGCATACAGGCAATAGGCGTTGGAATAGCCTTTGTGTGGTCGTTTGGGCTGGGGATGCTCTTTTTCTGGTGCGTCAAAAAGACCTTAGGCATTCGGGTAAGCCCTGAAGAAGAAAAGAAAGGACTCAATGTCGCCGAATACGAAGATGTGGCTTCCTGGCTTGACTTCATTCGTATTTCAAGACTTCAAGACCTGAACATCCTGTTAGAAAGAAGGGTTGCAGAAAGAACAGATGAACTTCAGAAGGCAAACATTGCGCTTGAAAAGGCCAACAGACTTAAATCAGAGTTTCTGGCAACAATGTCACATGAACTCCGCACCCCGCTGAATTCCATCATCGGTTTCGCAGAGGTTTTAAAGGACGAAGTCGTCGGAACCATCAGTGCCGAGCAAAAAGAATACCTGAGTGATATCCACGGCAGCGGCCAACATCTTCTCAATATGATTAATAGCATCCTCGACCTTTCGAAGATTGAGGCTGGGAAATTAGAACTCCACTATGAAGAGTTTCCTGTAAAAGAGGCTATTAACGAGGTGTTAAATACGATCATTGGATTTTCCAACAAGAAGGGTATTCGCATCAATACACATATCCACGAGGACGTCCCTTCTATAACCGTAGACAAAGTAAAATTCAAACAAATAATGTTTAATCTGCTATCCAACGCCGTCAAATTTACACCTGAAAATGGCAGGGTAACCATAAATGCAAGCCTTATGAATCAGCATGTACAGATTGCAGTAAGTGACACGGGTATCGGCATCAAATCTGAAGACATGGACAAAATATTTGAGGCATTTCGTCAATTAGACGCCTCGTATGCACGCCATTATGAAGGGACAGGCCTTGGCCTGACGCTCACGAAACGTCTCATCGAATTGCACGGAGGCAAAATATGGGTAATAAGCGAATTTGGGAAAGGGAGTACCTTCACCTTTACATTACCCATAAAACCACAAACAAAATAGTGAAGAGGGTAAAACATTTTATCCCTCTCTAACGGGTTAAACTTCCTGCTAATCTCGGCATTTGTTCAACCATATAAAGCGGAATAGAAAGTATTTTGTCATAATAAGACAATCTGTCCTGCGAAAAACGTATTCCTAACTTTGATTTCTTCTCATCAATGAACATCCTTAACGATTTAAGCTTGCCTTCTTTGCCTGATCTTACTTCTACAGGAAGGATATCTGAGCCAATATTTATAACATAATCAACCTCTGCCATACTCCCCCTTTTTTCTCTTGCCCAAAAATAAATGCTGCCTTGCTGATGTTTATCGGAATATGCCGCCAGTTCCTGTCCAACAAACTGTTCAGCCACAGCGCCTGCATTTATCTGCATAAAATCTTCTTCAACGCTTAATCGCCCCTGTAAGCCGCAGGAATTTTGCATCAGTCCAACATCAAGAAAATTCAATTTAAATTTTTGTTCGTCTATTTGCGCCCCAAGCGGCAGTCCTGAAGCCTTTGTTAAATATATTGGTTTAACTACCCCGGCGAGGGCCAGCAAGTGCAGGGCATTTTTCAAGTCTCTTGAGCGGGTATCCGTGTCGATGTTTGAATATTTTATCCTTTGCCCTACCATGCGAGGCGCAGTATCAAATACCTTTTGCAAATATTTATGTTGAGAAATCTTTGCATATTTTCCGAAATCACTCCTGTATGTCTGTAAGAGCGCTGTCTGAATCCTCTGGCAATTCATCAAATCATTGCTGGACAAATATTCCGCCAGCGCCGCCGGCATTCCGCCAACAATGAGATATATACGAAGCAATTCAAGAAGTTTCTTATGGATAACATCATCAACTGAATCAGTCAATTTAACTTCCGAAAGGAATTGTCTTAAATTTTGGTTGCCGGTGGCGTCAAGATATTCAGAAAAAGACAATGGCTCTAAATAAAGGAAATGGATTCTGCCGACAGGCATCTTAAAGGCAGGGCTTCTCAGGGCGAATTCAAGAAGCGAGCCTGCGGCTATAACAGCCAACTTAGGCATTTTTTCTTTAAAGTAACGGAGAGACGTTATTGCCTGCGGACATTCCTGTATCTCGTCCAGAAATAGCAGGGTACTTCCTTCTTTAATCTGCACGCCAAGAATCAACTGAAGTTTGTTGATAATTTCAGATGGATCAAAAGATAGGAAACAGCCTTTTAATTGCGGCTGAAACTCAAAGTTAACCACAACATTGTTTTGAAAGTAGGTTTTACCAAATGCTTCAACAAGATAGCTTTTACCTACTTGTCTCGCGCCCCTGACTATTAGCGGATACCGCCCTTTTTGTGATTTCCACGAAACCAGCTCTTTTTCAATGTCTCTGCGCATTATTGTTACCCTTTGTATTGATATGGCTAAAATACAGGGTAATTATAGCCATGTTTTGGCTAAAATACAAATATATTTACGGTAGTGGGGAGGGGGAACAACACAAGTCTTTTCGCTATGCAAGGGTGGCAGGAGGAAACTCCTGCTACCACTTCCATATGGGAGCATCTCTCCTTTTTTAATATTGGCAGGATAAATGTTGCCAACCCAATCTGGAAAGGAAAAACCTGATGTGCCGATTTCGATCATGTTGAAACTTTTACTTTATTACTCTAATTTTCCCATTATACGCCTTACTTGTTACAACAATCTTCTTTTTGCAATCGCCAACCTAATCGCCAACTCATGCAAGGAGGTATCTAACATTACGCCCTCTGCCTTCTGATTTTACCACACCAGCCGATAATAGCTTTTTGATTTCTTTCAACGCCGCCTCGTCGGAAAGCTTGAACATCTCCCGTATTGTTTTGTTCGTAATAAACCCGGAGTTATTTATTCTCTCTACAATCCTCATCTGTCTCTCGGTCAAGGCGATCTGCCCTCTCAATTGTTTCTGTTTGAGATCCCTTCTCAGAGAAAGAACCCTTTCTTTTACCTTCCCTATTTGTATCGCCACCCCATAGGTAAAATATTTCAGCCAATCCGTCATATCAAGTGTCTTTGAATCTACACGCTGGAGAGCCTTATAGTATGCCTGTCTGTCGCTGTCATAATAATCATCGAGGGCAAAGAACCTCTTTGTATCAAACCCTCTCAAATAGAGGATTAGGCTCGCCAATGTCCTGGCTGTTCGTCCATTTCCATCTATAAAAGGGTGGATTCTTAATGACTTATGCCGGCGGTAAGTACCGGATTCGTTTCCGGGGCGTCTTTACTGCTCAGCCATTTGACAAACTCCTTCATCAAAACAGGAACATCTTCAGTATCCGGCGGACGAAAAGTAATAACGCCAGTCAGTTTGTTTCCGATTACTACTTGCCTGTTTCTATAAGCTCCGCAGTCAGCAGGGTTTTCAAGGACATCTGCTGTAAGAAGTTTATGAATTTTCAAGATTGCCTTTTCGGTAATCTTCTCATGTTCAGCAAGTTTCGGCAGGTCTTCGAGCACTTTAAGATAATTCAAAACCTCTGCCTTTGCCTTCCTTGCAGCCATAATATCCCTGCCCATCGCAAGCTCTGAGACCTGCTCAAGCGACAGGGGGTTGCCTTCAATTGCGGTAGAGGCATGAGCATTTTTAATCAAGGCTTCTCTCCGCAATGCCACTTCCCATTTTGGCACAAGATAGGCATTATCAAGCAGTGCCTTTGCTTCTGCGGTCTTAATAAGATTATTCAGGATGTCCGGTGTAATCGAATAGTTGGGTTTAAACATATACACTCCTTTTCACTTCACCGACAATATATTTTATAACGCCCCCTGAACGCCTTACCAAATATCAATCTGCGGTGTCTGACTCCACAGATTCTGTTCGTAAAACGGGAGTATCTCCCCTTTCTTAATGTTGGTAGGATAAATGTTGCCTACCCAGTATGGAAAAGAAAATCCCGATGTACCAATCTTAATCATGCATTAATATGATTCCGAATTTACCAAATTTACGGCCTTTTCAAATTCATTCTTTGATAATCTTGGTTGTTTGATAAGTCCGATGTTTTGTAAAGTTGGTTCTGCCTTGATTTGCTCTAATGAGATCGGAGTCTCAAAGGTTTTTGTAGGTTTAAAGTCTATTGCAAGCCAATGTGCATTATTAGTTGTAGGGTCTTGATAGGGTGGTTTTGGAATCTGCATTATTCTAAATACATTTTTGCCTGAATGACTATGATAAAATAAAGCCACATCGCCTCGCTGCATCATAAAAACACAGCGCGTCGTGTCTCTACAGATTTTTAGATGAAGCACTTGCCTGAGCCATAGCTCCAAATCCTGGTTACCATTTTTTATTTTTGTCCCTTTTTTATCAGGTCAGCGGTCTTTGAATTGTTTGGTTATCTCCTCAATATAATAATCAGTAATCCAGTAGCCTTTTTCTCTGAGATTCAGAAGTTCTTTTTGTATATCAGCCAATAAATCATTTTTATATGCGATTCCTATAATCGTGGTGGTTCTCAGTGGTTCGAGCCCCATTTTCCTGGCAAGATTTACTCCTTTTCTGTCGTCCATTAAAACCTGTTTTATATTCATCTCTTTTGCAAGGATTATCGTCTCTGCCTCGCCTTTATCAACTATAGCATCTAAGGCATCAACTGCCATGCGGCCTTTAACTTTTACAACCTTTATCCATCTTGGGCAAGGCCCTTTCTTAATCTTATAAACTTCACTATAAACCTCTTCAGAAATGTAAACAGAAGTGAATAGATGCTTTAAAAGGTCTATGCGGTTGATTTTGGTGAGTACAATTAAAGGAGAGGTGTTACTTACGACCTTCACGCCTTACGCCCCCGGCTACTTTACCTATTAGTTTGTATTCATCTAATATTTCCTCCTCAGTAAGTTCATAAAATGTTATTTTCTTTTCTCTTAAAAGGTCCATGAATTTCCATTTGTTCACGCCAGCTAGCTCTGCTGCCTTGCCAAAAGATAGCACTCCGTCTGAGAAAAGGCTTATTGCAAAGGTTTGCCTTGCATTCTTTTCAAGCTTTGCCTTTGTGTATCCCTCTATCTCAAGGGTGGAATACACATCCCCTGATATGTCTATACTCAATTTTGCTGTCTTCATAATTCTGCCTCCAAAGGTTTTAAATCAACTATACTTAATTAACGATTTTATTGCCACTATAATTCATTCGTCTTTTCCCTCCACAATTGCAATCTCATCCGGCGTCGAGTCGTAGAGTTTATAGAAAAGCTGTTCAATTTGAAAGATTCTACCCCTTAGACCCCCCTTCATTACTCGTTACCAATGTGAAAGTTCTTTGTAATTCAGGCGCTATGATTTTAAATTTGCGATCTTTTCAAATTCATTCTTTGATAATCGTATTACCGATAATCTTGGTTGTTTGATAAGTCCGATGCTTTGTAAAGTTGGTTCCGCCTTGATTTGCCCTAATGAGATCGGAAACTCAAAGGTTTTTATTGGTTCGAAGTCTATTGCAAGCCAATTTGCAGTATTTGTAGTATCGTGATAGGGTAGTCTTGCAACCTGCATTATACCAAATACATTTTACCTGTACGACTGTGCGGTTGGCATGTGCGAATTGCAAATGTGCTTACACACCTATGCGTTGGCTATTTTGTATTTAAAGTTGCCATAATTTCTCTAAAACTCTCCAACCCCGCTTCAAGGTTTTCAATAATATCATTTGCCAAAACATCAGGGTCTGGAAGGTTGTCAAGGTCGGCAAGGGATTCATCTTTTAGCCAGGTGATGTCTAAACTTGTTTTGTCTCTTGCAATGATTTCATCATACGTAAATTTTCTCCAACGTCCTTCCGGATTGGTTTCCGCATTAAATGTTTCTTTGCGTTTGTGTCGGTTGGTTGGATTGTAACAGGTAATGAAATCTCTCAGGTCATCGAGCTTTAAAGGATTTTTCTTTAGCGTGTGATGAATGTTTGTTCGGTAATCATACACCCAGATTTCTTTTGTCCAAGGGTTTTTGCTTGCTGGTTTGTTGTCGAAGAAAATAACATTTGCCTTTACACCCTGAGCATAAAATATTCCAGTCGGTAAACGTAGGATGGTATGCAGGTCGGTTGTTTCTAATAACTTTTTTCGGACTGTTTCACCTGCCCCACCTTCAAAAAGAACATTGTCGGGAACAACAACGGCTGCATGTCCAGTTGTTTTGAGCATGGTGCGTATGTGCTGAACAAAATTTAATTGCTTGTTACTTGTAGTTGCCCAAAAGTCCTGGCGGTTGTACGTTAAATCATCTTTCTCTTGTTCGCCTTCGTCATTGGTAAATGTCTGACTACTCTTTTTACCGAATGGCGGATTGGTTAAGCAGCAATCAAGGCATCGGCAGGAGAAATAAAGTTATCACTGTCGATGTCGCCTATGTTGTGTAAAAACATATTCATCAAAGCCAGGCGCCTGGTTGCTGCTACGATTTCGTTACCGAAAAATGTAGAGTTTTTCAAAAACATGTTTTGCTCTTTATCTAATTTTTTATAGTTGTTTACTATATAATCATACACTGCCAAAAAGAAACCACCTGTACCATTAGCAGGGTCGGCAAAAGTTTTCATCGGCTGGGGCTGAATACATTCTACCATTGCTCTGATTAATGGTCTTGGTGTGAAGTATTGACCTGCACCGCTTTTTACGTCTTGTGCATTTTGTTCCAATAGCTTTTCATAAATATCGCCTTTCACATCTGCACCCATTACCAGCCATTGTTCGCTGTCAATCATATCAATGATTTTAGCCAGCATGGCAGGGTCTTGAATTTTATTTTGGCTCTTGGTAAATATTTGCCCCAATATGCCTTTGGCTGTGCTTAACTCACGTAACAAGGTGGCATAATGCAATTCCAACTCTGCACCTTTTTTATTGGTTAAACTTTCCCAGTTGTATGTTTTCGGAATGTTTAATTTACGGTTGTGCGGTGGCTTGCTGTATTCATCAGCCATTTTTAAAAAAAGCAAATAGGTGAGTTGTTCTAAATAATCTCCGTAACCCACACCTACATCACGCAGGGGGTTACAAAAACTCCATACTTTGCTTACGATACTATAAGTGTTGTTGCTCATGTTTTTTCAATCCTGTTTTAATCCCGAAGGGATGTTATTATTATAGTATATAGTTACGCGATTATTTTCTAACCCCAAAGGGGTGATATATTACTCCATCCACTCAAACAAATATTTTTCATTATATTCAATTTCAAATTGCTTCAAAAAGTCAATATATTCCTCTTTGAAGGTTTTTTTGCGGTGATGTTCCTCTTGGTTCAATATGTAGTCGTAAACATTCTGAATGTGTGAATGTGAATATGAAAATGCGCCATATCCTTCCTGCCAGAAAAATCTCCCCTTCACTAATCTTTTCTCATTGATAAAATTGGATGAATTGTTTTTGATGTCACGAACCAAATCGGAAATAGCCATAGCGGGCCGCAACCCGACAAAAGCATGAATATGGTCGGGCATACCATTAACGATGATTGGCTTTTGTTCCTTGCCCTTGATGATGCCGGCAATGTATTTATGCAATTCATCTTTCCACTCCTTACCAATGAGATTTTCCCATCCTTTTACCGTAAAGACAACTTGAATGTAAATTTGAGAAAATGTGCCTGCCATAGGCTTCCCCCTTTCAATCCCGAAGGGACGCAATTATTATAGCAAATCGGTACACAATTGTTTTTTATAGCCAAACAAATCTGGTTTTCGAAACTTATACTCGCAAATACCAGATATTCACCCTGTGTTTTTCAAAAACCAGAGGCTTTTGACTATAATCCCAAAGGGATGGCATTATTATAGCATATAGTTACGCGATTATTTTCTAACCCCGAAGGGGTGATATATTTCCGTTATTGCCGTTGTATATCACCCCTTCGGGGTTGGATATTGTGTTCTGGTTTTTTCCTATAATCATGTCATCCCTTCGGGATTATTTACTTCCACATCTCATTCTTCTCCTCCGCCTATAATAATCACATCCCTTCGGGATTTTTTCTTTTCCACCTCGTTTTTTGGACTCTCTGCCTTTATCCTCTCCAAGAGTTTTGATGCCGGTTTGTCATTGGGGTTTTGGGCGACCAACTTCCCCTCAAACGCCTTCTTCAAAATGCTCTGCCTTAATGTTTCTGCTTGTTGCAAACTGTGGCTGATGGTTTCTTCTATTTTATCGCATACGGTGAGTTTGCTTTCTAATTCATCTACGATGAGTTGTTGTTCTTTGAGGGGAGATAAAACGATTTTAGCGTCTTTTATTTTCCGCAACACAATTCTCTTTATGGCAGTGCCTGTCATACTATCTAAAATTGCTTTATTGCCAAAAGGACTTTGAATAAAGTATTTCAGATACGAACTAATTAACTCATTCTTTTTTGTTTTAAAAATGCAAACACTTGACAGTAAACTAAAAGGTTCGTGTAAGGTGTTAAGAGATACTTCACCGGTATTCACTCCATCTTTTGTAAGAAGAACATCTCCAAATTCTGGATTGCATCTGCTATAGATTGAATCGTGGAATTCTTTGTCAACATAAATCAACTTTCTAAAATCCATACAATCGTTTCTAATGTTTTTAGCTGTGATATACATAAAACGATTTTTACCTGGTTCATCATACTGAATCTGTGGTGAGAAGTGTGAACCATCTTGAATCTTATTACAAGCCTCTCCTAACTTAACCCATTTCCACCCCTTCGGCAATTCACCCTCATTTACACTTTTGTTGGTGAGTTTCCCTTCAAACGCCCATTTCAACAAACTTTGGCGGTAAACTTTTAATTGCTGTTGTGCGGTTTGCAGTTGTTGTTTGCCGTTTTCTAAATCGCTGAGTAGTTCTTCTATTTTGGATACGATGGCTTGTTGTTCGGGGAGTGGAGGGATGGGGATTTCAGTGGTTCTAATTGTTTCGCCTGAAATTGCTCTGAATGTTGTTCCTGTTCCCTTCTTATCTAATTGTTGCTCTATGCTTCTCAAAAAATAAAAAACATACTTGTAGTTTTTGTAACGTATAGCTGCAAGTCCTCTACCAATGCAGCATTTTTGATTTGCAATATTTGTTGTTCCAACCGGTGCTCTTACTGAAAGTAAAACATCATTTGGCTCTGCAATTTTATTGGGAGCATTACACCATTTTTCAACTACTGGATAAAGTTCTGTGAACTCGGCTTTACCTTGAAAAAAAGGCAAACCAATACCGTTTGAATTGTATGTGGTTGAAGATGGTGATTGCCCCATTATTACATCACACACTTCCCCCAACTTCTTTACTTGCCAATGCTTCGGTATATCTTTTATTTCACTCATTATGCTGCCAATGCCTCATTTAACTCATTAATAATTTCCTCTGTCTGTTCTCCAAACAACTGCCACATTTTCCCTAATCCACCCAAAGCATTGAATGGGTTATAATCAAAATCTTCAGGGTCAATATGAAAACTGTTGGTTACATAATCTTTTATCATGCGCAGCCATTGCATTTGTTCTTCGTTAAACTTGGTGGCTCCTGCCTGTTTTTTAAATACCCAATCCTGAAAGTTTTTGTCCACTGTTTTGTCATAAGCCGTAAGCGTAGTATCCAAACCGCTTACTTTACGAATGAGTGAAACAATGGCAGCGAGTTCATTGCGTGGTGAGCCATTGCATTGATCCAATGCCTCATAAGCCCGCCACACATTCATGGGGGAAAGAGTAGGTTTATCGCTTTGCAGTTTTTCCAGCACTTCTTTTATCATCGTGTAAGTGAGTTCACGCCTGCGGTAAGGTTGGTTATAAAATATCTGCAATGCCGTTAATTCATCTTTGTGTTGCTGCATCCATTCGGTAAAACCGTTTACCAGTTCGTTTGCTTTGTCTTTATTGTCTTTGTCCCAACCCACTTTTATTACTTCATCAGGGTTGGAAAGGTCAATGCGCTGTTCGTGTGCCTTGCGCACGTTTTCAATGAATTCGTTCAGTTCACCGGTAAATACTTTTGCGGCTTCGTTCTGTAATTTTTCGGTTTCCGCTTTTATGGCAGCTTCAATCTCTACGGGCGCTGCACCTGCTTTTTCGGTTCTTACTTTGGTTTCAATGTCTTCCAGCACATCGGGGTTAAAAGCATTCAATAATTCTTTCACCACCTGCGAAACGCTTTTACCGTTTGCTTTTTCGGCAAATTGCTTTTTCTCTTTTTCGGTAATTTGTTTGTCTAACCGGGTGAGGCGGTTGGCTAATGAAGTGAACAACTCTTCTTCTCTTGCGCCTACGGCAACGGCTTGTAACAAATCTTTCAACGGCACACCGGGCTTTTTCTCCAATGGCCGGCTGTCGGTTTTCAAACTCTTGGTTACGCCAATGGCATCTACAATTACAAAATGGTCTTTGGTAAACTGAGCCGTTGGCGTTACTTTTTTCAAACTATCTAAATCAATAGTTCGTGTGCCTCTGCCTTTCATTTGCTCAAAATAGTTGATGCTTTTTACATCGCGCATAAAAAGCAAACACTCCAATGGTCGTATATCGGTGCCTGTGGCAACCATATCAACGGTTACAGCAATGCGCGGGTGATAGTCATTTCTGAATTGGGATAAAATAGATTTAGGGTCTTCGTCCGTTTTGTAAGTTATTTTTTTGCAGAATTTATTTTCTTCGGCAAATTCTTCTCTTACAATATCAATAATATCGTTGGCGTGACTGTCGGTTTTGGCGAAGATTAAAGTTTTCGGCACTTCAAAAATTCCGTTTTTATCATAGCGTTCTTTGAAAATAGTTGGCAAATGTTCTTTGAATGTTCTGATGATGGTTCTTATCTGGTTGGGATTTACCACATCTTTATCCAATTGCTGCTTAGAGTAATTTTCATCCTCGTCTTGAAGCTCCATTCGTTTCTTTCTGCTCAGTCGTTCACGGTGTTCAATGTATTCGCCTTTCCAAAGCGTTGCACCTTGTTGGGTAACTTTGGTGTCAATGATAAATACTTCGTAACCTACATTCACGCCATCGGCAACAGCCATTTCGTGAGAATATTCACTTACCAGATTCTTGTCGAAGTAACCAATGGTTCGTTTGTCGGGTGTGGCGGTTAAACCAATTTCAAAGGCATCGTAATATTCCAATACTTGTTTCCATAGGTTGTAAATGCTCCGGTGGCATTCATCAATCACAATGAAATCAAAAAACTCAATCGGCATTTTTCCATCGTATTCAACCGGTGGAATTTCTTTTGGTTGCCATTTCCGTTCGTTTGGGTTTTCTTCTTCGGCACTTTCTTCCAGTTCTGTTCCTTTTAAAATAGAATACAAACGCTGAATGGTGCTAATGCAAACCTGACTGTCAGTGGCTATGTAACTTGATTTTAAACGCTGAACGCTGTATAGTTCGGTAAACTTTCGATTGTCGTCATTCGGAACGAAAGACATAAATTCCTGCTCAGCTTGTTCGCCAAGGTTTCTGGTATCTACTAAAAACAAAACACGTTTTGCTTTTGCGTATTTCAGCAAACGATAAATAAACGTAATAGCAGTAAAGGTTTTTCCCGAACCGGTTGCCATTTGTATTAATGCCCTTGGTCGGTTTTCTTTAAAAGAAGTTTCCAATTTAGTGATGGCGTTGATTTGGCAACGCCACAACCCCTGAGTTTGCAAGACAGGTAAATCCAATAATCTTTTACGAAGCGATTTGTCCCGCTTAACCCAATCTCTCAACGTTTCGGGTCGGTGAAAACTAAATACTTCTCTTGCTCTTGGTTTCGGGTCGGTAAAGTCGGTAAATCGTGTTACTTCGCCCGTGCTGATGTAAACATAAGGCAACGGCTCATTTTTTAGATGTTTGAGTTTTGCATTGGCATATTCTTCACCTTGTCCTTCGTGAACATTCATCCGATGTCCTTCTTCCTCACGTTTCGCTTCAATTACTCCGCATGGTTTGCCTTCTACAAATAAAACATAGTCAGCAGGACCAACATCAGTCAAATATTCTTTTACGGCAACACCAATCCCAGCATTCAAATTTACTTGCTTAATACTCTGAATAATCCAGCCGCAAGCGGTGAGTTGCTTGTCAATATTATCGCGGGTGAGTTGTTCTGGATTTTGATTGCTCATTAATTATTAGAACAAAAATTATGTACTATGTTTTCCAGTGTATTTATCCATTAAATGGGCAATTAAGGGGACACCACATATAATTTGTGTCCCCGGAATTCCTCATTCTCTAATATAGGAAATTATTACGATGTGTTCATTCCGTTTACCACGATAACTGTGAAAATGCGGTTCAATAGGTTTGTACCATAGACAGGAAAATCCCCTTTTCAAGGGTAGCTGGCTCAGTATGATAGCACTTTGCAGGAACAAATCAATACAAATTCGTTTACA
>Ga0209317_1002665_pt1 | contig 12532 bp, 8 predicted proteins | sample RifGroB2_FD_183994 | JGI IMG/M metagenome (GOLD analysis project Ga0209317, IMG submission 183994) | Soil microbial communities from Rifle, Colorado, USA - Groundwater B2 (SPAdes) (version 2) | ecosystem: Environmental > Terrestrial > Soil > Unclassified | place: Rifle, Colorado | collected...
AGGTAGTCGATGGCGATGAAGTTGAAACGGGTGCTGAACTCGTCGAAGAAGAGGAACTCGGCGCAGACGTCGAAGATCAGCACGCCCAGGAAGAGGGCGAAGAGCAGCCGCACCAGCCAGATGTGCCAGCGGTGGGTGGCCACCCGGCGCGGGACCAGGATCAGGTAGAAGGCCAGCGGGATGATGGCGTAGGCGAGCGTGGCCAGGTCGAAGTAAAAGCCGGCGGCGGCAGACTTGAGGATCAGCGAGAGTTTGAGTCCGGCTCCCTTGGGCGTCATCCCCATAAGCATGATGCGGACTGCGGCTGAAATGGCGAGGAAGGTACAGGAGACAAGGGCGACAAGTCCCAGTCGGCGTTGCGGCATAGGTTGACCTCGTAGTGTTTGGTTGGTGCTGCAACGCCTACGATACGGCAACGGTTCTTGCGCAAAGATTGCAGTCAGATGACATTTCTGTCATCTACAGGACGGTGTTGCCCTTCCTGCCGGAGTCGAGCAGCTCGCGCACCTTGGTCGCAAGGTCCGTCATGGAGAACGGCTTCGAGATGAAGTTTACCCCCTCGTCGAGAACGCCGTGGTGGGCGATCACGTCGGCGGTGTACCCCGACATGAAGAGGCACTTCACCCCGGGGCAGAGCGACAGCAGTCTGCGCGCCAGGTCGCGGCCGTTCATCTCCGGCATCACCACGTCGGTCACCACCAGATCGATCCGGTCGCGGTACTCGCGGGCGAGCTCCAGCGCCTCGCTCGGTTTGGCCGCCGGCAGCACCCGGTATCCCTGCAGGGCCAAAAGCGAAACGGTGACGTCGCGGATGCCCGGTTCGTCCTCGATCAGCAGGATGGTCTCGTTGCCGCCTTTGACCGGCATGCCCCCGGCCTCCGTGACCGCTTCCGCCGCCTTCCCGGTGTGCCGCGGCAGGTATATCTTGAAGGTGGTCCCCTTCAGCGGTTCGCTGTAGGTGCTGATGAAGCCGCTGTTTTGCTTCACGATGCCGTAGACCGTGGCGAGCCCCAGTCCCGTGCCCCGTCCCACCTCCTTGGTCGAGAAGAACGGCTCGAAGATGTGCGCCATGGTGACCTTGTCCATGCCGCAGCCGTTGTCGCTCACGGCCAAAAGGACGTAATCGCCGGGAACGAAGCCGTGCGCGTTGCAGTACTCGGTGTCGAAGACGACGTTGCGGGTCTCGATGGTGATCTTGCCGACGTCGGTAATGGCGTCGCGGGCGTTGACGCAGAGGTTCGCCAGGATCTGGTCCAGCTGCGAGGGGTCCATGCGCACCTGCCACAGCTCTCCCCCCGGCCCCCAGGCGAGTTCGATATCCTCGCCCACCAGGCGCTTCAGCATCTTGAGCATGTTCTCCACGGCCTGGTTCAGGTTCAGGACCCTGGGGACGATGGTCTGCTTGCGGGCAAAGCCGAGCAGCTGGCTGGTCAGAGCGGCCGATTTCTCCGCCGCCTGCCGGATCCCCTCCAACCTCGCCAGCGTCGGGTGTCCCGGCCCCAGCTCCCTCATCCCCAACTGTGCAAAACCCATGATGACGGTGAGCAGGTTGTTGAAGTCGTGCGCCACCCCTCCGGCGAGCCTTCCCACCGACTCCATCTTCTGGGCATGCTGCAGCTGGTTTTCCAGCCGCTGCCTTTCCACCTCGGCCCGCTTCAGCTCGGTGACGTCCGAGATCAGCACGTAGAAACCGCGGGTTGCGCCCTCCACGATATCGGGGATGTAGTGGGCCCAGACGAAGGCGATCTCGCCGTCTTGCCTGACCAGTCTCCGCTGGAAGTGCTGCGGCTCTCCAGCGAGGACCCGGCGCAGGTAGGGCTCGTCTTCGCCGAAGAGTTCCGCGCCCAACAGATCCGGCATCTTCATGCCGATGATCTCCTCTGTGCTTTTCCCGAACCACTCCCGGTACGTCCTGTTGGCGAAACCGCAGGTGAGGTCGCGGCTCCAGTAGCCGACCATCCCGGGGAGCTGGTCCGTCAGAAGGCGCAGGAAGCGCTCGTTCGCTTTCAGGGCGTTCTCGAACATCTTCCTTTCGGTGATGTCCTCGGTGAAGATGACGATGCCCCCCACCTTGCCCGCCGCGTCGTACCAGGGGCGGATCTCCCACCTGACGTACTGCATGGTCCCGTCCGCCCGCAGGAACTCGTCCGATTCTTCCCGCAGGGTCTCGCCGGCGAGACCGCGGCGGTGGAATTCCTTCCAGCGCTCCGTGATCTCGGGGAAGACCTCGTAGTGCGACAGCCCCAAAAGGTTGCGCTCGCCCAGGCCGAACATCGAGAGCCAGCGGCGGCTCACCTCCAGGTAGCGCATCTCGCGGTCGAACATGGCCAGCGAGGCGGGCGCGGAGTCGAAGAAGAGGCGCAGGTGCGCGTTTTTCTGGCGCAGGTTCTCGAGGCTCTGCAGGCGCTCGCCGTCGGCCACAGCCAGCCGCCCCAGGAAGCGGTTGATCTGGAAGTACAGAAGCGTCGCCGTGCAGATGATGAAGGCGAACCCCTTGGCGACGGCGATCTTCATCAGGGTGGGCTTGTCGTCGACCAGCCAGTCGATCACCGTGTCGGAGCCGTAGATCCAGGCGAGCCCGAACGCGGCGTAGATCCCCACGATCCGTATGGTCTCCCTGGTGCGTTTTTGGGTAAGCGGGCGAATCATTGCTGGCCTTGTTCCAAAGGGTGTCGTAACTGTTCGGTGTATGCATGGTCCGGTGCGGCGGTGTTGCCGGTTGCCTGCTGACCGGGGGGAGGCAAGCGCAGCGTCACCACGGTCCCCTCGCCGGGACGGCTGGCCACCGAGGCGGTGCCGCCGTGCAGGTTCATGATCGAACGGACGATGGCGAGCCCCAGGCCGCTCCCCTGGTTGTAGACCAGGCGCGCCTGCGGCGAACGGTAGAACCGGTCGAAGACGCGCGGCAGTTCCTCCGGGTCCATCCCCATGCCGTCGTCCTCGATGGCGACCTCCAGCCCGCCGTCGTCCGCCGGGCGGAGCTTGACCCTGATCTGCTTGAACGGGGAGGAGTAGTGCAGGGCGTTGGAGATCAGGTTTCCGACGGCGCGCTGGAAGAGGTTGGGGTCGACGCTCACCTCCCCCTCACCTTCGATGACGATGTCGGTATGCTGCTCGTCGGCCAGGTTGCCGTAGTACTCGGCCAGCCGCTCCACCTCCTGCCGCGCGTCGATCAGCTCGGGCTGGTAGGGCCGGTCCGGCCGGGCCAGGAACAGGATGTCCCCCACCATGCGCGAGAGCCGCTCGTACTCCTCGATGGCCGACTCGATGATGTGGCGGTACTCCTCCTCGGAGCGCGCCCGGGAGAGCGCCACCTCCGCCTCTCCGCGCAGGTTGTTGACCGGAGTGCGCAGCTCGTGGGCCAGGTTGGCCGAAAACTCGGAGAGCCGGGCAAAGGATTCCTCGAGCCTTCCGAGCATGGCATCCAGGGCGACGGTGAGCTGGTCCAGTTCGCGCGGCCAGCTAGCCGTCCTGATGCGCTGGTGCAGGTCCGCCTCCGTGATGCGCGCCACCTTGTCCGCCATCTCCTGCAAGGGGCGCAACCCCTTGCGGGTGATCGCCATTCCCAGCACCGCCGCCAGTAACAGGCCGGTCAGGATCGACACCGCCGTCCGGATCAGGTACTTGGACATCAGCGCGTCCTCGTCGGTGATGTCCAGCGCCACCTGCACCAGCCGGTAGTGGGGGTTTCCCTGGCGCCCGGCCCAGGCGGCGTTCAGAAGGTAGTGCCTCTTGTCCGGCGCGCGGTACTTGGCGCTGCGCCCGATCTTCTCCGCGCTGGTGACCGCCGGGGGGAAGAGATCGACGGCCAGTCCCGCCATCCCCGGGGATTGCATCAGGGTGCCCCCCTCTAAGTCCTGTATCCGCACCAGGTACCGGTTCATCTGTCCGGACTTGTTCGCCGGGATCTGGTCCTTGAGCGCGTCGGGATGACGGGCGACGATGTCGCGCAGCGTCCCGATGCGGTCAACCAGGAAGTCGTTGTCCTCGTAGTCGAGATCCTTGTAGAGCGCTTTGAACTGGAACCAGTTGGTGCAGAGGAGGATCAGCAGGGTAGCCACCAGGTAGAAACCTACCAGCCGGGCGGTGATGGAGATGGAACGGGGAGGGTCAGGCCGCTTCATCGATGACATAGCCGACCCCCCGGATGGTGTGGATGAGCTTCAAGGGGAACGGGTCGTCCACCTTTTTCCTGAGCCTTCTGATGGCGACATCGACCACGTTGGTGTCGCTGTCGAAGTTGATGCCCCAGACCTGTTCGGAGATGGTGGTGCGGGTCAGCACCTCCCCCCTGCGCCGGAGCATAAGCGCCAAGAGCTGGAACTCCTTGACGGTGAGGTCGAGGGAGTGCCCGCCGCGCCTGGCCTTGTGCCGGATCAGGTCCAACTCCAGGTCGGCCATCTTCAAGAGTTCCGATTGCTGCAGGGGGTGCCGGCGCAGGATGATCCTGATCCGGGCGAGCAGTTCCGAGAAGGCGTAGGGCTTCACCAGGTAGTCGTCGGCCCCAAGCTCCAGGCCATGGACCCGGTCATGCACCGCGTCGCGCGCGGAAAGGAAGATGACCGGCACGTCGTTCCCCGCATCCCGCAACTCCTTGATGATGGCCCATCCCCCCTTGATCGGGAGCATGACGTCCAGGATGATCAGGTCGTAGGCCTCGGTCATGGCCAGGTGCAGGCCATCCTCGCCATTATTGGCGATGTCGACGCTGAAGCCGTTTTCGCTGAGCCCCTTCTTCAGATAGTTGGCGGCTTTCTGCTCGTCTTCGATGATCAGGATGCGCATCCCACTCCCACTGTTCCCGTTCTTGACCGGTTGAGTATATATCATCGGCACGACGAGTGCGACAGCTTAATGATTATGAGCCGGCGTCATCACTTATTGGAAAGAACGCGCCGGACCCGCTCGCCGGTCAGCGGGTGGTCGGCGAAGAGCTCTCCCATCCGGGAGGGGGCTTCTTCCTTCTTCCCCCGGTTCCTGTCGTGATCCTGGCCCAGCCGGGTGAGGATGTCGGCGTAGAGCCGGACCGGAAGCCCCTTTGCTTTCAGGTAGGCGACCGCAGCGTCGTCGGCCTCCTCCTCGAAGCTGCGCGAGTATTTGGCGTCGATGAGGAGGGTGGGGATGGTTGCGGAAAGCGATGCGGACAGATCAGCGTTGTCAATGCCACGGTTGCCTCGGGTTTGGTGGGTGGGTTGCGTGATGTGGTTGCGGCAGCCTCATGTTTCAGGCATGCCTCTTCAGCTTCTGCCGTGAATCTGCCATTGGAAAACTATCACGGCTTTTCATTGTGGTCATCTTTTTTCTGTTCTTAGATTCAGTGTTGTTAGGTTTATGCACTCCGTGGCAACGCCCTCATCCGCCCCTTCGGGGCACCTTCTCCCGGAGGGCGAAGGGACTCAAACCATCCCCTCGCCCTCCGGGAGAGGGTGGCCGAAGGCCGGGTGAGGGGCTTTTTGCAGTGTTAAAGCAATTCTGCAAGGACCTAACAGGACAACGCTGGGTTAAACCAAAATCTTTTTTGTTTCAGCTTTTATCCCGTCTATCCCTTTCATCCCTGTTAATAGCAGTCAGGGTTTTCTTTGCGCCTTGGCGCCTTTAGTGAGCGTAGCGAACGAGCGTGAACAAAGGCATTTAACAGGGATGAAGGTTCTTAGATGCCTTCCTTCAGTCGTTCAGATTGTTTGACCGGCATTTGTGACTTGGTCTCTGCGCATTTTGCGGCTATATTTGCCATGACACATTCCAGTCTGGGAAGCTGAAAGGAAAAACATGGCATTGAGAGCTTTTTTGTCGCTGATGATCCTCGCCCTGTTTTGCTTCGGCTGCTCCGAATCCGGTAGCGGCAAGGGTGTCAAAATCGAAACACCTGCAGCCGCAGTATCCGGTGCCGGGGGGGGCTCCGATGGCACCCCCCTCGAGCTTACCCCCTCCCCCGAGGGATTCCCTCTCGGACTTTCCGCGTCGGAGGGGTTCGCCCTTCATCTTTTCGAGTCGCCCAGTGCCAGCCAGGGCTTCAAGAAGTTCCCGCCCGAGGGGGGTGCCAAGCGCTACTACGACGAGTTCACCCTGGCCGGAGCACCGCACCTGGTGATTACGGAAGAGACCAATCCCCCCAGGATGTACTTCGACGAGAACCGCAACGGCGACCTCACCGACGACCGCCCCCCCGCCGAGGGGGAGAAGCCCGGTTTGCTCCCCAACCATTACACGCTCCTGATCCGCTACCCGCAGGAAAAGGTGATCGTTCCGTACCGGTTCTGGGCCTTTGGCAGCAACATGGGGGGCGTCCGCTTCTACCCCGCATGTCACTGGTCCGGCACCCTCACCGTCAACGGCAACCCGTACCAGGTAGTCGCGTTCGACGGCAACTCCGATGGCGACTACTCCAACGACCCCGTGGTCGTCGATGCCAACCTCAACGGCAAGGCGGAAGAGGCGGAGAAGCTGGTGCCGGGCGCGGAGATAAGCGTCGAGGGGACGCCGGTGCGGCTCATCTCGATCTCGCGCAGCGGATTGACCGTCCGTTTCAAGCTGTAGAGCCAGACTCGCCAGGAGAATCACATGAACCTGCTGACCATTTCCTGTCCCTGCTGCGGCTTCTCGCGGGAGATCCCGGCCGAGCGCGTGCCGGAAGGAGAACGCAAGGTCACCTGCCCCCGGTGCAAGGCCGCCTTCCAGTTCCGCAAACCGGCCGCCGGCGCGGTCGAGACGCAGGAGCCGCTACCACCCTCTCAACCGCCGCAGCCGCAGGCACAACCTCAGCCCGAGCCGCCGCCTCAACCTCAGCCTCAACCTCAACAAAGACCCACGCCAGGGACGGCATGGAGAGCCAGGCCAGCCCGCACCGAACTCCCGGACATCGCTGAACTCTTCAAGGAGAGTTGGCAGCTGTTCCAGCGCAGGTTCTCCACGCTGATCGGGCTGTTCCTCTTGAGCGTCGTCGGCTTTGTCGCCCCTGTCGCAATCGCGGTTGCGCTCGGCGCGCTCCTCGGCATGGCCGCCGGGAAGGGTGCCGTGGTGGCCGTCGGGGCGCTGGGGGCGGTCGGCAGCGTCTACGCCGGTTTGCGCTTTTTTTCCGCCTTTCTCCATGCGGTGGCCGATGAGCGTCTCTGCCTGAAAGACGCCCTGGCGCGGGGTAAAGGGATGGTCTGGCCTCTTTTGTGGGTCGGGCTGCTGAGCGGGTTCATCATCTGCGGCGGCTTCATGCTCCTGGTCGTGCCCGGCATCATCTTCACGGTCTGGTTCTGTCTTGCCCAGTTCGTCCTGGTCGGGGAGGACAGCCGGGGCATGGGAGCCCTGCTCAAGAGCAGGGAGTACGTCAGGGGGCAGTGGTTCAACGTCGCCCTGCGGCTGCTCCTGGTCTGGGCCGCGTCGCTTTTGATAGGCGCGATACCGGTCGCCGGGATGATCCTCGGCATCGTGTTTCTCCCCTACGTGACCATCTTCCACTACCTCATCTACCGGGACCTGCGTGCGATCAAGGGGGAGGTCGCCTACGACTGCGGGATCTCCGACAGGGTGAAGTGGCCGGCGCTGGCGCTTCTGGGCTATCTGATACTCCCCGTGCTGCTGGTCTCGGTGCTGGGCGTTTCCCTGCTAGCTCCCCTGGGACAGCTGACATCGAAACAGGGGGGTACGCTGATCCCTGCGGTTTCTGCTCTGCAGGCCGATTCCGCTCCGCAGGCCGATTCCGGCGCCGAGGGGTACCGGGTGATAACGTTTCCGGAAAAAGCCGCTCCCGCGCCGGAGGCTCCCGCCGCACAGCCGGGACTTCCCTCCGCGACGGGGACACCGGTGCCTCAGGGGGTGGAAGGGGAGGAGCCGGCGGACCTCAGCATCTTCATCTACGCGGTGAACTACACCGGGTCGGTGAAGGCTAACGGTACTGTGATCAGGGAGTTGGAGGGTAAACCCGACATGCAGTACAACTACAACATGGGTGGACGCTCGTTGCGCTATGGGGCGAACCAGATCGAGGTGGACTTCGCCGAGCTCCCGTCCCACCAGCAGTCGTTATTGGGGGTGCACATGAAGGTTTCCCGCTACCGGCCGGGTCAGGAGAGTGAGGTTCTCGGAGAGTGGAGGTTCGAGGAGAAGGGGCGCGGGACCCGTACCTTCAACCTGGATATTCCGAAGTAGAGAGGTTTCACAAGCAGGGGATGGGGACTGGCTCCGTAGGTGCCAGTCCCCTTTTGTCTTGAGAATCTTTTGCCTTGAATTGAAGTGACGGTAAAGCCCGGCGCCGGGGGGGAGACAGCTTCCCCGTTGCGCTGATGGGGTCCGATGTTGTATCTATGCGGGAGCTTCTGAGCCGTAACTGAAGGAGGGGGCATGGACCCGCGCAACCTGCTGCGGCAGATGTTCGAAGCCGCCGTGCAATCGGCGCGGCCGGAGTACTGCCTGCGCGAAAACCTCCCCGAGCCGCCCAAGGGGAGGCTGGTGGTGATCGGTGCCGGCAAGGCGTCCGCCGCCATGGCGCGCGCCTTCGAAGACGCCTGGGAGGGTGAGATTTCCGCAGGGCTCGTGGTGACCCGCTACGGTTACGAGGTCCCCTGCCGCCGCATCGAGGTGGCGAGCGCCGCGCACCCGGTTCCCGACCGGGCGGGAAGCGCCGCGGCGGCCCGGATGCTGGACCTGGTGCGTGGACTGCAGCCCGAGGACCTGGTGCTCTGCCTGATCTCCGGCGGCGGCTCAGCTCTCCTGCCGCTTCCCCTGCCGGGGATAACCCTGGAAGAGAAGCAGGATCTCAGCCGGGAGCTGCTCAAGTGCGGCGCCAGCATCTCCGAGATCAACTGCGTCAGGCGCCACCTCTCCGCCATCAAGGGGGGGAGGCTCGCCGCCGCCTGCTACCCGGCCCGCGTCCTGACCCTCGCTATTTCCGACGTCCCGGGTGACGCTCCGGCGGACATCGCCTCGGGGCCGACTGTGGGCGACGCCACCACCTGTGCCGATGCGCTCGCCATAGTGGAGCGCTTCCGCATCGCGCTCCCCGCGCACCTGCGCCAGTGCCTCACTTCCGGGGGGGGCGAGTCGGTCAAGCCGGGCGACCCGCGGCTCGCCGGGGCGGAGTTCCGCCTGGTAGCCACCCCGCAGGCGGCCCTAGAGGCAGCGGCGCTGGTCGCTAAGGAGGCCGGCGTCACGCCGCACATCCTGAGCGACCGGATCGAGGGAGAATCGAGGGAGGTCGGCAAGGTCATGGCCGGGCTGGCCCTGCAGGTGGCTCGGCGCCGGCAGCCGTTTGCCCCCCCCTGCGTCCTTCTTTCAGGAGGTGAGACCACGGTCACGGTGCGGGGCAACGGGCGCGGGGCGCAACGTCGAGTTCCTGCTGGCGCTTTTGGTGGCGCTTCAAGGCGCTGAGGGGATTTACGCGCTGGCGGGGGATACCGACGGGGTGGATGGCCAGGAAGAGGTCGCAGGGGCATTTGTCGCTCCTGATCTGCTGCAGCGGGCTTGGGCACTGGGGATCAACCCGAAGGCGAGCCTGGACAACAACGACGGGCATGGCTTCTTCCAGGCGCTGGGAGAAGCGCTGGTGACCGGCCCCACGCTCACCAATGTGAACGACTTCAGGGCCATCCTCGTTACGGGGTAATTCAGACCCGCTTTTCGGTCATCAGCTTCTTTATCACCAGAGGTTGTTACGCGGTTTGACTTGAGCAGGTAAGCTGCTATCAATTTACCGTTTGAGCGGTTACTACACTCAAGGAGGGAACGGGATGAAACTTATCGCAGCTTTGACAGGAATGACTTTGCTTGCCGCCAGCACCGTCTATGCCGCCCCGAAGACCTATCAGGTTACCGGTCCGGTCCTCGAAGTAAAGGACGACATGGTCGTGGTACAGAAGGGTACCGAGAAATGGCAGATCGCCAGGGACAAGGAGACCAAGGTCACCGGCGACCTGAAGGTGGGCAGCAAGGTCACCATCATGTACACCATGAAGGCCGCCAGCATCGAGGCAAAGGAAGCTGCCAAGGCGGAGAAGAAGGAAAAGAAAAAGTAGACCCTTGTAAAAAAACTAACCTCAGCGTAAAAAAACGTTGCTTTTTGTTAAGTCGTTTGCTAGAAGATGAACCATCGCTTATGGCGATAACAAACGTTCTCCGAACGGGCAAAGCCAGAGTGATCTGGTGACGCAAAGCCACGGGTCCTGACACAAGGATAGCCGGGTTGCCGAAGAGATGAGTTAGCATCTTGGCACCCGGGATAATACCGACACAAGGAGCGCTCTCATCTTTGGCAGATGTGAGCGCTCCTTTTTTTGGTTGCTTGTCCGGTGCTCAAAAGCGCAGGCGAAGTTCCTTAAAATCGAAAAACGTTCTCCGAACGGGCAAAGCCAGAGTAATCTGGTGACGCAAAGCCACGGGTCCTGACACAAGGGACAGCCGGGTTGCCGAAGAGATGAGTTAGCATCTTGGCACCCGGTATATAGTACCGACACAAGGAGCGCTCTCATCTTTGGCAGATGTGAGCGCTCCTTTTTTTGTTGAACGTGCAGGTTTTCTCGAAGCAGTTGAGTAGTTGCTCGAACTGTCCAAAATCGAAAAACGTTCTCCGAACGGGCAAAGCCAGAGTGATCTGGTGACGCAAAGCCACGGGTCCTGAGACAAGGATAGCCGGGTTGCCGAAGAGATGAGCTGGCATCCTGGCACCCGGTATAGTACCGACACTAAGGAGCGCTCTCATCTTCGGAAGATGGAGCGCTCCTTTTGTTAAACGTGCGTGTAACGTGGATGTCAAAAAACAGAGTGTTGCGAGGCATAGCCATGGAGAAGACCCTTAACCCGGGCCTTGACCCGGACTGGAAGCGGAAACTGACCGAGTGCATGAAGACGATCGGCCTGCTTTCGGCCCCGCATCTTCAGGTCACGGTCAACATCGCCGATTACCGGGTGTCCGATGTGACGAAGCAGGAACGCCTGAAATGATCGCGGCCCAATAGAAGCAACTGGAATAAAAAGAAACAAGCGGTAAGTCTCATCCCTACGGGGCAAGTGAAACCCGCGCTATCAGTCGAAGCATCGGCTATGGCGCGGGTTTTTTGTTTTTAGGATCTGATCTGCTTACTGGTCTGCAACTTATCTGTCGAGGGCTGAAGTGCGAATTCTTATCCAGTTAAAGCTATCCATAGCAAACGTCGCTCGCCGGCTGGTTACCGCTTCGTCCCGTGAAACCAGGGTGACAACGCGTTCCCTGCGCTGCATCATCGCCACCGGGCTCCTTTTCATGGCGTTGGGCGTATCCTCGCGGGCGCAGGCTGCCGGAGTTTTCTGCTCAGAGTTCGGCGGGGTCGTCGACGGCAACAATCCCGCCACCCTGGCGGCCGTGAAGGCTGCCTCCACCTTCGGGGTCGACACGAACTGCACGATAAAGAACTTCCCGGAGTCCGTGGGGGGGTTCCCGATCACCAACATCAACTTCAACTTCCCGCAGCAGCAGTCCTACTACATAGCTTTCCTGGACGTCTTCTACTACGGCAACATGTCCTGCAACGACCCGACCCAGTCGGACTTCTGGATCTACTGGGCCCCCGGCGGGTACAACAACATCAGCCCCTCCTGCCAGGCCTTCATGGTGCCGGTGGATGCGGTCAAGAAGGAGAACCCGCCGGCGCAGACCACTGCCGCCGTCGGTGTCCCCTTTACCTATACGATCACCGTGCCGCTTCTGGGGAAACTGGACGCCACGGGGACCTTCCAGTACATGGCCAACGCCGACGACGCCACGGTGACCAACGTCGTCATCCCCGACGACCTCACCGCAACGGGCGCCGCGCTCAGCTACGTGAGCAACGCGGCTTACCTGGTCAACCCGGCTACCGGCGCCAAGACGCCGTTGAACGGGGGCGCGCCGCTGGCCCTGGGGGCGAGCGGCAGCTGGCTCACCAACCACCCCGGCGTCCTGTCGGATGCCACCAAGCATCTGGTTTTCTCCTATGAATACAACCCGGCGCTGGCCTCGCTCCCGGCCGGATACAACCTGGAGATCGACGTCACCGTCGTCCTGGACAACAACCCGGTGAACGTGAACCTGGCAGGGGCGCAGTTCTCCAACACCGCCAAGATGTGGTTCAACAAGCCGATCAACACCACCAGCATGGTCGATCTCCAGGCCTGGCCCGGCACGACGCCGCCGATGACGGTGGTCGAGCCGAACCTCACACTCACCAAGACCGGCTCGGCCTCGACCGTGAACATGGATTCGCAGGTGAGGTACACGCTCAACGTCCAGAACACCGGTGGGAGCGATGCCTGGAACGCAACGATCACCGACCACATCCCGGCCGGCATGAGCGGCGTATCGCCGGCGGGGACGGTCAGCGCCCAGATCCTCGCCTCCGACGGCGTCACCCCGGTCTCGGCCCCGCTGGTGAACGGCAGCGACTTCACGCTCACCTTCAGCGGCGGCAGCGGCTCCCCGGGCCTTTTCACCCTCACCCTGCTCGACACCGTCAAGATAGCCCCCACCCAGCGCCTGGTCGTCACCTACCAGGCACAGGTCGACAGCACCGGCGTCGCATCCGGCACCTCGCTC
>Ga0209317_1002666_pt1 | contig 12522 bp, 10 predicted proteins | sample RifGroB2_FD_183994 | JGI IMG/M metagenome (GOLD analysis project Ga0209317, IMG submission 183994) | Soil microbial communities from Rifle, Colorado, USA - Groundwater B2 (SPAdes) (version 2) | ecosystem: Environmental > Terrestrial > Soil > Unclassified | place: Rifle, Colorado | collected...
AATCATCCGGTATCGTCTGCGCAACTGGCGGAAGAGGCGCTGGCCTTTCGTGGTGCAGGTTTGGACGATCTATAACCTTCTCGTAAATTGCCGATTAGGACCACCTCAGAGTGCGACCATCGCCAGGCTAAAAACTTTAGGAAGAGATGTTCACTGGCAAAGCATGAGTTTCGGCTAATTTCAGAAATTGGGATAATACTTGAGTATTTTTGCCCTGAGAGACCTACCGTAGAGATAAGGTGCAAAGGCAAGACGTTGCTCTCGGAAGTGAGAATACTATTATTTCCTTACAAAAGAGGCAATGACATGAGCTGCCATTGCCCCAATGTCACAGGGTTGATTAAGCTCTCAACACTGCCATTACGGACGATAGGGAGCATAATCGGTATAACCGACCGGCCCAGGGGTATACCAATGTGTCATGTTGTCAAAGGGATTGAGGGGCCAGCCATTTTGCAGGCGCGCGGGCAGATCGGGATTGCTGATAAACGGTCGACCGAAGGCGGCGAGGTCGGCATATCCCCTTGCCAGTCGTTGTTCGGCCTCTTCTTGTGAGTAGCCGCAGTTACCCATGATAATACCGTCGTATTCCTTGCGAAACTCAGAGAGGGTAATAGGTTCGCCATGGTTATGAAAACCAAAGGCCAATCCATCCATGATATGCACATAGCCGAGACTCAGTTTGTTCAGTTCCCTTATGGCATAAAGATAGATCTGCCTGAAATCAGGGCTGCCCATATCGTTGAACACACCGTTGGGCGAGAGTCGGACGCCGACGCGGTGAGACGGCCAGATTTCGAGAATGGCGGCAAGTACTTCTTTCAAGAATCGATATCTGTTTTCCAGGCTGCCGCCGTACTCGTCAGTGCGCCTATTGGTCTTGGCATCGAGAAACTGGTTGATCAGGTAGCCATTGGCCCCGTGCAGTTCAACTCCCGAAAAACCGGCTTCTTTGGCGTTGCCTGCCGCCCTTTGGTAATCCTTGATGGTTGCCTTGATCTCCTCAAGCGTCATGCTTCTCGGAGTTTCATACTCCTTCTTTCCGAATGGGGTATGAATGAAATCGCCATTCAGTTTCACCGCCGAAGCGGATAGCGGCAGGGCACCATCATGGAAATCACTGTGCGAGGCCCGACCGCAATGCCACAGCTGCAGGAAGATGGGCGTCCCGGTCTCGTGGACCCTCCTGGTGACATTTTGCCATCCGGCAACCATCTCTTCCGTATAGATTCCCGGTGAGCCGATCCAGCCGTTTCCCTGGGCGGAAATAACGGTTGCTTCGGTAATAAGCAGACCGGCGGAGGAACGCTGCACATAGTAATCCGCCATAGAAGAGTTCGGGACACGGGTATCTCCTGCCCGTCCTCTGGTCATGGGAGCCAGCACTATTCTGTTTTTCAGGTGCAAATCGCCAAGGTCCAGCGGCTTGAATAAAACGTCTTCTTTCATGTTAATCTCCTCGATTGAAGATTTTTCGGTTGATTGAGGTTACGAGGTACTGCTTACTCAAACAGGCTTGTTGATTTCTTCTTGCTATTTATGTAGTTATCACTAAAATATTCATAAAGAGATCTTCGTCAAGGAGTTATTTAGTGACCGATACAAAAAAAGAACACACACGAGGCAGGCCTCGCTGCTTCGACCGATCTGCAGCTGTTAAAACAGCTCTCTCCCTATTCAGGCAAAAGGGGTATGACGGTGTCGGTGTTGCCGAACTGAGTCAGGCTCTCGGGATAAAGCCACCCAGCCTTTATGCGGCCTTCGGCAACAAACACGGTCTGTTTGTGGAAGCGGTGAGAACCTACGCGGCCGAAGAGGGAAAGTTCATCGGCGAAGCTGTCGGCGGGGCGAACTCTCTGGAAGAAGCGGTAACCAATCTACTGATCGCGGCTGCCGAAGCATTTTGCAGGTGCAAGGACCAACCTGGCTGTCTTATTCTCGACGGCACACGAAACTGCATGGATAGTAATGCGCGAGCGACAACGGAGGAGATGCGCCAGGAAACCAAGACTTTTCTCAAGAAGGCATTTTCCAGACACTCCAGCCGTGATACAGGTGAGATGGCGGATTATGTGTTGATCGCTATGACCGGGCTTTCCGGTGCCGCCCGTCAAGGCGAGAAGCGCGAGGTTCTACTCGGAGCTGCCCGTCGTTTTGCCGCTGCCATTTTACAGGAAGAAGACTCTCAATGAGAGGAAGTCGCAATAGCCTCCAGCCTCGCCCTTTTCGCTCACCTTACCTCACAGGCTGTCAGACGTCGCTGAGGACCTCCCCGAGGATCTGCATGGATGCCATTAATTGGTCGTCTGACAGATAAGGGGCAGGTCCCAGGCGAAGTGCGTCGTCGCGGCAGTCGGAGAGGACTCCCCGGTCACCAAGCAAACGGCAGATTTCAGCGGCCATGGGTGAGCGGAGGACGAGAAATCCACCAATGGCACTCAACGGAATCGACCGGTCGCGTGCGATCACCTCGGGCTTGGCATCGAGTTGGTCAAAGCATGAGGCAAGCAGTCCGATCTGGTGCTGACTGACTTCTCGCAGAAATTCGGGCGAGAGGCCGTGACGCTTGAAAAAATCGAAGACTTCGGACGCTCGATAGTGACTTGTCGGATCGTAGGTGGATCCTGCGAAACGCGCAGAGCCTTTGCCGTAGACCACAGTGCCGCCTCCTCCGGTGCCATCAAGTGCATCGAACTCGCTGAACCATCCCGTCACCAAAGGCCGCATCCGGCAATCCGCCGGGAAACGAAGGAAAGCATTTCCCTCGCCAAGCTGACAGTACTTATATCCTCCTCCTGTCACAAATGCACCGTCGAGCTGCTCCTGCTTGAGGGAGAAGGGGAGGACGTTGAGGGCGTGGTAGGCATCGATCAGCAGATCTGCTCCCACCCGCCGGCATGCCGCCATAACGCTCCCCAGATCGGGAACGAGGTGGCCGGTTAGATAAAAAACCGCTGAAACAATCACGGCAGCGGTGCGATCGTCGACCGCCGCACAAAGCCGCTCCGCCACCTGGGAGGCAGGCGAGCTGGGCACTTTCACCAGCTCCAGACCTTCTTCGGCCATTCGATCCAATTGCCGTCTCAGGCTGTGAAACTCGCCATCGGTGGTTACGATTCTGCGACGCTTTGCAAGGGGCAAGGCTGAAAGAAAGCGAACCACCATCTCATGCGTGTTGGATCCAAGGGCGATATGACCGTCAGGATCATCGAGCAGACGCGCGTATCCGCACCGAACCTGCTCGGCTTTGGCAAAGGCGCGCTCCCATTTGTGATCCAGATATTCGGCGGCATCGAGCCAGGCCTGCCGCTGGCCGTCCAGACCGCAATCCGGCCATGCCTGGTGCGAGTGACCGGTGAGCAGAAGCCGCTCGCCGACGCGAAATCTGCGGTAATGAGCAGCCAGCGCGTTAGGCGAACGGTACAGCGATTCGGCCGTAATCATTGGTTCTGCAACTCCGTTCGGATAGCCCACAGGTCGGGAAAGAACGGTTTGAATAATGTGGATTTCAGATAGCCGACACCAGCCGAACCGCCGGTGCCGTACTTTTGCCCGATCATCCGTTCAACCATCTTGACGTGTCGGTAGCGCCAGTCCTGAAATCCCTGATCGAAATCCAGCAACATTTCGAAGAGGTATACGAGTGGCGGGGAGCCGATGTACAAATCGATGAGCAACTTCTGGACCGGGATTGACGGAACAATCGGCTGCGTCACATCGCGATGCAGCGCCTCCACGGGAACCGGATATCCACTTTTCGCGAGTCCTGCAAGCAGAGCATCCCACAGAGTCGATTGCGCATAGCGCTTTTCCAGCCGTTGCCTGGCTTGCGACGCATCGGGCAGAAACTCGAAAATCTTGCGCCGCTTGTGACCGAGGGCGAATTCGAGCTCTCGAAATTGTACCGATTGGAATCCGCTTGCCGTTTCCAATCGATTGCGAAAGGCGAGAAAACCGAACGGCAGCATCGTTTCAAGCACATCGACCTGGGCAATTATGATCTTCAGGACCGCCAGGATGCGCTTCAAGGTGAACTGGGATCGGGGAAAATCGCAGGTTTTCAGAAGCGTCTGCAGCTGGTCCAATTCGTGAAGAATCTCTTTAAACCACAGTTCGTAGGCCTGGTGGATGATGATAAAAAGCATCTCATCATGAGCTTTCTCATCCGCCAAAGGCTGTTGAAGCATCAGGAGTTCATCGATTTTAAGGTAACTTGAGTAAGTCAGAGCCATAGTGATCCCTCAATCAGAAACACCATCTGTTCGAATTGAAGCAGCTTGAGATCCGTCAGATCATGTCACGCGGAAGATCCTCCGAAGGTGACTTTACAAAAGGATATGCCAAACATACTTGTGAAGCAATGCTTTTAGTCGTCAATTAGACCTCAGCGTCTCCCTGTATTTATTTGTCACGAAGTTCTTTATACTGCTCGCGCATTTTCCGCTTGAGCATCTTTCCGGCAACATTGCTTGGAAACGATTCCATGATAACCACATCGTGAATTCTCTGAAATTTTGCGTGGACCTTACTGTTGGTCCATTCGATCAATTGTTCCGGCGTTACCTTCGCATCGGGAACCAGTATGACAGCCGCTATGGGTATCTCTCCCCACTTTGTATCAGGTACCCCTATTACCGCAACATTTTGAACGTCCGGGTGTTGAATCACCACTTCCTCAATATCCTTGGGATAGACATTCACGCCGCCGGAAATGATCATGTCTTTGATGCGATCTACCAGAAAAAGGAAACCATCCTCGTCGACATATCCAGCATCACCTGTATGCAGCCATCCATCCACAATAGTCTTTTGAGTCAGATCCGGCTGCTTATAATAACCAGGCATCATCATCGGACTTTTGCCGCAGATCTCGCCAATTTCGCCGGGGGCGCATTCCTTGCCATCGATATCTGCTATACGAAGTTCCATGAACGGCGCGGGTATGCCGACGGAACCGACTTTTCTGATGGCATCATGCTTGTCCAGCACTGTCATAAACCCTTCCGTCAATCCGTACAATTCATAGAAACGGCCGGGCAAGGATTCGTTGAGGCGGTGTTTGTACTCCAATAATAAGGGAGCGCCGACATTGTGTATCATTTCAAGAGATGCGAGCTTTTTGGGATCGAAGGCCGGGCTGTTTAAAATGGCGATGATTTGAGCCGGTACCATGACAATGTGCGTCACCTTCTCTTTTTCGATGTCGGAGATCACCGCTTCAGCATTGAAACTCTTGTGGAGAATATATTTCGCACCCAAGAACATCCAGGGCATCAGGTCCAGCATGGCTCCGTTGAAGACGATTGCCCCAGCATGCAGAACTACGCTCTCAGGCGTCATTCGCCAGGAAGCGGCAAAAATAGTGCAGTACATAGCCCGCACATAATGGGTGTGGATAATTCCCTTCGGCGCGCCTGTGGTTCCGCTGGAGTACATGATGTTATACATATCATGATCGTCGATGGGTACTTCCGGCGGGTTCTCCTCACTCGTAGAACCGACAAAGTCCCGATAACTGCAAAAGCCCTCGGATGACTTCTCTAATCCCACCAGGATATAGCGATTATCGGCGATGCCCGGCAGATCTTTGCGGATAGTGTCCAGCACACCTGCAAAGGAAGCGTCGGCAATCACCAAAGCCGTATCGGAGTTCTTCAATAAGGTGAACAGTCCACTTTCGTTCAGCATGGTACTGCTGGGAACGATGACCATACCCGTCTTTGCTGCCGCCCAGTACGCAGCCATGAGCTGAGTACAGTTGGGTAATACGGTAGCAAATTTATCACCCTTTACGAGACCGCTTGCCGAGAGCGCATTGGCAAGTTTATTGACATACGCATTAAACGTTTTAAAGGTAAAACGTTCTTCGCCACAAACAAACGCCGGATGGTCGGGACGATAGCGTCCATGGTGGGGTAATAGGCTGCCTATGTTCATTAATTGTCTCCTTTTCTATGACAGATGACGTAACTCCCGTTGCGATAAGGCTCCTAGCAGTAAATTGAACGATACAAACAATACATTACATGTTATTTGTGACGCATAACAAGAGGAATTGTGAGCAATTTTCTTATTCTGTCAGTGGGATGAAAAAACAAAAAAGGACTTACGGCAAACCGTAAGTCCTTGAATTTCGAAAGACAGTAGAGTATTTCTGCCGGGCCTGCGCTTTAGGCGCAGGCCCGGTAATTGCTGCGGGCGGGGATTACCTAAATATCACCCGCCGCCAACTACCGGAAAGATGGCCAGCACGTCGCCTGCCGCTGGCCGGTAGACGAATTCGGTGTGCCGGGAATTGACCATCAACACTCCCACTTCCTGCCGGTCGATGCCGAGGGCGTCGACGATGTCGCCGACCGTTGTTTCCTCGCTTATCTCACGTTCTTCCAGCTTGAAACGGTTGTCGCGGAAGTAGGCGAAGAGTTTTACTGTGATTCTTTTCATCGTTTCTTCCATGTAATCCCCCACAAGGGGGGATAAGTGCCTTCACGAAATTCTTTCTTAAAAAACAAGAAAGAATTTCTAAGGCACTAAAAATTCCAGAAGGTATCGATCTCCTTGCCGGTGAAATCGAAGACTACGTTATGCGGCGGCAGCGGCTCGAGGTAGAAGAACTCGGGCAGCCGGTCGTCGGCGGAGGTGAAGCCGGCGGCGGTGTTGAAGGCCCGCTCGGTCCGCAGGATATACTTGCCGAGATTCACCACATCGTCGCCGGTGAGCGACAGACCGTACTTGGCGTTGATCAGGTCGATCAGTGCCGGCAGGCAGGTGGCATTGTCCAGGGCGGCAAAGGCGATGAACAGACACATGCCGGTCGAGTCGATGGCGGCGGTGGCAATCTGCAGGTTGCGGGACAGTTCCACCTGGCCTTCCTTGGTGAGCGGATCGAGCTTGCCGCCGACGCCCAGGATGTTGGTGGCGATGGTGTAGCCCATGGTATGGTCCGCCCCTTGGGTCGAGGTGGCGTAGGTGATGCCGATGCCTTTGATGGCCCGCGGATCGTAGGCCGGGATGGCCTGGTTCTTGACCACAGGCACACGGGTAATGCCGAAGGCGCGGCCGACCGAACCGGCGCCGTTGCCGATGATCCGGCCGAGCGGGGTGCCCTTGGCAATGTCTTCCTGCAGAATGCGGCAAACTCCCGCCCCGTCGCCGAAGGCCAGGACGCCAGCCTCCATGGCCACGCCGAAGGCCACCGAGGTCTCGATGGTGTCGACGCCGATATCGTCCATCAGCTTGTCTGCCTGGGCGATATGGTCGAGGTTGTCGACGCAGCAGTCGGCACCCATAGCCCAGATCGACTCGTATTCAAAGCCGGAGGTGAGCTTGTTGCCGGCAGCGTCATTGAAGACCTGCGAGCACTGGATGACGCAGCCGGGATGGCAGTTGTGCTTGATCCTGCCGCCGCGGGCGAGGATCGTGTCGTGCATGGTTTCCCCGGAGATGGCCTCGTGGCCGGCGAACTGGCCTTTGCTGAAGTTCTGGGTAGGCAGGCCACCGGATTCGTTGATGATGTTGACGAGAACGTTGGTGCCGTACTGGCCCAGGGCTTGACTGACCGGATGGTCGACCAGGGCTTTGGCGAAGACTTTGTTGGCCTCCCGGAATTTTTCCGGATCGGCGATCGCCACTTTACCGTCTTTCGGATCGATGGCGATAAACTTGATCTTTTTCGAACCCAGGACCGCGCCGAGGCCGCCGCGGCCGCTGGAGCGCAGCCCGCCGTCCGGGTCCTTGATGGAGATATTGGCGCCGCCCATTTTCATCTCGCCGGCCGGGCCGATGGTGATGAGACCCTGCTTGCCGCCGGTCCGTTTGGTAAGAGCATCGACGACTGCAAAGTTGCCCTTGCCGATCAGTTCCGTTTCCTCATTGACGGTTACGCCTTCCGGGGTGACCGCCAGGCTGTACCATGTGTCACCCTTAGGCTGACCTTCGATGATCAGGGCTTTGACGCCGGCCCGGGCGAGCAACTGGGCGGCAGTGCCGCCTGAGTTGGCTTCCTTGATGGTGCCGGTGAGAGGGCTTTTCGCGCCGATGGACAGACGTCCGGAGTTGGCGGCCACCGTGCCGGACAAGAGGCCGGGGGCGATGACCAGCTTGTTTTTCGGCCCCAGCGGGTGGCAGGTCGGTTCCACCTCGGCGGAAACGATGGTCGAAGTGAGTCCGCGGCCGCCGTAGCCAGCCCAGGCCGGCGGGACTTCTTCAATGGTGCTGGTGAGATTGGTCATATTTACGCGAAAAATTTTGTCTGCCATGGCTCCTCCTTTGTGGTCTATGGAAATATTTCGAAATATCAAAAAAGAAGTGCTTTTGCACTCTTACTGCTCGTACATCGCCTTGCCGCAATCGCGGAGATTGTAGCCGCCCAAGGCGAGAATGGCGGCATGAAAGTCGCGGTCGTGGCGGATCAGATCCAGGATCGCCACGACTTTTTCATCGTTGATGAATTTTTTCGGGATAATGAGATCGTAACGCTCCTCGGCCACCGGGACAAAATCGAGGTTCAGCGCGTTGGCCGCCGCCCTGATGCCCATGCCGGTGTCGACGCTGCCGCTGGCGACCGCGGCGGCGATGGCCATATGTGTGTACTCCTCGTGGCCGTAGCCGACAATTGCGTCCGGCTCGATACCCTCGTCCCGCAGGATCTTGTCGGTCAAAAGCCGGGTCCCGGCACCGTTCTGCCGGTTGATGAAGGTGTGCCGTTCCCGAGCGATATCCTGGAAGTCTTTAATCTTTTTCGGATTGTCTTTGGCAACGATCAGCCCCTGCTCGCGGTAGCAGAGATTGATCAACGCAAGCGGCACACCTTTCAAAAATCGCTGGATGAAGCTGATGTTGTACTCGCCGGTCGCTTCGTCCAGGAGATGGCTGCCGGCCAGGTGGGCCTCGCCGCGGCGGATGGCCATAATCCCGCCCATCGATCCCACATGGGCGGAGGAGACCCGAACGATCGGCCGCCGTTTGTGCAGATGGTTGGCGAGCAAATCGAGGATGTTGTCGTGGCTGCCGATACAGACCGCGGTGGCATCAACTTCGGTCTGCGGCCGGAGCAGTTCGACCCGGACTTTTTCACCGGCGCCGATCCCTTCGCTGCCGGCGGCAATGGTGAGCAAGCCGTCGGCCCGGACCAGGGACATCACGGCGCCTGCGCCTTTGCCGGAGGGCGTTGCCATCAGATTGTCGCCGACCCGGCCGAGCGTGATCCGCACGAACTGGTCGACCCCCATGGGCGAGTGGAGCGGGCGGGAGAGGGTGGCTTCGACATACTGCGATTCCGGCTCGCCCTGGCCGAGGAATGAAGAGATCATCTCCCGGACGAAGACCCGCATGGTGAGCAGGGCCGAGACCGGATAGCCGGGCAGCCCGATCGCCGGGGTGTCGCCGATCATGGCGAGGATCACCGGCTTGCCGGGTTTGATGGCCACTCCATGGACGATCACTTCGCCCACTTCGGCCAGGACCTTGGCGCTGTAATCGCGCGTTCCCGCCGAAGCGCCGGCGTTGAGAACGACCAGGTCGTTGTCGGCGGCAGCTTGCAAAAGAGCTTTCTTCAGCAGGGCCGGATCGTCCATCACCGGCAAGGCGCGGCTGGCGAGTGCGCCCCATTCGTTCAGATAGCCGGCAAGGATGCGGGAGTTGAACTCGATGATCTGGCCCGCCTGCGGTTCGCAGTCCGGCTGAATGAGTTCACTGCCGGTGGGAATGACGATGGCCCTGGGCGGCCGCTGCACGCGGATCCTGGTCACGCCGGTGGCGAGCATCGCCCCCTGGTCGATGGCCCGCATCCGGTGGCCTTCCGGCAGGATCAATTCGGTCGCGACGATGTCTTCGCCGATATTGCGCACATGCTGCCAGGGGGTGGCAGGCATGTTCAGTTCGACTTCCGATTCGCTCAGGTAATGGACGTCTTCGATCATCACCACGGCGTTGCAGCCTTCGGGGATGGCATTGCCGGTATTGACCGGGGAAAAGCGGTCGCTTTTCAGGCGCACCGGCCTCGCCTCGCTGGCCCCGGCGAGGTCGAGAAAGTGCACGGCGATCCCGTCCATGGCGGCGGCGTTGTAGGAAGGCGACGAACGTCTGGCAAAGACCGGCTCGGCGAGAATGCGGCCGTGGGCATCGTCGACGGCGATCAGTTCCGTGGGAGTTTTGGCATAGAAACCGTGCCGGGAGAGCGCCTCATGCCACAACCGTTTCGCCTCGACCAGCGGCTTGTTGCTTACATAGATATTTTGCTTGCTCATTCGAAAAGATGCACCTTGATTACTGAATTTTCCGTAACCCCCTGGCTGTCCTCATCGATGAGAAAGTAGCCATGGGCCCGGGAAAGGGTTGAAATGGAGCCCGATTTGCCGAGAATCGGCTCGGCCCGAAAGCCGTCGTCCTCCTTGACCAGTTTGACCCGGATTACGTCCCGCCTGCCCGGCGCGGAGTTGATGTTGCGGGAGAGTCGGGCGGAAACGGACGGTACGGGCAACTCCGACTTCTTTATGCCGGAAAGATAGGCGATTGCCGGACGGACAAAAAAATCGAAGCAGACCATGGCGGAAACCGGATGGCCCGGTAACCCGAACAAGGGCTTCTTGCCGCTCATGCCGATGAGGATGGGTTTGCCCGGTTTGAGCGTCACGCCGTGGATGAGAATGCCCGGCGGGCCCATCGCCTCGACCATTCGTTCCCCGAGATCGCGGATGCCCACCGAACTGCCGCCGGAGAAAAGGACGATATCGTTTTCTCTTACCGCAGTTTTCATGGCCGGCAGAAAGGTCTCCTCCCGATCCGGCACGATGCCGTAGTCGACGTACACTCCGCCCGCCCGGCGGACCTGGCCCGCCAGGGCGAGCGTATTGATATTGCGGATCTGGCCCGGTCCCGGCACGGCGGAGTGGGGGACGATTTCGTCGCCGGTGGAGAGGATGCCCACCCGAACCTTTCTGGTGACGATAACCTCGGCCACGCCGATGCCCGCCAACAGGCCGATATCCTGGGGCCGCAGCAGGTGCCCGGCCGGCAGGGCCATTTGGCCGGCGCCGATATCTTCGCCGCGCTGGATGAGATTGGTGCCGGCGCCGACACCTTTGACCACCTCGATCATGGTGTCGTCGATCGGGACGGTGTGCTCCAGCATCACTACCCCGTCGCCTCCGTGAGGCAGCAAACCGCCGGTCGGGATCTTGTGGCAACAGCCTTTTTTTACCTCGCCCGCTGCCGCCTCACCCATCTTCACTTCACCGGTGATGTTGAGATAGCAGGGCATCGACTGGCTGGCCCCGAAGGTGTCGGCGGCGCGCACGGCATAGCCGTCCATGGTGGAGCGGGCCTCCCGCGGCAGATCCTCGCGGGCGTCAATCGGCTCGGCCAGCACTCGGTCGAAGGCTTCGGTGAGGGGGATTCTTTCGGTTTCTATCTTCACCCTGGCAAGCGCCAGCAGGAGCGTGTCGAGGGCCTGTTGCACGGAGACGAGGCCGCTCCTGCCGAGCATGTCTTTGGCGTTTTTGGTATCGGTGTCAGTCATCCGCTTTTTCAATGGTGAGATAAATCCTGTCGTGCTCGGCCGGCATCCGGTTGAGAGCCGTCTGGTCTATGCTCTTGTCGTTCAATCGTATCGAGCGGATGTCCTGCTGCAGGTTCGGGCGCCGGGCCAGGAAATCGACGAGGATGTCCGTCTGCAGGCAAACGCCCCGCTGCAGCAATTCTTCGCCCCGGTCACGGGCGATGCTGTTGAAGAGTTTCAGGGTGACGGTAATGGTGTCGTTTTGCTGCGGACCGGACGTCCGGGAACCTGTCTCGGTCCGCAGGGCGGCATGGAAACTGTTTTTCCGGAAGATCGCCCCGGCAAGGCCCGGCATTGCGGCCGAAAGAGCGAGTGTCGGCCTGGCCCCGGTAAGAGGTATGGTGAGGTCGTCCACGGCGGTACCGTTCAGAAAAATAGTCTGTACCACATCGGCCAGATATTCGGCGGTAAATCCCGGAAAATCGCCGAGGAAACGGCCGAGCGACGTGCCGCTTTCCGCGCTTACCTCTATCCCCGACTGTAAAACAGTGGTAAAGAGAGGCAGATTTCGTGGTTTGACTTTAAATTCGAGTCTGGATAAAGGAAGTTGCTCTTTCATAAAGAGATATTACACTAAGTCTAAAGCAAAGAAGCCAGATGGAAATAATACTCATTGCAGTATACTATATTCCTGCCCTTTTCAAGAAGACAAAAGTGCGGCTTCTTTCGATAAAATTCCCTTAAAGGACAAAAAATGACAGTGCAACCTCTCTCACTCCTGTCAGGATATACTTCATTTGCCGGTCCGGTAGTAACCATTGTCATGGACGGCATGGGCATAGGATCACGGGATGAACGCGACGGTGTCTATGTCGCCTATACTCCGGTCCTCGACGAATTGTTCAAGGAAACGCTGATGGTGCCGTTAAAAGCCCACGGCAAGGCGGTTGGCCTGCCCTCGGATGACGACATGGGCAATTCCGAGGTCGGCCATAATGCTTTGGGTGCGGGCCGGGTGTTTTCCC
>Ga0209317_1002667_pt1 | contig 12516 bp, 11 predicted proteins | sample RifGroB2_FD_183994 | JGI IMG/M metagenome (GOLD analysis project Ga0209317, IMG submission 183994) | Soil microbial communities from Rifle, Colorado, USA - Groundwater B2 (SPAdes) (version 2) | ecosystem: Environmental > Terrestrial > Soil > Unclassified | place: Rifle, Colorado | collected...
ATCGCGCATAACGCTCCACGTCCACGCGCGATTCAATCGAGTTGCCATACTGGTCAACCACCAGTTTCTGCAGGTAGGGATTGCCATGCAACACGATTTCCTTGTCGGAAAACAGATCCACCGCGCTGGGGTCATCGGGCGTGAGCAGCGCGGTGACCACCGCATTTTTCAGCTTGCCCTTGACTCCGGCCTCTTCCAGGTGTTCGATCAGAATCGTGCCCTTGTCGTAATCGACCACGGTGCGGTTTTTGTAATTCCCGGTGTATTTCACGTAGCGCGTTTTGTCGGGCAGGGTTGCCGATTCTTTCTTGCCCCATTCCTTGCCGCTTTCCTTTTGCAGGTTGCCCATCAACCGGTCGAATTCGGCTTTCACCCGCTTGAGGTCACGCACTGCCAGCGCAGGATTGTATTGGTATGCGGTCACCCGGCTGCTGGCGAGGGACTTGAGCGCCTGTTCCGGATTCCTGCTCGCGGCCACCTGGATCATTTGCTGGGTGGAGCATCCGGGCAGCATGGCGCCCAGCGCCGCAGCCAATAGTAGCAGATTCTTGTTACCCATTGATTGCATCATTCATAAATAAATCAATATGCTGTAACACATTTGTTAACCTTGACATGAAGAAAAAGCATCTACCCAAGGATACATCTTACCAGCGTGACCGGATGCGCCGAACACTATCTGCCTGCTTGACCTATTCCAAAATGCTGATAGGATAGTAATCGAATACTTACTTTTGAGGTTGTCATGGAAAGCAATGCCAAGCATCTTCCGGCAGATGAACGCCGCGCCGTTACCGTGGAAGCGGTGATTGCGCTGGCTGCCGAGCAGAATCCGGGAGAGATTACCACGGCGGCGATTGCCAGGCACATGGGGCTGACCCAGGGTGCGCTGTTCCGCCACTTTCCCAGCAAGGATGCCATCCTGCAGGCAGTGATGGAATGGGTCGCCGAGCGGCTGCTGGCGCGGGTGGACAAGGCAGCACAGGCCGCTGCTTCGCCGCTGGCGGCGCTGGAGGCGATCTTCATGGCACATATCGATTTCATTGCCCAGCACCCCGGCGTGCCGCGCATGCTGTTCGGCGAATTGCAGCGCGCCGGAGATACACCAGCCAAGATGATGGCGCGCACCATGCTTGATCGCTATGGTAAACGCCTGAGCGCGCTCATCGAGCAGGGCAAAGCGCAGGGCGAACTGGCAGCGGAGGCCAACACCGCTGCGGCAGCCACGCTGTTCATTGGCGCCATTCAAGGTCTGGTCATGCAATCGCTGCTGGCCGGAAATACCGGGCAGATGCGTACGGGCGCGCCGGGGGCATTCGCCATTTATCGTCGCGGCATCGAGAGGGGTGAACAATGAAACGCATTCTGTCTACAAATGGCCGCACCTTGGCACTAATTGCGGTACTCGTGCCGCTGCTGGTTCTGTTCATTTATGTCGCGCTGCGTTCGGGGCCGCTGGCGCCGATTCCGGTGACGGTGACCACGGTCGAGAACCGCGCCATCGCGCCCACGCTGTTCGGCATTGGCACGGTCGAATCGCGCTACACCCACAAAATCGGCTCGACCGCCGCCGGACGCATCAAGCGGGTTGACGTGCAGGTGGGCGACCGGGTCAGCGCCGGGCAGGTGCTGGGGGAAATAGACCCGGTGGATCTGGAAGAGCGCATCGCTGCGCAGACCAGTGCGCTGATGCGCGCCGAAGCGGCGGCGCTTGCCGCCGATGCGCAGGTGCGGGAAGCCTTGGCGCGCAAGGCTTATGCGGAGAAGCAGGCTGCCCGTTATGAAAAATTATTGCAGGCGCATGCAGTAAGCGAGGAGGGCGCCAGCGCAAAACATCAGGAGCAGCAGATAGCCGAGGCAGGCTTCGCCGCCGCGCGCGCCAACCTGGATGCCGCACGGCAGGAACTGACGCGCATCCGCGCCGAGCGCGCCGGACTGCACCAGCAGCGCGCCAACCTGCGCCTAGTCGCACCGGTTGACGGGCTGGTGGTGGCGCGTGAAGCCGATCCCGGAACGACTGTGGTGGCAGGGCAGACGGTGGTGGAAATCATCGACCCGGCGAGCCTGTGGATCAATGTGCGTTTCGATCAGTTGCGCACCTCCGGTCTGCGCGCCGGTTTGCAGGCTCAAATCGGTCTGCGCTCGCGTGCCGGGCAGGCGCTTGCCGGACGCGTGCTGCGCGTGGAGCCGCTGGCTGACGTGGTGACCGAGGAAAGCCTTGCAAAAGTGGTGTTCGATATTCTGCCGGAGCCATTGCCGCCACTCGGCGAACTGGCCGAAGTCACCATCGCGCTGCCGGAAATGCCGGCTGCGCCGACCGTGCCGAACGCCAGTGTGCAACGGGTTGGCGGCCAACTTGGCGTCTGGCTGATCAGGGACGGCACGCCGCACTTTGCGCCAGTCAAGCTGGGTGCGGCCGATCTCGACGGGCAGGTGCAGATAGTCGATGGCGTGCAGGCCGGCGAACTTGTTGTGGTGTATAGCCACCGTGCGATTGACGGGCGCAGCCGCATCAAGGTTGTTGAACGTCTGCCGGGCGTGTCGCCGTGATCAGTCTCGCCGGGCGCGATCTGCTGCATTCATGGGGCAAATTCGTCTTTACCGGCGTGGGGCTGGGGCTGTTGATCGGCGTGACGCTGACCATGGCCGGGGTGTATCGCGGCATGGTGGACGACGCCAAGGTGCTGCTCGACAACAGCGGCGCCGATCTGTGGGTGGTGCAGCAGGACACGCTGGGTCCCTACGCCGAATCGTCCAGCCTGTATGACGATACGTATCGCGGCATTCTCGGCATGCCCGGCGTGTCGCGTGCCGCCAACGTCACTTACCTGACCACGCAGGTGCGCCAGGGCGGGCGCGATGTGCGCACCATGGTGGTCGGCGTCGAGCCGGGCAGGATGGGCGAACCGGGGCAACCCGGCTACCTGGTGGCCGGACGCCAGATTACCCGCGGCCATTACGAAGCCGTCGCCGATATTGCCTCGGGATTCAAGCTTGGCGATGACGTGCAGATTCGTCGCAGCCATTACACCGTGGTCGGGCTGACACGGCGCATGGTGTCTTCCAGCGGCGACCCGATGGTGTTCATCCCACTGAAGGATGCGCAGGAAGCGCAATTTCTCAAGGACAACGATGCCATCGCGCAGCAGCGCCGCCGCACTGCCGAGAATCCTGCCTTCAACCGTCCCGGCACGCCCGGGCTGCTGAATGCGGTGATCGCCTCGCAGAGCGCCAATCCCTTCGTGAATGCCGTGCTGGTGCAGATCGAGCCCGGCCGCGCGCCGGAGGAAGTGGCCGAACCGATTCGCCGCTGGAAACGCCTGCAGGTTTATACCCGCGCACAGATGGAAGGAATATTGGTAGGCAAGTTGATCGCCACCTCGGCCAAGCAGATCGGCATGTTTCTGGTGATTCTGGCCGTCGTCAGCGCGGCTATCGTCGCCTTCATCATCTATACGCTGACCATGGGCAAGATCCGCGAGATCGCGGTGCTGAAACTAATCGGCACGAGGAACCGCACTATTGCCGGAATGATCATGCAGCAGGCGGTCGGGCTGGGCGTGATCGGCTTTGTGGTAGGTAAGATCGCCGCCACTTTCTGGGCGCCGATTTTTCCGAAATACGTGCTGCTCGAACCGGGCGATGCGGCGCGCGGCTTTGCGGCGGTGGTGGTGATCTGCATGCTGGCCAGCGTGCTGGCGATCCGCGCCGCGCTCAAGGTTGACCCGGCGGAGGCGATCGGTGGCTGACCTGCATGAAAAAGGGATTCGCATCACCGGCTTGCGCAAACGCTACGGCGCGGGCGACACCGCGGTCGACGCGCTCAAGGGCGTGGACATGCAGGTCGCGCCCGGCGAGGTGGTCGGGCTGGTCGGGCCGTCCGGCTCCGGCAAGACCACGCTGCTCAAATGCCTCGGCGCGGTGATCGAGCCGACCGCCGGGCAGATGATATTGGGCGAGCAGGTGATCTACGACGACAACTGGAAGATCGCCGATTTGCGCGCGCTGCGCCGCGACAAGATCGGCTTTGTGTTTCAGGCGCCGTACCTGATTCCGTTTCTCGATGTCACCGATAATGTCGCGCTGCTGCCGATGCTGGCCGGACGGCCCAACGCCGAAGCGCGCAAGCGTGCGCTCGAATTACTCGATGCGCTGGATGTGGCGCACCGCGCCAAGGCCATGCCGTCGCAGCTTTCCGGCGGCGAACAGCAGCGCGTCGCCATCGCCCGCGCGCTGGTCAACCATCCGCCGGTGATCCTCGCCGATGAACCCACCGCGCCGCTCGACAGCGAACGCGCGCTGTCCGTGATCCGCATTCTCAACAGAATGGCGCAGCAATATCACACCGCCATCATCGTCGTCACCCACGACGAGAAAATTATTCCGACCTTCAAGCGCATTTACCACATCCGCGACGGCAAGACCCACGAAGAAGCTGGCGAGGGGCGGACATTCGAGTGAAATCAGACCTGCCGATGAGATATTTCCGCAAGCCTTAGCGGCGCATTTTTACGGGAAGCGCTGAGTATTGTGAAATAATCGGCCATGCCTCTTTTTGTGATTGAATGAAAGCATGTGCCTCGCGATTCCCGCCTGCGTCGAACAACTCGTTGCCGGAGACAGCGCCATCGTCAGCCTCGGCGGGGTGCGCAAGGAAATATCGCTGGCGCTGGTCGAGGGTGTCGCGGTGGGCGATTACGTGATCGTGCATGTCGGATTCGCGTTGCAGAAGCTCGACCCGGAAGAGGCGGCACAGACGCTGGCGCTGTTCGCGGAGATCGGCGGGATGCCCCCATGAATTTGGATAGGCTTATTGTTCTCAAGACCGTTCGCCCTGAGCCTGTCGAAGGGCCATTCATGGTTCGACAAGCTCACCACGTACGGCTTATCTGTATGGCAAATTCTCTATGAAATATGTTGACGAATTCCGCGACGGCGTGCTGGCCAGAAACATCGCCGCCAACATCGCACGCGAGGCCGATCCGCACCGCCGCTATCACCTGATGGAATTCTGCGGCGGGCATACCCATGCGATCTCGCGCTACGGCATCGCCGATTTGCTGCCCGGCAATGTGCGCATGATCCACGGCCCCGGCTGCCCGGTGTGCGTGCTGCCGGCGGGGCGGGTGGAAAATGCCATCCAACTGGCGCAAACGCCGGGGCTGATCCTGTGCTGTTACGGCGACATGTTGCGCGTGCCTGCCGCCGACGGCATGAGCCTGCTGAAAGCCAAGGCGCGCGGCGCGGATGTGCGCATGGTGTATTCCAGCGCCGATGCGGTGAAGATCGCGCAGGAGAATCCAGAGCGGCAGGTGGTGTTCTTCGCCATCGGCTTCGAGACCACCACGCCGCCGACGGCGGTGGCGATCAAACAGGCGCAGGCGCTCGGCCTGACCAATTTCAGCGTGTTCTGCAACCACGTGCTGACCCCGTCGGCGATCTCGCACATCCTGCAATCCCCGGAAATACGCCAACTCGGCGTGCTGGCGCTGGACGGCTTCATCGGTCCGGCACATGTCTCGACGATGATCGGCAGCCGCCCTTACGAATATTTTGCCGAGGAGTTCCAGAAACCGGTGGTGATCGCCGGGTTCGAGCCGCTCGACGTGATGCAGGCGATCCTGATGCTGGTGCGCCAATTGAACCAAGGCCGCGCCGAAGTGGAAAACGAATTCTCCCGCGCGGTGACGCGCGACGGCAACGTCAAGGCGCAGTTGCTGGTCGCAGAAGTGTTCGAGTTGCGCCGCGTGTTCGAATGGCGCGGCCTCGGGCCGGTGCCCTACAGTGCATTGCGTATCAAGGCGCAATATGCCGATTTCGATGCGGAATTGCGCTTTCGGATACCGGCGGTGTCGATTGCGGACAACAAGGCGTGCGAATGCGGCGCAATCCTGCGCGGCGTAAAGCGCCCGCAGGACTGCAAGTTGTTCGGCACGGTCTGCACACCGGATAACCCGATGGGCTCGTGCATGGTATCGAGCGAAGGCGCCTGTGCGGCGCATTACAGTTATGGAAGATTCCGGGAGGCGGCTTGATGAGTGAAATATCGTAGGGCATGCATTCCATGTACCCTACGTAATTTATGGCTGTATTGAAAAACAAATGGAATTTAAGTAATGAGCACAATCAAACCAAGCTATACCCGTCCGCTCGATTTCAAGCAGGGCCGCGTGGACATGACCCACGGCAGCGGCGGGCGCGCGATGGCGCAGCTCATCGACGAGCTGTTCTTCGCATCGTTCGACAACGAGTTCCTGCGCCAGATGAACGATCAGGCCTGTTTCCCCGCGCCACAGGGGCGCATGGTGATGTCCACCGACAGCCATGTGGTATCGCCGCTGTTCTTTCCGGGCGGCGATATCGGCTGTCTCTCGGTACACGGCACGATCAACGACGTGGCGATGTCGGGTGCACGGCCGCTGTATCTTTCCGCCGGCTTCATCCTCGAGGAGGGCTTTCCGCTCGCCGACCTCAGGCGCATCGTCGAGTCGATGGCGCAGGCGGCGCGGGATGCCGGTGTGCCTATCGTCACCGGCGATACCAAGGTCGTCGAGCAGGGCAAGGGCGATGGCGTATTCATCACCACCACCGGCATCGGCGTGGTACCGGAGGGCGTCAACATCTCCGGCGAGCGCGCCCGTCCGGGCGACAAGATACTGGTATCCGGGATGCTGGGCGACCACGGCGTGGCGGTGATGTCGCTGCGCGAGAACCTGACCTTCCACACCAGCATCGCATCAGATACCGCGGCATTGCATGGGCTGGTGGCGGCGATGGTCGCGGCGGTGCCTGACATCCACGTGCTGCGCGATCCCACGCGCGGCGGACTCGCCACCACGCTCAACGAAATCGCGCGCCAGTCAGCGGTGGGCATGATGCTGCACGAAGACAAACTGCCGATCCGCGAGCAGGTCAAAGCGGCGTGCGAATTCCTCGGGCTCGATCCGCTGTATGTCGCCAACGAAGGCAAGCTGGCGGCGATCTGCGCGCCAGAGGATGCAGATCGGCTATTGCAGGCGATGCGCGCGCATCCGCTCGGGCAGGAGGCCGCCATCGTGGGCGAGGTGATCGAAGACCCGCACCATTTCGTGCAGATGGAGACCGCGTTCGGCGGGCGGCGCGTGGTTGATTGGATGACGGGTGAACAGTTGCCGAGGATTTGCTAGTTAACTTCACAAAAGCAAAAACTTGTAGGAGCGGGCCATGCCCGCGACCAGTTTGATCGCGGGCATGGACCGCTCCTACATGCACTCTGATATAAGTTTTACAGGTAAATAGAAAACGATAGCTTTTAGAATGAAAATCCTGTTCCTCACCCACAGCTTCAACAGCCTTGCGCAACGCCTGTATATCGAACTGGCGCGGCGCGGGCATGAGGTGTCCATCGAGTTCGACATCAACGATGCGGTCACGGTGCAGGCGGTCGAGCTGTATCGCCCCGACCTGATCGTCGCGCCGTTCCTCAAGCGCGCGATACCCGAGGCATTGTGGCGTAACCACACCTGTTTCGTGGTGCATCCCGGCATCGTCGGCGACCGCGGGCAGTCGGCGCTGGACTGGGCGATCATGCGCGATTGCACGGAATGGGGTGTTACGGTGTTGCAGGCCAGCGGCGAAATGGATGGCGGCGACATCTGGGCGGCGGAAACCTTCCCGATGCGGCTGGCAAAAAAGAGCAGCCTGTACCGAAACGAAGTGATCGAGGCAGCGGTGCGCGCGGTACTTGCGGCGGTGGAGCGTATCCAATCCGGCAATTTCAAGCCGCAGCCGCTGGATTATTCCCGCCCCGAGGTGCGCGGCCGGCTGCACGCCCCGATCAGGCAGGCCGACCGCGCCATCGACTGGCAACGCGACGACACGCGCACGGTGCTGAAAAAGATCCACGCCGCCGACGGATTCCCGGGCGTGCTCGACACGCTGTGCGGGGAAGCGTATTACCTGTTCGATGCCTGCGCCGAGGACACGCTGCGCGGCGACCAGCCGGGTGCGATTATCGCCCAACGCAACGGCGCGATCTGCCGCGCCACGCTCGACGGCGCGGTGTGGATCGGCCATTTGAAGCGCAAGACCGAACAGGCTAATGAGCGATCTGGATTAAGTTCAACATCCCCTCCCCCTTGCAGGGGGAGGGCTAGGGAGGGGGTGGAAACCCGGCTTTCCAACTGCTCTACCCCCACATCCCGCGACACGTTACTGGCGAAGCCAGCCGATTGCGGGAGCGGGTGTGAGGCGACCATTCCCGCCCCGGATGCTTCGCAACGCCGTGTCATGGCCGCCATCCCAACCTTCCCCCTGCAAGGGGGAAGGGGTGCAGCTGTGAATGAGCAATCCGGGCTGAAATTGCCCGCAGCAATGGCATTAGAAGGGCATCTCACCGATGTGCCGGAAGTCCCGCTCGATCCATTTTCTCCCTGCGCTGGCGAGACTTACCGCGACATCTGGTTCGAGCAGAAGAACGACGTCGGCTACCTGCATTTCGCGTTCTACAACGGCGCGATGAGCAGCGAACAGTGCGAGCGGCTGCGTGAAGCTTACCTGGCGGCGACGCAACGCGCGGTGCGCGTGATCGCGCTGATGGGCGGCGCGGACTTCTGGTCGAACGGCATCCACCTCAATTGCATCGAGGCCGCCGCCAGCCCGGCGGATGAATCCTGGCGCAACATCAACGCGATGAACGACCTGACGCGCGCCATTGCCACCACCGGCAGCCAGCTCACCATTGCCGCGTTGCAGGGCAACGCCGGGGCGGGCGGCGTGTTCCTGTCGCTGGCGGCGGATCACGCCTATGCACGCGAGGGCGTGGTGTTCAACCCGCACTACAAGGGCATGGGCAATCTGTATGGATCGGAATACTGGACCTATCTGCTGCCGCGACGCGTGGGCGAGGCGAGGGCGGCGGAGCTGACGCAAAACCGCCTGCCGGTGGGTGCGGTTGAGGCGCGCGAGATGAAGCTTATCGATGGCTGTTTCGGAACCGGCCGCACAGATTTTCTGGCAAGAATCGCGCAGCTCGCCGAAGGGCTGGCCGCCAGCCCGGATTACTCCGCGCTATTGCGGGAGAAGGTCGCGCGGCGCGAACGCGATGAAAGGGAAAAGCCGCTGGATGCCTACCGCGCCGAAGAACTGCAACACATGAAACTCAATTTTTACGGTTTCGATCCCAGCTACCACGTGGCGCGCTACAACTTCGTGTACAAGATCCCGCATGCCTGGACGCCACTGTATCTGGCGCGGCACCGTCGCATTGCCTCTCGCTCATAGGCCTGCATGGATGACTGATCCATCGTTTTGCAAGATGAAAACTGATAGCATGATCACATCCTCATGGAAGACAAAAACCGGGGGGTTGGTTATCAATACAATTAAAGTTCGATTTATTAAGAGGATTGCAATGCGTAAAGTAATTTTGATGATGTTGCTGGCTGGTGTGAGCGGTAGTGCGATGGCGGAGTGGGTAAGTGTGGGCAGCAATGAAAATACTACGATCTACGTCGATCAGGCTACCGTTAAAAGGACGGGCAACATGGCGACGATGTGGCATCTGACTGACTTTAATTATGTTCATAAAGATATGGGTGAAGCATATCTGTCGACGAAAGACCAGAATGAATATGATTGCAAGGAAATGAAATTGAGAAGGCGTGCTTCCTCTCAGCACTCCAAGAATATGGGTGGCGGCAAAGTTGTTTATAGCGACTCTTATACAACAAGGTGGAAGCCGGTTCCGCCTGACAGCGGCGTCGAGATTTTGTGGAAATTTGCCTGTATAAAACGGTAGCCTAATGATTCAGTTAGGTAAACCCCCGGCTATGCCGGGGGACTCAGTTAGGTTTGATCGTTCCGGCGGTCATTAAAGAGCAACATTAAAATTCAGCAACATCATTCCCTCCCCCTTGCAGGGGGAGGGCTAGGGAGGGGGTAGAAACTAAGCATGAATACAATCGAAATTTCTACCCCCATCCCAACCTTCCCCCTGCAAGGGGGAAGGAGTAAAAAGTCTGCCGCCTTCAGGCGGCTCACCCAATAAGCCCCCGGCTTTGCCGGGGGTAATTTGATTCATGCCGGCCATAAGGGAGCCTCTTCCATCAAGGAAATCTGTTCGCGCAGTTCCAGAATGCGATCCTGCCAGTAACGCTGCGTATTGAACCACGGGAAGGCCTGCTTGAAGGCGGGATCATCCCAGCGCTGTGCGAGCCAGGCAGCGTAGTGGATCAGACGCAGAGTGCGCAGAGCCTCGACGAGGTGCAGTTCGCGCGCGTCAAACTCAAAGAAATCCTCATAGCCAGCGAGTACGTCGCCCAGTTGCCGCACGCGCTCTGCGCGCTCGCCGGAGAGCAGCATCCACAAGTCCTGTACCGCAGGCCCCATGCGGCTGTCGTCAAAATCGACGAAGTGCGGGCCATCGTCCGTCCACAGCACGTTACCCGCGTGGCAATCGCCGTGCAGGCGCAGATGCTTCACGTCACCGGCGCGTGCAAAGCAATGCCGCACGCCTTCCAGCGCCTGATCGATCACGCTGCGATAGGCCGCGCCGAGATCATGCGGAATAAAATTATGCGCCAGCAAGTAATCGCGCGGGACAATGCCAAAGTTTTCGATGTTCAGCGTCGGGCGATGCTGAAACGGCTGGAGCGCGCCGATGGCGTGGATACGCCCGAGAAAGCGTCCCATCCATTCCAGCGTGTCGCGATCTTCCAGCTCGGGAGCACGCCCGCCATGTTTTAGAAAAACCGAGAAGCGGAATCCTTCAAACTCATGCAGCGTTTTGCCGTCAAGCGCCAACGCGGGCACGACGGGAATTTCGCGCTCGACCAGTTCCTGCACAAAGGCATGCTCTTCAAGTATGGCAGCATCCGCCCAGCGCAATGGACGGTAGAATTTCGCCACCAGCGGTGCGCCTTCTTCCATGCCAACCTGATAGACGCGGTTCTCGTAGCTGTTGAGCGCAAGCAGACGCCCATCGCTGCGCAAACCGATACTTTCCAGCGCATTCAGTACGCAATCTGGGGTGAGTGTCGAAAAATTATTTGGCGAATTTTCAAGCATCATGGAAATAGGATTCCCGGCATCCGTCCTTCCGGCGCAGGACGGAAAGACGATCGGTTACCGTCCTCGCCCGCCGAAGCGATGCACCGCCGGCTTGCCGCTGCTGCCGGGTCTTTTTGGATGTGCGGGCGGTGCAGTGGCGCGACCTTGCGGCTGGCCGCGTCCGGAACGCTGGCCACCGCCACGATTTTGTCCATTCAAAATCGGCTCGGCCTTGATGCGCGGATCGGGTTCGAAACCGGGTATCTGCACCACCGGGATTTCGCGCTTGATCAGGCGCTCGATGTCATGCAGCAATTTGTGTTCGTCGATGCACACCAGCGAACTCGCCTCGCCTTCGCTGCCTGCACGACCGGTGCGGCCGATGCGGTGGACGTAATCCTCCGCCACGTTGGGCAACTCGAAGTTCACCACATGCGGCAATTCGCTGATGTCGATACCGCGCGCGGCGATATCGGTGGCGCACAGCACCTGCAACTTGCCGGTCTTGAACTCCGCCAGCGCACGGGTGCGCGCCGCCTGGCTCTTGTTGCCGTGGATCGCCATCGCGGTGATGCCTTCCTTGTTCAAATACTCCGCCAGGTTGTTCGCGCCATGCTTGGTGCGCGTGAACACCAGCACTTGAAACCAGTTGTGGTCCTTGATCAGTTTGCTCAGCAGCGCGCGTTTGCGCTCGCGGTCCACCGGATAAATTTTCTGTGTAATCAGTTCGGCGGTCGCGTTGCGGCGCGCCACCTCGACCAGCGTCGGTTTGTTGAGCAGGCCGTCGGCCAGCGCCTTGATCTCATCGGAGAAGGTGGCCGAAAACAGCAGGTTCTGCCGCTGCTTGGGCAGCAGCGCGAGTATCTTCCTGATGTCGCGGATGAAGCCCATGTCCAGCATGCGGTCGGCCTCGTCCAGCACCAGTATCTCGACATGCGACAAGTCCACCGTCTTCTGCTGTACGTGGTCGAGCAGGCGTCCCGGCGTTGCCACCAGGATATCCACGCGGCCATGCAGTTGCTTGATCTGCGGATTGATATTGACCCCGCCGATCATCGTCATGGATTTCAGCTTCAGGTATTTGCCGTAGTCGCGCACGCTTTCTTCCACCTGCGCGGCCAGCTCGCGCGTGGGGATCAGCACCAGCGCACGGACCGGCGCAGAGTTTGAAGATTGTATTTCACGTTTGCTCTTTCCCCCGCTTGCGGGGGAAAGTTGGATAGGGGGCTTTTCTCCGGTGGAAGGCTTCGCCGTGGCGGAAAGCAGTTGCAGGATCGGCAGGGTAAAACCGGCCGTCTTGCCGGTGCCGGTCTGTGCGCCGGCCAGCAAATCACCGCCGGACAACACGACGGGAATCGCCTGCGCCTGGATCGGCGTAGGTTCGGTGTAACCGCGCTCGGAAACGGCGCGGAGGATTTCTTCGGACAAGCCGAGAGAAGCAAATGACATATATTCTTTCTATTGGGTTACATCGGCCTAGCACCCCGG
>Ga0209317_1002668_pt1 | contig 12507 bp, 14 predicted proteins | sample RifGroB2_FD_183994 | JGI IMG/M metagenome (GOLD analysis project Ga0209317, IMG submission 183994) | Soil microbial communities from Rifle, Colorado, USA - Groundwater B2 (SPAdes) (version 2) | ecosystem: Environmental > Terrestrial > Soil > Unclassified | place: Rifle, Colorado | collected...
CGCAGCGTATGGCCGCGACCGCATCTTCCAGCCGGGTAGTGCCGCACATCTTCACTCTGATCCTCTGCACCATTTCGCCACCTCCCGCCATCAACCCTGCTCCCGCAGAAATTTCAAGAGATCGCTGTCCGACCCCGCCCGCATCAGCGTCTCGCCGATAAGCGCGGCGGCTATTCCGCCATCGCGGAGACGCCGGAAGTCATCGACCGTCTTCAGGCCCGACTCGCTCACCACGGGGATATCGCCCGGAATGAGTTTTTTCAGCCGGAAAGTCGTGGCAATATCGACGGAGAAATCCTTCAGGTTGCGGTTGTTGATGCCGATCAGGTCGCTGCCCGCCTCGATGGCCTGCTCGGTCTCCCATTCGTCGTGCACCTCGACCAGCACATCCATGCCGAAATCCCGGGCGCAGGCCCGGTAGTCCTGCAATTGCCGGCGATCGAGGATCGCCGCGATCAGCAGGATGGCATCGGCCCCGTGCCGCCGGGCTTCTTCAATCTGCAGCTCGTCGATGGTGAAATCCTTGCGTAGCACCGGCAGCGTCACTGCCTCCCGCACCTGCATCATATAAAGGAGATGGCCCTGGAAAAAGTCTACATCGGTCAGCACCGACACGGCCTGCGCCCCGTTGCGCTGGTAGTTTTCGGCGATCGCCACCGGCTGGAAATCGGCGCAGATCACCCCTTTTGAGGGTGAAGCCTTCTTCACCTCGGCGATCACCGAGACACCGGGATAGGCGGTCAGAGCCTGACGAAAGCCGCGCGGCGGAGGGATCGCCTTATCCCGAAATTGTGCGGGTAGGTGAATGTCCTTTGTTCTCAGCTCCGCGACTTCCTCTTTCTTTCGTGCAACGATTTTATCGAGAATCATTTCCAATGCTCAAAATTTTTGTACCGATCGGCCCCGGATGTTCAGGCCTCTCTTACTGTGCTGCATCCCGGGAAAACCGGACAAGTTGTTCGAGTTTGTCGAGCGCCGCCCCCGAATCGATGATCTGCCTTGCCCGGGCGACTCCCTCCTTGATACTTTCAGCTCTACCAGCGGCATGCAGCGCCGCCCCGGCATTGAGCAGCACCATGTCGAGCTTGGCGCCCGGCTCACCCTTCAGAACGGCCCGCACCTGTTCCGCCGCCTCGAGGGGTGTGGCTCCGCCGCGAATGTCCGCCATGCTCGCCCGGGCCAGGCCGACATCCTCCGGTTCCACGGTATAGCAAGTCACCTTGCCGCCTGCGCCGTCGGCGACATGGGAGGTGCCGGTAATCGTCATCTCGTCGAGATTGCCTTCGCCCCAGACGACCAGGGTCCGCTTCATGCCGAGCCGCACCAGCACCTCGGCGATGGTCTTGGTCAGGTCTTTGGCGAAAACCCCGGTCAGCTGGACGTTGGCTCGGGCCGGATTGGTCATCGGTCCGAGAATATTGAAGATGGAACGGATGCCTATCTCGCGGCGCGGGCCGATGGCGTACTTCATCGCCCCGTGCAGCATGGGGGCAAAGAGAAAGCCGATGCCAACGGTTCGGACCGCCTGGGCGACCGTCTGGGCCGGGAGGCTGAGATTGACGCCGAGGGCTTCGAGGACATCCGCGCTGCCGCAATGGGAGGAGACCGCGCGGTTGCCGTGTTTGGCTACCGGGATGCCAGCCGCTGCCACGACAAAGGCCGATGTCGTCGAGACATTGAAGGTGCCCGAACCGTCACCGCCGGTGCCGACGATATCCATCAGCACCTCGCCCCCGGCCGTATCCACTCCGGAATCGACGAAGGTCGCCTTGTCCCGCATCACCCGCACCGCGCCGACGATTTCATCGATGGTCTCGCCCTTCATCCGCATCGCGGTGATGAAGGAGCCGATCTGGGCATCGGTTGCCGTCCCGCCCATGATCTCGTTCATGACTGCAATCATCTCGGCTTCTTCCAGACTCCCGCCGGCGACCACCTTGCTTATTGCTTCTTTGATATTCATTGTCCTTCCACCGTTTTATTTTCAGGAATCATGTAATCAGGAGCGCAGCATCTCCGGATAGTTATCTCCCATAAAGTTCTTCAACAGCTGAATGCCCGCCGGGGTCATGATCGACTCGGGATGAAACTGCACCCCTTCGATGGCCAGTTCCTTGTGCCGCAGCCCCATCAGCTCCCCCTCGTCGGTGCGGCAGGTGACCTGCAGACACTCGGGAAGATCGCTGTCCTGCACCACCAGGGAATGGTAGCGCATCCCGTCGAACGGGTTCGGCAGGCCGGTGAATACGCCCTTGCCGTCATGAAGCATCGGGCTGGTCTTGCCGTGCATGATGCGCCGGGCCCGGATCACCGTGCCGCCGAAGGCATCGCCGATGGCCTGATGGCCGAGACAGACACCCAGGATAGGGATCTTGCCGCTGAAGTATTTGATGGCCTCGATGGAAATGCCCGCCTCCCGGGGAGTACACGGCCCCGGCGAGATGAGCAACCGGTCCGGCTGCAGTGCCTCGATTTCGCCGACGGTGATCTTGTCGTTGCGGAAGACCCTTATGTCCTCGATCCGTCCTTCGGTGAGGCCGTTGGCCGCGATGGTCTGGACGATGTTGTAGGTAAAAGAATCGTAATTATCAATTATGACAATCATTTTTTAGAAACCCTTCTCTGCCAGTTCAACCGCCCGGCGCAAGGCCAGCGATTTGTTCACTGTTTCCTCGAACTCCCGGTCCGGATCGGAATCGGCAACGATGCCGGCCCCTGCCTGAATCCACAGGTTGCCCCGGTTCATGATAAACGTCCTGATGGTAATGCAAAAATCCATATTGCCGGAAAAACCGAAATAACCGACCGAACCGGCATAGGGACCGCGCTTGTCCGGTTCCAGCTCATCGATGATCTGCATGGCCCGGATCTTTGGCGCCCCGCTCACCGTTCCGGCGGGAAAACAGGCGGCCATGACGTCAAACTGGTCTTTACCCTCGGCGATCTCGCCGTGGACCCCGGAGACGATGTGCATGACATGACTGTAGCGCTCGATCACCAGCAGATCCTGAACCTTGACACTTCCACCCTTCGCCACCCGGCCGACATCGTTGCGGCCGAGATCGACCAGCATGAGATGCTCGGCGGTCTCCTTCGGATCGGCCAGCAGTTCTTTTTCCAGCGCCAGATCCTCTTCGGACGTCGCCCCCCGCCGTCTCGTCCCGGCAATCGGCCTGAGCTCGATATTGCTGCCGTCCTTCCGCACCAGTATTTCGGGCGACGAGCCGATCTGGATGACCTCGCCCAGCTGCAGATAGAACAGGTAGGGGCTCGGGTTGATGTGGCGCAGGGCGCGATAAAGCACCAGCGGCGACAGGTCGGTTTTTGTATGAAAGCGCTGGGAGAGCACGACCTGGATGATGTCGCCTGCCCGGATATACTCTTTCGCTTTCTCGACCATGGCCGTGAACTGCGGCTTTGCCATGTTCGCTGAAAAAGCGTGGTTCTCGGCGCAGCCTTCGCCGCTTTCATTGAACAGGGCGGAAGGCACCGGCTGCTTGATTTTGTCGATCACCTCGCGGATCAGCCGGCAGGCCTCCACGTAGAGCGCCTCACCCTCTCCTTCGCCGGTCCGCACCCAGCAGACGATGGTCACAGTCTGCTTGAAGCTGTCATGGACCAGCACGATCTTCGGCACCATGAAGGAAGAATCGGGAAATTCGATGGCCGGCCGGTCATCGGGGAGATCCTCCATGAACCTGACCATATCGTAGCCGAGAAAACCCACCGCCCCGCCGCAGAATCGCGGCAGGTGCTCGTATTCGGCGGCTCCCAGTTCACCAACCAGTGACTTCAGGGCGATGAGTGGATTGGCGGAAAAACTGCGTGACCTGACACCGCCTTCAGCCGCCTCTTCGATGGTGACTGTGTCGTTCTTCGAGGAGAATGTCACCAGTGGGTCGTAGCCGATGAACGAAAAACGGCCCCATTTTTCTCCCCCTTCCATACTCTCGAAGAGGAAGACATGGCTGTTGCCGTCTGCGACCTTGGCAAAGAGGGTCAGCGGCGTGTCCAGGTCGGCGACAATCCGGGTGCTGACCGGGATCAACCGGGCAGTGGCCATGTCACGCAGGAAGGCTTCTCGATCGGGGGAAAATGTGGTTTGTACCATGGTCGGTGTTGTGGCTGAGCCGTTGTCAAAAACAATTCGTCCAGGAAACCCGTATACAACAAATTCCCCGGTTTATTTCGTTACGTTAGACAGATGCCCACCATACCAGCTAACAGACCGACTTGTCCAGTCCGAGCCGGATGGAATAAAAAAAAGAGCCATGGAATCTCGCGATTCCATGGCTCTTTCAGTGCGTTTCTCCGGCCGTCTCGATCTGGCCGGCTATGAGAATTTTTCAAGTCCCCGCAAACGGGCCGAAAAATTTTTCGCCCCTACGCAGCGGCGGTCATGGCATTGACCCGTTTGGTCAAGCGAGAGATCTTCCGCGAGGCGTTTTTCTTGTGGATCGTTCCTTTGCTCGCCGTCTTGGCAACGACCGAAATGGCCTTTCTCAGCGCTTCCTGCACTTCTTCGCCAGAACCGGCGGCAACAGCTGCATCGAGTTTGGTGATAGCTGTTTTCATTTTGCTTTTGTTCATTCTGTTGCGCAGACGTTGATCCTGAGCCTGACGACTTCTTTTTGCAGCGGATTTATGATTAGCCACGTAGATGCTCCTCCTGTAAGTATATCATCTCTTCAAGTCTTTGATTCGATAGCATTGTGCCAGGCGACGGGAAGTGAATGCGTTTGCGCCGCCGGGCCTGCTTTTACTTGTCCAAAAGTAGTAATTTATAATAGAAGATCAAAACTCTGTCAATAACTATCGCGCAACCGGAAAGTATCGCGAGCAAAATCAGGGAACCGGCACAATTTGACAGAAAGAGACCGGATGGGTTATGCTTCTACACCGGAATGAGCGATTATCTCTTTCATTCCGCCACACTGAATAATAATCATAACTCGCAAGGCCGAATCCATGGGGTTTCCGAAAATCGTCTTTAGAATAGTGGAAAATCGCAGCTGTCCGCTTTACCAGTACAACGATGTCTTCGAATTGTCGGGAATCGCCATTCCCATCAGCAACGAGAGTGAAAATTCGATCATTACCACGTCGATCATCAAATACCCCCTTGGCAAGAGGGTCTGCAAGATCCTCAACGGCGACCTCAGCAGAATCATTATCCAGTACGAGCGCGGCGATAAGATTCCAGTGTGCATGATCAGCTGCAGCGGCTGCACCGGCTCGATCAAGCTCGAACACAGCAAGGACGACCATCTGGTCAGGAACGACGACAGCAGTCTGGCCGACGAACTCGGGTCGATGATGCACCTGTTGAGCAGCTTTTCCTTCTTTAAGAATATCGAGGAGAAGCATATCAATACCGTAATCAGTTATTTCAAACTGATGAAGTTCAAAACAGGCGATATCGTCATTCGCAAAGGCGATCCCGGCGGCAGGTTCTATATCATCGTCACCGGCAGCGTCAATGTGCTGAACGATGCGGGTATCATCATCTCGAACCTCGACAAGGGCGAGGTCTTCGGCGAGATGAGCCTCATCTGCAACGACAAGGTCAATGCCACCATCCAGGTCAAGGAACCGAGCTCGATCCTCTACATCGACCAGCCGAATTTCCAGAAGATTCTCGATATCTATCCGGCCATCCAGCTCTATTTTTCACGGCTCATGGCGGAGCGGCTGAATAAATCCAATAAAATCCGTGCGGAGGATCTCTCCTCGGGGATGACCGGCAATCTCGCCGAGATTCCCGCCGAGGCGCTGTTCCAGACGCTCAACATGAACGCCAAGACCGGGATCCTGACCATCACCGACCTCAGCCGTGGCACCGCCCGGTTCTCCTTCCGCCAGGGGGCGCTGATCAAGGCGAAATACGCCGATATCACTGGCGATCTGGCTTTTTATCAGATTCTCAAGGAGAAATCGGGGCGTTTCCGCTTTACCCCGGGGATCGCCCCTGAGGACTTCAGCACCCCGGAAATAGGCTTTTTCATGAAACTGCTGATGGAAGGCATGCGCCGGATGGACGAGGGAAAACCGCAGAAAAGCAATTAAGTATCGCTGGGAAGATCCCGTTACAGCAGATATTTTCCCGCTTCGTCTTACTCCAGCTTACCCAGATAGTTGAAGGTCGGCAGCTTGCCGTACCTGCCGCTGCCCGAGAGCCTTTCCTTGAGCTCCTGGAAATGGCGCGAGGTCGACAGCCCTTCACCGACATCGACCACTACGTAGTTGATGCCCATCTCCCGGAGTTCTGCGAGATACGGCAAAAGAGAAAACGGCCTCTCCGGAAAGGTCTGGGTGAAGCCGTCCTTTTTCCTGATCACATAGCCTTCGTTTTTCGGGCTGAGGATCTGCCGCTCGTAGGGGAAATGTCCTGACGCAAGGCGCGACGTGTAGAGAGGCAGAGTGCCGTAGACGGTCAGGCCAAGTGGAATCTTTTTTATCCAGACCTCCTCCTTATCGTCCCTCGTCCGCCTGTGGCTGGTGAGCAACGCCCGGAGTCCATCGCGGTCCAGTTCGATTGCGGCCTGAACCTTCTCCAGGCCAAGGGCGCCCGTGAGGCCCACCGCCTGGGAGTTCATCAGATTACAGGTATAATCGGCGCAGAGATGGACTTTTTCCCCGGCAAAAAGCGCGATCTGGCTGATGTGACCGAGCTGGAAACTTCTGAAGCCGGAGCGGATGAGAAGACCGATCTGTTTGCGGCAGCGCGTGAGCTCCCCCTCCATGATCAGCGGCGGCAAGGCCCAGGTGACCAACCGTGCCCTTTTGCCGAGACCGGTCTTGATCTGCCCTACCTGGCTGAGCAGCTGCTTGTCGAAGCTGAGCAGGAAGCGATCCGGAGTAAACGGCAGGTCGGCCAACACGGTTTTGACGGAATCGGTCTTCAGCCACCATTCGATCCCGGAGGAACCGCCCCTCGCCCCCTTGGCACCGGCAGAAGGTCCGCCGCCAAGTCCACCCTTCCCTTTCTTTTCGTCAGGGTCTGTTTCCACGGAACCACAGACATTTGCAACGAGAGTTTCAATTTCTCGCTGAAGTTTTCTTCGTATCCCGGCGAGTTCCCTCCCCGCAGCCGCCACCTCCAGAAAACCGCTGCCTGCGGCGGAAGCCCCGACAGCACTGTCGGTCTTATACACCTCGACATGCCCGGGACGAGGCTGCCAGTCCTCCGGCAGAGGGATCGATACCTTGCTGCCGGCAGCCGCGCGCTCCTGCTGCACACCGCCGACAAAGAGGGTCTTCAGTCGGAAGGCGCTGCGCTCGCCGCTCGGTTCCTGATGCAGCCGCAACCGGTCGCCCACCGCCAGTTCCCCTTTCAGGACGAAACGGCAGATCGGCTGGTCTCCCGCCGTCTTCGTTGCCGAGAACCGGCCGAGATGAATGCCCATGTTTCCGGAATGAAAGGGAGTAATGGCCTCGGCAGGCTGAGGCGAAAGAAAATAACCGGTGGAGGTCTTGCGGCTCATCGCCGTGTCCGCCAGCACCTTCGCCTCGGCCAGCGCCCTTTCCCGTTCCTCCGGGGCGGCGTCGAGCATGAGTCGATAGGCCTTGACGATATTGTGCACATAGTGGGCGGAGCGGAGGCGGCCTTCGATTTTCAGCGAGCTGACTCCTGCCTCGATCAACTCGGGCAAGACTTCCAGGCCGCTCAGGTCGTTCATTGAGAACAGATACCGGGCGGGATCGGACTTCCCTTCCCGGCCGCGCCCTCTCTGGTTGACCACGGTATAGCCCCGGCGGCACGGCTGCACGCATCTGCCCCGCAGGCCGCTCTTGCCGCCGAGGTAGGAAGAAAAAAGACACAGTCCGGAATAGGAAAAACACATAGCGCCGTGGATGAAAACCTCAATCTCGGTTTCTCCGCTTCTCGCGGCAATGGTCCGGATCTCCTTCAGGGTGAGTTCTCTCGCCAGGACCACTCGTTTGCAGCCGAGATCACTTAAGAAACGGACGGCCTCGGAATTATGGGCCAGCATCAGGGTCGAGCCGTGCAGCTTAAGCCGTGGGAAATATTTACGGACCAGATGGATGAGCCCCAGATCCTGAACGATCAGTCCGTCGGGCTGCAGTTCCTGGAGCAGGGTCAGGTTTTCGATGAGGGCCGGCAGTTCTCGGTCCAGCACCAGGCTGTTGGCCGCGACATAGAGTTTTTTGTTTAAGCCCCGGCAGTGGCTGATCATCGCCCCGATTTCTTCCAGGCGCAGGTCCCGTGCGAGATTTCTGGCATTGAAGCCGGGGGCGCCGACATACACCGCATCGGCTCCGCCGTCCAGGGCCGCCCGGAAGGTCTCGACGCTGCCGGCCGGGGCTAGGAGTTCCATTTCCGCCATCAGCTTTCGATGATTACCTCGCCGCCGGTGCCCGTTTCGCTGAGCACGACGTTGATCCGTTCCTTGTCCTGGATACCGGTGACCATGCCGGTGAAATCTGGCTGGATGGGCAGTTCCCGTCCGCCTCGGTCGACCAGGGCGGCCAGTTGAATGGTTTCGGGCCGGCCGTAATCCATGATGGCATCCATGGCCGCCCGTATAGTCCGTCCGGTGAAGATGACGTCGTCGACCAGGATGAGATTGGTGTTGTCGACATCGAAGGCGATTTCGGTAGTCTTGACGATGGGATTCTGACTGATCAGGCTCCAGTCGTCCCGGTACAGGTTGATATCGAGGGCGCCGAAGGGCACGACGCTTTTGGTCTGGCTCTCGATAAAGGCGTGGATTCTTTTCGCCACATAGACCCCGCAGGTGTAGATGCCGACTATCGCCATTCGGTCGGCCCCGTGATTTTTTTCGAGAATCTGCAAAGCTATCCGTTGAATGGCCAGGTCGATATCCTGGGCCGCCATGATTACTCGCTTTGTGGTACTCACCGTCCTACCCTCTTCCAGAAGAAATCTATGCCTCGCTCGTCGACCCGATTGATCGCCTCGGGGAAGGCCTCGCACTCAATGGCGAAGACCTTGGCGGCAATGGTGTCGATACCGTCGTCGTACCCCAGTTCCACGCATTTCTGCAGGATGATGGGCCCTTCGTCATATTTGTCGTTGGCGAAATGGACGGTGCAACCACTCACCGTGCAGCCTTTAGCCTTGACCGCTTCGTGCACGTGGTGGCCGTAAAAACCCTCGCCGCAAAAACTGGGAATGAGCGCGGGATGGATGTTGATCACCGCCCGGCTAAGAGACGGCGGCGGTGTGTAGAGCTTCAGATACCCGGCAAGGCAGACGATATCGATTGTATAGTCGGCGAGAATCCTGTTGATCTCGGCGTTATCTTTCGCATAAAAGGCGGGGTAGCCGTATTTTTCCGCCTTCTTCAACCCCAGCACGTCTTTGACGTTGCCGACCACCACCTGGATTTTCCCGGCAAGCGTTCCCTTGTCGATCCGTTCGTGAAAATTGTCCAGGGTCCGGCCGCTACCGGACAGGAGCACAGCCATGTTCAACATCGATTATTCCCCCGAGAAATAGCTGCTGGCAGTCACATCCACCTGCGCAAGCCACCGCGAAATCGCCGTATCGTAGGCGGCGGTGAGGGCATAAACCTTTTTCATCAACATGAATCTGGTTTTCAGCGTGGTGTTGCCCGTTTCTTTTATCTCTTGTATTACCTGCGGATAATCGGCCGGGTCGACGATCACCGTCACATCGTGGAAATTCTTGGCCGCCGCCCGCAAGAGAGTCGGCCCGCCGATATCGATGTTTTCGATGGCGTCGGCCAGACTGCACCTGGGGTCGGCCACAGTCTTTTCGAAGGCATAAAGATTGACGGCGATGAGATCGATGTTCTTCAATCCATTTTCGGCGCATTGCCGCTGGTGCTCGGGGTTGGCCCGCTGGTTGAGGATGCCGCCATGGACCTTCGGATGCAGGGTCTTCACCCGGCCGTCCAGCATCTCCGGGAAACCGGTAAAATCGGAAACGTCCTTCACCGCAAGACCCGCTTCACGCAGTTTCTTCGCCGTGCCGCCGGTGGACAGCAGTTCTATGCCCAGGCCTGCCAACTCCTTGGCAAAACCTTCGATGCCGGATTTGTCAGTGAGGCTTATAAGTGCCCTTTCAATCTTTGCCATGCTCTAACTCCTATTCATCTTTTCTGGTAAACGACAGAATCTTCCGCCGGTCGCGCTTGCCGGGTTTCTTCGCCGGGGCGGCAAATCCGGCATTGTTCAGCCGCCGCAGCTCCCGCTGTTCCTCCCGGGCTTTGACGCTCTCCTCCGACTCATGGTAGAGGAGTCTTGCCTCCGCCGCCGGCCGCCGAAACTTGGAAATGGCCAGCACCGTGATGCGAAATTCAACCGGACCGATACTGATAACCAGCCGGTCGCCGATTGTCACGTCGTGCGAAGCTTTGCTCCGGTTGCCGTTGACATGGACCTTGCCGCCGTTGACCGCTTGGGTGGCCATGGAGCGGGTCTTGAAAAAACGGGCGGCCCACAACCATTTATCAAGTCTGACTGTTTCGGTAGTGCTTTCCATCTTCTTACCTCGTTTCCTACCTCACCTGAAGGGGTTCAAGATACACCGATTTACCGCGAAACGCATGAAAATTTCCAGCTTGGAGAAGGCTTTCCGCGAAAAGAATATTGTCGAACAGATGCAAAAAGAGTAAGTAAGAATCGTTTCTAGGGAGGCTGTCCGAAGGTTATGTGGACAGGTTTTGGAACGCTCTCCCCAACCTCTACATGATCTGTTGTTTTATCAACATATTATACGATGTTTAGGCAGGACAATGTACATTCAGACAGTTGGTTTAAAAGGTCTCAAGGCTCCAGTCAAAGTCAAGGAAAAAAGCGGCAAACTGCAGAACACCATTGCCACAATCTGCATGCAGGCCCGGCTCCTGGACAGCAACAGGGACAACTGCGTCGAAACCTTCACTTCGATTCTCAACGACTATCTGGGCGAACTGTCCGTTACCAGTTTCCGCAAAATTCTCGCCCGCCTGAAAGACGGTCTGCAAGCCAAGAGCGTCCGGCTGGAAATGACCTTTCCCTATTTTCTCGATAAACGGGCTCCGGTCAGCGACACCCACAGTCTGATGGAATACACCTGCACCTTCTCCGGCGGCGTCGGCGACGACGAAGGTTTTATTCTTTCCGTCACGGTCCCGGTCACCACTCTCTGTCCCTGCTCAAAAGAGATCAGCAGCGGCGGCGCCCACAATCAGCGGGCGGAAGTCACCTTGAATGTCAAATTCAAGAATTTCATCTGGGTGGAAGACCTGATCGAAATGATCGAGAAATCCGCATCCTGCGAGGTATATGCCCTACTGAAACGCCCGGACGAGAAATATGTTACCGAAAAGGCCTTCAACAACCCGATGTTTGTCGAAGATGTGGTGAGGAAAGTGGCGGTTTCGGCCCTGGCCGACGACAATATTACCTGGTTCTCCGCCAGCGTCGAAAGCTTCGAATCCATTCACAAGCATAGCGCCTATGCCTATGTGGACAGCGACGAGGTCCGCTGAAAGTACAGCCTCACATCTTAAAACTTCCACCCCGAGAATTTCTTCCGGAACGAGCCGGATTCCTTTCTTCCCTCCAGCATCTTCCGCAGTATCTCCAACTCCTTCTCCGCCGACCGCAGTTCTCGGGCAATCTCTTCTTTTTCCGCGGGTGCGGCAGCGTTCAGCGCCTTCTGCAATTTCTCCATGGCCTGCCGGGCGCGGTACAGATCCAGGGCCAATGCTCTGATAGACATTTCTTCTCCTCATATTACGGCAAGGGCACCGGAAGCGCGCAACGACCGCTCCTCCGGCCCCCATTGAAACGTTGACCTTGACTGCTTTTCAGACCAGTTTTTTCAGCATTTCCTCTTTTTCGACCGCCGCCTTCAGGATTCGGAAAACTTCCCTGTAGTGATTGTGAAAACGGGTCCTTACGTACTGAAAGACTGTCTTGCGGATATCCCCTGCGTCAAGAGGATACCTGCGAACCACTGCTTCCAGTTCTTCCCCCGGCCAGTCGGGTTCCCACGCCTGGCCTGCCTGCAGCGCGTATTGCTGGTGTTCGATCGCCTCGTTGATGATCACGTCACGCAGCCTTTCAGCCTCGCGGTGCAGCTTGTTTGCTTTGGCATGGGAGCCTTTGCGGTCGGTGAGATAGTCGAGGATGTTCTCGATTGAATCCTCCCGCATGACCTTGGCCAGATGCTTCACCTGGCGATTTCGCGCCCCGCCCTTTATATTGCGGCAGCGAAGAATCTCGTCCTTCACCTCCTGGCTGGCCGGCAGACTCTTCAGGTCCTTGTCGGTGAGCAGGGCCAGTTCGTGGGCCATGCTCTCTTCATCCTTGAAACGTCTCTTCAGGGCGGATTTGCTAATATATTCGGTCATGTGATCCTGGATAAGGGTGGTAGACAGATTCTAATGAATTTCTAAGGTACTAATTCCAACAAAGCCGGTTCGTACTCCCCGGGCGGCTGAAAACCGAGAAGGACGCAGAGCGTCGCCGCAATGTTGGCCAGACCCGGCTTGTCCACCCCGCTCAGCC
>Ga0209317_1002669_pt1 | contig 12505 bp, 15 predicted proteins | sample RifGroB2_FD_183994 | JGI IMG/M metagenome (GOLD analysis project Ga0209317, IMG submission 183994) | Soil microbial communities from Rifle, Colorado, USA - Groundwater B2 (SPAdes) (version 2) | ecosystem: Environmental > Terrestrial > Soil > Unclassified | place: Rifle, Colorado | collected...
GCCCAGGCAGCCCACGATGTTCATAAAGGTCGACTTGCCTGAGCCCGACGCGCCCATTACAGCGACAAACTCGCCCCGCCGGATCGTGACATTGATGCCGCGCAGAGCTTTAACCTCAATATCTCCCATCTTATAGACCTTGTGGAGGTCGTGGATATGAATGACTTCGGTTCCCGGATCCGGGCGAAGCCGGCTCGGCCCGGAGGGTGATCCGGAAAAATGCAGACCGGCTGTCTCCTCAAAAGCCAAAGAAGCGCCTCCCGCCTGGGGGAGTGGCGGAGCGCGCCTGACTCCCTGAGCCGGACATCGTCAAGATAACCTGCTCCCCTTCCTTGAGCTCGCCCGCAACAACCTCCGTAGATGTGCCATCGCTAATCCCGAGACGCACCCTAACGGGCGTTGCCTTCTGATCCCTCAGGGCATAAATGGTTACTTCGCGGTTTCCGCGTCCCTCGCCCCGGCTTCTCGATCCCTGCCCGGCATTGCGGTTACCGCCCCTTCCCGCTCCACCCCCGCCCGGTCCCGCAGGCTGTCCGCCGGCAGCCACTTGCGTCTGAGGCTTGTCCGACGGGGGCCTGAAGCGAAGCGCCGCGTTGGGGATCTTTACAATATCGGTCTTGCGATTAACCAAAAACTCCACGTTCGCGGTCATTCCAGGCTTTAGCAAAAGCTCCTTGTTATCGACGCCGACCACAGCGTCATAGGTTACGACATTTTGCACCATGATCGCGGCATTGCGCACCTGCAGTACCTGACCCGTAAACCGACGAGCCGGATAGGCATCAACGGTGAAGGTAACTTCCTGATCCATCCAGACGTTGCCGACATCACCCTCGCTCACATTGGTATCGACCTGCATCTTGCTCAAGTCATTGGCGATGAGAAATAAAACCGGCGCTTGCAGCGATGCGGCTACCGTCTGCCCTACATCCACGTTGCGGGAGACCACGATGCCGTCCACCGGAGAGCGAATAACCGTATTGGCGAGATCCACCGAGTTCTGATTCAACGCCGCCTGGGCTTGCGCAACCTGGGCCTTGTTGACCTCAAACTGCCCCACCGCGGCATCATGGGCGGTCTGCGCCGTGTCCAGCTCGCTCTGCGAGATGAATTCGCGCTTGCGCAGCTCGGCGCTCCGCATGAGAGTCCGCTGCGTGTCCTCAACGCTGACTTTGGCCTTCGCTACATTGGCTTCAGCCGCAAGGAGATTAGCCTTGGATTGATCCACCGCCGCCTTGAACTTGTCCGGGTTGAGTTGAGCAACCACCTGTCCTGCTTTGACCTTACTGTTAAAATCCGCGTTGAGCTTTTCAATAGTTCCGGAGATCTGGCTTCCTACCTGAACCGTAATCACGGCCGAAAGGCTTCCGGTTGCCGTCACCATCTGGGTGATATCCCCTTTTTGCACCGGCGTGGTCATGTACGGGGACTCTTGGCCTCCATTGCCGAAGCGCCAAAAGGCCACACCGGCGAGACCGGCCAGGCAAAGCGCGACAGCTATGACAATAAACCGCGTCCGTTTCACGGCTCGCTCCGAATCCCCTGAAAAATTTTTTCGACCAATGCATTCACCTCTTTTTTCTGCGGGCGGCTGAAAGTGACGCCGCTGATGATCGCTGCGTCAGGCTCCTGATCTTCCAGGAGCTGTTCGACCTCGACGCGAAAGAGAGATATGAAGGGCACCCCTTCCATGGATTCCTTGACCTCGCGGGCGTTTCCTTTGAGGTAGTAGTTGATGCCGCTATCCGTAATGAGAAGTGTAATCTTCCCGCTGCGCCGCAGGTTTTTGGCCGTGGTGCTGGTCTTACCGATCGCCAGATCGATCCTGGAGCGCTCTTTGGCAACGACCTCGTAGTAGGAGAGCATGGCCGGATGGGGCCATTCCTTTTCATCCACCGTGACTATGACAATGGCCTTACCCATCTTGAAGGCGACATTTTCCCCATTGAGCAGGTTGAAGAGCTCTTGTGTCAGCTCTTTGCCTAGAAGTTGGGACATCTTTTCCCTGCCATAGTACTTAGACGTTTGAGGAGCTATTTGGTTTACTCACCAATAGCTAATTCTTGTCTTTTGCCGAACCCCTGTTCATTGTCGATATAATAAATCCGCTCCGCAACCACGCAGTAAAACTTCACTTTCAGAAAGGCCCGGTACAAAACGCCGCTTGCCGGGTCGGTAAAGATTTTCATGACCTCGGGATACTTGCGCAGGTAGGCCGCCATCGCCTTCCCCTTCTCGATAAGAGACCCCACCGCCACAACCTTGCCTTCGAGCTGGATCCCTTTGATCTTGCGCCAATCGTGATAGTCCTCCTGGATCGTCACCCCGACGCGCGGATTCACCGCCAAATTCTGACAGTGGCGCGAGTCAGGCGCGGAAAAGAAATAGAGCCGAAAACCGTCGCTGGCATAAAAAACCGTCGCCGCCCAGGGCGCCTCCCCGTGACAGGTTGCCAGCGTCATGGTGTTGTGACTCTCCATGTAATCCAAGATCTGCCGCCTTAGCTCTTCAGCCATACTCTGCCAATCCAAAATCTAAAATGGAGCCCTACCGTCGTGTGAGCGGCGCCTTGCTGAGCCCCGCGAGGCTGGTAACCCCGACACAGAGCATAGTCACCTTGATCTCGTAAATGATCCCAGTCAAAAATTTTATCACTTCTTCAGCCGATTCCAAGGCCGGCGCCAGAAGCGGCTGCGCGACGGCTGCGATATTCGCCCCCAGGGCGATGGCCTTGGCGATATCCAGGCCGCTGCGGATGCCGCCGGAAGCGACAATCTCGAGATCGGGCGTCGCCTTCTTCACCTGAACCAACGCCTCCTCCGTAGGAATACCCCAATCCGCAAAGGTAAGCTCAACAGGCCGTCCTCTGCGCGCCGCCCTTTCAGCCTCTACCGCATACCAGGAAGTCCCCCCACGCCCGGCAACATCGATAGCTCTCACACCTGCCCGCTTGAGCCGCAAGGCCACGTCGCCGGAAATCCCGCCGCCCACCTCCTTGGCTACCACCGGGACTTCAAGCTGGCGGCAGACATCGCCGATCTTGGCGGCGAGCCCGCGAAAGTTCCGGTTTCCTTCAAGCTGGACCGCCTCCTGCAAGACATTCAGGTGGAGAATCAGGCCGTTTGCCTGAATCATCTGTACGGCGCGACGGCACTGCTCGATGCCGTAGCCGTAATTAAGCTGGACCGCCCCGAGATTGGCCAGCAAAAGGATGTCCGGCGCCAGATCCCTCACTTCAAATGTATCAGCTACGCTCTTTTTCTCCAACGCAACCCGCTGCGAGCCGACCCCCATAGCCAAACCAAGTTCCTGAGCGGCACGGGCCAGGTTTCGGTTGACCTTGCGGGCGAGGTCAAAACCCCCGGTCATGGAAGAGATCAACAGCGGCGCCTTGAGCGGTTTACCCAGGAAGGAGGCGCTCAAATCGATTTCGTCGATATCGGCCTCCGGCAGGGCATTGTGGAGAAAAGAGTATCGATCCAGTCCCGTGCCGTAAGGAGGGACAACAGCCTTGGCGTCCAGACAGAGCTCGAGATGCTCTTTCTTTCTCCGCTGCGTAGCTGTGAGAAATTTTTTACCCCTTCTGCGTGGCATGGCGTGGCAGAGGGAACTTCACTTGACCTTTTTCGTATCTCGCCCGCTCTTGCTGCCTGCGGAGCCGGAAGCGGTCCGGGATGCCTCTGGATGGCGGTTCATCTGCTCATCGCTCCAGCGCTCAAAGAGGTTCACGTCGATACCAAATTGGTCGAGCACGCGGGCGACGGTTTGATTGATCACATCGTCGAGGGTCTTGGGCCGGTGATAGAACGCCGGCACCGGCGGAAAAATCACCGCGCCCATCCGCGTCAGGGCAACCATGCTCTCCAGGTGGCCCAAGTGGAGCGGCGTCTCGCGCGCGAGGAGCACCAGTTTCTTTCTCTCTTTGAGCACCACATCGGCGGCCCGCACCAGAAGGTCGCCGCCTATGGAGTGGGCGATTCCGCCCATCGATTTCATCGAGCAAGGGGCAATCACCATGCCCTCCGTCCGGAAGGAGCCGCTCGCTATACTGGCGCCGACGTTGTTGATGTCGTGCACGTAATCCGCCATCGCCTCCACCTCTTTGACAGAGTGAGGGGTCTCCACCTGAATCGTCATCTTGGCCGCACGGCTCATCACCAGATGGGTCTCAACGTCTTTAACTCCCGCCAGGACCTCCAAGATCCGCACCCCGTAGATCGCGCCTGTGGCGCCGGATATGCCGACGATTAATTTTCGCATAGAAATCAACCCGCAAATTCCAAAGTGATCTGCTCTCCATCTCGAACGCGGAGCTCGTCTTTCAGCCGGACCGGAGCAATCACCTCGACCTTGTTTGCCGGATAGCCCCCGACTTCCGGAAGCAGCACGGCGCCCTTTTGCTTCCCTTCAATTTCAACCAACAAACAACGCGCCTTACAAAACGAGGGATCCGGAGGGATAATATCAATGCCGCGCATCTCGTTCTTCACCTCCTGCCACACCGCCATCGCTTTGTCGGACTCCAGCCGCAAGTTAAGCGTCGCCGGATAGGGGGAAAAGCCGAGCCCCTCGCGCAAGGCCTTTTGCACCCAATCCAAAGCCATAAAGGAAGACGCCTGGCCCAAGTCGGAGTAAATCACCCCTGTAATTCGCCTTTTCTCCATCAACTAAATCGAAGATAGAAGATCGAGGATCGAAGATCGCGATCATCCATCCTCAATCCTCGCCTGTTCACTTCTCCGACAGAGATTGAGCCTTGCCTCCCCGGCGCACCTTGACGATCTCGGCGAGAATGGAAAGGGCAATCTCTTCAGGGGTTTCCGTGTTGATATCCAAGCCGATGGGAGCATAAACCTCCCGAAGGACCTCCTCGGAGAGATTTTCCTCCTCTTTGAATCTTTCGAAACAGGCCTTGATTCGCCTCCTGCTGCCGATCATGCCGATGTACTTCACCGGGCTATGGATGATCTCGCGCAGGCAGAGTTCATCGTATTTATGGCCCCTGGTGATAAGGACAACATAGGTTGAAGAATTCATCGGCAACCCTTTCAGGGCCACCGCCATATCCCCCACGAGAATCTCGTCCGCCTCCGGAAATCTCTCCCGGTTGGCGAAGAGTATGCGGTCATCCATGACGGCAACGCGAAAATTCAAGATCTTGGCCAGTTTGACCAGCGGAACGGCGATGTGACCTGCGCCGACCACAATGATTTTAGGCGGCGCAGGCATCACCTCGAAAAATACCTCTATCTTCCCTCCCGCAGCGGGGAGTTCCAAGGCCACCGATTTCGATTTCTCTTCCCGCAGACGGATCTCCGCCTCTTGCAGGATCGCCTGGAGGAGCTCTTTATGACGAATCGTCCCGCTATTGATCCTGCCGTCACGAACAAGACACTTATCGCCCGGCTCCACCCCGCCCTTCCCGCCCGCCTCAATCACGGTCACCAGCACGGCGGCATCCCCCCGCTCCTGGACCTGAATCAACTCTTCAGACAACCGGCTCATTATTTACCTGCGCTTCCTGCGTCGCGCTCGCTCCACCAGGGATCGATAAAAACATTCATAATTCCTCCACAAACGGCCGGGCTGTCTGAAGAGATGTCGTCGAGGAGATCGACGCGCACTATCCTGGGCTGGCGCGTCCGGATCACTTCGATAGCCTCGCGCTTCACATCGGACTCTCCACAACCCCCTCCGATCGTTCCCAAAATCTCCCCCCAAGCGGTCACGACCATCTTGGCGCCCACCTCCCTGGGGGTGGAACCGCGCGTTGAGACGATCGTGGCTACCGCCAGCGTCTCCCCCTTGTCGAGAAACTCTTTTACCTGATGATAGATCGATTCGGTCTTGCGTTGTTCGATATCTATTTCTTCCTGACATGCCCCTGGACCGGCCATATGCTGTCCTCCTTACCCATTTATGATTTTAGATTCCCTTCCACTCTTAAACCCTTGTTTGTTTCTACGCCACCATCTTCTGCAGTGTCCTTCCCAAAGCGATCAAGCTATTGAGATTGTGCACCGATAGAAAGAGATTGATATAGGGAAGCGCCGCCTGCATCCCCTTACAGAGGGGCTCGTAATTCTCACTCGCCAATAACGGATTGAGCCATATAATTTTATGGCACCGCCGTTTGAGACTTTTCATCTCCCGTTCCAGCAGCCCGACATCTCCGCGGTCCCAGCCATCGCTGATAATCACAACCACAGTCCGATGCGTCACCAGGCTGGGCGCAAACTCCCGGTTGAAGGCATAGAGCGAGCGGCCGATGTTGGTTCCGCCGGACCATCCCAAGACAGAATGGGAAATTCTTTCCAACGCGTTGCCGATGTCCTTGGTGCGAATGAGGTGCGTAATCCGGCTTAACGAGGTGCTGAAGACAAAGGTCTCCACTCCCCAAAGCTCGTTCTGCAGGCCGTACATAAACTGGATCAAAAAGCGGCTGTAGCAGTCCATGGAGCCGCTGACATCGCAGAGCAATACGACCCGGGTCTTTTTGATCCTTTTTTTCCGCGAGAAGAGCTGAATGATCTCGCCGCCGTATTTGATGTTCTTGCGCATGGTCCAGCGCGGATCGATTTCTTCCCCTTTCGTGGCGCGCTTCTTGCGGCGGCTCACTTGCGTCGCGATCTTGTTGGCGATCAGAAGGATCGCCCGGCTGATAGCGCGGCTCTCCTCAACGCCCATTTCACTGAAATCTTTTTTTTGCAGGGCTTCATCGGGACTGTACGTGGGTACGGGAAATCGTTCCGCCTCCTCGTTAAGCCTGGCTTCCTGGCTGGCACCTTGCGCCACGACCTCTTCTAGAGAGCCTCCGGCATCGACGGAATCTCCGCTTTTCTGCTCCGCAGAGGGGGGCGACATCTCAACCGATTCCATCGGCGGCTCCTCGAAGCCATGTTCCTGCCAAAAACGATCGAAGACACGGTCAAATAGAGGCATCTCCTCTTTGTCGGAGACCAGATTCGAGCGCAAGACGGACCGAAAATCGTCCCGGCGCGCGATATCCACAAATTCCAGAGAACGGCCGGCATCGATCACCTGGCTCAGGCCGACCTTTACGCCCGCCTCTTTGAGAACCCGGCCAAAGGCCAACAGGTTGGCCAGGGTTCCTTTGCCCCGAATAGCGGCAAAGCGATCCACCGCCTTGAGAATGGCTTCGTCCGAAATCTGCATGGTCTAGGCCGACAGTTCAGGCATTTCCTTGAGCATTTGATCCAGCACCAGCCGCTTGCCCGCCAACTCTTCTCTTAGATGGTGCAGATCCTCCTTATACTTGAAAATACATCCCATGGTATCTTCCAATGTCTTTTCATCCATCTCCTGGCGGTTAAGAGCGATGAGGGCCGAGGCCCAGTCGAGGGTCTCCGCCACCCCGGGCCGTTTGTAAAAATTCATCTGCCGCACCCGCTGCATAAAGGAACAGATCTGCTTGGCCAGACGGCCCCGCACCTCAGGGAACTTCGTCATGACGATCTCGTATTCTTTTTCGAAGGTCGGGTAATCTATCCAGTGGTACAGGCAGCGGCGCTTCAGCGCGTCGTGAATTTCCCGCGTGCGGTTGGAGGTCAAAAAGACATAGGGCCGGAGCTTGGCGCGTATGGTTCCAATCTCGGGTATGGTGATTTGGAAATCGGACAGCACCTCCAGCAAGAAGGCCTCGAATTCCATGTCCGCGCGATCAATCTCATCGATCAGGAGGACGGGCGGCTTCGGTCCCTCGCTCTGAATAGCCTCCAACAGCGGCCTCTTGACCAAATACTCCTCGGTGAAGATCTCCGTCTCTACGACTTCGCGGTCTCCGCCCCGAACCTCTTCCAGCTTGATCCTGAGCATCTGCTTGGGGTAGTTCCACTCGTAGAGCGCGGTACTGGCGTCCAACCCCTCATAGCATTGGAGGCGGATTAATTTAGTCTCCATGACCTCAGCCAGCACCTTGGCGATCTCGGTCTTGCCCACGCCGGCTTCCCCTTCGAGCAGAACAGGCTTGCCCATGGTGATGGACAGGTAGATCACCGTCGCGAGGGAGCGGTCGCAAATGTATCGCTGCTCCCGCAGGGCCTCCTGGATCTTTTCAATAGTGAGCTTCTTTGGATTCACGGACCTCCTCGATCAATTGGTAAATGAGACTGAGCTCAAGTGGAGTGGGGATGCAAATTCTTTAAGGAATGAAGAATGGCTTCCAGCACACCTCCGGCAATGGCCCTCGCCTTATCGGAAATCATATAACAGTACTCCCTTTCCCCCCTTGGATCAATGTCGCCGGCCTTCATTCCTTCTTTGACCGGGATGCCGTCTTTGAGCAGCCCGCGCAAAACCCCATGGATCTGAGCCCGAACAGGATTGCCGTCTACCTCACCCACGAGATCCCCGACATTTACCAGATTCCCGATCTCTCGCAACGCCTTGAAAAGTCCCTTTTGCGGAACCCGGAGTACCCTTTCCTCGCTAAAACCGCCGACCGGGGCTGGAATCCCAGTGTCTCGCTCGGCCTCTCCTTCCCATAGCACCCGTCCCAGGTTGTGACCCCGATTGCTCTCCACCACCGCATGCGCATTCACTCCGGCCCTGAAGCCCGGTCCCACACCAATCACCAGCGGGGCATGAGACTTATCAGTATCGGTGTCTTTCTTGGCCAGAATGGCGTTGACGAGAACCTCCGGCCGTATGACCTGCCGTATTCTGGCCTCGGGATCGACGAATATCGGAATGGCCCCATTTTCCCAAACCTTGTAAGCCTCTTCAGGGGAAGAAACTCTAACAGCTTCTACCCCCTCTATGACGTGCTTGCCCGTAAAGACCGCGTCGGCAAAAGCCACCGTACGACGGACCGTAGTCGGCGCCGCTACCTCGGTAATCAAGACCCTCATGTGACAACGGTTGAGGCGGTGGACGATGCCACTGGCCATCTCGCCCCCACCCCGAACGAGCACCTTTAATCCAATGCAGTCCAACGCCATAATTTAGAGTCTACTTTAGCCGACCCCTATTAGGCAACAGGCTGAAGGGCCGCTCGGGGGCCTGCTTCGCGCGCCGAAAGCAATAGGGATTCGTTCGGGGACCCGCCTCTCGCGCCGAAGGCAATGGGCCTCTGCTTAATTTGAACCGTTCACTCTCGATGCCTTCGGCTTGATCAGCGGGCCCCCTCGCTCAGTAAGCGACCGAGGGGAGCGCGAGCGAGGCTGCGGACGTCCGACTCGAAAGCTTCGGTTTAAGCAGAGGTCTATCGGCCGCAGCCAACGGTTCGACCTTGCTCACCGCACTGAGCCTGTCGAAGTGGAGCGCGTTCCCCGAGGGAGCTATTGCATCGATCTTGAGAGACGCCTTCGGCGGTGAGCCCGAGGCTGGAAGGCTGCTTGCAGGACCTGATCTGCTATTTCCTTCGATACCTCTCTACCGCCGGGTTCACTCCTACCTTTTTTCCGCCTTCCCAGATATAAAAACCCCTCCCGTTCTTTATCCCGTTCGAACCCGTCTCTACCAGCCTCCTCAGGAGAGTGGGGGGTCTGTAACTGGGGCCTAACTCCTCTTCCAAGACCTCGGCAATCGCCAGCGTCGTATCCAGCCCGACGTAATCCAAAGTCGTAATCGGGCCCATCTTGTGCCCCAGGCAGAGAGTCGTCTTATCCGCATCCTCACAGCTCATAATTCCTTCTTCAACTACTTTCACGGCCTCCGACAGAAAGGGGACAAACATGCGGTTAATCCCGAACCCCGCCTTATCCTCGGCCAGGATCGCCTCTTTCCCCAGCTCCTGGCAGAAGGCAACAACGGTTTGCCAGGTCTGCTCGGAAGTTAAAAAGCCGCGAATCAGCTCGCATCCGGCCTGCAGCGGAACCGGGTTCATAAAGTGCATCCCCATGAATTGATCGGGAAGGGCGTATGAGCTGCCCAGACGCGTGATTGAGATCGACGACGTGTTGGAGACAAAATTTTTCCGGTAGCCAAACCCGGACAGCGCGGTGATAACTTCCTTCTTGGCCGCCTCATTTTCGATGACCGCCTCGATAAGGATATCCCGATCGAGCAGCTTTTCGCGCTCTATCGAAGGATGGATCAGAGAGAGGATCCGGTCCCGCCGGGCGCCTTCGATGCCCTTTTCCCCGGAGGATTTCCGGTGACTTTCCACCAACCGCTCGAGACTATCCCGGATGCGTTTCATCCCTCTCTCTACGATATCTGTGCTCACATCAACCACGACAGTATCGAAACCTTGAGTCGCAGCAACCTGAGCTATACCGCTGCCCATCAGGCCGATGCCAATCACTCCCACTTTGCGAATACCTGAACTCATAGAACCTCCCCTTGCAACCTTTGGCGCATTGCAAAATGCAAACTGCAAATATCAAAATTTAAAATTTTCATTTTGCATTTTGAACTTTGCCTTGATCTTAACCCTTTATCCCTTAAACCCTTGAACCCTTCAACTTCTATTGCAGCCTGCCGCCGTATCTTTGCCATGCGCTGCGAAAGCGCTTGAGAATCTCTTCTGTCGGAGCTTCAAACTCTCCGATTCTGAGAACCAGCTCGACCAGAAAGCGCACCGCCCCATGCACGTCGTCCAGGTGAACGCTCTCCGGGGCAATTCGTTTCCTTCCTTGATTGTGGTAGTTGCCGAGCGGCACTGCGATCCCGCCGGTGATATGTCCTTTCAATTGATACGGGGTGGCCTCACACGTCCCTCCATCCATGACCCTGCGCTGATAGAGAAAACGAGGATCTCTTTTCTTCAATTCGCGGGCCACGTGGTCCATAAAAATGACCATCTGATAGTGGAACATGCTGGTGTGATCTCCCAGACGAATAACCGGCCCGCCGCCTAAAACCACACCCGGCAGCGCCTTGCTGGTCTCAATGGAGATGATCTTGGTCGAGGCGGGAAGAAGCCCGCTGTAGGCCATCCCCAATGTGCCGATGAAGCCCTGTTCCTCGGCGCGGGTAAAGATGGCTCTAATCCCGTTCTGAATTCCTTGCTTCTGCAATTCTTTCAGGGCGCAAAGTATAACAGCACAGCCAACCAGATCGTCCGCTCCTTTAGTATATATCAGCTCGCCGCGCCGGCGAAAGGGAACCAAATCCCAGCTGCCGAAATCTCCCTCGGTCGCGCTACCCTTCATCCGAAGCGTTATTTTTTCTACCCGCCCTTGAGCGCCCTGCCAAATTTTTTCCACCACCCCACGGGCGCGGACTGCGCCTGAGACCTGGTCATGAATGACCATCCGAGCCTTAATAAAATAGTTTACACCCACGCCGCCGAACCATTCCGCCTCTGCTCGATCCCCTCTTACCCCGACCACCACAAAGCCCGGATGATCCATGTGCGCCACGCAAGCCACGGAGTTTCCTTCCGCGCCATCTCCGACAAGGATGTTCCCATGATTGTCCAGACAAAAATCGAGGCCGGCGCTCTTAAGCTCCTCGCGGAGAAACGAACTCACGAAATGCTCATGAAAGGGCACGGTAGGGAGAAATAGGAGCTTCTTAAGTAGATCCAGCAAATCAGACTTGGCTGCCATACAGTTTTACTCCTACCATCCGCTATGGGGAATGTAAAATTCGGACAAAGTTGAGTGGAGCATCGTAAAGCAAGCGGCATGAAGGATGCGGGGCCCCGGGCAGACGCCCGGAGCCCCGGAAGGTTGCTTATTGAACAGGTTCAGCAGATGCCGTCAGATAGGGTCTCTCTTTTATCAGCCGCTCTAAGGTCTCGACCCGCTCCTTGAGATCCCTGTTCTGCTTCTCCAGCGCCTGAACTGCTACCATCAAGATTCCCGCCATGTCGCCGGAGTTGATGGTTGTCGGCGTCCCGATGGTCCCCACGCCGTCGTTCCCGAAGGCGGCATAGAAATCCTGCGCCATAGGACCATAGTGGCGCGATTCAAAAGAAAAGCGCTTCATTGACACAACAGATGTTCTCCTCCATAATGGAGGTGTAAAGGAGGAAACATGGCAACGCTGAACATCAAGAATGTTCCGGACCAACTTTACCGAAGAATCCAGACCCGAGCCAAAAAGGAGCGCCGCTCTGTGGCCCAGGAGGTCATTCAAATCTTAAGCCAAGCTACGGCGCGCCCCGCATCCCTTTCGATCCTCGAATTGCAAGGTCTGGGCAAGGAAATCTGGCAGGGCATAAAGGCCGGCCGATATGTCGATAAGGAACGGCGTGAGTGGGAATAGTCGAGGAACTCAAGCCCGGACCGGTGGCCCTCGACACTGCTATTTTTATTTACTTCATCGAGGAAGAGCCGCGCTATCTCCGCCTGATTGAGCCTGTCTTTGAGGCCATAGACCGGGGTGTGATCGAAGGGGTGACATCCAGTCTTACTTTATTAGAGGTGCTTGTCCAGCCGTACCGAGCAGGCAACTTGGCCCTGGCAGAACGGTATGAAGCTTTTCTTACCGGGAGTCGAGGGCTCCGCTTTATTGGGATTGACCAAGCTGTGTTAAGGGGTGCAGCCCAACTCCGCGCCAGAACGAATCTCAAGCCGCCTGATGCGATCCAACG
>Ga0209317_1002672_pt1 | contig 12486 bp, 12 predicted proteins | sample RifGroB2_FD_183994 | JGI IMG/M metagenome (GOLD analysis project Ga0209317, IMG submission 183994) | Soil microbial communities from Rifle, Colorado, USA - Groundwater B2 (SPAdes) (version 2) | ecosystem: Environmental > Terrestrial > Soil > Unclassified | place: Rifle, Colorado | collected...
AGGCCAAGGCATTCAGCCCAAGCATTATCGATATCGCCTTGTTTCGCGATACGACCGTCAGCCAGGTCTATCCGCGCGAAGGCAACGAGAAGCTCATCGGGCTGGATTTTCGCAAGCTGCCCTTGCAGTGGCCGACCTACCAGAACATGATGATCACGCAGCAGACCGTTATTGCCGGCCCGTTGAAACTGGTGCAAAGGAGGGATGCAGAGGCGGTGGTGGTGCGCATGCCGGTTTACCGCACGGATCCAGATACGGGAAATAAATATTTTATCGGTGCGGTGGGCGCGCCGTTCCTGTTCTCCAGCCTGTTGCGCGAGGCAGGGCTGCCCGATATCGAAGAAACCCTGCATGTCGCCATGCGCGGCCGCGACGGCAGGGGCAGCGGCGGAGAAGTCTTTTACGGCGACTCCAAGGTGTTCGCGCAGAAAGTGCCCCTTCCCGGCGGAGAGTGGGAGATCGCGGCCTACCCCCGTTCCGGATGGGGCTCCGCTTCGCAGACGGCTTATGTCATTCGTTTTTTGGGGTTCGTGGCGGGTCTGCTGGCGGCTTTCTGGGCTTACGGGATGCTTCGGCATTTGCAGCTGCGCACCGAAAACGAACAGCGCTTGAGGGAGAGTGAAGCGCAATTGAGGCTGCGCGACAGCGCGCTCAATGTTGCCGCCAGCGCGATCGTGATTACCGACCGGAACGCGCGCATCACCTGGGCAAATCAGGCGTTCACCAAATTGACCGGTTACGGGCTCGACGAGGCGGTCGGACGGCATTGCGGGGAGCTGGTCAAATCCGGGCATCAGGACCGGCAGTTTTACGAGGAAATGTGGCAGACCATAATTTTCGGGCAGGTGTGGCACGGCGAGCTGGTCAACCGGCGCAAGGACGGCACGCTGTACCACGATGAAATGACCATTACGCCGGTATCCGGCAAGGATGGCGAGATCACTCATTTTGTGGCGATGAAGCATGACATCAGCGCGCGCAAGATCAGCGAAGAGCACCTGAAGAATCTGGCGTTCTATGATCCGCTCACGCAACTGCCGAACCGCCGGCTGCTGATCGACCGGCTCGGGCAGGCATTGGCGGCCAGCAAGCGCAGCGGCCATCATGGCGCGTTGATGTTCCTTGACCTGGACAATTTCAAGCCGCTCAACGACGAGCATGGGCACGATGTCGGGGATTTGCTGCTGATCGAGGCGGCACGGCGCATCATGAATTGCGTGCGCGAAGAGGACACCGTCGCGCGCTTCGGCGGCGATGAGTTCGTGGTCATGCTGAAACAACTGGATGACGACAGCGCGGCCTCTGTGGCGCAGGCAGGCGGGGTGGCGGAAAAAATCCGCGCCGCGCTGGCCGAGCCCTACCGGCTGGAGCTATTGCAGGCGGAAAACGATGTGACCATCGTTATGCATCATTGCACCGCCAGCATCGGGGTGGTTTTGTTCGTCAACCATGAATACAGCGAAGAAGATGTTCTCAAGCAGGCCGATACTGCCATGTATCGCGCCAAAGCGGACGGACGCAATACAATCCGCTTCTTTGACCCGGTTGAGCGTAGGTGAACGGCGCGCCGTGCCCCTACTGAGGAGCGTCTCGCCTTGCCTGCCGCGATGGCATACAATCATGCGGTCATTTTCTTCCGGTGTCAGCCGATGTACCTGAAACTTGTCCTGGCCACCTTGGTGCTGGCTTTTTGTGCGGTGGTGTTGAGCGCTTATGCGCGCCTTTCCGATGCCGGCCTGGGCTGCGCCAACTGGCCTGCCTGCTATGAGGAGAACGCGCTGAAGGAAAGGCAGCCGCCCCAAGCCGATGCGCCGCGCGGCCATACCTCGTGGCAGTGGAAACTGCACAGCCAGGTGGTGCAACTGTTGGGGTTGCTGGCCATCGCGGTATGCGGGCTGGCGTGGAAAAAGCGCAAGGAATTGCGGCAATCACCGTTGCTGCCGACCTTGCTGGTCGGGCTAATGGTATTCATGGCGGTGTTCGGCATCCTGGCTTTTGCGCACCTGCCGCGACCGGTCATCGTTTCGGTGCATCTTGCGGGCGGGGTCGCGATGCTGATGCTGCTGGCGTGGATCGCGCTGCGCCAGCTGGCGCAGCCTGCCGCAGTCGATCCGGGCGCGGTGCAGAAATGGCGCGGGCTTGCGTGGCTGGGGATTGCGCTGCTGCTGATCCAGATCATGCTGGGCGGCTGGGTAAGCTCCAATTTTGCCGCGCTGGCCTGTACCGGGTTTCCGCTATGCAACGGCGCGCTGCTGCCGGCCATGGATTTTTCCTACGGCTTGGATCATTCCGGTCTGCCGCTTTCCGTTGAAAGGCTGACGGCGATCCACTGGATGCACCGGGCCGGCGCACTGCTGACGGTTGCTTATCTGGGCTGGCTGGCTTTCGGGATCACGGCAGTGCAAGGCTTGCGCAACCTCGGCAAGGCCATTTTGGGATTGATCCTGCTGCAGTTTGTGCTCGGCATTCTCAATGTGCTGCTCGATTTGCCGCTGCTGGTCGCGGTGCTGCACAACGCGGTGGCGATGCTGCTGCTGGTCGCGCTGGTGGTGTTGAGTTTCAGGCTGCGCAAAACGTGAGTAATTCGTAGCCTGGATGCAGGCCGAAGGCCGGAATCCGGGGAATGCTTCCCCGGATTCCGCTACGCTTCATCCAGGCTACCTATTTTGCGTGCTTATACGGTTGGCTTCCAAAATAGCTAAACGTACCCAATACGGCATGGGTTTTTGTAGCCGGCGTAGCGTGCGCTATGCGCACGTCACATTCAGGAATCGTGCGCATAGCGCACGCTACATTGTTTCAGGCAAAAGCCTTCAGCAGCATTCGCGTCGCCAATACCAACAGCAGGGCAGCGAAGCCACGGCGCAGCGGTTGCAGCGGCAGCCGGTGGGTGGCCTTCGCGCCGAGCGTGGTGGTGAAAGCGCTGCCCAGAGCGAGCATGAGCAGCGCGGGTAGATAGACGAAGCCCAGCGTTCCGGCAGGCAGTTCGTGCAACATCAGGCCGGTGGCGACATAGCCTAGCGTGCCGCCGAGCGCAATCGGAAATCCGAGCGCAGACGAGGTGCCGATGGCCTGTTTGAACGGGATGTTGTGCCACAGCATGTAGGGCACGCTCAGCGTTCCGCCGCCGATGGAAACCAGGCTGCTGATTGCACCGATGCTGCTGCCGACCAGTGTCAGTCCGGCGCGTCCGGGCAGTTGCCGGGTGGCTTTTGGTTTTAACTCAAGCAGCATTTGCGCGGCGGCGAAATACACGAACAGCGCAAAAAATACCGCCAGGTAAAACTGTGAGACGTGACTGGCGAACAACGCCCCGAGCAGCGTGCCGAACAGCAGGCCCGGGGTCATGCCGCGCACGATGCCCATGTTGACCGCACCATGCGCGTAATGCGTATACGCGCTGGAAGCGGCGGTGTAGAGAATCGCGGCCATCGAGGTGCCCAGCGCGAGATGCAGGTTTTGTTCACCGCCGAGCTGCTGCGCCTCGAACAGGAAACTCAGCACCGGAACCAGCACCAGCCCGCCGCCGATGCCGAGCAAGCCGGCGAAAAAACCGACGAAGGCGCCGAGCAGGAGATAGGCCAGATACCATTCCATCAGAAAGCCCCTGTCGAAGCGCGCAGTAGGGGCGAATTCATTCGCCCATTTTGTGCGGATAAATCCGCACCTACGCAAATCCATCCGTTGGCAGAGGTTTTCAATCGCGCACCAGATTTTTCAGGATGAACTGCCACTCCGCCGGGTCGAGCGGGGTGATCGACAGGCGGTTGCCGCGCTGCAGGGTGCGCATCCGCGCCAGTTGCGGATGCTGGCGCAATTCCCTGATGGCGATCAGCGGTATCTTGCGCAGCAATTGCACGTCCACGTTGAACCAGCGCGGCTGTTCCGGCGCGGTCTTGGGGTCGAAGAATCTGCTGTTGCGGTCGAACTGTGTGGCATCGGGGTAAACGCTGCTGCTGACCCTGGCGATCCCGGCGATGCCCGGCTCCTTGCAGTTCGAGTGGTAGAACAGCACGCCATCTCCGACCCGCATCTGGTCGCGCATGAAGTTGCGCGCCTGGTAGTTGCGCACGCCGTACCAGGCGACGGTCTGAAGCGGCATCGCCGCGAGATCGTCGATGCTGCAATCGCCGGGTTCGGATTTCATCAGCCAGTATCTCAATGGGGCCTCCTGCTTTTTGTGGTGGGCTGATTATCCCGCGCAAGGCGGCCAGAAGCAAAGTGCTCGTCAATATAGGCCGAACGGTCTATAGATTTGCCGGCAAGCCTCGGTTAGAAACGCCGCCGAATCTAAGAAAACGCTGATTAAGAACTTATCCGTAAATAACGGATAATCCATTCCCCATGATTCCAACAAATGGGGGCGGTGATGAGCAAGATTAAATCATGGGAAGTGACAGATGAATTCTGGAAGCGCGTAAAACCACTGGTGCCTGTGCGCGTGCGTGCAGCCGACAAGGTGTACAAGTGAAAGTCCGGTGGCGGGCGCAAACAGAAAGACGCACGGCTGGTGTTTGAGGCAATCGTGTATGTGTTCAGGACGGGCTGCCAATGGAAGACGCTGCCGTCAGAGCGGTTCGGAAGTGCGAGCGCCGTACACCAGCGTTATCTGGATTGGGAAAAGGCTGGTTTGTTCGAGGCGTTGTGGAAAAAAGGGTTGGCGGAATACGACGATATGGAAGGGATTGCCTGGCGCTGGCAGGGTAATCCCCCCTGAAATTAGCGCGAGTTAGAAGTAGAATTTTCTCAATTAGATAGTGAGGGAGTTTTACATGAAGCAATCACGCTTTTCAGATAGCCAGATCATTGCCGTACTCAAACAAGCCGAGGGTGGCAGCCCGGTTCCGGAGCTCTGCCGGGAGCACGGCATCAGCTCCGCTACGTTCTACAAGTGGCGCAGCAAATTCGGCGGCATGGACGCCTCCCTGATGTCGCGGCTCAAGGAACTCGAAGACGAGAACCGGCGACTCAAGAAGATGTATGCCGAAGAGCGCCTCAAAGCCGAGATCGTCCAGGAGGCCCTACAAAAAAAGTGGTGAAGCCATCTTGCCGACGCGAGATGGCGCAACAGACGGTAGAACAGCAAGGTACCAGCATCCGACTGGCCTGCGTGGCGTTCGGCATCAGCCAGACCTGTTACCGCTACCAGGCAAAGCAGTCAGCAGAGAATGTTGAAATCGCCGATCGCCTAATCCGCCTCACCCACAACCAGCGCAACTGGGGATTCGGGCTGTGCTTTCTGTATCTGCGCAATGTGAAGGGGTATCTATGGAACCACAAACGCGTCTATCGCATTTACCGCGAACTGGAACTGAACCTGCGCATTAAGCCCAAGAAACGAATCGTCCGGGAGAAGCCGGAGCCATTGGCGGTGCCGGAAGCTATCAACCAATGCTGGTCCATGGATTTTATGCATGACCAGCTATCCGATGGGCGAAGCTACCGATTGTTCAACGTGATCGATGATTTCAATCGGGAAGCCTTGGCCATCGACATTGATCTGTCTCTCCCGGCAGAGCGGGTCGTGCGGGCGCTGGATCAGGTCATCGAGTGGCGCGGCAAGCCGCTGGCTATTCGTAGCGACAATGGCCCGGAGTATATTGGCAGCACCTTGACGAATTGGGCTGAACAACAAGGAATACGGCTTGACCACATCCAGCCGGGCAAGCCACAGCAGAATGCCTATATCGAGCGCTACAACCGAACCGTTCGCTATGATTGGTTGAGCCATTACCTGTTCGAGTCGATTGGCGAGGTGCAGGATTATGCAACTGACTGGATGTGGACTTACAATCACGAACGCCCCAACATGGCGCTCGGCGGCATTACCCCGAAACAGAAGCTAGCTTTAACCAACTCTACTTCTGACCGCTGCTAATAATGGGGGGATTACCCGACAACGCAAAGGCGAACGTGGAATCTGGCAGCGGCGCTATTGGGAGCATCTCATCCGAGATGAGACGGATTTTGCGCGGCATGTCGATTACATCCATATCAACCCGGTCAAGCACGGCTTGGTGTTGCGCGTGGCAGAGTGGCCACATTCGTCATTTCATCGTTACGTACAAGCCGGTATTTTGCCGAAGGATTGGGCGGGTGATGCGGGTGTGGAATTGGATTGCGGCGAGCGGAAGTTTGATTGATGGGTATCGCTGTGCTCAACCCATCCTACGCGGGCTAAAATTCAAAACCTTCGGCAGGTTTTGTAGGGTGCAATAAGCGTAGCGCATTGCACCGGATAAAACACATATGGCGCAATGCCCGTTGGTTATTGCGCCTTACGCGGGTTGGATTTATTTTTTGACTGACTGGTTACAATATGGGTGCATGAGTTGGCAATTGTCGATGGAGCCCAACCCACCTTCACGCCTCGGTTGAATATGGTCATACGATATGGATTTTTGTGGGTCAAGGTATCCATTGCATACTGGGCATTTAATTGCGGATTTAAGAGCAGTGCTGATGAATGTCGCGCTTTTTGTGCCATCCGAGAAATTCGTCGAGCTGGTTTTTTCGCTACCAACAAATATTTTCCCAGTTAGCCGAGCATAATCGACTAAATCGTTGTCAGTAATGTCGCCCTTTTCAGCCAAATGTGAGACAACTTTATCTAACAATTCTGCGTATTGAGCAACTCGCCTAGGGCTAACCGTTTTCTGGAGAATTGTTGCAATAAATGGTTTGTCAGCTATGAGTAATGTTTCCAGCTTTCCTCGAACAGTTGTGAATTTATTAAAAAATGCCTTATCGTTGTTTGCTAGCTTTTGACTAATTAGGGCTGCAGTTCCCATAAATAAAGGACTTACATGTCTGCCAGTAGGGCCATAAAAATAAATGGCAGAGTGTAGCCCTAGGCTGCCTTGGTCATTGCCTGAAATGCGTTTTGCTAATACGACTGCTTTAGTTAGAACCTCAACAGTTTTTTCTCCGCTTTCGTCATCATCGTATTCGTCGATGCCACTTGGTTTGCCCAAATGATTTTTGTTCGCAGTGAGTATAAATTCAATTAACACTTGAAGCGCTGCTCTCACGCCTTTCGATCCTCCAAGAGGTAGATCCAAAGTTTTTATTGGGGTATTCAGTTCAGGGTCGAACAAGGTTGTATGTAATTCTTTAGCTAAACTTTCAATTTGATTGCCTGTTTTACTGGGAAATGATGACCAGTATTTATGCCCCATTCCGTATCTGATAACGGCGCGCGAAGCAATTGCGATTGGTTTTTTTCTGTTTTTTAAGAGAAGTTCCTCAATGTCATCTAAGGGAGTGCCTTTTGTATTTATTTTAAAAAAAGAAGCTTCCGCTTTGTCAGCGTCACCTTGCACCCATTGAATTGGTAAACCTCGCGTATTTACAGTGTTAATCTTCCTTAAATCTTCTTCGCTAGGTTGAGAGGAATTTGCTAACGACTGAAATTGCTGCCATGAACCGACCTTTTCAGAAATTAACTCTCTGGTTTTCTTTGCAGCCTGTTTCTGTTCTTTCGGAATTGCGTTATCCCCAAAGAATTTTTTCGAAGTCGTGCCATCACCGTAATCATCTTCTATCCATGCTCTGAGGACACTGAGACGGTGTCCTCCATCAATGACAAAGAGATACGTTGGTGAGCGCCACAAAATTACAGAGGGAATCAAATCTCCACTCATAAAGCATTCAAGTAGTGAAACGACCTGCTCTGGTGTCCAGTGATTCGTTTCTCTTTGAAAGTCTGGTTTTCTTAGAATTGGCGCAATAAAGTTTCCAGGTTGGAAATTTTGTATTGAGATGGAGTTAATACTATCGAAAGTCGGGGATGTGGATTTGCCTTGAAGGGCGAAGTCTTCTCGAAGAATCATCGCATCCAAGTTAACTAAGTTTTTTGATGCCATGTCTGAGCCCTCTTATATTTTGATAGCGACACAATTTATTTCAACGCATCTGACGATACTAGCAAATAAAGGGTAGCCCACGCTTTCAACATTTCACCCCTTGGTCTTCGTCAGAAACACCGTGATTTCTTCGCGGTCGTGGTAAAGCTGTTTCGCGATCATCTTGTAATTGATGCCTTCCTCGTCCAGGCGGGTGCGGATGCCGCCCAGCGCGCTGTCGAGTGCGACGACGCGCTGCTTCATCGGCAGTTTCAAATTGAAGATCGCGTGCTTGCACCAGCCTGCCGCAAACCACTCTTCGATCAACTTGGCGACTTTGGAGGGTTTTTCCACCATGTCGCACACCAGCCAGTCCACCGCTTTGCGCGGCGCGTATTTGAAGCCGTCCTGTTTGAGGTGTTCGACCAGCGGATGCTTCGCCAGCACGCCCTTCATCGGGCCGTTGTCCACCGCGGTCACGCGGATGCCGCGCTTGACCAGTTGCCAGGTCCAGCCGCCGGGTGCGGCGCCGAGATCGACGGCTGTCATGCCTTGCCGCAACAAACGCGTCTGTTCGCTGCGATCCATGAACACCTCGATGGCCTCGGCCAGCTTCATCGTCGAGCGGCTTGGCGCTTCGGCGGGCATGGACTGACGCACGATGCCCATGATGGTCGCCGCGCTGTTGTGCGGATCGCTGGTGCCGATTAACGCGGAGGATTTGTCGGGGAAGAAGATATGCAGGCGCGGCAGTTTGTTGTACGTGTTTTGGGGATCGTCCTGCAAGCGGCCCTGTTCGCGCAGCGCGGTCTCCAGCAACGGCTGAAAACGGCGGGTGAAGGTGGACAGCAGTTTTCCATCATTGGTGTCAGGCACTTCCAGCCATAGCGCGCCGAAGCTGCCGGGCAGGGCGGCGACGGCGGCGAGAATCGGGGTGAGGCGGTCGCGTTCCGGCAATGCGGCAATGGTGTGATGCAGCCGGATCAGCTGGCGCGCGAAGATCAGCTCGCGGTAAGACGGCTTCTGTTCGTTGAGCGCGACGGCGACGTAGCCGCTGTCGGCGACGATGGCTGGTTGCTCGATACCGATGATGGGTTTTTGTTGCATCGCCTGGCGCAAGGCTTCCTGCGCGCAATCCTGCTCGAAGCCGGGGCGGCAATACAGCAGCCAGTTGGTGTTTGTAGATTTTTTAGTTTCGGCATAACGCGGCTTTGCCGCATTAGCCTCCGCTGAAACTCCATTTGTGTTTGTTGGTCGAGTCGTTTTCATCCTCGCATTGTGGCACAGGTTGGGGTGGCAAGCCCGAAGGTGGTAATATCCGCGCCTCTTTTTTGGCGGCAAGGCAATGGGCAAACGTTACGATTTGATCGTGTTCGACTGGGACGGCACGGTGATGGATTCGACTGCGGTGATCGCGGGTTCGATCCAGGCGGCATGCCGCGACTTGGGCTTGACGGTTCCCGACGATGAAACCGCGCGCCATGTGATCGGCCTGGGTTTGATTCAGGCATTGCGCCATGCGGTGCCGGACGCGCCGGAGTCCATGTATGAGCCGCTGGTGGCGCGTTACCGCCATCATTTTCTGATACAGGATGCGGCGATTCCGCTGTTCGCAGGCGCGCGCGAGACGCTGGCGGAGTTGCACGGCGAGGGTTATTGGCTGGGGGTGGCGACCGGCAAGAGCCGCATGGGGCTGGATAGGGTGCTGGAATCCACCGGCCTGAAGCAATACTTTCACGCCACGCGCACGGCGGATCAGACTTTCTCCAAACCCAATCCGGCCATGCTGTTTGAACTGTTGGATGAATTGGCGGTCACTGCCGGGCGCGCGCTGATGATCGGCGATACCACACACGATGTGCAGATGGCGCAGAATGCCAAGGTGGATGTGGTGGCGGTGGGACACGGCGCGCACCCGCCGGAGCAGTTGCAGGAATTGAATCCGCTCGCGCTGGTGAAAGATTTTGCGGAATTGCGCGCGTGGCTGAAAGCCAACGCTTGACAACTTATTGAAGGAATTGCGATGTCGGATCAAAACAACAACTGGGAACGCGGCGTGCTGGAGAAGCTGGCGATGTCGGCGGTTCAGGAGCAGCGCCGCGCGCGGCACTGGGGCATCTTTTTCAAGGCGCTGACCTTCGGCTATCTGTTCATCATCCTGTTTCTGGTGATGGGTTGGATGGGCAAGTCCGAGCAGGCGCTGAGCACCGGAAAACATACCGCACTGGTGGACATGCAGGGGGTGATCGCACCGGACAGTCAGGCGAGCGCCGACAACCTGATTCCCAGCCTGCAGGATGCGTTCGAGGACAAGAATACGCAGGGCGTGATCCTGCGCATCAACAGCCCCGGCGGCAGCCCGGTGCAGGCCGGGCAGATCAACGACGAGATCCGCCGCCTGCGCGCGAAGTATCCGGCCATTCCGCTGTATGCGGTGGTCGAGGATATTTGCGCTTCAGGCGGCTATTACGTGGCGGTGGCGGCGGACAGGATTTTTGTCGACAAGGCCAGCCTGATCGGCTCGGTCGGCGTGCTGATGGACGGCTTCGGCTTTACCGGCACGATGGAGAAACTCGGCGTGGAACGCCGCCTGATTACCGCCGGCGCCAACAAGGGCTTTCTCGACCCATTCTCGGCGGCCAATCCGGCGCATCAGGAATACGCCAAACAGATGATCACCGAAATCCATCAGCAGTTCATCGACGTGGTGAAGCAGGGGCGCGGCAAGCGCCTCAAGGAAACGCCGGACACCTTCAGCGGTCTGGTGTGGAACGGACAGAAGGGTATAGAGATGGGCTTGGCGGATGGATTCGGCAGCCTGGAATCGGTGGCGCGCGATGTCGTCAAGGCCGAGAAGATCGTGGACTTCACGACGAAGGAAAATTTCGCGGATCGTCTGGCGAAACGCTTCGGCGCGGGCGTGGCGAGCGCGATCGGATTCTCGGCACAGGGCGGCGCTTCATTGCGCTAGTGCAGTTTTTCCATTAGGGGAAACGCCGTTGTAGGAGCGCAATTTATTGCGCGGCAGGCCAAAATCGCGCAATAAATTGCGCTCCTACACAGCATGGTCGGCCTAATGGAAAATCTGGGGTTAGCGCAGCAACGGCTCCAGCTCCTTCAGCACATTGCGCATCAGCAGCGGCTGCGCCTCTTTCGTGGGATGCAGGTTGTCAGCCTGGAATTGCTGCGGCGCAACGCCCTCGAATAAAAACGGCAGCAGCCTGACGCGGTATTTTTTCGCCAGCTTCGGGTACATCTTCCCGAACTGCGCAACGTAAGGCTCGCCGTAATTCGGCGGCAGCCTCATGCCGACCAGCAGCACCTTGGCGCGGGCAGCGCGGGCCTCCCCGATGATCCTGCCCAGATTGGCCTCGATGTCGGTGGCGCGGTAGCCACGCAGCCCGTCGTTTGCGCCCAGCTCCACGATCACCACCGCCGGGCGATGCTGCCGCAACGCCTCGGCGATGCGCTGTCGCCCGCCCTGCGTGGTCTCGCCGCTGATGCTGGCGTTCACCACGCGATAGTCCGGATGGCTGCGCGCCAGTTCCTGCTGCAGCAGGGCAGGCCAACTTTCCGCTACTGCGATGCCGTATCCGGCTGATAAACTGTCGCCGAACACTAGGATGTTTTTTGCGGCATGGGCGGAAAGCGGCAGCCACAGCGCGGCAACCAGCAGGATAATTTTCAGGGGTAGAGTTTTCATGGCGACGATTGTGCAGGCAGTTGAACTGACCAAGCAAGTGTTAAGCCCATCCTTAGACGGCAGAGGCCAGCCGCTGACCATCCTGCAACAGGTCAGTTTTGCGGTCGAGGCGGGCGAGAGTCTCGCGATTCTCGGCGCGTCCGGTTCCGGCAAATCCACCCTGCTCGGCCTGCTCGCCGGGCTGGACATGCCGAGCAGCGGCAGCGTGCTGCTCGACGGCAACGACCTGTTCGCGCTGGACGAGGACGGGCGCGCGCGGCTGCGCGGCGCGGCGGCGGGCTTCGTGTTCCAGTCGTTCCAGTTGCTGCCCGCGCTGAATGCGCTGGAAAACGTCATGCTGCCGCTGGAACTGCAAGGCAGAGCCGACGCGCGCGAACGCGCCGAGGTATCGCTGCGCCAGGTGGGGCTCTCCGCCCGCGCCCACCACCTGCCAAAACACCTCTCCGGCGGCGAACAGCAGCGCGTCGCGCTGGCGCGCGCCTTCGTCACCCAGCCAAAAATCCTGTTCGCCGACGAGCCCACCGGCAACCTCGACGCCGCCACCGGCGCGCAGGTCATCGAGCTGATGCTGGAACTCAACCGCGCGCAGGGCACGACATTGATATTGGTCACACACGACGAAGCGCTGGCGCGGCGCTGCGGCAGGCAGTTGCGGCTGGAGGCGGGGCGGGTGCAGTGAATTTGCCGATGAGTTAGAACGGCAGGGTATATCCCTAAGCCGGACGAGCCGGAACCAAAAAGGTACCGCGTAGGAGCGACCTCCAGGTCGCGATTTAACGGCTCGCGGACTGGATCCCGCTCCTTGGTGATTGGCTGCGCATCATAATTCTTGTCACATTTTGACATCATTTGGCTGGTAAGAGACTAGGCCGGACGAGCCGGAACCAAATGTAGGTCGGGCTCTGCCCGACATGGTGGGCGAAGCCCACCCTACGGATG
>Ga0209317_1002673_pt1 | contig 12484 bp, 9 predicted proteins | sample RifGroB2_FD_183994 | JGI IMG/M metagenome (GOLD analysis project Ga0209317, IMG submission 183994) | Soil microbial communities from Rifle, Colorado, USA - Groundwater B2 (SPAdes) (version 2) | ecosystem: Environmental > Terrestrial > Soil > Unclassified | place: Rifle, Colorado | collected...
TGAATCCCCTTGTTGGAAATAGCCATCAGGGGGCTTCACTAAGTCATTGCAGGCTTAGTGAAGCCCCTTTTTGGCTTCTTCACCAACAACACAAAGGAGATTCATCATGCCGTTATCTGCTGAAATGTACGTATTTTTTGACAAGGTGGCCAAGAAGAACTTCAGCTTGGCTTGCGATGTGTACTATGCTCTTACAAATGGGCAGGAAATAACGCCCAGCGTACGAGCCAAGGTACAAGAGGCGTTGCGTCTTTCACATTAGTGCGGGGTGCAACGAAAAAGAAGAGCCAGCGCATTCGTGCGCTGGTTTTTTTGGTGCGCCAAGCATGGCGCGTTGCGCGAAAGCGCAGCTTGACTGGCTATGGTGGTCAGTTGAGTGACTTGGAGGTGAAAGTCCTCTACACACCCGGCAAGGGGAAGTGTTAGCTGAACGGCAAGGGTGTCCGTCGTAAGGCGGAATCTGAAGGAAGCCGCAGGCAAAATGCTGGCCTGACGAACAGGAAGCGGATTAGGCGGCGTAGCGGGGTGAGCAGGCCAATATCTGTAAAGCCCAGTACTTGCACGGAACGCTACGACGTAGATCCGACAGGCATAAGTATAAAGGTCGCGCGAATTACCTTGGGAGGCCCATCATCCTGCCTTGTGCTACCGACATCGAGAGGTGTTGGGATGGGATGATGGGAGTCAGCAGACGCCATAGTAGTTGCTCGAAACCGGAGTGGCGAAGGGCCGAACCTGTCACGAGTGGAAAGTCACGCGTGATCTCTGAGCGGGCAGGGTAGAAGCCTCTGGAAACAGAGGGCCTGCGACTATACTGGAAGAGCCGGAGGTTCCGAAGGTGGTTGCAGGTGCCTATTGATCGACAGGCGACACGATGCACGAAACAAGCTCAATGCTGAAAACTGACGAGGTTTGACGCTGACAGGAAGCGCCGGATACGTGATCCGTACGTCCGGTGTTGTGGGAGGACGGCAGGGGTGACCCTGCCTCCTACCCGATCAGTCTGTGCATCTGGCCAATACTCACGCGCGCGCCAACAAGCAAGCCTACTTGATCGTGGCACCAGTCACGCCAGCTTGCGTTGCAGAGTGCGGCGGTGCCAAAAAACTTACCTTATCGCAAAGCAAAGTGCAGCTTCCGAGTGATGATCTCTGCGGTTTTAAGTTCAGCAGCGTGCCAATTGCGGGCACTCGTATATGATTTTAAATTTCCTAGTAAACCTTTTAGATAGGCTGAATGAACTACCTCGTAGCAGAGCTACGAAGTATCGTCAGTCGAATAAGGCCAATTACTTATTTCCATAAATCTGTTCATACCCCTTTGGATCGCGACCTTGGTTCTTCACGTAGTTCATTATTGTCCTTTCATCTCCATGCATTGTGGCTCTTGTGAATATATCTACTCATCTTTTTATTTTATAACTGCGCGCAGCAGAGCTGCGGGGAATCAGCCCCAAAGAGATTTGACAATGCGTCACTATATAGTGATATAGTTCACTGCCATGCGCACTTACCTCGCTTTTCTGCTTGCCATCATGCTCTCACTGAACGCCGCTTACGCGGCATCGGTGGGTGTTTGCGATGCACTGGAGCACACATCGAACCACGCCGCACATTTCGGACACCACGGCCACGAGCACAGTGGCGATCACGTTCACGATGAACCAGCAGTCGATGCCGATGGTGCGGGTAACGCTCCTGCCGTTGGCGACCACCACCATGCTCATGTGCATGCAGCTTTTTCCTGCCTCCTGTCGGGCGTCATTGATGTGACGCCGCTTGAGGGATGCAGCCTCATGGTTGCAACTCCAGCCGGTACTTTCGTCTCGGCACCACAAGCTCTTATCGAGCATCCGCCCAAGGCATCTCTCGCCTGAGCCGGCGGGACGCTTCTCTTTTCCTGTAGCACCCTGCGCCTGACCCTATGAAGGTCATCGTCCCGTCGAAATTCAACTTTTTAGTTTCGGCATAACGCCCGCTTACGCGGACATTAGCCTGCTCTGAAACTTCGTTTTCGTTGAAGGTTTCGATGATGCTATATCTGCAAAAAATTTCGTTCGCCTTTGCTGTAGATACGGCAAGGGGTGCATTGAGCCAATCAGCATTGGCATCCCCCCTGAGCAAATGCGTTCTTCTTGATAAATAATTGGGAGCAAAAAAATGTACAAATTCAAACTAAGCTTGTTAGCGCTGGCAATGGCCGTTAGTACAGAAGCAGTGGCGGCATCCGCCGATGAGATTCAAGTCTATGATGAAGCCATCAACAAAAAGGGCGAGCTTAACGTTGACATTCACATGAACTATATCAATTCCGGTATCAATACTCCCGCCTACGACGGAGAGGTACCGGCACACCATAATTTCAGGATGACACCGGAATTCGCCTATGGATTCAGTGACAACCTGGAAGGCGGACTTTATGTCCCTGTTCTTCGGGATGCCGCTGGTAATTGGTATTCTGAATTGGCAAGAGTGCGCCTGAAATATATCGGCGACAACCGGGAACATGGATTTTATTGGGGCATTAATTTTGAACTAGGTCCCTGCACAATACGTACCTGTGAGCAACGCTGGAATTTGGAGACTCGCCCTATCGTTGGATACAAAACCGATGACTGGAATCTTACAGTAAATCCAATTGTAGGTTTGGCATTGTCCGGTAACTCCCATATACCTGGTTTTTCTCCAGCATTCAAAGTTAGCCGTAGGGCAACGGAAAAAACATGGCTTAACATTGAACACTATTCTGACTTCGGGAACACGAACCAGATGCGCAGCATAAGCCAGGAAACTTATCTGACAGCAGACACGGAAATTATTGGACATGACATCAATATCGGTGTTGGTCATGGCTGGACGGGGGAATCCAATAAATGGATAATAAAAACGATTTTTAACATACCGTTATAGGCTCAAGTTTATTTCATTATGCGCGCCTGTTTTTCTTTTCTTCTGGCTATCATGCTCTCACTGAACGCCGCTTACGCGGCATCGGTGGGTGTTTGCGATGCACTGGAACACACATCGAATCACGCCGCACATTTCGGACACCACGGCCACGAGCACAGTGGCGATCACGTTCACGATGAACCAGCAGTCGATGCCGATGGTGCGGGTAACGCTCCTGTGCGCCATTGATGTGACGCCGCTTGAGGGATGCAGCCTCCTGGTTGCGGACCCGGCCAGCACCTTCGTCTCGGTACCACAAGCTCTCCCCTATCATCCGCCTAGAGTAACTCTCGCCTAATCCGGCGGGACGCCCCTATTTCCCTGTAGCACCCTGCGCCTGACCCTGTGAAGGGTTTGGCCGCGCGTCCCGTCGAAATTCAACTTTTTAGTTTCGGCATAACGCCCGCTTACGCGGACATTAGCCTGCTCTGAAACTTCGTTTTCGTTGAGGGTTTCGATGATGTTACATCTGCAAAAAATTTCATTCGCCCCTGCCGTTGCTGCGGCAAGGGGTGCTGCGGCCATTACATCCAGAATATCAGCCAGTTACGCCTGGGTTACAAGCGCCTTTACACACCATTCACACTGTTTTTTTCTTGGCCACGAGCCAAGGTTGAGCAAAACATTTTCACCTTCTGGAGTTCCCCATGAAAAAAGCATCCCGCATTTTCGGACTTGTCGTCCTGTCTATCACTCAATTTGCATGGGCGGGCGATGACATCGCACTCAGCGCAAAACAAGCACAAACGCTCGGCATCGCCACTGCCGCTTTGCCCGGCAAGCAATCCGGTGAAATATCCGGGTTGCCCGCGCAAGTGGTCATTCCACCCAACCAAATGTTCGTCATCAGTACGCCGCTTCCGGCCATGGTCGAGCAGACGCTGGTTGGCGTGGGCGATAGCGTCAAAAAAGGCCAGCCGATAGCGCGATTGCAAAGTCCGGCATTAGCCGAGGCACAACGCGGCTTGTTGCAGGCCAGCGTGCAAGGCCAACTCGCCCAAGAGAATCTCGCCCGCGATGAAGCGTTATGGAAAGACGGAATTATCTCCGAGAGCCGTTATCGTTCAACAAAAGGGTTGGCATTAGATGCACAAGCCGCGTTAGCGGAGCGTACACAGATGTTGCATCTTTCTGGCATGTCTGAAATAGCTATTGCTCAACTGCAATCCGGCAACAATTTGAGCAGTTTGCTGATTGTGACCGCGCCGATTGATGGCGTGGTGCTGGAAAAATCAGCCAGCGCGGGACAACGCCTTGATGCCGCTGTGCCGATATTCAAGATTGCAAAACTCAATCCGCTTGCCCTGGAGATTCAGGCTCCGCTGGCCTACACCCGCGATCTGAAGATAGGCGCGAAGATTACCGTTCCTGCGTTTGCTGCCAGCGGCAAACTTATCGCAATCGGGCGCAGCCTGTCTGGAGCCAACCAGACCATCTTGTTGCGTGCCGTCATCCAGCAAGGCGCAAGAAATCTAAGTCCCGGACAATTTGTCGAAGCCAGCATCAGCGCCGGTGTGAACGGCGGTGCGCAGTGGAATATTCCAAACAGCGCGATTTCGCGCATCGCGGGCAGAACGTTGGTGTTTGTGGAAACACCTCAAGGCTTCCACGCACAAACCATCACCGTGCTGAATGAAGGCGCACAAAACAGCGTGATCAGCGGCGAATTCGTGGGGGATGAAAAAATCGCCGTGCGCGGTGTCTCCACACTCAAATCCAGCCTGATGGGCATCGGCGGAGGTGAATGATGTTTACCAAACTGGTTGAATTCGCCCTGACACAACGGATGCTGGTGGCGGCGTTGACGCTGCTGCTGATCGGCGCGGGCATCTCGTCGTACCGCGACTTGCCGATAGACGCGTTTCCCGATGTTTCCCCGGCGCAGGTCAAGATCATCATGAAAGCGCCGGGCATGACCCCGGAGGAAGTCGAAACGCGCATCGTCGCCCCCATCGAACTGGAGATGCTCGGCATCCCCAATCAGGACATCCTGCGCTCCACCTCAAAGTACGCGATTGCCGAGATTACCATCAACTTTAATGAGGGCACCGACATCTACTGGGCGCGCCAGCAAGTCGCGGAACGGCTGAATAACGCGCAACGCGACTTGCCCTCCAATGCCACAGGCGGACTCGCGCCTATTACCACCCCATTGGGCGATATGTTCATGTTCACCGTGGAAGGCGAAAACTTCTCCCTGCAGGAGCGCCGCACCATTCTGGATTGGGTGATACGGCCCGCCTTGCGCACCCTGCCCGGTGTAGCAGATGTCAATACGATAGGCGGCTCGGTGCGCACTTTCGAAGTGGTTCCCGATCACCATGCACTCGCCATGCACGGCATCTCTTTTGCCATGCTGCAACAAGCCATACAAGCCAACAACCATAACGATGGCGCTGGACGCCTTAATGATGGCGATGAAGCGCTGCTGGTGCGTACCGAAGGCAACATCGGCAATCTTCAGGATGTGCGCAACATCGTCGTCGCCAGTCCGGGCGGCAATCCGATCCGCGTCAGTGATGTCGCGCAAGTGCGCATCGGCAGCCTGACACGCCTCGGTGTCGTGACCAAGGACGGGCAAAGCGAAGCGGTGGAAGGGATAGTGGTCGGCCTGCGCGGCGCGAATGCGCAGAAAGTCGTCGTTGCAGTAAAAGCCAAATTGGCGGAAATTGCGCCCGCGCTGCCGCAAGGCATCACCACCAAGGTGTTTTATGATCGCGGCAGTCTGGTGGAGCGCGCCGTCAGAACCGTCTCCACAGCCATCATCGAAGCTATCGTGCTGGTCGTCATCCTGCTGGTGCTGTTCCTTGGCAACCTGCGCGGAGCCATTGTGGTAGCGATCACTTTGCCGTTTGCCATGCTGTCCACTTTTATTCTGATGCAGCAGTTCGGCATGTCCGCCAACCTGATGAGCCTCGGCGGCCTGGCCATCGCAATCGGCATGTTGGTGGACGCGGCGGTCGTGGTGGTGGAAAACATCGAGTCGCATCTGGCGCAGGATACAAATATCGGCAAGCTGTCGCATCTGCATGTCATTTTTCGCGCGGTGAAAGAAGTCATTACACCCGTTGCCGCAGGGGTCGCCATTATCATCATCGTGTTCCTGCCGTTGCTGACCCTGCAAGGGCTGGAAGGCAAGCTGTTCATTCCGGTGGCGCTGACCATCGTGTTCGCGCTGGCCGCATCGCTGCTGCTGTCGCTGACCGTGGTGCCGACGCTCGCTTCCTTCCTGCTCAAGCGGGTCAGCCATGAAGAGCCGTGGCTGGTGCGCAAGGCGATGGGTATTTACGCGCCGCTGCTGCAACGCGCATTAAATAAAGAGCGTGTGGTCATCATCGGTGCGCTGGTCATGCTGGTTGTCACCGCTGCCGTGTACACCCAGATCGGCAAGACTTTCATGCCGGAAATGGACGAGGGAGACATTATCGTCGGTATTGAAAAATTACCCTCCGTCAGCCTGGAGCAAACGGCGGCACTCGATCTGAAAATTCAGCAAGCCATCATGGTGCAAGTGCCAGAAGTAAAAAGCATCGTGGCGCGTGCCGGTTCCGATGAGATTGGCCTGGACCCGATGGGGCTTAACCAGACCGACTCCTTCCTAGTGCTCAAACCCATGAAAGAATGGCGCGAGCCAAACAAGGAATGGCTGCTAGGCGAATTGCGCAAGGTGCTGGATCAAATGCCGGGTGTTTCCTACAGTTTCAGCCAACCCATTGCCATGCGCGTTTCTGAAATGCTGACCGGCGCACGCGGTGATATCGCGATCAAAATCTTTGGTGCAGACTTGGATAAGCTCAACGAAACCGCCGAGCAAATGGTCAAGGTGCTGAAAGGCATCAAGGGTAGCCAGGATGTGTACACCACGGAGAATAGTGGTGTGCAGTATTACCGCGTGGCGATAGACCGTCTCGCGGCGGGGCGTTTGGGTTTGAACGTGGAGGACATCGGCAGCACCCTGCGCAGCCAGATCGAAGGCCAGCAACTCGGCATCGTGATTGAAGGCGGGCGACGCACTCCGCTGGTCATGCGCGGTTCAAGCGACATTCAACAATCTCCTGCGCTATTTTCCGCGCTCACGCTGCCGCTGCCCGGCGGACAAAGCGTGCCGCTGACGGCGGTCGCCAAACTGGAGCGCATGGATGGCCCGGTCAAAGTGGATCGGGAAAACGGCCAACGCATGGTGGTGGTGCGAAGCAATGTGCATGAGCGCGATCTGGTGGGTTTCGTCGATGAAGCCAAAGTCGCCGTCGCCGCGCAAATCAAGTTGCCAGAAGGTTACCGCTTGACCTGGGGGGGCGAATTCGAGAACCAGCAACGCGCGGCGGCACGGCTCACCATCGTCATTCCGGTGGCGCTGGGCATGATTTTCATGCTGCTGTTCGCCACGTTCGGCTCCGTGAGGCAGGCCGCACTGGTGCTGACCAATATCCCGTTTGCCTTGATCGGCGGCGTGCTGGCCTTGTGGGCCAGTGGGGAATATATGTCCGTGCCCGCCTCGGTCGGCTTTATCGCCTTGTTGGGGATTGCGGTGCTCAATGGCGTGGTGATGGTGTCTTACTTCAACCAGCTGCACGCCGAGGGTATGGCAATTGCCCAGGTCGTGCTGGAAGGCGCGAAACGTCGCCTGCGCCCTGTGCTGATGACAGCCAGCATCACCGCTCTGGGGCTGTTGCCGCTGTTGTTTGCCACTGGCCCCGGTTCGGAAATCCAGAAACCGCTCGCCATCGTTGTGATAGGTGGATTGATCAGCTCGACGCTATTGACGCTCATCATGCTGCCCATCCTGTACCGCCGCTTCGGCCTTAAACATGTGGAGAAATCATCATGAAAGATATGAATTGTTGTTTGACGCTGGTCTGCCACCACTCTCTTGAGGAGCGGCTGATAGACCACCTGCTGGAACATCCCGAATGGGTGCGCGGCTTCACTATGTTAAAGATGGAAGGTGGCAGCCAAAAAGAAACACTGGCGAGCATGATCGAACAAGTACGCGGACGCTCACAGCGCGTCGCCCTCCAAACCGTGATGAATCTGGACGATGCGCACGCGCTGGTTGCGCATCTGAAACGCGAGGAAAACAATCCGGAAATTAACTATTGGATCACACCGGTGATCGAGTTCGGGAGGTTGATATGAAACGGAAAGTGGGTAGTAGAAAGCTGGCAGTGGGAAGCGGTCTATTAGGGCTGGCTTTGTTCAGCAACCCCGGCTATGCCGAAGAAATCAACCGCCCCGATCTGCCGTCACCGGCGCAGATTGAAAGCGCGTTGGGCAATCATTTGCTGGTGCTGAACGCGGCCAGCGAGCTAAGAATGGAACACGCCAATCAGCGCAAATGGAACAGCGGCAATTATGAGTTCAATCTGCGTGTCTACACGGGGAAACGCAACGTTGTTGATTCAGGGCGGAACCTGAAGGAATCGGGCATCGCACTGGAACGCCCGTTGCGCCTGTTCAACAAGGTGGGCATTGATGAAGACATCGGCACGGCCAGCGTAGCGCGTGCCGAATATGCGCTCGGCGATGCACGCCACGAAGCCGGACGCACACTGTTTCGGCTGTGGTTCGCATGGCAACGCGAGCAAGCGCAAACCGCACTGTGGCAACAGCAAGTCGACATCCTCAAGCAGCAAGCGCAAATGACCGAGAAGCGCGTCAGGGCAGGCGATGCGCCCAAGCTGGAATTGAATCAGGCACAGGCTGCCGCCGCACAAGCCAGCGTGTCATGGCATCAAGCCCAATTGCGCGCACAACTCGCGGGCAACGATCTGAAGCGCCAGTTCCCCGCTATCCAGTTGCCGGAAAGAGTGCAGCACACTACCCCGCAGGCCGTCGAGCATGATTTCGCCTTCTGGAAGTCGTGCGTACTCGAACACAACCACGAGCTTGGCATGGTGCAAGAACAGAGCCGCGTACAACAACTGCTGGCGCAACGCAGTCGCGCCGATCAATTGCCCGACCCAACTGTCGGGGTGAGCTACGCCAGTGAATTTGGCGGCAACGAAAAAGTGGCAGGCGTGTATGTCAGCGTGCCGCTCTCTTTCGGGCAACGTAGCGCGACAGCGGAAGGCGCGGCACAACAAGCCGCCATCGCCGCCGACCAGGAAGCCTTCGTCAAACGTCGGCTGGAAAGCGATACCTACGCCACGTATACCCAGGCAGTGAGCAGCTTCGCCACTTGGAAACAGGCGCACGAAGCGGCACAGGCGATCCGCAGCAATACCGAATTGGTCGGCAAGGCTTATAGCCTGGGAGAAAGCAGTTTGTCAGACAGCCTCATTGCACGCCGCTTCGCGCTGGAATCTTCATTAGCAGAGAACCTCGCGCAACTCGATGCCAACGAAGCGCGCTATCGCCTGCTGCTGGATGCGCACCAACTGTGGCCGTTAGGTAATGAAGACGAACATCATGCCAATCACTACTGATAAAACCATTTGCGGTTCGGCGCTATCCGGCGCGCGCTCGATACCGATCAAACTTCGCGTCGCCGTTCTACAGATATTGAATAATGAAAGGAAATACCATGAAAACATTTAACTTAGGCATGCTGGCAATTTTGTGGCTAACCGGATGCGCCGGTCCAACTCACCTGTTGGTTAAGGAAGACAGTGCACCATTTATTGGCGGCGAACTGATTCATGATCGTGGGGAGAGCAACCGCCTCGTGTTGGAGGCTCAGAACCGCCGTTATGAGGCTCGTGGATTTGTCGTTGAGCGTCAGACCAATTTGGCGGAGCTGCGCAAACGCTATTACGGCGTCAATCCGAAGCACTGGGATCGGATTTTTTCCGGCCAAGACACCGATCATGTGACTTATTCCATCGAGACGATTGCCAAGTCAGCAGAAGGGCATGAAGTCTCATGCCGTTTGATGTGGAAATCCGGCGCAAAGCCAGCGGGCGTTTGCACAGATCAGGATGGGACAGAATTTCCGGTACGTTTTGAGTAATTCAGCGAGGTAAACTCCATATGGTAATCAAGACTACCAAATATTCGACGTTCATTATTCGCAACATGGACTGTCCGACAGAGGAAGCGCTGATCCGCAAGCGCCTCGGGGTCGTGCAGGGCATCGGCGGGCTGGCGTTCAATCTCATGGATCGCCGTCTTACCGTTACACACACGCTGGACGATGAGCAACCCATCCACGACGCTTTGCGTGAAATAGGGATGCAAGCGGTTGCCAGGACACAATTACAGCAGGACAACTGTTCCTGTTGCGAGGCGGATGCGTCTGCCGTGTCACGAAAAATTTGGGTGATGATGGCAGTGTCGGGCGCAGCCGCGCTGACTGCGGAAATCCTCGCGTGGACAGGGACAGCGGAAAACTCGCCTGCCGTCATTGCTCTCGCCCTATTCTCAATCGCCACCGGTGGTTTCAGTACGCTCAGGAAGGGTTTGATCGCGCTCAAAACCTTCACGCTCAACATGAATTTTCTGATGAGCGTCGCCATGATCGGTGCGATCACCATCGGAGAATGGCCGGAAGCTGCGGTGGTGATCTTCCTGTTCGCACTGGCCGAGTTGATCGAAACGCTCTCGCTGGAGCGGGCCAAGAATGCGATACGGGGTCTCATGGCGATGACACCCGAGATTGCCACCGTGCGTCTCGACAGCGGCGTATGGCGCGAGGTGGCGGCATCCGATGTGCAGGTAGGACAAACCGTGCGCGTCAAGCCGGGTGAACGTATTCCGTTGGACGGCGTGGTCACGGCGGGTGGCAGTTCGGTGAATCAGGCGCCGATTACCGGAGAAAGCATTCCTATAGTTAAGGTTGCGGGCGATCCGGTTTTTGCCGGCACGCTGAATGAACGCGGTATATTGGAATTTCGCGTTACCGCAAACAAGGGCAATACCACGCTCGCCCGCATTATCCGCTCGGTGCAGGAGGCGCAAGGCCAGCGCGCGCCGACGCAACGCTTTGTCGATCAATTCGCGCGCTACTACACGCCTGCCGTTGTGGTGTTCGCGATTCTGGTGGCAGCCGTGCCGCCGCTGCTGTTCGGCGCTACGTTCGAACCGTGGTTCTACAAGGCTCTGGTCATTTTGGTGATCGCCTGCCCCTGCGCGCTGGTGATCTCCACGCCTGTCACCGTGGTGAGCGGTCTCGCCGCAGCGGCAAGGCAGGGCATTCTGGTGAAGGGCGGCGTGCATTTGGAAAATGGACGGCTGATCAAGGCTGTGGCCTTGGACAAAACCGGCACTCTCACCCACGGCAGGCCAGTGGTGACCGATGTCGTCCCTCTCGTTGAGCAACCGGCGGACGCACTGCTCCAACTTGCCGCCAGCGTGGACGCTCATTCGGAACATCCCATCGCGGCTGCCATCGTTGCGGCATGGCAGATGCCTGCCGATGGGAATGAGGTTCCGCGTGCATTGTTACCGTCCACCTCGTTCGAGTCCCTCACAGGTCGCGGTGCGAAAGCGGTTATTGATGGACAACTTTACTATGTAAGCAACCACCGGCAGGTCGAAGAACTAGGCATCTGTGGGCCGCATGTCGAGACAGTGCTGAGGCGGCTGGAAGAGGAAGGCAAGACGGCTGTGGTACTGTCCACTGAAAATGCGCCGCTGTGCATTATCGGTGTTGCTGATACGGTGCGTGAACACAGTGCCGAGGCAATCCGGCGGCTTCACGCACTCGGTGTGGTATCGGTGATGTTGACCGGCGACAACCAAACTACGGCCAGTGCCATCGCCGCCCAGGTGGGCATCGACGATGCGCGTGGCAACCTGCTGCCGGAGGAGAAACTGGCCGTCATTGACGACTTGATCTTTCGCTACGGCAAGGTCGGCATGGTGGGTGATGGCATCAACGATGCGCCGGCGTTGGCCAAGGCATCCATCGGCTTTGCTATGGGCGTTGCCGGGACCGATACCGCCATCGAGACTGCCGATGTAGCCTTGATGGATGACGATTTGCGCAAACTGCCGCACTTCATTCAGATAAGCCGCGACACTTCCCGTGTGCTGCGGCAGAACATCACACTGGCCATCGGCATCAAGGCGATATTTTTTGTCTTGGCGCTCGCAGGGAAAGCCACGCTTTGGATGGCGGTTTTTGCCGATATGGGAGCCAGCCTGATCGTGATTTTTAACGGGATGCGATTGCTCCGGATTGTGGGGGATGCTAAAAAAGAGGGTGTCTGGAATTCTGTGTAAACGTCCGCATTGAACGACTGCTATCTGGAGCGTCGACAGACTGGAATGTGTCACTGCTCTTCGCGAGCGTCTGGTATTGGGCAACCTTCCATGAGAATGGTTAATCATCTTGACAATAGAACGCTCGTTCCATTATTGTCATGTTCATGGAAAACATCGACACAACTTATCTGGCCAAGCTCCAGGACTATTACGCCGAAACTGGCGTGTTGCCGCCGTATTCCACCATCATGGGCATCGTCGGACTCAAGTCCAAATCGCCCGTGGCGGCACTGGTGGCACGGCTCAAGCTGCAAGGCTATCTGGAATCCACCCCGGAAAAGCGCCTTAAGCCGGGCAGGCGGTTCTTTGAGCGTCCTATTTTTGATAGTGTG
>Ga0209317_1002676_pt1 | contig 12475 bp, 11 predicted proteins | sample RifGroB2_FD_183994 | JGI IMG/M metagenome (GOLD analysis project Ga0209317, IMG submission 183994) | Soil microbial communities from Rifle, Colorado, USA - Groundwater B2 (SPAdes) (version 2) | ecosystem: Environmental > Terrestrial > Soil > Unclassified | place: Rifle, Colorado | collected...
CCATCAGCTCTGCAGCCTTCCCTTCCAACTGGGAGCTCTCGACCACCCGCGCCACCAACGTGCTTCAGTATCTGATCAAGCAGGAGTTCGAGCCGAACCGCATTTCGGCCGCGGGATACGGCGAATACCACCCGGTCGCCGAGAACTCCAGCGAAGAGGGAAGGCAGAAAAACCGCCGCATCGACGTGGTGCTCATCTCCGAGCAAGGCGAGAAAGGGGAGCCGTAACCCGAGCTCCCCCAAGCCGCCGCCTCGCCGGTTCCTCCCCCAACGCGACACCGCCCGCCCATGCCGCCCCCCTCCCACTGCCGAACCTCACCCTTCATCTTTTCGTCATCCGCAAACACGCTTTCAAAAAATTGACACTGGCACATCCATTGCATCTGTGAGTGCCATTGCATTCACCCATACGAGATTGAGGAAATCATGCTAAAAGGCAAATCGATTCTTGTCACTGGCGGCACCGGGTCTTTCGGAAAAAAATTCGTGGAAACGGTCCTGCAGCAGTACCCCGAGGTTTCACGCATCGCTGTATTCTCACGGGACGAGCTGAAGCAGTTCGAGATGGCGCAGCAGTTCCCGCCGGAACAGTTCCGTCAGATCCGCTATTTCATAGGGGATGTGCGCGACAAGGACCGGCTCAACAGGGCGATGCAGGGGATCGACGTGGTAGTGCACGCAGCGGCGCTAAAACAGGTACCCGCCTGCGAGTACAACCCCTTCGAGGCGATCAAGACCAACATCCTCGGGGCGCAGAACCTCATAGAGGCGGCGCTGGACAACGGGGTGAGCCAGGTGGTCGCCCTGAGCACCGACAAGGCAGCGGCCCCCATCAACCTCTACGGCGCCACCAAGCTCTGCTCCGACAAGCTTTTCGTGGCAGCCAACAACTTCAAGGGGAAGCGCGACATCAGGTTTTCGGTGGTGCGCTACGGCAACGTCATGGGAAGCCGCGGCTCCGTCATCCCTTTTTTCCTGAAAAAGAGGTCCGAAGGGGTCATTCCCATCACCGACCCGGCCATGACGCGGTTCAACATCACCCTGGCTGACGGGGTCAGCCTGGTCCTCCAGGCCCTCTCCGACATGTGGGGTGGGGAGATCTTCGTCCCCAAGATCCCCAGCTACCGTATCACCGACGTGGCCGAGGCGGTCGCCCCCGGATGCAGGCACACCGTGATCGGCATCCGTCCCGGCGAAAAGCTGCACGAGGAGATGATCACCACCACCGATGCCATAAATTCCGTGCAATTCGAGAAGCACTTCGTGATACTGCCGTCCGTTCCGCTTTGGGACGTGGCCGAATTCACCAGGGCGTTCGACGGCTCTCCCTGCCCCGAAAACTTCGCCTATAACAGCGGAAGCAACGACCAGTGGCTGAGCGTCGCAGAGTTGCGCGCGCTGATGGTCGAGCACGTGGACAAGGGGTTCTCCCCTCACCCTGCGGCCTGACCTCCGCCCTGCCGACGATATTACGAGCTCATTAGAGGTGCAAATGTCAGACAGCTCAATGGTGGCCCCACCTGCAACCGGCCCAAACGGCCTCGCCACGATCCCCTACGGACGCCAATCCATCAGCGACGCCGACATTGAGGCAGTGGTGGAGGTCCTGAAGTCGGCCTGGCTCACCCAGGGACCTGCTGTGCAGCGGTTCGAGCAGGCGGTCGCCGGCTATTGCCGGGCCGCCCGGGCCGTGGCGGTAAACAGCGCCACCTCGGCGCTTCATATCGCCTGCCTGGCTGCCGGACTGGGGCCCGGCGACGCGCTCTGGACGTCCCCCAACACCTTCGTAGCCTCCGCCAATTGCGGTCTCTACTGCGGCGCCGAGGTCGACTTCGTCGACATCGACCCCTGTAGCCGGAACATGAGCGTTGCGCGTCTTCAGGAAAAGCTGGAACGGGCCGAGCGTGAGGGGAAACTGCCCAAGGTCGTGATCCCGGTCCACTTCGCCGGGCAATCGTGCGACATGGAAGGGATCTCCCGCCTGGCCGCCCGCTACGGCTTCGTGACCATCGAGGACGCCTCGCACGGCATAGGCGGGCGCTATCTCGGGGAACCGGTGGGCAACTGCCGTTACAGCGACATGACGGTGTTCAGCTTCCATCCGGTGAAGGTGATCACCAGCGCCGAAGGCGGGATGGTGCTCACCAACAGTGCCGCGCTGGGAGAGAGGCTGCTGCGCCTGCGCAGCCACGGCATAACGAGCGATCCCGCCCTCATGGCGGAAGAGCCGCACGGGCCCTGGTACTACGAGCAGATCGAGCTGGGGTTCAATTACCGGATGACCGACCTCCAGGCTGCCCTGGGGGAGAGCCAGATGACCATGCTGGACCGGTTCGTGGCGCGGCGTCACCAGCTGGCCCAGCGCTACGACCAGCTGCTGGCCGATCTGCCGCTAGCCCTCCCCAGGCAACATCCCGACACCTTTTCCGCCTTCCACCTCTACACGGTCCGGCTGGACAGCGACGCTGCCGGCAAGAGCCGCAAGGCAGTGCTAGAGGAGCTGCGGGCAAGGGGAATCACCGCCCACGTGCACTACATACCGGTGCACACCCAGCCCTACTACCGGGCCCTCGGATTCGCAGCGGGGGATTTCCCGGAGGCCGAGCGCTACTACCGGGAGGCGTTGACCCTCCCCCTGTACCCCGCCATGAGCGAGGAACAGCAGGACCTCGTCGTGACTGCGCTCCGCGAGACGCTGGGAGCGCACTGCCGCCGGAGCGCCGCATGAGCCGAACAGGACACAGCGACGACCCGGGCTGCAAGCGCATCAACGTCGCCGTCATCCCCGCGCGAGGCGGGAGCAAGCGCATTCCGCGCAAGAACATCAAGCTCTTCGCCGGCAAGCCCGTCATCGGCTATTCCATAGAGGCGGCGCGGCAATGCGGGCTGTTCGACCGGATCATCGTTTCCACGGACGACGAGGAAATCGCCGAGGTGGCGCGCGGCTATGGCGCCGAGACCCCTTTTCTGCGCCCCCGCCCCCTTGCCGACGACTTCACAGGAACCAACGCGGTGGTGAAACATGCCATCGGCTGGCTTGTCGAGGAGGGCCAGCAGGTCGCATGCGCCTGCTGCATCTACGCCACCGCTCCCTTCCTGCAGCCCGGCTTTCTGGCCGAAGGGCATCGCAAGCTGCTGGCCAGCGGCAGCGACTTCGCTTTTTCCGTGACCGGCTTCCGCTTCCCCATCCAGAGGGCCCTGCGCGTCACCGAGCAGGGGACGGTGCAGGCTATCTTTCCCGAGCACATCTTCACCCGTTCGCAGGATCTCGAGGAGGCCTACCACGATGCCGGCCAGTTCTACTGGGGGAGGAGCGAGGCCTTTGTGAGCGACCAGATCCTCTTTTCACCCGCCTCGGTCCCCGTGGTTCTGCCGCGCCACCTGGTACAGGACATCGACACGCCGCAGGACTGGGAGGAAGCAGAACTGATGTACCGCGCCCAGCAGCTGGGACTGGAGCACGCCCGGTGAAGGTCCTTTTCAGGTGCGACGCCTCGGCCGAGATCGGCTCCGGCCACGTGATGCGCTGCCTGACCCTCGCGGACGCCCTGGCCCTGAGCGGCGCCCGGGTCACTTTCGTGTGCCGGCAGCAGCCCGGGGACCTGGCCGCCCTGATCGAGCTCAAGGGATACCCCGTGCATCGGTTCTGCGCCACGGAGAGCGACTGGGAAGCCGACGCGGACAGGACCGCCGCCTCGGCGGCCGAGGCCGGCGGCGCCTTCGACTGGCTGGTCGTGGACCACTACCGCCTCGACGCACGGTTCGAGAGGCGCATGCGCCTGCTCGGGATGAAGGTCCTCGCGATAGACGACCTGGCCGACCGCCCCCACGACAGCGACATCCTGCTGGACCAGAACTTGTACGGCAACCCGGCGGGCCGCTACCGGGGGCTCGTCCCCCCCGGCTGCAGGACCCTGATAGGCCCGGGGTACGCGCTGCTCAGGCCGGAGTTCATCCGGGAGCGGCAGCATCTGAAGCGGCGTTTCGGCAAGCTTGAGCGCCTGCTGATCTCCTTCGGCGGGTCGGACCCGACCAACGAGACCGGGAAGGCGCTGGCCGCGATGGAGCTGCTGGGGGGAGAGCGCCCCTCCCTGGACGTGGTGATCGGCAGCTCCAACCCGCATGCAGCCCCGGTCGGGTCGGCCTGCGCCGCGCTGCCTCGCTGCACCCTGCACACCCAGGTGGAGAACATGGCCCAACTCATGAGCCACGCCGACCTGGCCCTTGGCAGCGGCGGGAGCACCACCTGGGAGCGCTGCGTTCTCGGCCTCCCCACCCTGGCCGTGGTGGTGGCGCCCAACCAGCTGCTCCTGACCCAGGAGGTGGCTAAAACCGGGGCGGTCTGGAACCTGGGGTGGCACGCCGAGGTGACGCCCGGGCTGATCGCCGACCGGGTCGCCCGACTGCAGGGAGCGCCCGACCTGCTGGCCGGCGCCAGCGAGCGCTGCTTTTGCGTGATGGGAGAGCCGGCTGCGGTACACCCGCTTGTGCCACTTATGCATGGAGAACCTCAATGATCGAAACGAGCCGGACCTGCTTCAGGGGTGTCGAGGAAAGGGACCTGGAGTTGCTCCTCACCTGGCGCAACTCCGAGCGCATCCGCGCCAACATGTATACCAGCCACCTGATCACCGCCGTCGAGCACAAGGCATGGTTCGAGCGGCTCGCCCGCGACGGCGACGCCTTCGCCTTCGTCTTCGAAGACCACGGCCGCCCCCTGGGGGTCGTGAACCTGAACCACCTGGACTGGCGCAACAAGAGGTGTCACTGGGGCTTTTACCTGGGAGAGACCGACGCCCCCCCGGGTAGCGGCACCCGCATGGCCTATCTTGCGCTGACCCAGGTCTTCGACGTGCTGATGCTGAACAAGGTGATCGGCGAGGCCTTTTCCTTCAACGCCGCCAGCATCGCCTACCACAAGAAGCTCGGCTTCGCCCAAGAGGGGCATCTTGCGGAGCACGTCCTGAAGGACGGCAGCTACCTCGACATCCTGAGCTTCGCGCTGCTAAGCCGTGACTGGCCGCGCGTCAAGGCAGAACTGGAGCGGAAATTGTTCCCAACGGGAGATGCACCATGCACGAGATAACCATAGCGGGGAGAAAGATAGGGAGCGCCCACCCCCCCTTTGTCATCGCGGAGATGTCGGGAAACCACAACCAGTCCCTGGACAGGGCACTGGAAATTGTCAGCGCCGCCGGCCGCGCCGGGGCGCACGCGCTCAAGCTGCAGACCTATACCCCCGACACGATGACGCTGGAATTGGGCGAGGGGGATTTCCTGATCGAGGACCCCAACAGCCTCTGGGCCGGAAACTCCCTCTACCAGCTTTACCGGCAGGCCTACACCCCCTGGGAATGGCACGCCCCCATCTTCGAGCGCTGCCGAGAGCTGGGGCTGATCTGCTTTTCCACCCCCTTCGACGAGAGCGCCGTCGATTTCCTTGAAAAGCTGGCTCCCCCCTGCTACAAGATCGCCTCCTTCGAGAACACCGACCTCCCCCTGATCCGCAGGGTCGCCGCCACCGGCAAGCCCATGATCATCTCCACGGGGATGGCGACCCTGGCGGAGCTGGACGAAACGGTGCGCTGCGCGCGCGACGCCGGGTGCCGCGACCTGGTCCTGCTGAAGTGCACCAGCACCTACCCGGCCACCCCCGAAAACAGCAACGTCCGCACCATCCCCCACATGCGCGACATGTTCGGCTGCCAGATAGGCCTCTCCGACCACAGCATGGGCACCGGCGTCGCCGTTGCCTCGGTCGCCCTGGGCGCCACCGTCATCGAGAAGCATTTCACCCTGGCCAGGGCCGACGGCGGCGTGGACTCCAGTTTCTCCCTGGAACCACAGGAGATGAGACTGCTGGTGGAGGAGTCCCTGCGCGCCTGGCAGTCGCTTGGCTGCGTGAGCTACGGCCCCAGCGCCGGCGAGCTCGCCTCGCTCAAGTACCGGCGCTCGCTCTACATCGTTGAAGACATCGCCGAGAACGAGAGGCTCACCCCGGAGAACCTGCGGGCGATCCGCCCCGGATTTGGGCTGTCGCCGAAACATCTGGAGCTTTGCCTGGGCAAGCGGGTCTGCCGCGACATCAAGAAAGGGACTCCCCTTGAGTGGGACCTGCTGCTAAAGAATTAAGGCTATGAGGAGCGACATGAGTACTTCCGAAACGACCCGAGAACCCTTCATCAGCAACGATTTCGGCGACCGCTATCTGTACAGCGTCAACCGCAACGCCTTCAACAGGATCGGCTCCGACGCCCTCTATCGTTCCATGTTCGGCGACAAACTGTTCGGGGAGTACCAGTTGTACGTCATCGTGGGGACCGACTCCGGCCTGCTCCCCGCGTACCTCGTGAAAAACGGCCTCCGCGTCGGGACCAAGTACCTGTTCGTGGAGCTCCCCGAGGTTATCAGCGCCCTCTCCGGCGCAGGGCTCCTGGAAGCTCTCCCCCCGGAGATCTCCGTGGTCCCCCTGGAGGGGTTCCCGGAGGCGGCAGCCAGCTTCAACATGGTGGACTACGTCTTCCTCGATGCGGTCTGCGTCCACGAAGCGGCAGCCACCAGGGACGCCAACCTCCTTGAGTACCGCAACCTTTCCTGGCTGCTGAACCAGAACATCAAGACCTCGGTGCGCAAGATCTGGACCTCGACCAACGCCTCGCAATTCATCCTGCGCCAGCTTGACAACCTCGCCGAGAGCCGCGTCTGCTTCAGCGAGGCACTGAAGGACGCCTGCGCAGGCAGGACGGCCGTCATACTCGCAGGCGGCCCCTCCCTGAAGGGGGCGCTCCCATGGGTGAAGGAAAACCGGGAGCGCCTGGTGATCATCGCCGTCTCCCGCATCAGCCGCCTGCTCCTGGAAGAGGGGCTCGTACCCCACGTCATCGCCTCCGTCGATCCCCAGAAGATCAGCTTCGAGGTGAGCCGGGAAATGCTCAACTACACCAGCTCCGACTTTCCGGTCTTCGTCTACAGCAACCACGCCTCCCCCCTGCTGGTCGGGCAATGGGAGGGGAAAAGCATCTACACCGGGCCGAGGTTCCCGTGGCGCACGCCACTCAATGTCGACACCCTCGCCTATTCCGGCCCGACCGTCAGCAACTACGCCTTCGACCTTGCCGTGCACATGGGGTGCAGCACCATCGTACTCGCCGGGGTGGACCTCTGCTTCAGCGCGACGGGGCAGACCCACGCCGCCGGGAGCAACGAGAACAAGATCGGCCCGGACCTGGGGCAGATCAGTCCGCGGGTGGAGACCTACGGGGGGGGGCGAGCCGACACCAACCAGGGGTACGCCGACTCGCTCTACATCCTCGGCCTGCAGGCGCAGCGCGCCACCGAAAAGGGGCGTCGCGTCTGCAACTCCTCCCTCGACGCAGCACGCGTCCCCTGCATCGAGTATCAGGCCCTGGAGGAGATCGAGCTGGGTGACTGGGTGGAATCCTCCGGGTCTGTGATCGCGAAGATGGTGCCGGAATCCACGCGGCAGGCGAAAATGGCGCACTACCGCCTGGTAAGCAAGGAGATCGAAAGGGCGCGCAGGAAGTTCCTGCGCATCAGCGAGCTGTCACGAGAGGCCTTGGAATGCGCGGACGGCCTGTTCGGGCGCAAAGGGAAAAAGCGCGATTTCCGCCACAAGATCAGGATGGACAAGATCGAGCAGCGGCTCAACCGCAACTTCGACTTCTCCGGGCTGGTACGCCACTTCGGCCTCAAGAGGTTCTTCTCCAGCCTCAGGTCCACCATCGACCAGATGAGCGACGAACAGGTGGAGACCGCGACCTACGAGTACTACGAGGCGTACCAGGCAGGCACCGAGTACCTGATCGGTCTGATGGACGGCGTCCTGGAGCGGATCCAGGCGCGCATCGAGGAGGAGAAGGGGGTCCCCGACTGCGCGCGACTCCTGGAGCAGTGGGAAAAGGACGGTCAGTTCGGACGGTTGCGCCTGTGGCGGCACCGAAACCCGGAACAGGCCGAGCGCATGCAAAGGGAGATGCCGGACAGGGTTTCGCTGCTGGAAGCCCGGTTCGAGGGGATGATGACCGAGGAGCGCACCTCGCAGATCGATCTTTTGGAAAAACTCCACGACGTGAAGCACACCAGGAGCAAGGCCCTGCTGCTGTTCAAGCGCAACCAGGAGGACGAACTGGAGGCGATGGCGAAAGGACTGGCCGGTCATCCGGATCAGGAGAAGGCGCTCCCCTACCTGCACTTCGTCAACGGCCTGCTTGCCGAGTTGCATGCAGAACCGGCGCTCGCCGTCGAGCAGTACCAGCATCTGTTGGCCGACCTGGAACACCCGCTTACCGAGGATGCCCTGCTGCAGATCGCCCATCTCTCCATGGGAGCCGGAGATACCGAAAACGCGCTGCTCGCCGTGGAGTGCCTGGTAGGGATCTCCGCCACCTACCTCCCCCCTTTCGGCGACCTGCTCAAGGCCGTCGGGAACTACGAGGAGGCCTTCAACGCCTACAACCGTTATCTCGCCTTCGCCCCTGATGACGTCGGCGCACTGATAACCCTGGGCATGCTCTGCAATGAGGCCGGGCTTTCGGAACCGGCGCAGGAACTTTTCCAACGAGCCTTGGAGAGAGACCCTCAAAACGGCGCGGCACTCGCCATGCTCGAAGGGGCTGCAGCGAGCCTGGGGTAGCAAGAGGCCGCCATAAACAAAAGGGGCTACAGTGCGACTGTAGCCCCTTTGTTCGTCTTGTCTTAGCTCGTCCGCCTTGTCGCAACGCCTCCCCTAGAGGAGCCCGCTGCCTTCAGAGCCTCCCGTCCAGGCTGTGCTGCTGAATTGCTCCGGCGTTGTCGAAGGCGTTGCGGATCCGCCTGCTTTTCTTCATCGACGACAGCGACGCCTGGATGGAAGCGCACACCCCTTGCGCCAGCCCGGTCACCAGGCCGTCCGTTTCCAGCACCTTCGCGATAGTCTCCTGCTGAAAGACCTTGAAGCTGTCAAGCGCGGCACGCTCCACCGAATCGGAACAGCCGGCCCCGGCGATGACGGCGTCAAAATCCTGAATCCATTCGACGAGAGTCTGACGTCGCTCCAGCAGTTCGGAGAGCTCTTCCGGGCCGATGTAATCCAGCCTCCTGAGAAGGTCATTCGCTTCTTGCAGCAACAGGAGGTACTTTTGCTCCGCCTCCGCGATCATCCCCGGCAATGAACGGTCTTCCAAATGCTTACCCCACTGAAGTCGCTAAAGGCTCATGTTTTTGGTCGCTTCGTTCCTGATACCAGATCTCTGTGGCCTCATTCCAGGTATCCCTGAGCGTAACCAGGATCTTGTGGGCGTTCTCGAGGTGCGCCACCTCGTTATGCAGGTTCGCCTGCCCGTATTCGCCGATCAGGTAGATGTAGAGTTGTTCCAGGTTGGCTGCCACCTCTCCCCCCACTTCGTGGTTCAGTGTGACCATCAACTCGTTCACGATCGCCAGCGCCTTGCCTATGTAAATCCCCTTGCCGGCAAAATCCTTTTGCTTCATACGCTCCTGTGCGAGCAGGGTGAACTTGATCGCGCCGTCGTACAGCAGGACGAGGATCCTCTCCGGCGTGGCAGTGGTGATCTGCGTGTTCTGGTAAGGGTTCAATGTGCGCATCGTGCTCTCCTGGTTACTTGCTGCTCGAGGTGCTGGAAGTAGTCATCAAGCCCAGGCTGTTGAGAAGCATGTTCCCCTGGGTTTGCAGCCGGCTCACTGTCGTTTCCATACGGTTGTACTGGTTAAGCAGGTTGGTCTGCATCTTCTCGAAGCGGATTTCCATAGCGGCTATCTGGCTATCGATACGGCTATTGGCCGTGGTGAGCCAGTTCTTCCTTGACTCCAGCAGCCCGCTGGTGGTTCCGGCGACGTAGGGCTTCACCATGGTGTCGATGACCAGGCTGAACTGCTGTGCGATGCCGTACTGGTTCCTGGGGAGCGTAGTGTTGAGCGAGGAGCCGTTGTGGGTGAAGTAGTCCACCACGTTGGCGTAATCCTGCGACAGCACCTTGGAAAGCGTGGCCGACTCGACGGAGAGCGCTCCGGTCTTTGAATCAGACTTGATGCCGATTTGCGCCAACGTGGTGTAGGAGCCGGTCGCCCCGGAAACGGAGGTGGTCAGCAGCGACTTCAACTGCGATTGGATGCTGCGTAGGGCTGAGTCGCCGGAAAGCGTCCCAGCGCTCTTAGTGTTCGTGTCGTACTTGAGCTGGGCGGAGATCAAGGTGTTGACGTTGTTGTAGGCCGCGACGAAGTCGTTGATTTTCTTGGTCACGGCGTCCATGTCTATGGCAACCGAGATCGTAGTGCTCGCCCCTTCGGTCGTGAGGTTCATCGTTACGCCCTGTATGGCGTCGGTAACCGTGTTGGTAGGTTTGGTTATGTTGACGCCGTCGACCACCAACTGGGCCTGGGCCGCATCCTGGTAGGTCGGGTCTCCCCCCCCGAGCAGCACAGGAGCTGCGCCGAGACCGGTGAAGTCAAAATTATGATTCACCGTGTCAGTACCGTTGATCACCATACGGTAGTTGGTCCCGTCGTTGATTATCGAGGCGTTTACCTCGGTCCCGGAGGCGTTGATGGCATCGGCGATTCCCCGCAGCGAGTTCTGTCCCGCCGCTATGGTAATCGGTGCGCCGCCGTCGATTGTGAAGCTCCCGGTGCCAAAGAGGAGATCGGTGCTGCTGGCGACTCCCGTCGTCACCTGCCGCTGGCTCTTGGCCAGGGAAACCACCTGCACCGTATGGCTTCCCGGCATAGCCCCGCTATCAGCCGTAGCCGTAAGCACCGAGGTACTCGCAACCGTGGTCTTCAACGAGCTGAAGGTCGCCGCTGTCTTGAAGCCCTTAGCCAGGTTCTGCAGGCTGGTCAGCGCGTCCCCGATCTTCTGGTAGGCGCTTATCTTTTCGGTGTTCTTTTTCTGTTGCGCCTGAAGCAATCTTTCCGGTGCACGCTCAAGATTCATGAGCTGGGTCACGATAGATGTGGTGTCTATCCCCGTTACCAGTCCGCCAAATGTGATGTTAGCCATGATGGTTACCTCTCAGATCTCTGTAGCAACAAAGGTGCCAGGCCGTGCCTTGCCGCCCGCCGTTGATACTTATCGGTATGAGTCACCGGGACTTGAGCCGTTTTACCTTCGGGCAGCGTCGGCCTCGTTCGAGGGACGCGCCGTTTACCCCTGATCGGCTGCGCCTCGCCGGGCACAACAGTGAAAAGGGGAGAGGCCGCCGGCCCCTCCCCTCTTTTGTTGCTAATTGGTTTGCATGTTACTGGAGCAGTTTCAGAGCTGCCTGCGGCAGCTGGTTGGCCTGCGCCAGGATCGAGGTGCCGGCCTGGGTCAGGATGTTGGCCCTGGTCATGTTGGCGGTCTCGGACGCGATGTCCGCGTCGGCGATACGGGACTGTGCTGCCGAGGTGTTCTCAGCGGCAACCTGAAGGTTGTTGATGACCGACTGGAAGCGGTTCTGTGCAGCACCGAGATTGGCGCGCTGTGCGGAGACGGTGGAGATGGCGATGTCGAGGGTATCGAGCATGGCCTGTGCCGTAGCGGAGGTGTTGATAACGGTGTGGACGGAAAGGGTGGTTGCGTCCATGGATGCGGTTACAACGTCAATCCTGTCGTAAGTCTCGTTGCCGGTGCCGACCTGGATGGTGGTGGTGGTGGAGGCCATCAGCATGTGGATGCCGTTGAATGCGGTGGCGGAGGCGATACGGGTGATCTCGGAAGCCAGACGGCCGAATTCGCTGTTGATGTAGGAGCGCTGCGAAGCGGCGACGGTACCGGTTGCTGCCTGGGTGGCCAGCTCGCGCATACGGCCCAGGATGTTGCTGACCTCGTTCAAGGAACCTTCGGCAACCTGCACCATGGAAACGCCGTCGTTGGCGTTGCGGTTCGCCTGGTTCATGGAGCGGACCTGAGCCTTCATCCCCTCGGAGATAGCCAGACCTGCTGCGTCGTCGGCTGCGCTGTTGATCCGGAGACCGGAGGAAAGGCGCTGCAGGGACTGGTTGAGGGAGACCTGGGTCTTGGAGAGGTTACGCTGGGCATTGAGAGACGCGACGTTGGTGTTGACAGATAACATGGTGATTCCTCCGTGAGTTTTTTCGGGTATCCGTACCCTTTGTTGGCTTGCGTGTCAGAATCTTGACAGTTACTGCTTGCCCCTCGCCCCGGCCGCGGCTTGTGGGCCTGCTAATTCCGTCTTCCGGAACCGTTCCGGCTTTAATTCCAACCCATGGGACAGTTATCGGTGCAGGGCCGGGTAACTTTAGAAAAAAAAACAGCCCCTGCAAAAAAAAGAAGACGCCCCCCGGAGATCCGGGGGGCGTCGGTTTTTCGTCGCCGTCGAGCTGCCCTTCAGGCAGCGGCCTTCTCCTTGGCGCGCTTCTTCGGGGTAGCTGTTCCGCCGGGGGGAGCAAAGAAAGGCTGGCGGATAGGGTACTTGTCCCCCTCGATCACTACCTGACGGGCTATCAGCCGCTCAGGATTG
>Ga0209317_1002680_pt1 | contig 12452 bp, 13 predicted proteins | sample RifGroB2_FD_183994 | JGI IMG/M metagenome (GOLD analysis project Ga0209317, IMG submission 183994) | Soil microbial communities from Rifle, Colorado, USA - Groundwater B2 (SPAdes) (version 2) | ecosystem: Environmental > Terrestrial > Soil > Unclassified | place: Rifle, Colorado | collected...
TGCATCTTGCGGATCTTCTGCAACAAAAACCTCACCGGGAAGTCGAGGCAGAAGAAGTGGTAGTAACGCACCCAGTAATAGTCGTGGCTGTCGACCACCAGGGGACAGCGAAGCTTTCTGGCCAGCTCCGCAGACAAGTGCTTCAGGTTCAGGCAGTGGGCGATGTCCCAATCCTCGGCCAGATCCGCCTCGGACTCGTAGACCTTGACCGTATGTCGCTTGGCGAGTTCCCTCAGAACGTTGGCCTGGTAGGTGGCGCCGCCGGTCAGGGATTCCCCCTGGGACGCCAGAATGAGAATTTTCACGATAGGTCCTTTGTTGCCGTCATTGGGTCCGCCCGAGCTTTCTGAGCAAGGTCCGGAAGGGGTGCTCGTGGGGCGAGAAAAGCGCCGCCACCTGCCGGTCCGAGAGGAGCCGCGGCAGCTCCTTTCTCTTGCGCAGCAGCGCGGCGAGGTTGAGCAGAAAATCGATTCGCGCCCGCAAGGCGGAGCCACCTCTGCCGCGCACGACAGCGAGGGCAAAGGAGGCGGCATCGGCAAAGAGCAGCGAGGGGAGCCGCTGCAAAATAAGTCGGCCCGGCCAGTTCTTGGCGATCACGTACCACTTGTTTCGGTGCGTCTGATAAACCTTGAACCGGCTCCACTCGCCGCTGGTTGCCGAGTGGACATGGTAGACCAGGGCCCGGGGGGCGCACAGGCAGCCCCAGCCGGCGAGGCGCCCGCGCCAGGCAAGGTCAAAATCCTCGTAGTAGGCGAAGAAGTCCGGGTCGAAGAAGCCTACCTCATCGAGCATGTCCCGCCGGTACAGCGCCGCACCGCCGCACGGGCCGAACGCCGCCGCGCCGTCGTGCTGGCCGGCGTCCCGCTCGCCACAGCCGATGTTGTAGCCGAGCCCGTTCACGCCGATCTTAAGGGCAACCGCGTCGATCCGGTCCCGGTGGTAGTAGTTGAGCATCTTCGCCGCCACCATGCCGGCCGAGGGGTCCGACTGCGCCACCGCCAGCAGCTCGGCCAGGAAATCAGGCGACACCGAGGTGTCGTTGTTCAGTGCGACGATGTACTCGCCGGTCGCCGCCTCAAGTCCGCGGTTGTTCCCCGCCGCGAAGCCGACGTTTTCCGGGAGTTCTATCAGACGCACCCAGGGGTACCGGTCGCGAACCAGTTGCGCCGAGCCGTCGGACGAGCCGTTCTCCACCAGCACCACCTCGAAATCGCGCAAGGTCTGCGCCGCCAGGGAGTCGAGGCACTCCGGCAGGTAGTTGCGGCCGTTCCAGTTGAGTACGATTACCGAAACTTTCACCGCTTCGCCTGCACGAGCCTGCTGTAGATGCCGTCCAGTTCGTCGATGACCCGGCACCAGGAAAATTTCCGCTCGATCAACCGCCGCGCTCCCTCACCCAGTTCGTTGCGCCGGTCCCGGTCGGCCAGCAGCGAAACCACGGCAGCGGCAAACGCTTCAGGGTCATCGGCAACCATCAGCACCCTATCATCGGGCTTCGCGATCCCTTCGGCGCCGACCGAGGTGGTCACCACAGCTTTCCCGCAGGCCATCGCCTCCAGCACCTTGATCTTTATGCCGCCACCAAAGCGGATTGGCGCCACCACGACCTCGGCATCGCCGTAGAATGCGGAGACATCGTCGACAAAACCGAGGCAACTGACCCCGGCGCCCTGCATTTCGAGCAAAGCGGGCGGAGGATTCTTGCCGGCCACCACGAACTGCGCCTGAGGCAGCCGCTCCCTGACGAGGGGGAAGATCTGCTGCGCGAAATAGAGAGCGGCGTCGACGTTCGGTTGATGGTTGAAGCTTGCCAGAAAGCCGATCCTGCCAGCCGGCCCCTGCGCCGGTCCAGCTTTAGGTGGCGCTTCGATATCGACCGCAATGGCGTCGGCATAGACGTCCAGGTCCGGCATCACCATCCTGAGCGCCGCGGCATCCTGCTCGGTCACCGTCAGTACCTTGGCGAAGCGGGGGAAAAAGCGAGACTCGTAGCGGACCCAGAAGAGCCACTGCAACAGGTAGTAAGCCTTGGTCCAGATGCGGGGGGCGTTCATGGCCCTGCGGAAGACGCCGACCAGGGCGGCGTCAGAGGTATCCATCACCGCCGGCACCCCGTCACAATCCTCGATGTAGTGCGCCATCTGGGGGAAGCAGAAATGGACCACATCCGGCCTGTGCCGCTCGATGGCGCGCCGGATCTCGCGGGACATGGCCGGGCTCATGCATTTTTGAACCACCACCGGGGTGAAGGTAGCGAGGGAGAGGATATTCTTCAGCACCCGGCGCGCCAAATTAACCCCCCTCTGGAAACCCGACTCCAAGGCACCACCTGGCAGCGGTACCGTCACCGTCTCGACGCAAAATGGAGCAACCTTGGGGAGGTGAACCAGATCAGACTGCCGGGCGAAGGTGAGGTAGGCGATCTCGTGCCGCTCGGATAGGTTCTTGATGAAGTTGAACATAACCGTGCCGCCGCCGTCGGTGCCGGGATAGGCTAAGTATGGAGTTACAACCAAAATCTTCACAAATAACCTATTTACACTCTATTTTCTGTGCCACAATGTAAATCCCGCAGGTATGTAAACCTCTAGGCAGACAAGCGGCAAGTATTTTGCCGAACCGGTTCAACGTGAAGAATCCAGCAGACCTTAAAAATGGCCAATCGGTATAAAGACCCATTGATTCTGTGCTCGCGGCAAAGTCATCATAGCCAGTGGCCAACACCCTAAAATGAGCATTTTGTACGAAACTTACTATTTCCTGGAGGTTATATCGATACTCTACGAAATGAACTGGCTTTTTCTTCAGACGGAGCAGCATAACGAATATTTTTCTTAGGTGATTATAAATTAGTCTGCGCAATAGATTGTTATACGGTACGGTCAGGATCATGATGCCATCTTGCTTCAGTACTCGATGAGCCTCCTTCAGAGCCTGTTCAGGGCCCTTCTCAAAATGTTCCACCACACCGAGGCTCACATATGCACCAAAAGTTTCCGCTTCATAACCGGTTGCCGTCACATCTCTTTCGTATACCTGCAACTGTGGGTTATATTCCTTAACCCTACTCACCACTTCAGGATCGAAATCTATACCTTCAATGCAATAGCTGAGCTTATCAAGCTTGATGAGCCAGGCACACAGGCCGCAGCCTGCTTCAATTATCCTCTCGCCCTTCGGCAGATATTCCAGGAAAACGTCAAGCAGGTTGCGCCGTTCACAGAGGGCAACCTCGTCGTCTATCTGGCGGTTGCTCCACATATGCGCCTGCTGTTCAGATAGATTCAGATAGGTATAAACCTTGGGGCTGGTGGGCATAGCCGATACCTCTATAGAGTTATTCTGCGGCAAAAATCATTTTCTTGATTGCAATGGTCCTTGAATACCCTTGAAATAGTGATAGATACCCAGTAGTGCCTTTACTGCACAGGTAAATTTTCTTTTCTTAACATTCACCAGAACATATTCGAAGAAACCGAATAGTAAAGACACTATAAACTTCTCTGGAAAATTTCTTTTAACAAAATATAAAAAATTACGTGAATAGTAATACCTAACAAATGGAGACTCTGCTCCTCCCATACTCATAGAAACTTTATGGTATACCAAAGATGTTGGACAGTAAAAAAGTTTCCAACCAGCTTTTTTAGCCCTGACATTCCAATCTGAGTCTTCAAAATATAAAAAAAAGCCCTCGTGCATCAAGCCAATTTCGGAGACCATTTTTAGCCTTGCAAGGAGGCTGCATCCAGTGACAAAGCCAGTTTCCTGAAGCTGGTTATAATGCCCGACATCCTTCTCTCCTAGGCCTTTATGATGCATTTGATAAGGACGTTTCGAATCGAGCACTGCCCCCGCATACCAAAGCCGATTAGGCTCCCCATGATAGACAATCTTGCTTCCCACCATGCCTACCGTTTCTTCAGCCTCCGCAGTTTGCACTAACACTGAGAGTGCATCGGGTTCGACCACGGTATCTGTATTAAGGAGCCATACATAATGGGCGCCATGTTCTAGTGCGTAGTGGATGCCGACGTTGTTCCCACCGGCAAATCCAAGATTCTTACCGGTTTGCAGTAAAGCAATATCGGGAAATATCTCCCGAAGGATAGATTCCGATCCATCCGTCGAACAGTTATCCACAATGACGATACGATATTCAGAATACGAAAGATTCATGCACGACTTAACGCATTCAACCGTATCCTTCCAGCCATTCCAGTTTAAGAGGATGATGTATACAAGACTTGTCTTCAACTAAACCTCAAAATCATAGTGTGGTTTCTGTTTCGTAACCGAATATTACCGAATACAGAAAACTGCCGAATTTGCCACATGCGTATCAATTTTACATTGGTAAATTAGATTTAACCTTTTGGTACATCTTACTGTAGATAGGTTCTATCAACCCACAGATACTCCGCGGGGTAAAACAAAGGGCAAGTATAATAAAGAATGACGTACTAGCAGCACATTTGAAGTAATGCCGATATTTCATGGCAAGGCCTAAATCTAAATTACCTTTAACACGTGCAGTCAGAAACCATCGAGCGGTGAACAGCTTAATGTTTTTAGCATGATTTTTAATACATTTTCTTTTCGCCACTTCCGAGTAAACAGCGGGTAATGACATAACGATGTCGTGCCAACTCTTAAGAAAGAACTCGTAGAGCCTATCCTCGGAGTAACTGGGGACTGCATTCTCAGCACAACAAACTAACGGTTGGGGTATCCAACATACCTTAAAGTCATTCTGAGCTAAATAGTCAAAGATGGCTCCAAAATGCACAAAATTAGTACCTCTATACCTATCAAACTGACCGTTTTTGGCAACATCCTTGCTAAAAATTAGGCAACTGATCCAGGTGACGTGCCACCCTAAATCTATAAGCACCTCATTCTTATCAGTGTATAAATTCCTCAATTGTGATTTAACTCTTATAGGCGCATTATTCTCATCCATATATCCCTGTATAGAATTGACGATGACCATATCAAAATCAGAATTGCCCAGGGCTCCTAACACAATATCTATTCCATTTTCCATTATCAAATCATCGTCGCTCATCAACCACGAATAAGAAGTATTCGACATTTTCAGCACTTGGGCAATGTTATAATCAGCCCCCATATTTTCGTCATTGCATGAATAAAATATGTGCTCGTATCTTTTCTGAAAAGCCTTTACGACGTCGCATGTATTATCCGATGACGAATTATCAGATATGTACACAGGAATATTGTGGTGCTTAATCTGGGCAATAATGGTCTCTAAACAATGATACAGCTTTTCAGCACGGTTATAAGTCGGAATACAAATAGACATAGTGTCATTCATAGCTGATAAACCTTTACATAGAAATTGAATGCCAATCCCGCTTACACTTTAACCAAATCATGTACACAATAGGCAAGGTTATTAGACAATTTACAGCCAAAAAGCCTAAAACAACTCCAAAACTGGCATATTTCATACCCAACGCCCAGGTAGCCAGACCTTGGAGCAAGGCAACTCCAATAGATAGCCACATCAGTGGCTCTTTTTTATGAGCTCTTAGATATACTGCAAAACAGTTGATGACGATCTGCACACACACTGCGGCGAACATTATACCTGCATGTACTGCCGGTAAGAATCTATGACCGATGGGATAATTAACTTGAAGATAGGCGATAGCAACATATCCGACGAAAGCCCCAGCGATAACGACGCCTAGTGATTGGCGTAAAACTCGATAAAACATCATGTCGAGTTGCACCCAATCGTGCTTCGCAATCATCTTCCCGAATTCAGGGCTTCTCGAATTCATCCATGTAGCGCAACCGGCAAGAAGAGCGTTGGAAACACTAAGCGTCATCCCCATCTGTCCTGCCGCTACTGACCCGTGATAATGAAAAAGGACCGGTGTAAATAGCTGAAAAATGAAATAGCCCGAGGCCCATGAAAGCGCAATTTTCCACTGCATGGGCCAGACCTCGTTGCGCCAGGAAACAGTGTGGCTTCTCCTTCCTTCTTTGCCGCCAATACCGTCCCATGCCAGTTTAAGTAACAGCGGTTTTTGCTTCAACAAGTAACTGGCCGCGACAACAGCGCTACCGCAGGTCGTGGCGAAAACGGCGTACACCCCGCCATGCAGTCCGATAACGGTCCAAGCAATGCATGAACTTACCACTGCACCAACCATCTCCCGATGATTCACCGTCACCACATCCCCGCTCCCCATGACCACCGCGAAAAACGGCACGATCATGAGGTTCAAGGCAGTTCCGCACACTGCCAACACCCAAGGCAATCTCCAGGAGAATGTCGTTGCCGACCCGCTTTGGTGCTCTAGAAACACTAGGCCTGCAGGCACAAGAACCAATATGAGCAGCAACGCGATCACGCCGAACCACTTGACGGCCTTGCATAAAAGATCGACCAGACGCTCCCTGGCAACCGGGTCCCCCTCGATGCTTCCACGTGCCCCCCAGGTGAGGTGGGCAAACTCATGGCTGGCAAACTGCGCTAACACAGTGACCAAGCCGAGTTCGAAGAAAACCTGCAGAGCAAGAAGGCTGCTGATGGTGTAGTAAAATCCCTGCTGCTCTTTGGAAAAACGCGAGGCTATCACCATGATGGTGACCGGACCGGCAATAAAGCTCCAAGCTCGAGCCAGCACGCCATAACCTATGGCACGATTCAGCCCGAAAAACCGCAGAAATCTTATGACTTTATCGTTCAATTAACCGCCCAAATCAGACAAGCTGTAAAGATCAAGATAACTCGAATGAACTCGCATATCAGCCGCAGGGTATCCATCGACTGCCAGAAGTCGTGGTGCTTGAACGCCATCAGCTCTCCGCTGTTGGCCAGGTTTTCCCGCCGCTACATGAGTTTCTTTCGTTTTTCTTATGGCGCCAAGTATATATTCAAAAAAAAGTAGCAACTGCCCGATCCAAGGATACAGCATCGAGGATCCGCATTTCCATGAAATCAACTCTCTGATTTTCCCCTTTGCGGTTTCCCAATCATCGAAGGACGATTCGCCTGTCGACACCTTCAGCCCGCGCTCAGTCAGGACCTGATTGTGCCAAAGAGGAGAAGATATTTCATCTGACCGTCGGCACAAGTCATCCGACAGCATCTCCATTGTGCGGATCTTTGCCGCCGTGGTCATTTGTTCTAGCTCACTTACCGAATTCTTCATCATCTTCCTTCACCCGATAAATTCTGTGGTGTGCCTCAGTATCCGTCCGGTGGGCAGACAAATCAGCGACTACTGCATCGATCTTCTTGCCGAGCTTCTCATCAACGTCATCAATCTTCTTGGTGAGCTTCTCGTCGACAGCATCGATTTTAGCGCTGAAACTCGTCTCAGCTTAATCAAGTTTCTCCGAGAGCGTCTGGTAACCTTCGACCACTAAATCCAATTTGTCTGATAGTTTGGTAAACAATTCTTCTATACGCGCTAAATCTTTCTCATCCATGTTACCGTGGGATTCGACAAGGGGCTATAACAGCTCGGCATATAGCTGGGCAAGCTCCTCAAAATATTTCAGCCTCTCCTTGATCACCTGATAAACCTTGTCCAAGTCAAGCTTTAGATAATCATGCACCAGAACATTCCTGAAAGCCGCCATACCCTCCAACTCCCGAAAGAGCCTTTCCGGAATGACATCCTTCTCGGCGAGGATCTGCAGGATCTCCCCATACGTTTCAGGCTTACGGTAGCCACGATCCGCGATGATATGGTTTCCGATATCTAGCAGGCATTCAATTGAGAGATGCAGGTAGCGCTCAGCTGCGCCATGAATAAACGGGTCACTTTTGAACCGGACCAGATCATTTTTTTGCACCGACTTCAATGTCTGAAGATATTCTCGCAGTTTTTCCAATCTGGCGGCGACTACTGCTCTCTTAACCAAAGAAATCCCCCCTCCGGATCTGCTCTCGCAGATAACTGCGCTGCACATCCCGCAGATAAGCTGTATCAAGATATTCCCGCAGCGCCCGACTCTCAAACATGACCCGCCGCTGCCGGTCATCCTTCAAAACTACACCATCACTGATAACTTCGTGCTTAAGGACTACCGGGGCGTTGTTCAGAACAACAAGGTCAAAATTCTCCGTTTTGAGAGCCTTGGCCAGCGCTTCCATGAGCTTCAGCCGCCAGGTGAAAAAGTCCAACCTGCCATCAAGAAAGACAGCCAGATCGATATCGCTCAAAGGACCGGCATTACCGTTCGCAACAGAACCGAACAGGTAAGCAAACTTGACTCTCTCCTCTGTGGCGAGAAAAGCTTTTGCAATTTCCACCTTGTCAGTCATGCGCCGCTCCTTCTCATGCTAGTTGCCCAGCGTGATAGACCCTTGCCGGATCCACTCCCATGCGCAGCAGTTCCCCGCGCAGCGCCTCGCCACGCTTTAGGGAGGTGATGACAATGATGTGGTTGCCGGACAACAGACCTATGGCCGGCGACACTACCTGTCGATCGAAGAACTTCCCGTCCGCGCCTTCCATATCCATCGCCATCACCAATTCCATTCCCGCCTCTTTCAAGGAGAGGTAGGCGATCTCGGCGACCTCGTCTATGCCGCAGAAGGCAACCCCCCTGACACCCTCCGCTGCCAAGGCGCGGAACAGCTTCAGGTAGTCCTGCCGGGCCACCGTGTAAAGACCGGAGAAGTAGCTTAGATGCTGGTAGGCGAGGCGGCTTTTTTCTGCGAAACCCTTGGGGGTGAGGAGATAGGCGTAGCGGTTCTTGGGGAAGTTGTTGACCCGGACGAACCCCTTGGAGACCAGGTTTTTGAGATAGGAGTTGACCAGGCCAAGGGCTATGCCGAGACGTTTGGCAAGCTCGCGCTGCGAGAGTTTCTCATCACCCGAAATCTCCGATAGGAGGAGGAAAGAGCGATAGGTATCCAGGACCTTTTCATCATCACCGTTCATGGCCTGAACAATATTACAAAGAAAAGAATATTTCAATGCAAAAGCTAATTTGCCACAGAGGAAATCTGAGAAAATCTGAGAGAGGCCAAAAACTTAATCTTTGGAGAGGGCTAAAACCTATTCGCCACAGAGGAAATCTGAGGAATTCGGAGAGAACCTAAAGGCTGATCTTTTACTGGGGAAGCAGATTTATCAAATCTACGTAACGAATCTTTTTACGCCTTTGGTCAGCATTAGGGAGTTGAAGTTGATCAGTAGGCCTATGCTGTAACCGCCAAGCTTCATGTAGCTCAAGAGCTGCGCTTCGAATAATGGATCATGTCGTTCAGTACTTTTCAGCTCTACCACTACTGTTTCTTCAACAAGCAAATCTATACGGAATTCCCCTATTTGTTCGCCTTTATACCCTACCGGCAATGGCTTCTGCCGCTCGAAGTGCAAGCCGTGCTGAAACAGCTCGATACTAAGGGCGGACTCGTAGATGCTTTCCAGAAGACCTGGACCCAACTCCTTGTGAACTTCTATCGAGCAGCCGATGATCTTTTCGGTCAAGTCTTTAAGTAGCATGGCATCCCCTGAACTGATTCAGGAGATTTTACCAGGGAAAACCTTAAAGCAAACCAATACAACAAAGTTTGAGGTTCCAGCTTCTCTCAGATTCCCTCAGACTTTCTCTGTGGCTGACGGTTTAGGTTTAGCTTTGCCTTAACCCAAAACTTTTTTGAGGTTCCAGCTTCTCTCAGATTTTCTCAGATTTTCTCTGTGGCTGATGGTTTAGCCTTGTTTCAAGAGTCTCCGGTAGATCCCAGCGAGCTCTTCCCCCCGCGCCTTCCAGGAGTGCTCTTTCACGGCGCGCGCTCTCCCTTTCTGACCCAGTTCTTCACGCAGGTCCCGATCCCCGGCCAAGCGCCCCAGGGCCCCGACCAACTCCACCACGTCGCCGAACTTCGCATACAGCGCGGCGTCGCCCAGTATCTCACGGTTCACCGGGGTGTCGAATACCACGGTGGGCAACCCGCAGGCGATGTAGTTGAACAGCTTGCCGTTCGCTTCGGTGAGCGAGATCTTCGGGGAAACGGCGATGTCCCCCGCGCAGAGATACTCAGCCGCTTCGGCATAAGGAATTCTGCCGGTAAAGGTGACCATGCCCGAAAGCCCCATGTTCTCGGCTTTCTCCCGATAACCTCCTTCCGGGAACCCCATGATCAGAAAGTGCAGCTTAGCCCCCTGCCCCTTCAGGTCCGCCGCCGCTTCCAGCAGCAGATCCACCCCCTGGTAGCTGTTCAGTATCCCGAGATAGCTGACGATCGGCCGGTCCTGCGGCAGGCCGAGCCGCGCGCGTATCGCCTTCTTGTCGTGGGGCGCGAAGACATCGGTATCGACGCCGTCCATCAGCGCACGGACCCGCTCCCTCGGCACGCCGTCGGCAACGAGCAGCTCGACGGTCGGACCGGCGCTTGTGATGATGAAATCGGCACTGAGATTGATCCAGCGCTCCAGCGCCTGGAAGGCGCGCTGCAGAAGGGATCCCGGCCGCACGAAACGGTGGTCGGTGATCTCGGCGGTGAGGCTCCCCTGGCAGTCGAAGAGCATCGGCACGCGGAGCAGCTTTTTCAGGATGGCGCCGATGAAGGCACCCTCGTGGATGTGGGCGTGTATCAGGTGTGGCTTGAAACTGCGGGCGACCTTCAGCGCCTTTACCAGCAGCAGGAGGTCGAGGTACGGCTTGTGCCAGGAGGGTCCGGCCTCGAGCTTGCGGTACCAGGGGATGCTGGCGATCCGCTCGGTGCGGATGCCGGGGACGTCGCGCCCGATGTGGTAGGTTACCAGGCGCAGCTCGGCGCCGCAGGGGGCGACGGCCCGGGCCTCTTCGAGGATCCGGACGTGGCAGCCGCGATCCGCGAAAAACGGGGTGGGCGCCAGCACCAGTACGCGTACCGGAGCCTCAGCCAAAGTTGATCTTTTCCTTTATGTTGTAGATCTGTTTCCCCTGCGCCTCGTAATAGGTCCTGGCGCTCAGTTCGGCCAGAAGCCCGAGGACGATGAACTGGATCCCCATGAAGAGCAGGAACGCGGTGAGGATGAGCAGCGGATTGCGGTTCATGCTCATCTGCTCGAACAGCTTCATATAGACGGTGGCGGCACCGCTCAGCGTGCCGGCGCCAAGGGTGTAGATCCCCCAGCGGCCGAAGAGCTGGATCGGCTTGGTGGAATAGCTCAGCAGGAACTTCACCGTCATCAGATCGAGGATCACCTTCATGGTGCGCGAGATGCCGTACTTGCTGACGCCGTGCAGCCTCTCGTGGTGCCTGACCGGCATCTCGGTGACCCGGGCGCCGACCTGGGAGGCGAGCGCCGGGACAAAGCGGTGCATCTCCCCGTAGAGGTTCACGTCGTCGAGCACGTCGCGCCGGTAGGCCTTCAGCGTGCAGCCGTAGTCGTGCAGGTGCACCCCGGTCATGTGGGAGATGAAGGAGTTGGCGAGGATGGAGGGGAGCCGCCGGTTCACGAAGGTGTCCTTCCTATCCTTGCGCCAGCCCGATACCACGTCGTACCCCTCGTCGATCTTGGCCAAGAGCAGCGGTATGTCCAGCGGGTCGTTCTGCAGGTCGCCGTCCATCGGCACCACGACCCGCCCCGAGGCGAGATCGAAACCGGCGGCCATGGCCGCGGTCTGGCCGAAGTTGCGGCGCAGACGGACCACCTTGACCCGGTCATCGTGGGCGGCCAGGCGCTTTAGCGCCGGATAGGAGTTGTCGGAGGAGCCGTCGTCTACGAGGATCAGCTCGTAGTCCAGGTTGGCATCCGAAAGCGCGTCGGTGATACGACCGTGCAGGATCGGTATGTTGTCTTCTTCGTTGAATATCGGTACTACTACGCTCAGATCCACAGATGTCTCCCACCGCGTTATCACAATATAAATACAGGCAAGTCAGAATCAATTAACAGGGATGAAGGGGACGAAATTTCTCAACGCATTGCTGCCAGGCTCTCTTTTTCATCCTCGAATCCCTTCACTAGCCTCACCTCGATATCTCCATCGCTTTTCGCGGCCTCCCGGAAGCGCGGCCGCAGCAGGCCGGAGATCACGCCGGCGCCGTAGACCAGGTGCAGCGTCGGAAATACCAGCAACAGCCTCGGCAACAAGCGCGGGTCCCGGCCGGAGATCGCCCCGAAGAGCGACGCCAGCACCACGATGAGCAGGTAGCAAAGCATCGGCAAAGCGAAAAGCCCCCGGCCGATGAACGGGAGCAGCACGGTGTAGATGAGAAACAGGGACGGGACGAGGGAGACCGGCTTCAGCTTCCCTGAAATCAGGGTCTGCTCGCCCCGGCCGCGACCGTACCCCAACATCTGCCTGACATAGGCGCGGTAGCTCCCGCGCTGGCTCCGCACGATCGCCAGTTCCGGGTCGTGCAGCAGCAGGTGCCCTTCCCGCTGCAACCGGTCCATCAGCTCGTTCTCCTCGTTCGGATAGAGCCGATGGTCGAGCCCCTCGTAGTGCAGGAAGATGTCGCG
>Ga0209317_1002683_pt1 | contig 12444 bp, 7 predicted proteins | sample RifGroB2_FD_183994 | JGI IMG/M metagenome (GOLD analysis project Ga0209317, IMG submission 183994) | Soil microbial communities from Rifle, Colorado, USA - Groundwater B2 (SPAdes) (version 2) | ecosystem: Environmental > Terrestrial > Soil > Unclassified | place: Rifle, Colorado | collected...
GCGTGGCAGTTGGCGCACCATTCCGACATGCCGCTGCCGTAGGCGACCCGCGTTTCCGTCACTGTCTCGGCGCGGTTGTAGGGCGACGGGGCCACGGCGGTGGGTGGGTCAGCGGTAAAAGGCTCCACGGCCGAGCGGGACGGGCGGTATCCCTTTCCTCCCAGGAGCCTGTACACGCCCACGCTGTTGCCGTCGTCGGGGGAAGGGCTGTCGGGATACGAGCCGGATGCGACGATCGCCGGACCGGTATTGACTATGTTCCCGTCGGACGTCCTGCGGTAGTTGCCGTGTGGGTCGTGACAGCTGATGCAGGAAAGGGCGGCGGCAGGATAGACCCCTCCCGGCGACGTGACGAACCTGCTGTCCGCGGCATAGCCGAAGTCGGCGGCCACGATGTTGTGACCGTGCCGCTCCCCCAGGCTCAAATGCGACTGGGCCGGGATCGCCTCCTCTGACGAGGACCAGCGGTAATCTTTCTTCAGCCAGCAAAAGTCCCCACCCGGAGGGAGCTGCGAGCAGAGCTGCAGGGTCCGCGGGTCTGAGCCGACGTAGTGGCCGACGGGAAGAAGCGTCCCGGCCGGGGCGTGATGGCAGATCAGGCAGGTGGAGCTGGGGTCGCTCCCCCTGAGCCGCGGAGGATCGGTGTGGCATCCGTCGCAGGGGCCGGTGGCGCCGTTGTGAAAGCCTTCACTCCAGCCGTCTCCGGACGGCAGGGCCGACATGGCCATCAGGAGCAGTATGAACGGCAACTTGGGGTGTTTCATGGTCATTCCTCTTCGGACTTGATGTCATTGACTAGGTGACTGTGTCCTGTTCCGTTCCGATCTTTGACTATTGGACTGTGTGGCACGACGCCTTGCCATAAATTTATGGATGAGGTAATATCAGCCGCAGTGAGAAAATCAAGCAGCAACTGGTTAATTGGTCGACGCTTTCTCACGGATGGTTCACGCTATGAAGGTTCTCTGTCTGTCGAGTTGCTGAAACACCCCTGTGTTGTTCTGTGTGTCGCTTGTTTGAGGAAGAAGGAAAATGAAAACACTATATAATGCAGTTTGTTTAATAATCTTAGTGGCTTTGGGTATAATTGCCTGCGCCGTGCCTGCCAGTGCGGAAGTGAGCGTCTCTTTCCTTTATAAACTTTCCAATTTTGTCGGGGCGATTCCATACTCCACGCCCAAGATAGTTGCAGACAAGGTCAAGGGGGAGGTTTATGTCCTCTCCGGGTCCGCCGTCTCCATTTTCAACAACTCCGGAATGGAGATCTTCCGCTCGGAATTCGATCCCGAGGTGGGTACTGTATATGACTTGGCCGTAGATTCCAACGGCGACATATTCACCCTGAACTTTAAAGACAGGAAGATGTCGATCCTGCTGTGCAACTACCGTCTGGACCCGCAACGGAGCATTGCCCTGAGCGACCTCCCGGCGGAATTCGCCGGTTTCAGCCCGAACCAGATGCGCTATCGTGACGGGCTTCTCTATCTCGGGAACACCAACGCGATGACCGTGGTGATCGTCGACCGGGAGGGGAGGTTCGTCAAGGGGTACGACCTGGTTTCCATGCTCGGCGAGCAACTCGACGATAAGGAAAAGTCCAAGGGCAAGCAGAGGACCAATGAGCAGCGGCGCGCGGACAACGGTTTGGCGAGCTTCAACCTCGACGAAGCAGGCAATGTGCTTTTCGTGCTGCCGGTACTGGGCAGGGCGGGGATGCTGACGGCGGACGGCAAGGCCGTGTTGTTCGGCAAGCGCGGCAACGGTCACGGCAAATTCGGCGTGCCGGGCGGCATTACCTCTGACGGGAAGGGCCATTACCTCGTCTCGGACAAACTGCGCAACCTCGTCATCGTCTTCAACAAGAACTTCGAGTATGTTCACGAATTCGATTCGGCAGGTGTGATCGGCTCCGACCTCGCCTCACCGTCCGTCATGGACGTCGATTCAAGCGGCAAGCTCTACATATCGCAAGCCGGCAACAGAGGAGTGAACGTATACCTGCTCGATGACAACAGCTGACCCGCTGTTTTTGTTTCAAGCCCTGGCGACGCGGCAAGTGTCGCCAGGGCGTCTTCCCCCCAGGCCCCCGCAAGTTCTTCCAGGCTCCATCCGCATCCAAAGGTCTCTGCCGTACTTTTCCCGGTTGCACCAGTCCCCAATCAGCTGACACCGCTGCCTCCATCCGACTCCCCTTGTCCCCAGCACGTTCCCCGGTGCTCCACCTCACCCCATCGCCTCCAGCAGCTCCGCACCGCCTCCAGCAGTTCCGCACTGCCTCCAGCTCCGCACCGCCTCCAGCAGTTCCGCACTGCCTCCAGCAGTTCCGCACTGCCTCCACCGACTTCACCGACTGCTTCTAGCTCTCCTGGCTGCCCCTAGCTCCTAGCTCTCTGTCCACCTGGTCCACCTGGTCCACCTGGTCCACCTGGTCCACCTGGTCCACCTGGTCCACCTGGTCCACCTGGTCCACCTGGTCCACCTGGGTGGCTTCCGCCATTTCACCAGGAACCACGTAGTGACCGCCGTTGGGCCAGTCGATTCTGCCATGGCACCGAATTGCGAACAGCAAGGCCAATTAGCGGAATGCCGTGGTTAAAACGCTGCCCTGCAGCTAAGTGCCTTATATTGCAAGATAGTTTCAAGTGATGCCCCGTCGGTGGCCCAGAGCGGCGAGAACCCTTGCCTGTCTTGAATCGAACGGAGAGTGGTGACGGCGTCGATACTTAAGTCGCCAAAATGTCAAGGTATTTCATCGAAGCAGCACCCCTGGGCAGATGGCCGGTGCTGCCCTTCGTTAAAAGACAGCGAACCCGCAGTGATATAACGGCGTGACCAGGGATTCGGTTTAACCGCAGACGGGGATGTTCGCCTTGTAAAAGACTGTAAAAACCGACACTTGAAATTTTTTTGCAAAATTTTTCGGGTGTGGCACGCAACCTGCTCTATGTAGGGCGTACAGCGTTTCAACCACCCTGGGATAGTTAGATTTGGCGTGCGTCTTAGACGCACCAAAACTGAGGTGCCGGTCTCCGGTAACTACAAACAAGGAGGAAGTAATGAAAGCAATGAAAGTTACAATGGCAGTAGCTGCATCCGCTCTGTTGCTGGCCGCGCCGGCAATGGCGTTCCACGACGGCGGTGTCGCAAAGTGTGAAGGTTGCCACACCATGCACAACTCGAAGGACGGAGCTCCGATGGGCGGCGGCGGCAAGCAGACCTACGCAAACGGCACCCAGTTCCAGACTGCCGGTTACCTGCTCCAGGGTAACGGCTCCACCTCCGACGCCTGCCTCGTCTGCCACCAGGGCGACACCGACACCGGCCCGAGCAGCTACCACATCTCGACCCAGAAGGAAGACATGGATCCGGCAGCAGGCAAGTTCCCGCTCCAGATGGGCCCGGGCGGCGACTTCGGCTGGATCAACCTGAACACCACCACCGGTGGCGCGGCGTACAAGAAAGGCCACAACATCTCCGCCCCGACCCACGGCTACACCGCAGATGCCCGCTTCACCACCACCTCCCCCGGCGGCACCTACCCGGTCGCGCTGTTCAACTGCGCTTCCTGCCACGATCCCCACGGTCGTTACCGCTACGTTTCCGACGGTGCCACCTACGCTGCCGAGTCCATGAGCGGGGCACCGATCGTTGAGTCCAGCTCCTACGCAGCAGGCGTGATCCCTGCCGGCGAGGCCCTCGGTGTGTTCCGTATCCTCGGCGGCGCCGGCTACTCTCCGAAGTCCGTGAACGGCGGGCACAGCTTCACAGCCTCCGCTCCGGTCGCGGTTGCTGAAGGCACCTACAACGGCTCCGAGGCGACCGACCAGAAGGTCGTCGTTTACGGCTCCAACATGTCCGAGTGGTGCGCAAACTGCCACCAGGATCTGTACGAGAACACCTACGTTTCCGGCGAGACCGGCCACACCCACCCGGCCGCCAACTCCGAGAAGCTCGACTCCTTCATCGTCACCGCATACAACAACTACGTGTCCTCCGGTAACGTGACCGGTACCGGCACCGGCGCAGCCAAGGGCTACACCACCCTGGTTCCGTTCGAGACCGGCGCAACCATGGCCGACAGGGCTGCCCTCGAAGCAGACCTCGCAGCAGGCGGCCCGACCGCTGCAGCCACCTCCAACGTGAGCTGCCTCTCCTGCCACCGTGCACACGCCTCCGGCTTCGAGAGCATGCTGCGCTACGACATCTCCGACGCGTTCATGACCTATGACAACGCCGGGGTCACCGTGTACAGCAAGGCAGTGGATGCGAACGTCAACCTCCTGAAGCAGAGGGCATACTACGAGCGTCCGGCATCCAGCTTCGTTGCATACCAGAGGGCTCTGTGCAACAAGTGCCACGCTAAAGACTAGTAGCATCTCGTATCTGGTGTTATCGCGGGGTCGGCTTAGCCGGCCCCGCTTTTTTATCCCGCGCCGGACCCTCGGGGCGGGAAAATCTTCTCCTTCCCTTGGCCATTTTGCTGGACAAATCTCCGTGATTTTATTATGTTTAATCGTCCGCTGCCGTAACCTTTTTTTGCTGGACAGTCGTCCCGGTCCGGAGCTCCCTTGATGATAGTCAGACCCGCGAAAACGCTGCCCTCGCCGCTGTCGCAAAGTCCGCTGCTTCACGCCGTGCTGATCGTTGCGGTGTGTCTGCTCTCCTACGCCAACTCTTTCGGGGTCCCTTTCGTGTTGGACGATTTGGGCAGCATGCTGGAGCTCCCCTACGTCCGGCACCTCAACTACCTGGGGGACTGGTCGCTGGCGCGTGAGTACGCGGCGGAGCACTCGTTCAGGACGCGTTTCGTCGGCTATCTCTCCTTCGGGCTGAACTACGCGCTGCACGGCGCCTCCGTAGCCGGCTACCACGTCGTCAATCTCGCCATTCACGCGGTTTGCGCCCTCTTGACGTACATCCTGGTGCGGCTCACCCCCGGCGGGCGCGGCGGAGCCGACACCCCCTTCGGCATTCCGGCCGTCGCGCTGTTCGCGGCACTGTTGTTCGCGGCCCATCCGGTACAGACCCAGGCCGTGACCTACGTCGTGCAGCGCCTTGCCTCGCTGGCGACCCTCTTTTGCATCGGCACCCTGGTCTGTTACGCGCTGGCGCGGCGATGCTACGAGCAGGAAGGACGCAGCCGTGCCACCCTCCCTTGGTACCTGGCTTCCCTTGCCTGCGCCGTACTTGCCATGAAAACCAAGGAGATAGCCTTCACCCTCCCGCTGGCGGTTTCCGTGTACGAACTGATCTTCTTCAGAGGTGATCGGAAGCTGCGGCTGCGCTTTCTGGCGCCTCTTTTTTTGACCATGCTTATCATACCGTTGAGCCTTATCCTGGTTCCCGGCCTCGAGCCGCGGACCGGTGAGCTCGCCGAGATCACCAGGGTGGACAGCGAGCTGACGCGCTACCAGTACTTCGCCACACAGATGCGGGTCATCGTCACCTACATCAGGCTGCTGCTCTTCCCGGTCGGGCAGAACGTCATCTACGACTACCCCGTGTACGGTTCACTGTTCGATCTGCGGGTTTTTCCGGCGTTTCTTTTTCTGCTGTCGCTTCTCGGTTTCGGCGTCTATCTCGCCTGGCGCTACTCGGCCTCGCGGCTGCCGGTAAGCGAGGTGGCGAAGGGGTGCGAGGGTGAGCCGCTTTTCGAGCTTCGGCTCATCGCCTTCGGCGTTCTCTGGTTTTTCCTCACCCTCTCCGTCGAATCGAGCTTCATACCCATCGTCGACGTCATCTTCGAGCACCGACTCTACCTCCCCTCTGTGGGGGCGCTGCTCGCCTTCGCCGCATCGTGGTCCCTCGCTACGCGAAAAGCTGCCGCGGGGCTGAGGAGGGGCTTGCCGTACGCTGCAGGGGCGGTGGTCATCGTGCTTGCGGCAACCACCTTTGCCAGGAACGAGGTGTGGGGGAGCGAGGAAAGCCTGTGGCGGGACGTGGTGGAGAAGAGTCCCAACAAGGCGCACGGCCACCAGTTGCTCGGCATGGCGCTGTTCCGTAAAGGCGAGGTGGAGCAAGCCCTCGCCAGTTTGGACAGGTCCCTTGCCATCGATCCCGATTTCGTCGAGGCGCTCTGCAACCGCGGCAACCTCCACGCGCAGTTCGGCCGCTTCGGGCAGGCGCTCATCGACTACCGCCGTGCCGTCGAGGTCGACCCTGGTTCCGTGGAGGCGTGGAGCAACATGGGGCTGGTCTTTTCCCAGGTCGGGGATCAGCAACAGGCTGAAGCGTGCCTGGAGAAGGCGCTGCAGTTCGACCCGAAGTACCTGAAGGCGCTCAACAACATGGGGCTTGTCCTCACCAGGAAGGGAGACCCGGCAAGGGCGCTTGTCTACCTGGACCAGGCGCTGACGCTGAACGCCAAGTACGAGCTGGCCTATTTCAACCGCGGGGTCGCCCTGAAGGAACTGGGGCGGCTTCAGGAGTCGGTTTCGGATTTGACCCGGGTCGTCGAACTCAACCCGCGCCAGGCTGCAGCCTACACCCAGCGTGGCGATGCCTGGTCCAAGCTGGGCGAGTCTGGTCGCGCTTTGGCGGACTTCAAGGCCGGGTGCGAGGGAGGCGACCCGAACGGGTGCCGCATGTACCAGGGGGGCAAATGAGGGCGGTTTTGCCGAGGGTAGCGGTTCCTGACGAAAACGCTTAACATCCCAGGCCCTTTATGATATGAAAGTTTGGTCGTTTTTTGCCAGATGGCGCCCTCGGTCTCTCCTGAGGCCGACTGCACCGCTGGCGGTTGCGGGTGCCTGTCCGCGAAAAAACCGAGGACACGTCGTGGTCATTGCCAAAAAGTCCATATTGACGTTGTGGGTCGCCTGTCTCGTCTCGACTATCGCGACGGGGGCTGACGCCTTTCATGACGGCAGCGTGGCCGAGTGCGAGGGATGTCACACCATGCACAACTCCTCCCCCGGCTCAAGCGGCAGCGTGAACCCTCTCGCCCCGTTCACGGGGAACCGCAATCTTCTCCTGGCCAGCGACCCGTCCTCCGTCTGTCTCAACTGCCATCAACAGGCAGGCGACCTGGGCCCCACGGCCTTCCACGTCAGCACGCCGGAAAGCGAGGCCCCGGCCGGGGTCCCTCCGAAGCAACTGACCCCCGGCGGAGATTTCGGATGGCTCAGGAAAAGCTACAGCTGGATCCCCGCCTTCGGCCAACCCGCTTCCTACAGCTACGGCGAAAGGCACGGCCACAACATTGTTTCCGCGGATTACGGCTTCATCGCCGACGCAACCAAAACGGCTGCACCCGGAGGGAGCTACCCTGCCTTGTCGCTCTCCTGCATAAGCTGCCACGACCCCCACGGCAGGTACCGCAGAAACGAGGACGGCAGCATTACGGAGACAAGCAAGCCGGTCAAGGGTTCAGGCTCCTACGCCACCAGCCCCGACCCCGGTTCCGACGGTGCGGTCGGGGCATACCGGCTTCTGGGCGGGGTCGGTTACTACCCCAAGTCGCAGAGCAACGTCCTCGCTTTCAGCAACCCTCCACCTGCCGCCGTGGCGCCGGAGGATTACAACCGCTCCGAGAACGTTTCCGTGACCCGCGTCGCCTACGGCAGCGGCATGTCCCAGTGGTGCCAGAACTGCCACCCGTTCGTGCACGGCGACAGCGACCCCACCGAGGTGCGCAGGCACCCAGCCGGCAACAGCGGAGAGGCGATCCTCGACGCCAACATGCTCGACGATTACAACATGTACCTGAAGACCGGCGACCTCTCCGGCTTCCAGGCTACCTCATACTTCTCGCTGGTCCCCTTCGAGGTCGGGACGAGCGACTACGCGGTGCTGAAGGGAATAGCCGCTAACACCCCGACCCAGGGGCCGAGCTCGGCTGATGGGCAGGCCGCCGTCATGTGCCTTACCTGTCACCGTGCCCACGCAAGCGGCTGGGACTCGGCCACACGCTGGAATTCAAAGACCGAGAACGTGGTCTACAACGGCAACTACTCGCAACAGGGGGAGATGTACCAACCTTACGGCCAGGGGCGGACCGAGGTGGAGGCTGCAGGCGCCTATTACGACACCCCTGCCTCCAAGTTCGCCCTGATGCAGAAGTCCCTTTGCAACAAGTGCCACATACGCGACAACTGATCGCCTTGGTATAGCTGCCGCTGCGAGATGGCGGCTCGTGAGTGATCTTGTTCCCGGTCGAGGCTTCGCCGGTTTCCAGCCGTGCCGCCGGCACGGGGAGTTTTCAGCATCCGCGGCGCCTGCGCCGCGGCTTTCCAGGGGGGGGGCGTGAAATCCTTTCGGTTTCTGCTTGTTACCATGCTGTTGTTCGCGGCCGGCTGCCAGATGCCCGCTCGGCAACTGAAGCCGGTCCTGCTCGACAACGAAGCGACGGTCTACCTCTATCTCAGCCCCTTCCCGGCCGAAAGCGGGAACCTCAGGTTCTCCATCGAGTCGCTGGCAGCTGTCCGCTCCGACGGGATCGAGGTGCCGCTGGCGCCGATGCTCCCGGAGCTGACCAGGGATTTCATGTCCCGCCAGCGCCTGCTCGCCACCGCAGCGCTCCCGATCGGCAGCTACGAGGGTTTTTCGATCAAGGCGGCCAAGGCTTACCTGCGGGGGGATGAGGGGGCCGAGGCGGCCTTGAACGTCGCGCAGGAAATTACGCGGATAGATCTCCCCTTCGAGGTGAAAAAGCAGAAAGCGCTGCTGGTGTCGCTGTCGCTGCGCTATGATGCTTCGCTCAAAGGCGTCAGCTTTACGCCTGTTTTCGACGCCGCGGTTCCGCCGAAGCCGCTCAACAACCTCACCGGCTACGTGACCAACACCGGTGCCGACACGGTAACCGTCTTCGACAAGAAGGCCGGGGTGGCCGTCGCCGCCATCCAGACGGGGAGGGGACCCGCCGGCATCGTGGTCGACCAGAGGCGCTACCGCGCCTACGTGGCGCTAAGCGGCGGCGACGCAATCGACGTCATCGACGTGACCTCGAATGCGGTGATCAACACCATCCCGCTGACCCCGGGGGACGCACCGCGGGAACTGGCACTGACCCCCGACGGCAAGATCCTTTTGAGCAGCAACGTCGGCTCGAGTACGGTCAGCATCATCGACCCCCTCTCCTTCCGCGAGGCGGACCGGCTCAACGTGCCGAACCAACCCGGGGCGGTGATGGTGGATCGAACCGGCAACCGGGCCTTCATCTTCAACGTCCTCGACAACAGGATCTCCGTGCTGGACCTGGCCACGCGGCGTTTTCTCGATGCGGCCATCTTAACCGACTCCACGCCTTTGCGCGGCGAGTTCAACAGGAAGGGGGACCGACTCATCGTGTTCCAGCAGTGGTCTCCCTACCTCATCTACGTAAACCCCTTCTCGTTTGCCGAGCAAAAGCGGGTCGACGCCGGAGTGGGGGTGTCCTGGCTCAAGGTGGACACGATGAGCGACAGGCTGTACGTCGCCAAATCGGACCAGCCGACGCTCGACATCTACGACCCCTTCTCCCTGATGCCCGGCGATTTCATCATCGCGGCGGGCGGGGTCGGACACCTGGCCATCGACGACGACGAGAACAACATCTGCCTGGTGCTTCCCGAGAAGAGACTGCTGCAGATCGTGAACCTGGTTAGCCACGAGGTCGTCCGGGAGGTTGACCTCGGCGACTCACCTTACTGGGTTTCGGTTGTGGGCGAAAGGTAACTAAGTGCGTTTTGACCTGGACATCAGGATACTCAGCCGAAGAGGGGCGGCGTGGTTGCTGCTCGCATTGCCGCTGCTGCTCGCCTCGGCCTCGACCGCTTTCGCCGACGGCATCTCAGGCTTCGTCGAGTTCAGCAACTCCGTCGCTAACTCCAGGAGCAGGGTGGGGGAGGGTGCCGCTGAAAGCGTCAGGTCTGACAGCCTGTCCCAGCGCTACAGCTTGACGCTGGGACAGGCTCTTTACCCGCTGCTCAGGGTCGCCGCCGGGACCCTGTTCGAGAAGACCGACTCCGATGTCACTGCCGGCAGCATAGAGTCGAACAGCACCGCCACCCAGTTCAGCCCCTACATCTGGTTCACCATGGGCGGCGATACCTTAAACTCCTCGGTCGGGTACTCCCGCAACGAGATGACAGCCTCCACCAGCGGCGGCGCCGGCAGGACCACCGAGATCTTCGAGAATTACAACGCGAGAATGTCCCTGCGTCCCCACGGACTTCCCACGCTGTCGCTATTATTGAGCCGGTCCAACTCCTTCGACGAGCACAGGGAGGCGCGTGACACCACCAGCGACTTCTACTCGCTCGGTTCCAGGTATCAGCCGAACCCCAACCTGTCCCTCAACTACTCGGGGAGCATAGCGGATTCCAGCAACCACCTGAGCGGTTTCGAGAGCAGATCCATCTCCAACACCTTTCGCGGCGACTACACCAGGCCGTTCTATGACAAGAGAGTCAACTTCTTCGCCAGCGGCACCGTCAACAGCCAGATGAGGGAATCCTCGGGATCGGGGACCGCTTTGGAGGAACTTCTCCCCGTCGCGGGCTACTTCGCCGTCAACGAAGTGGCCACCTTCCTCCCGCTCAGCCAGTGGCAAAGCCTGCCTGGGCTCATCAGCGGCAGGGACGACGCGACCGCCATCAACCTCGGGCCGACCCCGCCGGGGGAGGACCCCGGCCCCAGGCAGATGGGGTTGGACTTCGGTGCGGCGCCCGACCTGAACCGCAGGGGTGTCAACACCATCCACGTCTACGTCCCCTTGCAGAATGGCGTCGCCCTCCCTCCGAGCGTCACCGGGCTCTTTACCTGGGATGTCTATTCGAGTACGGACAACGAAAACTGGAACCCCGTGGCGGTCGGGCTGCAGGCCGGCTTCGAGACGGACAACGACCCGCAGTTGGGCGGAGGCCTTAACGTCTCCCGGTTCGTGATCTCCTTTCCGACCGTGTTCGTAAACGATCCGGCGAGCCCCGCTGGAAGCCGGATACAGTTCCTCAAGGTCGTGGTGCGCCCCTTGCCCGTGGGGAGCCTCACGCCGGATCCCCGGATCGACCTGACCAAGATCGTCGTTAACAAGATCGAGGCCTTCTCTCAAGGGACCGTTCAGTCGCAGAAAAGTTCCTCCATCAGCGCCCTGCTGGATACCATGGTGAGGGTCAGGGTCTACGAGAGCAAGCGCAGTTCGGTGTTGTACAACCTGAACATGAATTACAACCAGAGCAGCCCGGACCAGGGAGTGTCCACCTATTCGTACTTCGTTTCCTCGGGCATATCGGGCACCTACCGGTTCAACAGTTTCCTTAGCGGCAACGGGCGCGTGGTCGCCGAGCAGGCCGGACAGACGGGCGGCGACGCCCGCAACTCCTACTCCTACAGCGCATCGCTGCAAGCCGTGCCGTTGACCACGCTGCGCCACAACCTTGTTGTCAGCGGCCGGTATGCCACCAGCCCTGCGGGAAGCTCGAGCAGCTCCTCTTTCTTCCTCAGCAACACCGCGCAGTTGTACAGGGGGCTCAGCGCCTCCCTGACCGGCGGCCTGAGCCTCACCCAAAACGAGGACGGCTCTGAGGGGGAGAGCACGTTTTTAAGCGCCGGGATGAACGTGGTTCCACACCGGAAGGTGTCCGTCAACATGAGCTACGCGGAGACTCGATCCCATATCTCCGGCGGCGCGCGGGTGGAGGTGGCCGGCTTCAACCGTACCGTGAACCTTTCCGCCAGCTACAACCCCATCGGCGCGGTCCTGGTCTTCGCGTCCGTCGGGTACTCCGCCCAGAACGAAAGGGAGGATGTGGTGACGCAGAGTTTCGGAGCGAACTGGTCGCCGTTTCGCGAGGGCGACCTGCAGTTGAACACGGCGTACAGCGAGTCGCTGACCAGCGCAAGCGACGAAAAGGTGAGCACCCTCTCGGCGTCGCTGCGCTACAACATCAGGCAGGGGTGGTGGCTCGACAGCACCTACGGTTTGCAGAACACGGAAAGCACGGTGAACACCAGGACGGAAACCCGGATCGAGTCGCTCTCCACCACACTCCGGCTGAACTTCTAGAACGGCCTCGGCCTATATGGCCGGCCCCAAATGCGATGCGCAAATGGAAAAACGGCAACTACAACATGCGAGGAGAAATATGATCCAACAAAACCCGCGGAATTCGTATAGCATGCGCCTGCGCGGCTTCGTGCTGGCGCTCGCCATGTCACTGCTGTCGGCCTGCGGAGGGCAAAGCGAGTACTTCAGGGACCAGGACATGGACTTCGGTGCGGTGCAGAACGTGGCCGTGATGCCGATGACCAACCTCTCCAGGGAGGCGGCCGCCGCGGACCGGGTGAGAGACGTCTTCATCACCTCGCTGCTCGCCACCGGCGGCATGTACGTGATCCCCCCCGGGGAACTGGCGCGCAGCGTCATGGGGGCCGGCATCATGAACCCGGCCACGCCTTCCCCTGAGGAGGTCGTGAAGCTGTGCAAGCAGCTCAAGGCGGACGGCGTGATCACCGGCACGCTCCGGG
>Ga0209317_1002684_pt1 | contig 12441 bp, 9 predicted proteins | sample RifGroB2_FD_183994 | JGI IMG/M metagenome (GOLD analysis project Ga0209317, IMG submission 183994) | Soil microbial communities from Rifle, Colorado, USA - Groundwater B2 (SPAdes) (version 2) | ecosystem: Environmental > Terrestrial > Soil > Unclassified | place: Rifle, Colorado | collected...
GACCAATCTGCTCGAAGCGCGCCTGCTCTGTGGCAATAAAAAACTGTTCAATGAATTGTGTGACAGCGTGCAACAGCACCTCGACCTGCGCGCCTTTTATCTTGCCAAGCTACAGGAACAGCAGCGGCGCCACGCGCGCTATGCGGAAGCCGATTACAACCTTGAACCGAACCTGAAGGAAAGTCCGGGCGGCCTGCGCGATTTGCAGACCGTCACCTGGATCGCGCGTGCGGCCGGCTTGGGAACGCACTGGAGCGAGCTCGCGCAAATCGGGTTGCTCACGACTGCCGAGGCGCGTCAGGTTGCGCGTCACAGCGCGTTACTGGCAACGCTGCGCGTCCGTTTGCATTACCTCGCCAAGCGGCACGAAGACCGGCTGCTGTTCGATTTTCAGACTGCGCTTGCCAACCAACTGGGCATCGAGGCCTCGGCCAACCGCCGCGCCAGCGAACATCTGATGCAGCGCTATTATCGCACTAGGGCTGCGGTGCGCCAGTTCAACACCATCATGCTGCAGAACCTGCATGACTATTTATTCGGTGAAACGCCGGTGCGGCGCATCCTGAACGAGCGCTTCAGGGTGATCGGCACGCTGCTGGATATCCGCGACGAGCAGTTGTTCGAACACACGCCGGCGGCGATCTTCGATCTGTTCCTGCTGATGGAGCAGCATGGCGAGCTGACCGATCTCAGCGCGAGGACGCTGCGCGCGCTGTGGCGCGCGCAGCGCCGGATCGATGCTTCGTTCCGCCGCAACCCGGCAAACCGCGCGCGTTTCATGGAAATCCTGCGTCAGCCGCAGGGCGTGCTGCACGCGCTGCGGCGCATGAACCAGCATGGCATTCTCGGCCGCTATCTCCCCGCCTTCGGGCGCATCGTCGGACAGATGCAGCATGACCTGTTCCACGTCTACACGGTGGATGAGCATATTCTGATGGTGGTGCGCAACCTGCGCCGTTTCGCCGCGCCGGAACATGCGCATGAAATCCCGCTGTGCAGCAAATTGATGGGCGAATTCGCGCGGCCTGAAGTGCTGTATGTCGCCGGGTTGTTCCATGACATTGCCAAAGGGCGCGGCGGCGACCATTCGCAACTGGGCAAGAAGGACGCGCGCGCATTCTGCGTGCAGCATCAACTTGGCGATGCCGACACCAACCTGGTCGTATGGCTGGTCGAGCAGCATCTCATCCTTTCCGCCACGGCGCAGAAGCAGGATTTATCCGACCCGGAAGTGATTGCAGGTTTTGCCGGAAAAATCAAAAACGACCGCTACCTGGTCGCGCTGTATCTGCTGACCGTCGCCGACGTGCGCGGCACCAACCCGGAAATATGGAATGCCTGGAAAGCCAAGCTGCTGGAAGACCTGTTCTGGCAGACGCGCCGCTTTCTGAGCGACGGCAAAGTTGCCGACCAGCTCGGGGAAATCCGCCGCGCGGCGGCCGACGCGCTCAACCTCTATGCGCTGCCGCCCGATGCCTATCAATTGCTATGGGCGCAACTCGACGACAGCTATTTCCTGGACCATGATCCGCAGGAAATCGCCTGGCACACCCGCCTGCTGGCGTTCAAGGTCAATCCCGCCGCGCCCATCGTGAAGGCGCGCCTGAGCCGCGCCGGCGAAGGCCTGCAGGTCATGGTGTATTGCCCGGATCAGCGCGCCCTGTTTGCGCGCATTTGTAATTTTTTCGCGCGCATGAATTACACCATTGTCGAGGCCAAGATCCACACCACGCAGCACGGCTATGCGCTGGACAGTTTCCAGATCATGGAGGCTGCGCAGGGCGGCACAGCATACCGCGACATCATGACCTACATTGAATTCGAACTGGCGCAGCAGATTGCGCAAGCCAAGCCGATTGCACTCGCCGCGCCGGGGCGTGTCAGCCGGCAACTCAAGCACTTCCCGATCGAGACCGAAGTCGAGATCAAGCCGGACAACAAGGGGATGTATGTGCTGTCGCTGGTCACCGGTGACCGCACCGGCCTGCTGGCGCGCATCGCGTTGATTCTGGACCGGCACAACATTCGCCTGCACCGCGCCAAGATCAGCACATTAGGCAGTCGCGCCGAAGATGTATTCTGGATCAGCGGCACAGCGCTCGCGCAACCCGAACAGGCGCAAGCGTTGCATAGCGCCCTGGCTGAATGTTGTTGACAGGCTGCGCGGAAAAATTCAGTGCAGGCGCCCGCCCTCGCCATCGTGCACATGCCCATGCGCCAATTCTTCCGAAGTGGCCGGGCGCACATTCGTCACTATGCAATTGAAGATGAGCGTCTTGCCTGCCAATGGATGATTGCCATCCACAGTCACTTCATCATCGTCCACGTCCACTACGGTGTAGAGCAGATAATCCTCATCGTCAGCGCTTTCCGGCCCGCCCTCGAATTGCATGCCGACTTCAATTTCTTCCGGGAACGCGCTGCGCGGTTCAACCATCACCAGCGTGTGGTCATATTCGCCAAAGGCGTCATCGGGTTGCATGGTGACGCGGCATTGGTCACCGACTGCCTTGCCGTGCAGCTCCTCTTCAACCAGCGGGAAAATGCCGTCGTAGCCACCGTGCAGGTAACTGACCGGCTCTTCGGTTTTTTCCAGCAACTCGCCTTCAGCGTCAACTAATTCGTAGCGCAGCGAAACAACGGTATCTTTGGCGATTTTCATTTCAGTTCCTTTATCAGATTAAAAACTTCCTGCGCATGCCCATGAGCATGGACGCCGTACATGACGTGGCGCAGCTTGCCTTGTTTGTCGATGATGAAAGTCGAGCGCTGAACAACATGCTTCTTGTGTCCCTCCACTTCTTTCTCGATCATCACGCCATAGCGTTTGCAGATGCGTGCATCTGGATCGGAAAGGAGCAGCACCGACAAGCCATGCTTGTCGCGGAATGACGCATGACTTAGACAATCATCACGACTGATGCCTATCACAACGGTGTCAAGTTTCGCGAAATCATCATCAAACCCGGTGAATTCATTGGCCTCAAGGGTGCAGCCTGGCGTGTCATCTTTCGGATAGAAATACAGCACAACATTTTTTTTGCCCTGTAACGCGGTAAGCGCAAAAGTTTCCATGTCGGCATCCGGCAATTCAAAATGCGGCGCTTCCATCCCAATCGTCAGCTGCATAGACTGCATAAAACATTCCCCCTGTACGGCATTCTAAACATTTTTTATGGTTGGATTATAAAAGATTTTGTCCATGTCCGGACAGGACATGAGGCGGCTATAATCCACCACGAAAGATAATCGCCCCCAGAAATACCAAGGAGCCGGTCATGGACAACGATACGCTGCAACATACCAAACTGGACGGCATCGCCGACTATACTGCCGCGCTTGATGCATTGTGCAAATTGGCGCGGCATAATTTGTGCTTGTTTGAAAAAAATTATGAGGGCCTTGGTTTCAACACTGAAGTACGCTACGAGACCTTACACCATTTCCTGCTTGCCAACCCCGCCAACCGCCTGCTGGTGCTGACGCATGATACGCGCTATTTGTCCACGCTGTGCCCGCGCATGATGATGTTACTGCACCAGTTCGGCGGCAGCATGTTCATCCATCAAATGTGCGCCAGCCTGAATCATGTCACCGAACCATTTGCCATTGCCGACGATACGCATTATGTGCGCCGCTTTCATTTCGATGATCCGCGCGGCATTCTGGCGCAGCACGACCCGGAAAATGCGCGCGCCCTGAAATCGCGTTTCATGGAAATGTGGTCGGCCTCCCATCCGGCGATATCTGCCACAAAACTGGGGCTATAGCTATAAAAGAGCATAAAAAATAGTTGCAAAATCACTGGATTTTCTATATGCGAGTGCTAGAATGCGCCGCCTCCCATTTCGGACCCGTCCGGAATCAGGCAACTATCTGTATTTATTAAACAAACACTCGAGGATCCAAAATGAAACGCTCTGCCCTTATTGCTGCCCTGTTAGCTCTTGCTTTGACCGCTTGCGGTGAAAAACCTGCTGAAGCTCCTGCTGCACCAGCGCCTGCTGTCGAAGCGCCTGCACCAGCGCCTGCCGTTGAGGCTGCTCCCGCTGTTGAAGCTGCTCCTGCTGCCGAAGCTGCTTCTGCCGTTGAAGCAGCTCCCGCCGCTGAAGCTGCGCCTGCTGCGAAGTAAGCGACTCAAGCTTCACTAACAAGTAAAAAGGCCGACGCAAGTCGGCCTTTTTATTGTCCATACCTCCCTCTCCCGCTGGCGTGAAAGGGAGATAAAGCGGTCATTGAGCAGGCATCGTTCAGTCAACGCGCGTCCGGGAAACGCAGCAGCGGCTTCAAGCGGCCATTTCCAGCAAGTAGATAATCAGCGATCTGAGTTTGGCCGGCCTGACAGGCTTGTGCAACAAATGATGCCCGTTTACGCTGGCCAGCTTCACGATGGCCGGACTGGTATCCCCGCTTATCAAAATACAGGGAACTTGCCTGCTATGGTGTTGGCGCACTCTTGCGATAATATCGATGCCGCTTTCGTCATGCCCCAATTGATAATCGCTGATAATGAAGTCCCAGGTTTCCCCATCCCGCAAAAATTGCTCCACCTGCGCCAGAGATGCTGCCGTGCTGACGATACAGCCCCACGAAGCGAGGGTGCTGGCGGTGCTCGATAGCACCATGGGATCATCGTCAACAACCAATAATCTTTTGCCGGTCAAGCGCAATTCCTCCAACTCTTGACCTCGGCCGGACAGGGTCTGGGCGGAAGACAGCTTGCCAGGATGCCGGACGAGCGGGATTTCAATGGCAAATACGGAGCCCTTGCCGGGGGCAGAACGCAGCTCGAGACGATACCCAAGTAATTTCACCAGGCGATCTACAATGGCCAATCCCAGCCCCAGCCCTTTGTTGGCATCTATCTGCTGCGGCACCTGAAAAAACTCACGGAATATATTATCCTGATCTGTTTTGGAAATACCCACACCATTATCGCGTACCTCAACACGCAAGAAATCCCCACGGCGGCGGCACGCAACCAGGACACAGCCATTCGGATAGGTGTAACGTACCGCGTTGCCTACCAGGTTCATCAAAATACGTTCCAGAAGCTGCTGATCGCTGGTGGCATATTCGGTACATGGCCGAACAATCAGGCGAATATTCTTGATTCTGGCCAGCATTTGATAATCCGCCGCAATGCGATCCAACACAACATTTACAGCGCAGGTTTGCAGTTGCGGAATAATCGTCCCCGCATCCAGTTTGGAAATATCGAGTAACGCGTTCAACAGCGTGGAAAGCGCTTCGACAGACTGCTCCACCCGTTCGACCAGGTGTTGCTGTTCGGCGCCGGACACCTTGTGCTGCAGTTCGGCGATATACAAACCCAGGGCATGCAGCGGCTGGCGCAAATCGTGGCTGGCCACCGCAAGGAAGTGACTCTTGTCCTGGCTGGCACGTTCCGCCGCCTCCTTTTCTTGGCGCAAAGCCAGCGTTGCTTCATCTATGCGGAACTGCAACCCCGCACGCTCTTTCTGCAAATTCTCGGTCGTTTCATTCAGTCCTTGTGCCAAAGTGACCAATTCGCGCACATTCATCGACTGTGCAACACGTGTATCAAGTTTACCCGCGCCTATCGCCTGCACAGCCTCGCTAAGCTTGCGGATCGGGTTAGTGATTCTGCGGCTGGCGATGTAGGCAAAATACAAGGTAACGGCCAAAAACAAGGCGGTTGTAAGCAGCGTGGTCCAGAACATCCGGGTCTTGTGCTTCTCATGGCGAACCCTGCTGATTTCCAGAATGACTGAGCCGGTCGGCTTGATGGCTGCCTTGACGCCGGCATCATCCAAAGCAACTTGCGCCGGAATAATTGCGTGGTAAAGCCACAGGTTCTGCTTCTGCCCATCCACGCTTGAAGAACGCAGAGTAACCGCCTCGCCAATGCCTCCGGTAAGCTCCGGAAGCAGCATGGCCTTCGTTGTATTCCAATCAATAACCTCATCGTTGAAGGCGTCGGAAAACCGGCCTGCGCTGGTAAGTACGCTGGCGTCCGAATCCAGAATAACCACGCCGCGCACGTCTCTATGTTGCAAAGCCTCGATGGCAATATCCTGCAGGAACTCCAGATTGTTTGAAAACACGCCATATTCACTGCTAACAGCAAGCTGGTGGGCCAGCAACTCCCCCTTCTCCAGCATGTCCCTGTCCATATCGGAAAAACGGCCATGCAAAAAATAAGATCCCAGGCTGATCGCCATAATGAATAACGGGACGGATGTTAGCCAGGCAACGTACTGTCGAATGCTGAGTTGTCTCACTATTTTTCACCCTCTTCGGTTTCTTTCATGCGCTTGCGTATTGCATCTGGCGAAGCCATTTCAATCCCCAAGGAGCGTGCAACCTGCTGGTTTATACCGATGCTGAACGACGCAGGATATTGCGGCTCGGGCAATTGCCTGCTGCTTGAAAATGAAATGATCGCCTTGGCAACCTGCCCGGCAAGCTGTTCAGGCGTGGAGAAAATGGCACAAAGCGCACCGGCATTCACATAGGCTTGCGAGATGCCGATCAGCGGGACTTTTTCCCGGTAACTGGCCAGCAGAATGTTGCGCACATTGCTGCTGCTGTAAATTTCGCTGTCAGGAATGACGAGCAGCACATCGCTGCTGTTCAGGATATTTTCCAGGGTAGCAAACAGGGTCTTGGCCGAGCTGACCGATTTGGCATTGAGCGACATCCCTTGCGGCAAACGAGGAAGAACGATGGGTATATTCGGCGAATACAGCACACCGACTGTACTGTGATTGGGGAGAGCCGCCTGGATAAAGCTCAACTGCCTGCCCCAAGGCTGATCGAGGTAAATCACTGACACCGCTTTTGCCGAACGCTGTGATGTTTTGCGCAGCATTTCATAACTGGCTCTGGGGGTCATTACACTCAGCAACGGCGCATTGAGATCAGTGATGGCAAGCTCCGTCGCTCTCACCCCGACAGCAATAACCAAGTCGATCTGGGCGTCGTTGCCGGATTGGGGTTTTGCGCCAGCCTGGGATTCAATAAGAGTGACATCGGCGTTGTTTTCGATAAGCGCCTTGTCGAGTGCGGCCGAGAATTGCTGATAAGGTGGTGTGCTATCGCTCAGATCCAGGCGAACATGCAGTGTTTCCGCCTGAACCAGGGTTGACAGCAACGCGACTGCGCTAGTCAACAATAGTATGGTCAATTGGCGAAACACGGCGGCTGGCCTTAAAACTCCAGCGTTGCGGTGAGATAGGCGCGCCGGTTGGAAATGAAACCGGCCTTTTGCGTAACATTGCTATATTCGGTGTAGTTGTCCTGGAACGCATTCTGCACCACCAAGGCGATCTCTCCGCCTCCCGGTCTGGATTGCCGCCCGAACGCATAGGCCGCCCTCATATCCAGCCTGCGCATCAATGCTTGCGGCCACTGCGCATCAAGCACCTGAACTTTTCCCTGATGATAATAACCGGCGCTGAACTGTAAATTTGGCGTCAATTGCCCGGTCAGCAGGACGCTTCCACTGTCAGATGGAACACTCAAGGGACATTGATCGATATAACCCTGAAGGGTCGGCGCAAATTTTGGCATCGTCATCGAGCCTGTCACAGCACAGCTTGCGCGCTGATGGGCATAGTTGAAAATCAAGTTGCTTTGCTTGCTCAAATGATATTTGAGCGTACTCTCAAACCCTTGGTAATTAGCCGCATACAAATTGCTGAAACTGAAGGAAAGTGGTGCTGTTGGCTGCGGGTCAAGAAAAATATAGCCTCTGACCTGGTCTTGATAAATTCTTGCGTCCAGTGAAAAATTCATTTCCCTGAACTCGCCCAGATAGCCGATCTCCCTGGAAAATACCCTTTCCGGCCTTAGTGCCCCAACGCTCCTGAATGACCTGGAAACCGTATAGGAGGTATTTGATTTCTGCTCGAACATTACCGGACTGCGATAGGCGACCGATGCTCCCGCACGAAGCGTATGTTCTGGAGTGACGTGATAGTTCAATGATGCGCGCGGTGATAAATTCCTGTTCCCCATTCCATCGTCCTCGAACATCGCCCCAAAATTAACCAGCAGTGACGGCGCCACTCTCAATTCGTCATGCGCAAAAATCTGAAACAGTTGCAAAGACTGCGGCGCCTTGAAAAGCATCGTACTGGCAATAGTATCGTAGCGCGCCGCGCCACCCCACACGATCCGGCTGGAAGCGCCGAGGGACATGGTGTGTTGCAAGCCAATCTCATGGCGATGAACCCGGTAATTATCCTTTTCGATCGCAAGAGCCGAGCTGTCCATGTAGCTGCGTGAAATATGGTAATAATTCAGCTTGAACTCACCGCCATCCTGCAACACACGCAGCCAGTCAAGCTGCTGAAAATCCGACGAAGTATTGGCATCCCGAAACGGTTCCGTCGCCCTTAGCGAGTTGCCCATCCCACGAATCCCATCGCTGTAACCAAACTGAAAGTCGATACTATCCCGCATATTGAATCGATAGTTGCCGCGCAGATTGATCTGGCGAGTGGAACTGCTGTCGTTCAGGACTTGCAAATCATGTCCATCGTCCATGCGATTTGTCAGCGTGACACGGTAATCCAGATCGCCCCCGCTCTTGCCCAAGCGGGCGGACGCATCGGATATGCCGCCGCTGCCTCTGGTCAGCGACACAGCGGCGCCATTCATGCTTGCCGCATCGCGGGTGATGATACTGATTACCCCCTGCAATGAGTTGGCGCCATGCGATGCCGCCGCCGGCCCGCGTATCACCTCGATGCGTTCGATGTCGTCGAGGTGCAGCGGAATATCCAGCCAGTCAACGCCACCAACAGGCGGCAGGTACACAGTTCGGCCGTCCACCAGCACCTGCATGCGCCGCGCGTACTGATCGGTCATGCCGTGGTAGCTGGCAAAAGGGGTATGCCCGTCATCGTATCCAACATACATACCGGGAACCAGCCGGAACAGATCAGCGATGTTGCGAAAGCCTGAGGCGACGATCATCCCCCGATCAATCACCGTCATCGCGTTGGGTGTCTCGGAAATCGGCTGTGACAGCCGCGACGCGCTGAGTACAACTGGTAATTCCTGAAAATAGTCCTGCTCGCTTGGATAGTCGGCAGCCCAGGCGCTTGTGCAGATCATGCCAACTGATAAAACGGACATGCGTAACCGGCATCGAGATTGCTTCATTACCCCCTCCCCATATTGTTTTTATGACCCGCAGCCAAAAAATGGTTTGAGCCTGCGCGCGATTATACGGGGAGAATAACGAAAAATGATGATGGGATTTGGGGTGGCTGATGGGGCTCGAACCCACGACAACAGGAATCACAATCCTGGACTCTACCAACTGAGCTACAGCCACCACTGATGAAACAACTGATAAAACTACTAGCCATCTCACTAAGGCAGCAAGCTGCCAGGTGATTGGTTATGGTTATAGCCATTCGGCCAAGCCGATAAACGACATCGGCAAGCCACTGGTTATGGCTTTGCTTGTCTGACACTGGCGTGCCCGACAGGAATCGAACCTGTAACCCCCAGCTTAGAAGGCTGGTGCTCTATCCGGTTGAGCTACGGGCACAATTCTTTCCGAGGTTATTTGAATCTTTGCTGAAACCTGGTCGGGGTGGAGAGATTCGAACTCCCGACATCCTGCTCCCAAAGCAGGCGCGCTACCAGGCTACGCTACACCCCGAAGGCTGCGCATTATACAGGCGCAGGCTCATAAATCAATTCAGTTCTGGTATTTTTTCAGTCTGGGCGAAGCCAGCATCAGGTAGTAACCCATCGACCATAGCGTAAGCAGCGCCGCGAGATATAGCAGCAAGGCACCGATCGCCTGGCAATCCACCCCGAACAAGGGATCGTGATACAGCAGCAGCAGGATCGCAACCATCTGGAAGGTGGTTTTTATCTTGCCCAGCATCGAAACCGCAATGCTCCTGCTTTCGCCGAGCTGCGCCATCCATTCGCGCAACGCGGAAATGGCGATTTCACGGCCAATGATAATGAAGGCGATGATCGCGTCGGCGCGCCCCAATTTAACCAGCACAATCAATGCGGCAGCCACCATCAGCTTGTCTGCCACCGGATCGAGAAACGCGCCAAAGGCGGAAAACTGGTTCAATCTGCGCGCCAGATAGCCATCCAGCCAGTCGGTAATCGCCGCCAACAGGAACACGCTGGTACTGATCAGATTCTTCAGATGAGGGGCAAGCGTAGCATCCGGTAAATAAAAAACTGTAACAAATACCGGGATAAGCAGGATTCTTAACCAGGTGAGCAGATTGGGGATATTGAGCGGCATGCGCTCAGTGTAGCTGCTGGTAAATCCTTTCGGCAAGCGCTTTGCTGATTCCTTCCACCTGGCAGAGTTGCTCGACACTGGCCTGCATCACTTCGCGCAACCCGCCGAAGTGGGTCAGCAGGCTGCGCCTCCGTTTATCCCCGACCCCGCTGATTTCCTCCAGGCTGGAGGCGGTGCGCGCCTTGCCGCGCTTGGCGCGGTGTCCGGTGATGGCAAAGCGGTGCGCCTCATCGCGGATCTGCTGGATCAGATGCAGCGCCGGGTCATCGCTGCGCAACTGCTTTGCCGTGCCGTCGGGAAAAATCAATTGTTCCAGTCCGGCCTTGCGTTCCTCACCCTTGGCGACGCCGACCAGTGCCAAATCGTTCAAGCCCAATTCATGCATCACATCCATTGCGATATGCAACTGCCCCAGGCCACCGTCGATCAAAATCAGGTCAGGCTTCGCACCCTCCCCCCTTCGACTATGCTCATAACCAGCGACTTGGCTATTGTCTTTTGATAGCCTAATCAAACGGCTGGTAGTTTCATCAGGACAGGCTTCGGCAAGCTTCTGGTAACGCCGCGTCAACGCCTGGCGCATCGCCGCATAATCGTCGCCAGGCGTGATGCCGACGATGTTGTAGCGGCGGTATTGGCTGGTGCGCATATCGAGATTCTCATACACCACGCAGGAGGCCTGTGTCGCTTCACCCATCGTATGGCTGATGTCGAAACACTCGATACGCTGCAAGTCCGGCATATCCAGCAATTCGCGCAGCTTGTCCAGCCGCAGCTTCTGCCCGCCCTGCTGCGCTTTGCGCTGCTGCAATGCTAGTTGTGCGTTGCGCTGGCCCATCTCCAGCCATTGCCTGCGCTCGCCGCTCGCCGCCGTGCTGATCTTTACCACATGCCCGGCCTGTTCGCTGAGCAATTGTGCCAGCGTCTCGTCATCGCAGGCGGTATCCAGCACTAGCAACGGCGGCACGCTGCGGTTCAAATAATGCTGCGCGATGAACGCTTGCACGATCTCATCCGCTGGCAGATCTTCTGCATGTTCCGGGAAGAAACTCTTGTCGCCCAGATGCCTCCCGCCGCGCACCATCACAAGGTTCAAGCAGACCAGCCCATCCTGCGGGTGCCCAGCCAAAAGTTTTTCGGACTGCGCCAGCGCGATGATGTCGGCATCCGTCGCCCCGCCGGTGGACTCGACGAACTGTTTCTGCTGCACGGTATGCAGCGCGCGCAACTGGTCGCGCAATGCGGCGGCCTGCTCGTAGTGCTGCGCCTCCGCCGCGCGCTCCATCGCCGCCCGCAAGGTCTGCTCGACCTCCTGCTGCTTGCCTTGCAGCAGCAGCACCGCATTGCGGATGTCCGCATGGTAATCCTCCGCAGAAATCAGCTTTACGCATGGTGCGGTGCAACGATGGATCTGGTGCAACAGACAAGGGCGGGTGCGGTTGTTGAATACGCTGTTCTCGCAGGTGCGGATGCGAAAAATCCTTTGCAGTAGCTGTATGCTTTCCTTGGCCGCATACGCATTCGGATAGGGGCCAAAGTATTGATGCCGGCGATCGGGCGCGCCGCGATAATAGGTCAGGCGTGGAAACTCGTCTCCAGTCAGCACGATGTATGGATAAGACTTGTCATCACGAAACAATATGTTATAGCGAGGTCTTAAAGATTTTATCAGGTTATTTTCCAGCAGCAGCGCCTCGGCTTCCGAACGCGTGACGGTGGTTTCGATACGCGCGATATGCGATGCCATCAGGCGGATGCGCGGCGAGACATTAATTTTCTGGAAGTAGGATGCGACGCGCTTCTTCAGTTGCCTGGCCTTGCCGACATACAGCACCTCGCCCTTGCCGTCGAAAAAACGATACACGCCCGGCAGCAACGGCAGGCTGCCGAGAACCGGTTTGGGGTCGAATTCGCGTGACGCACCGCTCACATCAAGTCTTTCAGCCCTGCAGCGAATTCCGTCGCCCCTCCGTTGGCCGGGTGACGAACAGAACCTGCAATTGGAATGCCCATCTCGCGCAACAGTCCTTCTGACTTCTTCCCAACTGCGACAATCCTGGCAGCCGGAAATGTCTCTATCAGTATTCGTAAGGCTGGCTCACCCAACCTGACCTCTTCCGGCTTCGGAGTCCTGTTCGACCACAAATTATCCGGACGATACGGATGTA
>Ga0209317_1002687_pt1 | contig 12429 bp, 9 predicted proteins | sample RifGroB2_FD_183994 | JGI IMG/M metagenome (GOLD analysis project Ga0209317, IMG submission 183994) | Soil microbial communities from Rifle, Colorado, USA - Groundwater B2 (SPAdes) (version 2) | ecosystem: Environmental > Terrestrial > Soil > Unclassified | place: Rifle, Colorado | collected...
TTCCATCTCCTCCCTCGTGATGCCGACCGACCTCAGAAAGGTGCTGGGCGAGAACCTGAACTTCTTCCTGCGCCACTACAAAGCCGGTCCGATGCAGGCCGTGCAAAGGGAGTTCCACTAATGGCGACTACTGATTTGGGGCTGGGAACCGGGACCGGCGGGAGCGCGACACCCGGACTGTTGGCAGGAATAGGGAAACTGGAGCACGGCGCGGAGTTTGCCTCCGGCCCAAGCGGCCGTACTGCGCCGGCATTAGCACATGTTACGGAGATTAGACCGATGGCACATGCAGTTGACAACTACGCGCATAACCCGCTGATCCACAGGGACCGGCGGCTGGGAAAGTCCCGCTCGGCATGGGTCAGCTCCTTCTCCTGCGAGGATCTGAAGCCGCTCATCGTCTGCCGCGGGCCGATCCGCAAGGAAGCGATGGACGTCTACCACGAGATGGGGATCAGCCACTACGGCATCCTGCTCTCGGAGAAGGACTCCATCGTCTACGCCAACGCCCTGGCCCCCGAGCTGCGCACGCTGACCGATTCAAGGCGCGTGCACCGGGTGCCCGATTACACCGGCGCGAGCAAAGAGGAGCGCGTCGAGCGCATCCACCAGATCATCAGGATCGCCAAGGATAACGGCTACAACGCCATTTTCGCAGGTTACGGCTTCATGGCCGAGGACGACGAGTTCGTGGCGGCCATCGAGAAGGCCGGGCTCAGCTTCGTAGGCCCCTGCGCCGCCACCCAGTCGGGCGCCGGTAAAAAGGACGAGGCCAAGCGGACCGCCCTCTCGGTCAACGTGAGCGTCACCCCCGGCATCGACAACGTCACGGCACGCGCCCTGGTGAGAAAACACCCGAGCCGCAAGCAGCTCCTGGCGCTCGTCACCTCCGACGGCCTGGAGTGCGACCCGCAGCTGCTCAATAACGACGAGCTTTCCCTGGAGGACCTGGCGGACCATATCCTGTACGCCTCCTACAACAAGGGGATCGACCTCTTCTCCATCGAAGAGCTCTGCGCGCAGGTTCAGATCGAAGTAGCAGCCATGCTGAAGAAGTACCCGCAGAGCCGGGTGCGCCTGAAGGCTATCGGCGGCGGCGGCGGCAAGGGACAGCGCCTCCTGGGCGCCTCGCTTCTGAACGAGAAGAACGCCGACGACGCCATGATCGCCAAGGAGGCCGCCGAGGCGCCGACGCTGGTGCGCGAGATCCTGAACGAGGTGAAGGCAAACGGCATCGGCGACAACAAGAACGTGCTGGTGGAGCTGAACATCGAGCAGACCCGCCACAACGAGATCCAGCTGATCGGAAACGGCGACTGGTGCCTGGCGCTGGGCGGGCGCGACTGCTCGCTGCAGATGCATGAGCAGAAGCTTTTGGAGGTCTCGGTAACGCAGGAGGGACTGCTAGCCGCCATCAAACGCGCCGAGGCGGCCGGCAAGCCCGCCGAAGTCAAGGCGCTTGAGAGCGACCTCAAGGTTCTGCAGAGGATGGAAGAGGAATCCGAGCGCTTCGGACTGGCGGTAGGTCTTGACTCCGCCTCCACCTTCGAGTGCATCGTGGACCGCGACCGCCACTACTTCATGGAGGTCAATACCAGAATACAGGTGGAGCACCGGGTAACCGAGCTCTGCTACGCGCTGAAATTCACCAACCCGGAAGACCCGGCCGACTTCTTCATGGTGGAGAGCCTGGTCGAGGCGATGGCCCTTCTGGCCCGCCACAAGAAGCGGCTCCCCAAGCCGGAGCGGGTGGTACGCTTCAACGCCTCCGTCGAGGCGCGCCTGAACGCGACCGACGCCTCCCTCTCCCCGCACGCAGGAGGGATGATCCGTTACTGGTCCAAGCCTATCGACGGCGAGATCCGCGACGACCAGGGTATCAGCATGGTGAACCCGGACACCAACATTTTCATCAAGTACAAGGTGGCCGGCGCCTATGATTCCAACATCGCACTGCTCCTCACCAAGGGCGAGGACCGTCTGGACAGCTACGAGCGGATGTCGGAGGTGCTTTGCGCCACCACGCTGCGCGGCTCCGACCTCGCCACCAACCTGGAGTTCCACTACGGGCTGGTGAACTGGTTCCTGGGCAGAAACGTGATGGCCAAGCCGACTACCCGCTTCGTGGTCCCCTACCTCACCCTGGTGGGGACCCTGAAAGAGGTGGCCAACAAGCTCGATCCGGTCTACGCCTTTCTGCAGATGAAGAAGCACTACGCCAAGCAGATCGGCGATCTGTTCGCCGACCAGCCCGAGCTGCAGGCCAAAGAGATGAAGAACATGTCCACGCTGCTGGACCGCAAGGGGACCCTGATCATCCGTCCCATCGAGCGGCTTCTGGGCGATCCGCACCTCCTGTCCGGCTGGCTCAGCATGAACACCAAGAACTTCCGTATCGATAACGGCAAGGTGGTCTGGCTCAGAAACCCGGTAGGCGTGCTGAACGAGACCTACGAGTACCTGCACATGAACTATCGGCCGCACAAGCCGGCAGCCGAGATAATCTGGGATCACGACAACGAGCTGCTGCAGCAGGCACTGCGCTTCTCCAGGACCCTGCGCGAGAAGTTCGGCCTGGCCCGCGACGAATACTTCACCCTGCACGAGATTTTGCAGCACGAAGAGCCGCAGGGCGAGTTCGACGCCGCCACCTGGGACGCGATCCGTTCCGCACACTTCGGCTACGAAGCGGGCCTGGAGCTTCTGGGCATCCTGTTCCAGGTCGGGCAGGCCACCAAGTTCTGGGATCTGCGCGTCGAGGAAGACCTGGAGATCACCATTCCCGAGTACCTGACCGACCCGGAGCTGCAGGCGCGCATGAAAAAGCTGCTGGTTCCGCCGCCGGCCACCAAGGCCGACGAGATCGTCGCCGTCTGCGGCGGCATGTATTACGGCCAGGAGGCGCCGGGCATGCCCCCCTTCGTCACCGAGGGGATGCACTTCGAAAAGGGGCAGCCGCTCTACATCATCGAAGTGATGAAGATGTTCAATAAAGTCTACGCACCGTTCTCCGGGACCATCGACCGCATCCTGATGACCTCCGCGGACGGCACCATCGTATCCAAAGGGCAGCCGCTCTTCAAAGTCACCCCGGACGAGATCTTCGTAGAGGTTGACCAGACCGCAGTCGAGAAAGAAAAACGCGCCGTCACCTCTGAGTACCTGAAGGCGGTGCTCTAGGCCGATTACAGCAGTGGGATCAGACGAAAGACGAAAAAGGGCTCCGGATTTCCGATCCGGGGCCCTCGCCTCATCGACGACCCCACTGCAAAGCTGGGGTCAAGGTCGTTTAAAGGCAGATTGAGATAAAGATTAAGATTAAGGGGTTGCGGGCAGCCGGGCTCATCTCGTTCCCAGCTCAACAAGCTCCACCATCTCGCTCCCAAGCTCCAGCTTGGGAAGGTAAATGGCACCGGAAGCTCCGCTTCCACGACTCAAAGCTGGAGCTTTGCCGGCAATTGCATTCCCAAGCTCCAGCTGGGGAACGAGAAACCTCTTAGGTGGAACTGGCCGACTACACGTTTGGAATAAAGCCAGAGCAGCGAGGCTGGGGGAGAGCTCGGATCAGGCGGCGGCGAAAAGGAAGTTGTCGCCGGAGAGAGCTTCTAAGAAGGAATCGGAGTGAGGATCTTTCACGATGGCCATCACGCCATGATTGACGGACCAGCCGGTCCCGCAGATTCGGCACTCTACCAGATCTTCGGTGAAGCTGCCGGAACGTAAATCGATGGCGACGTGCTCGTGGTTCTTGCAGACGGGGCATTGCATGGAAATTCTCCTTTAAAAGCCGTATCGGGCCAGTTTAAAACTTTTAGCGAATATATGTGCAGCGCCCTTGTTTTACAAGAGAAAAATTCGTCAAACTGCCGCTATAACAGCACGTTACACCTGCTTTACGTTTTGCTGAACAAATCGACATTTTACCGATGACTCCAAAAATAGAACACGTATACGGCACTCACAACAGCATCAAGCATGTAAGCTACTGTTTTTAAACATTTAACAAAATCTAGACCGTCATTCTAAAATAGAACGGGGAATTTGCCCCGAAACAGCTCGCAGAGTTTGATGTGACGGAAAAAAATTCACCTGCTGCAGATAAGCAGGAGCATATCACCCCGTTTCAACGTTCAGCATCGACAGCTTCGCCATTTCACTTAGGGCTAGGAGAGCATCATGAGCATTTCCGAGAAGAAACAGGCATGGCAGAATCAGGCAGAGAAAAGTATCGCCAAGTCGCCGGAGCGTAAGAGCTCTTTTCGCAACAGCTCCGACATAGAACTGGAGCGCTGCTATACACCCGAGTTCGACTATCCGGAATACCATGACGAACTGGGCTTCCCCGGACAGTACCCCTACACCCGCGGCGTGCAGCCCACCATGTACCGGGGCAGATTCTGGACCATGCGCCAGTACGCGGGCTTTGGCAACGCGGCCGAGTCGAACGAGCGCTACAAATACCTGCTTTCCGCGGGACAGACCGGCCTCTCGATCGCCTTCGACCTGCCGACCCAGATGGGCTACGACTCCGATGCCTCGATGAGCCGCGGCGAAGTCGGCAAGGTCGGGGTCGCCATCGACTCTCTGGCTGACATGGAGATCCTCTTCGACGGCATCCCGCTGGACAAGGTTTCCACCTCGATGACCATCAACTCCACCGCGGCCATCCTGCTCGCCATGTACATCGCGGTGGCGGAAAAACAGGGGGTAACGGCAGCCCAGATTTCCGGGACCATCCAAAACGACATCCTGAAAGAGTACATGGCGCGCGGCACCTACATCTACCCGCCCAAGGAGTCGATGCGCATCATTACCGACATCTTCGCCTACTGCAAGGACAACGTCCCCAAGTGGAACACCATCAGCATCTCCGGCTACCACATCCGCGAAGCGGGATCCTCCGCAGTGCAGGAGGTCGCCTTCACCCTGGCCGACGGGATCGCTTACGTAGAGGCCGCGGTCAAGGCCGGGCTGGATGTGGACGAATTCGCCCCGCGCCTCGCCTTCTTCTTCAACGCCCATAACGACCTGCTGGAGGAGGTAGCGAAATTCCGCGCCGCCCGCCGCATGTGGGCCAGAATCATGCGCGAGCGTTTCAACGCCAAGGACCCGCGCTCCCAGATGCTGCGCTTCCACACCCAGACCGCAGGTTGCACCCTCACCGCGCAGCAGCCGGACAACAACATCATGCGGGTGACGCTGCAGGCGCTCGCCGCAGTGCTGGGCGGCACCCAGTCGCTGCACACCAACTCCCGCGACGAGGCGCTGGCACTTCCCACCGAGGAGTCGGTACGCATTGCGCTACGCACCCAGCAGGTAATTGCCTACGAATCGGGGGTCGCAGATTCGGTCGATCCGCTGGCCGGTTCGTTCCTGGTCGAGTCGCTCACCGACAAGATCGAGGAGCAGGCGCTGGCTTATATCGAGCGGATCGATGCCTTGGGCGGAGCGGTTGAGGCGATCTCGCGCGGATTCCAGCAAAAGGAGATCCAGGATTCGGCCTATGCCTACCAGCGCGCCATCGAGAAAGACGAGATCGTCATCGTCGGGGTGAACAAGTTCACCGTCCAGGAGGGTGCACCGCAGGGTCTGTTACGGGTGAAAGAAGAGGTTGAGATAAACCAGAAGAAGGCGCTGGCAAAGATCAAAGAAGCGCGCGACGGCGTTCGCGTCGAGGCGACCCTCAAGGCGCTGGAGCAGGCTGCCAGGGGAACCGACAACCTGATGCCCTTTATCATCGATGCGGTGAAGTGTTACGCGACGCTTGGCGAAATCGCCGACGTCATGAGGGGCGTTTTCGGCGTGCACAGGGAAACCGTGGTGCTTTAGGGCTAAGGCTCACCCAGTTCAAATTGAAGGACGCCATATGGTTTGGTGGACACAACCATCGCAGGGTGGGCTGTGCCCACCATGCTATATCTTCCACGTGAAAAACTGACACAGGTAAACACAGGCATGGCACTAAATGTCATGCCTGTGTGCAGCTCAAGTCACCAGAATTAAATCCTATCTCATTCATCCTCCGCTTAGAGCTTCAACTACGCTTGTGCCTGTCGCCTATGACTTCGGCAGCCAACTTAGTACTTTACCTGATCCGGGAATAATATTAAAAATTACATTTATTAGCTTGCAGCCATCCTATTATCAGTTATTATATCCACCGGCACATCTGGTACCGGTAAATGTCAAAGGATTCCAAATGTTTACAAAAATAAATCACATCGGTTTAGCCGTTTCCTCCATTAACGAGGCCTTACCGTTTTACCGCGACTCACTGGGTATGACTTTTTCCGGAACCGAAGAGGTCGCAAGCCAATTGGTAAAGGTTGCCTTTCTTGCCATCGGCGAATCGAAAATCGAGCTTTTGGAGCCCACCTCCCCCGATAGTCCGGTCGCCAAATTTTTGGAAAAAAATGGTCCTGGCGTGCACCATGTAGCTTACGGCGTTGACGACATCGAGGCGGCTATCGCCAGTCTTATAGCGGCAGGAACCAGGATGATAGACACCGTACCTAGGACCGGAGCCCATGGCGCACGCATCGCGTTCATCCATCCCAAAAGCAGCGGCGGTGTACTCACAGAACTCTGCCAAAGCATGAAGTAATGTCACAGCATAATGGCATTCAGGTAACGATCTCTAGCTCCCGGTTTTTTTTATTGACTTTTGTTTGGATAATTATATAGTGACGTCAGTTTTATATAACACGGTTTGCTCATTGGGAGAGGGCTGTTCTGGTTGAGTTGAGTGACGCGTCGTGACCATGATGCGGAGCCGACACACTGACCCAATACAGTACCTAAAGATCGGAGTTATAAGCTCTTTCATCCTGCCGCTGCTGACTCAGAGGCAGGCGTGAGATCCTTTTTTCCACGCAGCAAACACTATCCCTACTGTCATAGCGGATAGGCAGGTTCAGAGTTGTTATTCAATGATGGTAAAACAACAAACCCAGGAGGTAATCAATGAGCTTTAAAAAGACAATGCTGACAGTCGCAGCGATCAGCGCACTGACCGCAGCAACCGCAGTACCGGCAATGGCGCTGGAGAACGAATTCCACGGCATGTACAGGTTTATGGGATATTTGACCAACGCAGAAACCGGCGGCACCGCTTTGAACCTGCGTGACGAGCCGAAAAACTCGTTTTTCGCCGAGCAGAGAGCACGCATCTTGTACATCGCCAAGGCTAACGACGACCTCAAACTTATCACCCACTTCGAGCTCGATGCACGTTTCGGCGGATCGACCAGCACCAAGTACAACCTCGGCGACGGCGGCAGCCTCGATGCCGACAGGGTTGCCCTCGAGATGAAGAACGTTTACCTCGACTTCAAGATCCCTTCCACGCCGGTCAACATGAAGGTCGGTATCCAGCCGTTCAACGATGCCTACCAGGGTGTTTTCGGTGCCTTTGACGGCGCCGGCGCAGTCGCCTCGGCAAAAATGGGCGCCATCACCCCGACCATCGGCTGGTTCCGCCTGTCGGACAACAACTTCGGCGCAGCATCCGGACAACTCCCCGGCGACGACACCGCTGACCTCTACGTTATCGACGGCAAATTCGCAGTCAACAAAGACATCAATGTCGGAGCATCTTACTACCTCGTGCAAAACGACGAGTCTGCAACCACTGCCGTACCGTTCACCAACGACTACCAACTGGTGCATCAGCTCGGCGTCAACGCCACCGCCAAGGTCGGCCCCGCAGCCCTGACCGGCTTCGTCGCCTACCAGTTCGGCGATTACAACGAAACCAGGGACCTGCACGCATTTGCTGCTGCTGCAATCGCTAAAGTTGCTGTCGGCCCGGGCAAGATAAACGCTTCCGCTCTCTACCTGACCGGTGAGGAAACCCCCGGCGCCACCGGCGGCAACTTCAACTCCTACCGCCAGCTCGCGACCGACGGTGCAGTCTCCTACTTCAACCCGGCCAACATGTGGCTTCTCATCAGAAACGGTGCCATGATCAACAGCTCGGCCGCCATCGGCGGTACCGACCTGACCAAGGGCGGCGTCGGCATGTTCGGCGTCTTCGCCGGCTACGAAATGGCCATGGGCAAGGCGTTCATGAACGCAAACCTCGGCTGGGCCAGAGCTGAAGAGCAGCGTGCTGCCGAAAGTGCCACCATCGGCACCGAGATCAACGCCACCATCGGCTACAAGGTTTACGACAACCTGACCGCCAGCGTCACTGCAGCATACGCTATCCTTGGCGACGGCATGACCGAAGCAGGTCCGGCCGCAAACCGCCTTCCGGGCGGCGTGGCTGACGCAGATGATCCTTACCTGGCAAACGTCCAGCTCAGCTACGCGTTCTAAGTCACAACTAGAATCAGTTTCATAGATCGGCCGGGGAGTTTAACTCTCCGGCCTTTTTTTGTGCTGCATCACTGCTCGATATTAACAATTCACTCTCATATCAGTTTCAAGTTCACCCTCGCCACCCCGCTATGACAATAAGACGGGCGATATAAGCGTTTTTTTTCATTTTTATGCCAATTTTACGGACACTCTACCTGTTGACAACGGCAACGAAACTGCTTTAATAGAACTGCGGATCTACTCTTGACAAAAAGGAGCTTCACAATGAAAAAGATGGCACTTATGTTATCGGCAGCGATCTTCTTGTTCTCATCGGTACCTGCTTTTTCGCAGATGACACAGGCTCAAAAAGATGAGTGCCTGCTCGCTTCGAAGAACTGCATCACCCAGGTGGACGACATCTATAAGAGAATGCACAAACTTGACAAAGAGATAAAGAAAGGGACCAAGGTTTACACTCCAGAAGAACTAAACAAGCTGCAGATGAAACTGAAAGAGACCCAGCAACTGCTCGATAGTATCGAGAGGGGCGGCAATTAAGCCAGTCACTTGCACAGGGAAGCAAACTGCGGAAAAGGATACTATCAAAGGAGATCGCTATGAGAAAGATGGTAACAACGTTAGCAGCGGCCATGTTCATATTATCAGCGGCACCGGCTTTTCCGCAGACGCAGGCGGAGAAGGATGAGTGCCTGCTCGCCTCAAAGAACTGCGCCGACCAGGTAGACGATATCTATAAAAGGATTCACAAACTGGAAAAGGAAGTAAAAAAGGGGACTAGGGTTTACAGCCCCCAGGAACTGAAGAAACTCGAGGCGAAACTTGCCGAGACCCAGGATATGCTCAAGATGCTGGAGAAGCCAGGCCACTGACTGGTAAAACAACTATGTTTTCTGCAACAAAGGGCGGGCCCGGCAAGGGTCCGCCCTTTGTGTTTCCGGCATTGCAGGAAGAAAGGCGGGGCGGGCAGGAAAGGTATGTGTCAAAGCTATTTGAGCCCGGGAGCCGACTGTGATGAAAAGATAAAACAGTTACTCATTTGCAGTCACCGAGTCGGTTGCAGTAACCTATAAACCCTTTGACTAAAGCAGTACGCTCTGCGATAATCCTGCGACCAATTCCCCTATACTATTGGAGCATCAATGAAACGTTCTACTGTTCCCGTTTTCCTCCTTGCTACTGCGCTGCTCATCCCGACTTTTGCGAGCGCCGCCCAGATCAAAGCCCACATCGCACAGTTCACCGTGACACCGGCAGACAGCGGGTCCCTCAAGACGACCCTGCAGACCCTGCTCTCCTCGCGCATCGCGTCGGACTCGATCCTGCCGGTGGCAACCGTGTCCGAGGCGGACGTCCTTGTCACCGGAAGCTACACCCAGTTCGGCAAGGTCTTCAGTCTCGACGTTGCGGCAAAGCTTCCCTCGGGAAGCACCCTCGCCACGGTTTTCGAACAGGGCGAGAGCCAGGACGACCTGATCCCGGCGCTGGGAAAGATTTCGTCGAAACTTAAAGCCGAGATGGTTCAGCGTTATGCACAACCCCGGGTGGCTGCACCGGTAGCAGCACAACCAGCGCAACTGGCACCGGCAGCAGCACAACCAGCGCCGGCGCCCCAGCTGCAGAGTCCGCAGGCGGATGACCAGCGCGGCAAGAGCGTATGGCTCAGCCAGAGAATCCCTGGCGCGCAAGTCGCCATGGCGCCGGCTCTGACCCGTGCCGAAGGTAGAGAAATCTTCGTGGCCGATTCCAACGCGCTGCGCCTTTACCGGCAGGAAAAGAACCTGAAACTAGTGGACGAGGTGAAATTCTCGGAGAAAGAGAAGATCATCGCCATCGACTCCATCGGCCCGGACCAAATCGGCAACGCGCGCGTTTATGTCACCATAGTGAAAGGCGACGCGCCTGCCTCCAGGATCTACTCCGTGGAAAACGGCAAGCTTAAGCCGGTCGCCAGCGAGCTTCCCTACCTGTTCCGCGCCATCGCGCTGGACGGAGGCAAGAGCAAAATCTACGCTCAGCAGATGGCAGTAACGGAGGACTATTTCGGCGATCTCTTCGAGGTTTCCGAGGTGAACGGCAAGATCGAACTCAAGAACCCGATCAAGCTCCCCCGTTACGCCAACGTCTTCAACTACAACAGAGTGAGCGGACCTGATGGAACGCGCTACGCTACCGTCCTGAGCAGCGACGGCCAGCTCATTATCTACACAGAGGCAGGCGAGGAGATCTGGAGAAGCAGCGAGAAATTCGGCGGCTCCGAAACCTTCTTCATGCGCGAGACAGGCTTAGGCCAGAGGGACCCCGAGGACAAATTCAGGTGGCGCTTCCTGGACCAGCGCATCACGGTGACCAAGGACGGCGAGGTCATAGTGCCGCAAAATGGCGGTTTCTTCGTGCTGGGTAACAGCCGCTCCTATTCGAAACACTCTCTGGTGAGCTTCCAGTGGAACGGCTCCTCGCTGGAAGAGAGCTGGAGAACCAAGCAGAGCCAGAACTACCTTGCCGACTATTACCTCGATGCAGAGACGGGAGAGATCGTCGAGCTTGAGGTGGTCCAGAAGGAAGGGATCTTCGGCAAAGGCGGCAGCGCGATCCGGGCGGTACGGGTCAGATAGCCCTGCCGGGGGGGATTTAATCGTTGACTTCCCCACTCTATGCTGTTAAATTTTTCCTTTTTTTCGCCCGAAATATTCGGGCCTAGACTGACCTTTCTCAGGACAAATTGTGACCAATCCTGCATGCATCGAAGCGCCCCTTCCCAAAGGGGTCAGCGACTTTCTCCCGGAAACTGCCGACAAAATCAACTTCATTGCGGGCCGCATTCACCGCGTCTTCGACCTGTGGGGCTTCAGGCGCGTCATCACTCCGCTTTTGGAGTTCGAAGAGGTGCTGGCTCTCGGCATGGGGGAGGAATTGCGCGGCAAGACCTTCCGCTTCGACGACAGGCAGACCGGCAAACTGCTGGCCATCCCGCCCGATATCACACCGCAGGTGGCACGCATCGTCGCCACCAGGATGCACGCGCTTCCGCTGCCCCACCGCATCTACTACAACGGCCGCGTGCTGCGCCAGGCGCAGATGCAGTCGGGCCGCAGCCGCGAGATCTTCCAGTCCGGAGTTGAATTGATCGGACTCGATTCGCCCGAGGCCGATGCCGAGATGGTCGCCATGGCCATCGAGGTGCTCAAGGACCTGGGCTTTACCGGCTTCAAGATCGACCTGGGCCAGGTTGGCTTTTACCGCGGCATCATGGACGCCTCCGGCCTGTCGCACCCGGTGCAGCTGCTGCTGCAGGATGCCATCTCCAAGAAGGACGTCTGCGCCGTGCGAAACATCCTGGATGCGGAGCAGGTGCCGGATCGGGTGAAGGACGAGATAGCACTTTTGCCCCGGCTCTACGGCGGGCGCGAGGTGCTGGAGCAGGCCTACCGGATAGCCGGCAACGAGCGCTCCAAAAGCGCTCTGGACAACCTCTCCCAGGTGCTGGAGATCCTCGACATCTACGGCGTCTCGGAGTATCTGACCGTCGACCTGGGCGAGATACGCGGACTGGACTACCACACCGGCATCACCTTTGAAGGTTTCGTACCGGGCGTGGGCGAGGCGGTCTGCAGCGGCGGGCGCTACGACGACCTGACCGCCAAGTACGGTTACCCCGCTCCCGCCACCGGTTTTGCCTTCAACATCATGGCGCTTCTTGCCAGCCTTTCCAAGAGACCGGAAGTGGAAGCAAGCCGCAGCCGCGACTTTCTCATCTTCAACCAGAAGGACGAGCGCCGGGAGGCGCTTGAGATGGCGCAAAAGCTGCGAGGATTGGGCTTTTCCTGCGCCAGGGATATCATCAAGCGCGACTTCGACAGCTCGCTTAGCTACGCGAAAAAGATGGACATCCGGATGCTGCTGGTGATCGGCGCCGAAAACTGCGCCAAGGACGAGGTCTATATCGTGCGGGTAGCGGACAGGCGCGGCATCACCGTAGGCAGGGATGAATTGTTCAATAATGATCTGGATTTGAAATTCGATCTGCAAGGGGAGAATCATGGCTAACGTCGTTGTAATCGGTGCCCAGTGGGGTGATGAAGGTAAAGGAAAGGTGGTCGACATCTA
>Ga0209317_1002691_pt1 | contig 12401 bp, 11 predicted proteins | sample RifGroB2_FD_183994 | JGI IMG/M metagenome (GOLD analysis project Ga0209317, IMG submission 183994) | Soil microbial communities from Rifle, Colorado, USA - Groundwater B2 (SPAdes) (version 2) | ecosystem: Environmental > Terrestrial > Soil > Unclassified | place: Rifle, Colorado | collected...
ACTGAAAAAGTTTGGAGTTCCGCATGTTCAAATGGAAGGTGCTGCAAAAGGCGGTAGAGGCAAAGGATTTCAGGTATTTGGCCCCGATACTGTTCCAGGAACTCGTGAAGCAGGGTTGGAGCGATGACCATATCGCCCAATTCGCGAAAAGGTTGTTGGAACAGAAACGATAAGAGATACCAAACGGCTGACGCCCCCTGTCCGGTTACCCGTAGGGGGCACTGCCAAGTTGAGGCTCGATTCTGGGAGCGACCTTCCTGCCGCGCTTTTTCTTTCCCCACGGGTAGGTTCGGCGTGGCGACTTCCCTAGTTTGTCGTTTTGTAACATTCCAGACATTCCCTAAGCGTGCACACCCCGCAGGTATGACGCATGATAACCGGGATGCCGCATGATTTGGCAGCCTGCATCGCCTCGGTCTTTACCCGGTGCGAGACCTTGTTGGTGAAGATCACCATGATATCGGCCTTTTTCAATTTCGCCGCGATATTTGTCTGCGACCTGGTGAAGATAAGCAAGGAGAGGCCGGCAAGTTCAGCAACCTCCTTATAGTGCTTATCCAGTCGATCCATCCCCCCAATCAGAACTATGCACATAAATTCTCCTCGTTCTTCAGGTTTTTCCGGCATGTCCCCCCGGGTCGCCCCAGGGACGCAGGAGTTAGAGAGCTTTTGCCTCAATGGCAGGCCGGCGTCCCTTGAACCGGCGCTGCGGAGTCTCTTCGATCGATCTGCCTAAAGAAGAAACTGGGCAACTCCCGGTGCATCGCCTCGAGTGCAAGGACAACGGCCGGGTCGAACTGCGTTCCCGCGCAACGCCGGATTTCGGTTAGCGCCGCCTCAAGACTGGTCCCGCTTCGGTAGGGCCGGTTCTGGAGCAGCGCCGAAAAGGTGTCGGCAACCGCAATGATCCGTGCCCCGAGGGGAATCAGATGTCCCTTGAGCCCTCGCGGGTAGCCCTCTCCGTCGAAGCGTTCATGGGTCATCCTGTTGCGTCCCTTGCCCATGCTCTCCAGCCCCTTGATTCCGGGGAATTCGGAGCGGAAAGAAACCACTTCCGCGCTTTCCCCCACGTACGTCTCGCCTGCGGGAATAATCATCGTATCTTGCCCTCCTGATATGCCATTCCTGTGCAGGGATACCCCGCTCCTTATAGCGTCCCTCAATTCCTTCGAGTTCGACAATTATGCTGAACCGAATCCTGGCGAATCGCACCGAAGAATTTCATGCGTGAAAATGAACGTTGTTTTCAATACACCGACGCCGGCCAAGAAGTCAATAGGAATTTTTCCGTCGGGGTGCGGGGAGTACAGGCCGAAGGGGTCAACGCCGATCATGCTGTCCGCCGACGAGATTATCCGGAGCCTGGAGAGACACCGGATATCTCGTCCCAATTTGCAGAAGGCGCCGACAAATTTATTGACCATAGCGGGGCAGGATGTGTATGGTTGACGACCAAATGGTACTGCTGAAGACTTTTGGCAGGCATTCTTGAGGAGGTTTCATGGAAAGAACTATCACTAGCAGTACCAAACTGTGCGCTGTTATCGGCAATCCGATTGGGCACACCCTTTCCCCGGCGATTCACAATGCCGCTTTCAAGGAAATGAACCTGGATTTCGTCTACCTCGCTTTCCAGGTCGAGGACGTGAAAAGCGCCCTGGCAGGCATGCGGGCTCTCAATAACTTCCGCGGCATGAGCGTCACTATCCCGCACAAGATCGAGGCGATGAAATATGTCGACGAGATAGCGGAGGTTGACCGCTCCATCGGTTCCATCAACACCATTATCAATAAAGACGGTAAACTGATCGCCTTGGGGACCGATGGGCCGGGCGCCTTGAAGGCGCTTGTCGATGCCGGCGTCGCACTTGACGGCAAAAGCGTTCTGATGTTGGGCTCGGGCGGCGCGGCCAGGGCGATTGCCTTTACCTTGGCGCGCAACGCCAAGCTGAGCAGGCTTACCATCCTGGATATCAACGAGGCCTTTCTGCAGGGGCTCAGCGCCGATTTACGGGCCGGCACGGATGCCTGCATCGAGTCCGAGGCGCTGACGGACGGCTCGCTGGCGCAGGCGATGGCGCACGCCGACGTCATCATCAACTGCACCCCGATCGGCATGCACCCGCGCGAAGGGGTCTCCCTGGTCCCGGTCGAGCTGTTCCGATCTGGACAAGTCGTTTTCGACGTGGTATACACACCGCTCGAAACGAAACTGCTGGCCGATGCCAGGTCTCGCGGCCTGCTGACCGTCTCCGGCGTCGAGATGTTTATCAACCAGGCCGTCTTGCAGTTCGAACAGTTCACCGGAGTCGATGCACCCGTCGACGTCATGAGAAAGGTAGTGATGGAGAAATTGAAAATATGATCCTGGTGCTCGTTGGTTATCGCGGTACGGGGAAAACGGCTGTGGGAGATCTCCTCGCCAAACGGCTCCAGATGCCTTGCGTCCGCATGGATGAGGAGATAATCAGCAGGGCCGGCATGCCGATACCTGAAATCGTCGACAAGTTCGGCTGGCCGAAATTCCGCGATATGGAATCTGAGCTGGCGCTGGATCTGTCGGCGCGTGACAACATCATCGTAGATACCGGTGGCGGGGTTATCGAAAGGCCGGAAAACATCGCCGCGCTGAAAAAGAATGCCCGTATCTTCTGGCTCAAGGCCTCGGTCGATACCATCGTGTCACGCATTCAGGGTTGCGCCGAACGTCCTGCGTTGACCGCCGGGAAGACTTTTACCGAAGAAGTGGCGGAAGTGCTGGAGCGGCGCAACCCCAAGTACCAGGGCGCCGCTGACTTCGAGATAGATACGGACCTGCTGACTCCCGAGCAGATTGCCGACCAGATCGTCGCTTTGTGGGCCGAGCAGTGATTGTCCCAACATGACGAGGTTTCAAAAAGCCCTTCCGACAGCTGCCGGAAGGGCTTTTTCTTTCCTGGTCATCCCCATCTTCCTCTAAGGCGTTAGCAAGGGAGCCATCAAATCAGGCTTGCTAGGACCACCGGCAATTGCTATGCTCTCGGGGGCATCGGCAAGACCAGGTCATGCCGCGCCGGCTATCGGTCTTCCATGCCAAAGCACGCGCCTGGCATTACCTGCCCCTGTGTCGTATCAATTGATCCCTGAGGCTTTTCTACCTATGAAACAGAGCTCTGCACCGAACCGCTCAACGCTTCAAGAACTCGCCCAGACGACGCTCAAAGGATGCACCAACTGTGGAAAGTGCGTACGCGAGTGCGCCTTCCTCCGCAAGCACGGTACTCCCAAGAGCATCACCGGAAGCTTCGATGCGGCTGATCGGGAGACGCTGGACCGCGCCTTTGAGTGCAGCCTGTGCGGGCTCTGCTCCGTGGTCTGCCCGGAGCAGCTCGACGTGGACGGGCTGTTTCTCGAGATGCGGCGCGAGGCGGTGGATCGAAGCCTCGGCGCGTACCCGGAGCACAACCCCCTGCTGACCTACGAACGGCTGGGTACCTCCCGCCGCTTCAGTCTGTACCGGTTGCCGCAGGGATGCAGCACCATCTTCTTCCCGGGGTGCTCCCTGCCCGGCACCCGCCCTGACGGCGTGCACAGGCTTCTGGCCCAGATTCAAAAGATCGATCCCGCCGTAGGGATCGTGTTCGATTGCTGCCTGAAGCCGTCCCACACCCTTGGGCGCGAGCAGTATGTCAACTCGATGTTCGAGGAGATGAACAGCTGGCTGGTAAGTCACGGGGTGCAAGAGGTGCTGGTGGCCTGTCCCAACTGCCAGGTGATGTTCGAGCGCTTCGGCCACGGCTTGCGCGTTCGCACCGTCTGGGAGGCGCTGGCCGAGTCAGGTCTGCAGCTGGAACAGATACACGGTACGGTGACCGTGCACGACCCGTGTGTGGTCCGCAATTCCCTGCCTGTGCATCGGGCCGTGCGTACGCTGCTTGAGCGCCAGGGTCTGGTTGTGGAGGAGATGCAACATGCCGGCAGGACCACGGTTTGTTGCGGCAAGGGTGGGGCGGTCAACCTGTTGTACCCGCCCTTTGCAGCCCAATGGGGAGAGCTGCGCAAAAAGGAGGCCGCCGGCAGGAGGATCATCACCTACTGTGCCGGGTGCGTGCAGGCCCTGGAGGGGCACACGCCGACCAACCATCTGGTCGATCTGCTTTTCGCCCCCAAGCAGACCCTGGCCGGAAAGAAGAAGGGGGCCAAGGCCCCCATCACCTACCTGAACCGGCTGCGTCTTAAGATCTCCTTCCAGCGCAAGAAAGGGGATGCGGTGCTGCGGGAGCGCACCTTTGTACCTGAGCCGGTGCAGTCAAAGAAGCGTTTCTGGAGGCTGCCGCTCATGCTGGTCCTGGTAGCGGCAGCCGTCGCCGCCGGAATGTACTGATCTATTAAAAGACTTCATCCCATTCACCCCTGTCCCCGGTACCGCCCCTGAAGCGGAACCGGGGATTGTTTTTTGCCGGCTCAGCGCCTAGCGCCTACCTCCTTTTCAAAACTCGGTACCACCGCCTTGAAAAAAGCGTTCTTGAAGGAGCTCGGCAACGATCTGCCAGCTGCTTGTTTCCGGTTCTTTCACCGGACCCGTAATGTCGATCCTGGTGGCAACCTCCTGATGCCGCCTGTTTTCAGGTATCTTGGAGGCCCCGCCGCTGAAGTTTTGCTAATGAGGTGGGGAACGACTAGCGTGCAGTGATTGCTTGGGCACTGAGTGTGCAGGAGTCAGGTCCTGCGGGGTAAAAAGCCGAGGAAAGCTGCGCACAATGAAGCGTGAGCCGTCAAGAAATCCGTCAAATGTGACATAACCGCCATAGATGACGGAGAGCGTTTCGAAATGGCCTGCGGCGACAAAAACGGTTCTATTGTCAGTGGATCGGGGCTGCAAGGCAAATAGGCGGTGGATCATCGACAACGCCGTCCAAGGCTATGAATTATTCCAATATAGTCATGGATTGAAGTACTATTTCAACTTTCGAGTTTACAGTAAAGCGCACGACAGTTCATGTATTGCTTATCAACTAAATTTTGATATATCCGATATAGCCATTTGTAATTGGCAAAGCGATTTCATGTTATTGAAAAAACAAACCTTCATATAGATTGAGTTTCTAATAATAACCATGTTGCTATTGCGTACTATTGGGTATAACGTCTGTCTGAATGCAGATGTTCATTCCAGGCGGTAACGATTCTAGCGTTCCCCTTCCATCCACAAGAAAAGTCTCTTGAAGAATCCGGCGTTCCTTCAGAACATAACCTGAACCCGAACGGATGATCACCGGCCCATATCGCAGATGCTCGGTGCGGCTGGTTCTTGTGCGCATCAACGTTGGGTGCCTCACCTGTCCAGCAAAATCTTCCGCGTCTAAGGGGTGAAACCGGCGAAACCGGATGGGATCCGGGTCAATAATCAGGAGAACAAAAGAGATGAAAATACGGACCCGCCTCCGAATCGTGGCCGCGACCTCGGCCGTCCTTGTCGTCATTTTGTCGCTTATGTTCTACTGGTCGCAATATAGACTGGCGTCGGCAAACAAAACCAGGACCCTGGCGGACGAGATCGTCAGCAGTGTCTTCGAACGCAAAGCGCTGACAAACGGCTATCTCGAAAACGGCAACCTGCGGGCCAAGGACCAATGGCTTTCAAAACAGAATTACATCAGCGCCCTTTTGAAAAAGTCCCCGTTACATCCGATCTCGATTAGCGACGGGGAGACCTTCAAAGACATACAGAAAAGTCTTGAAGGGAGTTCCGCTATTTTCCAACAGATCTCGAACAACCGGGAGGCCGCCAGGACCGGACCCAGCAATCAGGCCCAGGCGAACGAGATTGAAAATAGGCTGGTGGGACAGCTGCTGGTGAAATTCCTGGATACCATCGCCGATGCGCACAGGCTGCAACAGGCCAGCAATGAATTGATTGCATCCACTCAAAGGACTGCAGCGTGGGTCTCTCTCGCCATCATCGGCTCCGTTTCGCTCTTTCTGATCATAATTGCCTGGTCGCTCGGCCGCATCATCAGCAGGGGTATCGGAAATCTGCAGAGGGGCGCCGCCGCCGTTGGCGCGGGGGATTTCCACTACACGATTCCTCTGGCGGGCGGGGGCGAGTTCGCTAACGTGGCAGCGGCCTTCAACCTGATGTCCGGGAAACTGGCAGAGTCCCGTGCCGGTCTGGAACAGGAGATCATGGCACGAAAGCGGGCCGCCGAGGAGATTGGACAACTGAACCAGGAACTGAACCTCACTGTCTCGCAGCTCCAGGGCGCCAATCAGGAGCTGGAGGCCTTTGCCTATTCGGTCTCCCATGACCTGCGCGCGCCGCTGCGGGCCATGGGGAGCTTTAGTGAGGCCCTGGTGGAAGATTTTAGCGACCGGCTGGATGATGAGGCGCGTGACTACCTTAACGAAATCGTCCTCGGCAGTCGGCATATGGGCCAGTTGATAGACGGCCTGCTCACGCTGTCGCGCAGCACCCGCGGAGAGTTGCACTGCGACCGGGTGGACCTCTCGGTAATGGCGCATCGCATCCGAGGTGAACTGGAACAGTCGGAACCTAAGCGCCGGATGGAGTGGCAGGTCGATCAGGGTTTGAGCACCCAGGGGGATGCGCGCATGATCGAAGTGGTCATGAACAACCTGCTCGGTAATGCCTGGAAGTACACCTCAGGCATGGCGCAGGCGGAAATCCGGGTATATGCCGAACAGGACGGCAACGAACGCTATTTCTGTGTGGCGGATAACGGAGCCGGCTTCGACATGGCCCACGCGGGGAAACTCTTCCAACCGTTCCAGCGCCTGCACCGGCAAGACGAATTTCCCGGGATAGGGATCGGCCTGGCTACCGTCCAACGCATCGTGCACCGCCACGGTGGCAGGATCCAAGGGACTGGAGCGCCCCAAAAAGGGGCAATTTTCCGGTTTTCGCTGCCATACGGAGAAAAACTTTTAAAGGAGGAACCATGATCAGCAACAAGTGCATACTGCTGGTGGAAGACAACCGGCAGGACGAAAAGCTGATCTTGCGTGCGCTGCGCAAGGTCAACCTGGCCAATCAGGTGGATGTGGTGCGCGACGGGCAGCAGGCGCTTGATTACCTGTTCAAGGAGGGTGAGTTTGCCGGCCGCGAAGGGGATGACCACCCCACCGTGATCCTGCTCGATATCGGCCTGCCGCGGGTCAGCGGCCTGGATGTGCTGAAAAGGCTCCGCAGCGACCCGAGGACCCGCCTGCTGCCGGTGGTGATTCTGACCTCCTCCGACGAGGAGCGGGACCGGCTGGCAAGCTATGACGGCGGGGCCAACAGTTTCGTTCGCAAGCCGCTGGATTTCGCCGAGTTCGCCGTAACGGTGGCCCGTCTCGGCATCTACTGGCTGGCGGTCAACAGAGCTCCGCAGGAGTAAAAAAACCATGTCCGAGCCGCTGAATATCCTGATCATCGAAGACCGCAATGCCGACTTCCTGATGGTAGATCGCCATCTCAAACACAACGGCCTGCCAGCCCGCTGCAGCCGCGTGGACAGACTTGATACGCTGCGGGAGGCCGTAAGCCGTGGGAACTGGGACCTGGTGCTTTCCGATTACAATGTGCCTCAGCTCGATTTCCAGGACAGCCTGAACCTGATACTGACGGCGCTCCCCGATACGCCGGTGATCATGGTCACCGGTACCGTGGGCGACGAAAAGGCTGTGGAACTATTCAAACTGGGAGTCTGGGATTTCGTGCTCAAAGATAATCTGGCCCGTTTGGTTCCAGTCATCGAGCGAAGCCTGAAGGATGTCGCGGAACGCCGGGCCAAATGCTCGACCAAGGAGAAGTTGAGCGAGAGTAACGACCGCTTCCGCATGATCTTCGAACACAGTATCGACGCCATCCTGCTTGCCGGGATGGACGGCTCCATTGTGTCGGCAAATCCCGAGGCCTGTCGTCTTTTCGGCATGTCCGAGACGGAGATCCGCGGTGTCGGGCCAGCGGGTCTCGTGGATGCGGATGATACGCGAGTGGTCCCCCTTCTGGAGGAGCTGAAACGTTTCGGCCGGTGCCGCGGGGAAATCACCATGAAGCGAGGTGATGGCAGCCGTTTCCCGGCGGAGACCTCATCGGCGGCATTTACCGGCGGTGATGGCCTCCGGAAAACCAGCATGATTATTCGTGACATGACACAACAAAAGAAACTTGAAGAGCATTACCGCCAGTCCCAGAAGATGGAAGCAGTCGGCCAACTGGCCGGCGGGGTGGCCCACGATTTCAACAACATCCTTTCGATAATCGCCGGATATTCCCAGCTCATTCTGGTGAAAGTTGAGGAAACCGATCCGGTTAGTGGCTATGTCAAAGAGACAATGAAGGCCTGCAACAGAGCCGCCGTTCTTACCCGGAGTCTCCTGGCCTTCAGCAGAAAGCAGTTGGTAACCCTGGCTGTGGTCGATCTCAGCGAAGCCGTAAAGGGATTCGAATCGTTTTTCCGAAAGCTGATCCGGGAAGACATCGAACTGAAGATCAGCTGCGCGACAGAGTCTCTTAACGTCCTGGCGGATCGTGGGCAGCTAGAGCAGGTGATGATGAACCTGGTCACCAATGCCAGGGACGCCATGCCTAGTAGCGGCAGAATGTCCATCGAGACACGGCCGGTAACCCTGGACCGGGAGTTCATAGAAGCCCACGGATATGGCGAAGTAGGCGCATATGCCTTATTCTCCGTATCCGACAACGGCGTTGGCATGGACCTGGAGACGCAATCACGCATTTTCGAACCTTTCTTTACCACAAAAGAGCAGGGAAAGGGGACGGGGCTCGGCCTTTCGATGGCTTATGGCGTCGTCAAGAAACATGACGGGTTTATTGATCTCTGCAGCGAGCCCGGAACCGGAACAACCTTCAAAATCTATCTTCCCCGCGTGTCGGCAACGGCAACCGCCGATAAAAAGGAGCCGAGAGAGGCAGTCGCTTTGCGAGGCGGAACAGAAACCATCCTTGTGTGCGAGGACGATGAAGAGTTGCGGAGGCTGACGGTAAAGGTCCTCAGCCACTTCGGTTACCGTGTGATCGAGGCTGTAGACGGTCAGGACGCGATCGAGAAGTTTGCGCTGCAAAAGGATGAAGTAGATCTCGTCATAATCGATGCGATCATGCCGAAGAAAAACGGCAACGTGGCAAGCCAGGAGATGAAACTGCTCCGTCCTGCGCTCAAAACGATCTTTACCAGCGGGTATGCGTGGGACGTCTTCGAGGAAGCCAACCCGTTTGATGAAAACACCGTCTTTATCCATAAGCCCATCCTCCCCAGGGACTTGCTGGCCAAGGTCAGGGAAATGCTGGATAAATAATGAACGTAAAGCGGCAGTTAGAGCTCCTCCAGCCGCTCTTCGCCACCAAGGCCAAGGGGATCGCGTTGCCATTTAAGGGAGTGGTGCTAAGCTGGTGAGGGTTTAATAATTAAGGAAGGGGGTACCTCATGTGGAAAACCATGCTAGCCGTCGGACTACTTTCACTTCTTTCAGCCTGTGCCGCCCAGCAAGCGAACCTGGACACCAATCCGGCCTTCACTTCCCACAGATACAGCAGCCATGAGCTGGCGATTAACTGGAAGACGGCAAAAACCGCCGATGGGCTCAGCGTCGAAGGGACCGTCACTAACGTGCGTCCCGATCTGCCCTACAATTCACTCGAACTAAAGGCGAAACTGCTCGGGGAAAATGGCAATGTTCTGGGGAAAAAAGAGCACGTCTTCCCGAACCGTTTCATCGGCACAGAACCGTTCAGGATGGATTTCCCCCTTGATCCGACGCAGGTCCCCAGCAGGATCAAGTTTACCTACTCCTACGGCACGGTGGAGGACCATTACCTGAAGGAATTCGAGTCAGCTCCCTGACCGGCTGTCAATGGAGATATTGAATTCCTCTCTCGATTCAAAAGTAGACAACGGACCCTGGCAAAAGCTTGGGTCCGTTTTTTATGCCATCGGGGCAAAGGCTATTAACAGGGACGAAGGGGATGCAAGGGACCTGATGAGGCTTTTTACGTAGTACTGACACTATTAGGCTGAGCCAATAGAACTGTAAAAAATGCACATGTGAAAAAAGTTACAGTTGTTGACTAACTTTGTGATTTGATACATAAATACAGCCGTAAGAGTTTTTAATCGTAAAAAACGAACAGTAAAATTAATTTAAGGTATTGCCGGGCTGGTGTAACTGCCTGTTTTTGTGATGGGCGTCTAGCTGCTAGTATTGGCTCAATTCTTGTTAGGTAAAGGGATCTTGATGCTTTTATGTAATGAATGTGGAGGTTGCGTGGGCGAGCAGTTGTTATTTGAGCGTCTGGTCTGGTTCGGCAATGAAGCCAGTCACGGGCGCTGTGCATGATAAAAGATTTTGCCCACGGCATCTATGATCGCCTCATCGACGAATACCTCCGCGATGCACTGTCCCAGCATCCGGAACTAAGGTCGGTTTTCGGCAAGATCGACCCGGAGGAACAGCCCGCCCGATACGCCTCTTTTGTGGCAAAGGTATTGGAACAGGCACTTCGCGAGGAGACGGACCACGAAAGGCGTCTCCTGCTGTGCAACCGGATACTTGGGCAGGTCGCCGATGAACCCGGCAGGGGGCACCTCGGCAAGCATCGGCTTGTCTCTGATCCGAAACCGGTTCTTCGAGAAATCACACCTCCGCATTACGGCATCTCAGGCATCCCCCGTCCCCACACTCCCATTGTAGAAAGCAGTCTCTTCACAGGTTCTCCCCAAGAACCGCAACTCGCCCATGAATTGAATGAAGAGATGCGCTCCGCCGATGCAGTGGACATCCTGGTATCGTTCATCAAATGGTCGGGATTGCGGCTTCTGATGCCGGCTTTTGAGGATCTGCGCGAGCGTCATGTTCCTGTTCGGTTGATCACGACCTCCTACATGGGGGCCTCCGATGCGCCGGCTGTGGAGTGGCTGGCGCGCATGCCGAATGTGGACGTTTGCGTCTCCTACGACACCGAGCGGACCAGGCTTCACGCCAAGGCGTACCACTTCAAACGCTCATCCGGCTTTTCCACGGCCTACATAGGCTCTGCCAACATGTCACAGGCGGCGATAACCAGCGGTCTGGAATGGAATCTGAAAGTAACCGCCCAGGACATGGGGCATATTCTGGAAAAGTTCAGCGCCGAGTTTGAGACCTACTGGAACAGCCGCGAGTTCGTTCCCTTCGATTCCGAAAATCCGATGCTGTTTCGCATGGCAATTGACCGTGCCCGCAATCCCCGCCCGAACGGTCCCGCAGTCTTCTTTGATCTGCGACCGCACCCCTTTCAAGAGCGAATCCTTGAGGCATTGGATCGGGAGCGCAGCACGCATGACCGTTGGCGCAACCTGGTAATCGCAGCCACCGGTACCGGCAAGACCGTGGTCGCCGCCTTTGACTTCAAAAGGTTCTTCGATCAGAAACAGAGACAGGCTCGGCTGTTATTCGTAGCCCACCGTCAGGAGATTCTGCAGCAGGCCCAGACAACGTTCTGCAACGTGCTTCGCGACCAGAACTTCGGTCAGTTGCAGGTCGGCCAGTTTGAAGCAGGCAGGGTGGATCACCTGTTTTGTTCGGTTGGAATGCTGAACAGTCGACGTCTCTGGGAACAAGTCGGCAGAGATTTCTACGACTACATAGTGATCGACGAGGTCCATCATGGAACGGCAGACAGTTATCGTCCGATATTCGACAAGTTCGCTCCTGAAATTCTTCTCGGCCTGACTGCGACACCGGAGCGGATGGATGGTGACAATGTCGCCGCGGATTTCGGGAATAGGTTCGCAGCTGAAATTCGGCTTCCAGAGGCGCTGGAGGAAAAGCTCCTCTGTCCGTTCCACTATTTCGGCGTCGCCGATCCCGTTGCCATCAATCAGGATCAGTTCTGGCGCAACGGGAGGTATAACGAAGCCGCTCTTGAAAACGTTTATGTGTTGGATCCGGCTCGAGCCAGACAGCGTGTCGATGCAATTCTTACCGCGCTCCATCGTTACGAACCAGACACCTCAATCATCAAGGGGATTGGTTTCTGTGTCACCATCAAGCACGCCGTATTCATGGCAGAGATGTTCAGCAAGAGGGGGATTCCTTCTGTCGCCTTTGTCTCCGGAGTAGAGGATGGCCGCTGCCAAGAACTGCTGGCTGATTTGAGGGCAGGCCGGCTCACCTTCCTCTTCACCGTCGACAAGTTAAGCGAAGGCGTTGACGTACCAGAGATAAACATCGTCCTCTTTCTCCGTCCCACGGAGAGCCTGACCGTGTTCCTTCAGCAGTTGGGCAGGGGACTGCGCCATGCAACCGGCAAGGACTGTCTCACCGTCCTGGATTTCGTCGGTCAAACGCACCAACGGTACCGGATGGATACAAAGTTCAAGGCGCTTCTGCCGCGCCACCGCTTCTCCATAGATAAA
>Ga0209317_1002692_pt1 | contig 12395 bp, 9 predicted proteins | sample RifGroB2_FD_183994 | JGI IMG/M metagenome (GOLD analysis project Ga0209317, IMG submission 183994) | Soil microbial communities from Rifle, Colorado, USA - Groundwater B2 (SPAdes) (version 2) | ecosystem: Environmental > Terrestrial > Soil > Unclassified | place: Rifle, Colorado | collected...
TTTTCGTGATCTTTGAGCGGTTCACGTTAAAGGAGGCTTCTTCATTTCGCAGGAACTGTCAAACTTTTTGAGTCCCCCGGCAGAGCCGGGGGATTACCTAATGGAATTTAAGGACTATCAAACATACCCTAGAACCGCTTCACTGCCAATTGAGCTATAAATTACTACCAAATCAATTATTCCTGATCAACTTTAACGATTTTTCCCGCCGGAAGTTTTGATTGTCGTGATCACACACAGCTACAGTGTGTTTGGTGTCGCGGATACTGCACTTCACCCTGCAACTTATATCTGTCTTCCTGCAGCCGAAGCCTATTTCATCTTGGATAACACCAAATCACGAGCCAGCAGTAAGATAAAGGCCGTATTTGTAAAGAGATACCTTTGGAAAAGTCGTCGGGGTTCCTGACAAAGACGATAAAGCCATTCCAGCGAAAGATCCTGCATTATCTTGGGCGCCCTGCCCTGCAGTCCAGCGTACACAGGAAAAGCCCCCCCCAATCCCACCATCACAGCATCAACACGTCCCTTATTTGCAGCCATCCAGCGCTCCTGCTTCGGGCACCCCAACGCCACGAGCACGATATGTGCTCCAGATGCATTTATGCTAGCAGCCTCATCAGAAGCTTCATCAGCGGTAAGTGCACGAAAGGGGGGAGAATACGACCCGGAAATTACTAGTTTAGGATGCTCGCTTTTGATGCGCGACAAGACAGATCCGAGGACACTATCGGTCGATCCATAGAGGAAGACAGACAACCCACTCTTATCTGCTGCGCCAAGAATGTCAGGAAGCAGGTCCATGCCGGCAACCCTCTCCTGCTTGATCCCATACAACAGAGCAATGGCCTTTGAGAGCGGCATTCCGTCTGGAGTTACCAAGTCGGAGTTGTTGACGATTTCAGCGTATTCGTTGCAGGCATGGGACTCTACAACCATATGCACATTTGCAACGCAAACGTACGAGGAGACTTTAGCCCGTGCGAGCTCAACGATACGATCTATAAATGAGGCGTAGGGTCCGGTGTCAATCTCGATACTCACTACTTTCTTTTTGCTCATCTCACCCCTATTCAAGCCCCTGTAAGGGAAGGCTTCATGGCAACCGGCTATTTCGGAACAGGAAGATACCACACCCCTGCTTACCAAGACAAGAACTAGCACTTACCTGCATAAAGACGGCAGTTCCTGTTCAGAATTAGCAACCTTATGTGCATTCAGCATTCATGCACATAAGTTACTGAAAAACAACAATATAGGCATTGAGGATTTTGAACACCTGTGCAGAGCAGGGCCACCCATTTATGAAAGTAATTTTCACCGCGCAGCACCACCAACCATAAAAAACGTGTAATTTTGAAAAGTTACATTAAAAATAGCGGTGTGCCAAACATGGACCTCCTTTTGTAATACCAAGGGGAAACGGAGGTAAAACCATGTGCATACAACGCAACAAACAGAAATTGGCCCACACCTGCTATAGCACAATCAAGACCAGCTTGTTCCTTTTCTTGCTCGTTATAAATACAGGCTGTGGTGGTGGCGGTGGCGCCCCTATCTCCGCGGTAAATGTCACTCAAGTAGTAACAACGGTCCTCAAAGCTACCACCGTCAACACTGATTCTGCTATCAGCGTCAGTTTCGACACGAACATGGATCCTGCGACCATCAACAAAGACACATACCTGCTTTCGGGGCCAAACGGAGTGATTTCAGGCTCGATAAGCTACGATTCGGCGACGAGAACAGCACTTTTTCTCCCCAACGCCCCGCTTTTGCCGCAGACTACGTACACCGCCACACTCACGTTTGGGATCAAAAGCGCTAACGGGCAGATGCTGAGCGGCGAGAATGCATGGAATCTCCGGACAGGAAAGGACAGCCTGGAGAGAACAGCGCTGGATTCGATCCCTGCAACCTTGTTTGGCATGCACATGCACTACGCTGACACAACAACCACGTGGCCTGCAGCGACTTTCGGCATCTGGCGCCTTTGGGATGCATGGGTGGGGTGGCCGTGGCTGGAACCTAATAAAGGCGAATGGAACTTCGCGAAACTGGATCAGTACGTTGCCATGGCAGAGAGCAAAAACGTGGGAATCGTTCTTCCCTTGGGCCTTACCCCTACCTGGGCGTCGGCACGACCTACCGAATTCTCACCGTACCACATACCCGGAGCCGCTGCAGAACCGGCCAACATCGCCGACTGGAAAAACTACGTAAGAACAGTGGCCACACGCTACAAAGGGCGCATCCACTACTACGAACTCTGGAACGAGGTCAATATCAAGGACTTCTACAGTGGTAGCCCGGAGCAGATGGTTGTACTCGCACGCGAAATGCAATCGATACTGAAAGAGATCGATCCAAGCGTCACGATAATTTCTCCCTCCTGCACTGGCATCGGGCTGGCATGGTTTGATCAGTACATTGCCAAAGGCGGCGCAGATTACGCAGACATAATCGGCTACCATTTCTATGTTTCCCCAAACGCACCGGAATCCATGCTGGACCTGATCAACAAGGTAAAATCGATACTGTCGAAATACAACTACTCATCCAAGAAGATCTGGAACACAGAAGCCGGCTGGTACATCCAGAATTCCACCAATACGGTATCCCCAGGTGTTGGCAGCTTTAGCAAGGTCATCTCCTCTGAAGAGGCATCAGCTTACATAGCGCGATCCTACGTTCTGAACTGGGCATCAGGTATAGACAACTTCAGTTGGTATGCGTGGGATAACAGTAACATGGGTCTTCTGGAAAGCGACAACATGACCGAAAAGACTGCAGCATCTGCCTATGTTCAGACCTACAAGTGGCTGGTCGGTGCAAAGATGATCTCGTGCGGTAAAAACAGCCAGGGTATCTGGGTATCTCAGATAGTTGACGCAAATAATCTTAAAAAATGGATCATCTGGAATGCCGACAGCTCGGCCAACTTTCAATTCCCTGAAGAGTGGCGTGTAACCAAACAGGTTAATCTTTCAGGAGCAGTGATAAACATGTCCGGCACCTCATCTACAACAGTCGGTCCGGCCCCGATTATGCTAGTAGGGGATTAAAGGCGCACAAAGGGAGACGATACCCTCAGTTATCGTCTCCCTTTGTTAGTTGCTTCAGGTAGAAAGGATTACCTGTACGATTGATACTTTAACCTGCATTGTTCCTTGTGCAGCACGATCTCGCTCTCTTCAAAGCGTTGTCCAAGCCTCCTCGCCGGCACCCCCCCCACTATGGAAAAGGGCGCGACGTCCTTGGTTACCAAAGATCCTGCCGCGACAATAGCCCCCTCGCCGATCACTACTCCTGACAGAATCGTGGAACCGTAGCCGATCCAGACATCATCACCGATAGTAATCTTCCCTTTCCCTTCCGGCACCATGTAGCCGGCATCGCGGATGCACGGCGCAAATCGCACAGGAACCCCCACCTTCTTATAATCATGATCGAGTTTTCCCACAAACCCAACGCAGTTAGCTATCAGGACGTCATTTCCTATCTCGGCATCACATTCGATGCTACAATACCTTCCAAAATAGACATTTGAACCAAGTTTAAGGACATTCTTGGCATAGAATCTCGTTCCTCGGCCGCAAGTAAAACCGGGGCCTGCAGACAGAAAACTGCGATACTTCAGGCAAATAAAATGCATTCTTAGCTTTTTCAGATAAGAAACCACAATTCCTCCTACACTTCCTTCAAAAGAGTCGCAATCCCGGACACCACGGTATCGGCTCGGTAAGGCGCTATCGAGTCACGTGCGTTGACAGACATTGTCTCATACTGAGTAAAAATGGTTTCAGCATGTCCAAATGCCTGTGCCGCAAAATCATCCTGGATAACGAAACCATTGAAACCATCACATACGATATTTCTAATAGCTCCTACATCTGTCGATATCACAGGGGTACCACATGCCAGAGCCTCGACAACAACCATAGGGAACCCTTCAGCCTTTGAACTCATTAGAAATATGTCTATAGCATTGTAGTAAGCCGGCAGTTCCTGGTATTGTCTTGCGGACACAAATAACACGTTCCCGGCGATGCCGAGTTCATCACACAGTTCAACCAGTGACGCCTTATTCTCACCATCACCGACGATGATGAACGACACGTCCAGGTTCTGATCGCGATACTTCTTGATCAGCATAAGACTATCTTCGAGCCCCTTCATCTTGCTTATTCTGCCTACATAGCCGAAGGTTCTGATAGACGGGTCTAGCCCGATGAGGGTTTTGCAGCTGCGCCGGTCGCCGGGGCAGAAAAGGTTATGGTCAATACACACGGGGACGAATCGAAAAATGTCTTGACGGCTGACGTTGATTTCATCGCCGGAATCTTTGTTGGGCAACGATACAGATAGGAGAAGATCCAAACTGGACTCAACCGTTTCAAATATCAGGTCAAATAGACCTCTGAAACACGCTTTTCTCAGGAACTTGAACCTGGAGACGGACAATGGGTTGGCGAGTCCATGGACATGAAGCACTTTTTTATTATTTTTAAATTTTAAAAACGGGAGTACCAATTCCATCTGATGGAAATACATGATGGCGCCGGGGTCATTCTTTATTATTTCTTGCCGGCAGCGGAAAAAATTTATTAGTGTCCTGAGCCTGTTGGGAATGAAACGATTTTTCTGGTCGATCCGCCCTACTCCATAGAAATTGGCTCCGCTCGTGTGATCTTTGCTCCACACGCCGATCTGGCGCATGTTGTTGCTCCCACCCACCAGATAGACATCGAAATGACGCATCAGCTCGGGCACTATGGTTCTGAGGAAAGTCGTAGACCCGCCAACCGGCGAGTTGGAGAAATCGGACTGGTCTATTACGTACAGCTTTTTCATAGGGCGGATTCCATCTTCTAAATCAAGCATGGGCGAGGATCCGGTCGATCATCTCAAGATATTTCTTTGCAATGACCTCGGAGCCGTGGTTTAGTTCGAGGTATTTCTGGCCGTTTCTTCCCATTTCCTGCATGAGGTCCTCGTTGTTAAGCAAGGTGGCAACATCCTTGACGAGCCTAGAAACACTGCCTGAGACGAAGCCAAGCCTGTTGGATGCAATAACTGCATCAGGGTCGATGCTGAGGCTAACAACGGGGAGAGCGTATTGCCAGGCCTGCAGGAAAACGTTGGGGAAGCCCTCCGCGCATGATGTTTGCACGAGTACCTTGGCACGTGAATAACACTGCCCGACATCCTGGTACTGGACAAACCCCTTGTAATGGATGTTCGGTATGGAGCAGGCACGTTCCTTAATCACTTCGTCATATTCCCTGTCTCTCCCTGGCGCGATAATCATGACGAAAGACACGTCAGGAAGGGCTTGAGCAAGTTCAAACAGAACTTCGGGCTGTTTATGCGGGTTGCATGTACCAACCCACAGCACCTCGAAATCTTTATCTTTAGTTGTAACTGCGCTTGTACCGTGTGCTATGTTCTTGATTATCTCGCCCTTTAGCCCAAGTGATCGACCACCAAGGTCCTGCTGGTGTTGGCTCTGAAACACCGTGCAATCAAGGCTTTTGATACCAAGCAGATACAATACTGAAGCAAGGCCTCGTGGCTGGGTTACGCACTCGTTGTCGTGAGCGATTAGTTTCACAAGCCTGCTCTCAAATAACCTGCGGTATATCCCCATAGCGAACAGCAGGCTGCATGGGGTCTTGAGCAGATAGACATGGGCCTTGACCTGCGCCAGTGTCCTGATAAGCCCGATAGTATCTATAGGGAAGAACACCTTGCTCCCGCCAAAATAGCGGAAGCGACAGCGAATAACAGCAATCCCGTCATAGTTCTCCTGCGGTTCCTGACCGTAATCATTCACAATGAAGACAACGCGAAGCCCGAGACGGCACAAGGCCCTTCCCAATAACACCTGTTGGACTTCCGCGCCGCCGCTACTGCTGTAGTCCTTGCCCGCAAGTACCGGATAAGCTTCTGGCGAAACGAAGCATATGGTTATTGTATTTGTAGTCATTACTATACTTAAAATCTTAGAATCCAGAGAGAGGTTTGATTGCTTGGAGTAACATTTCTTTAAAGTCTCTCCAACCACTCTTTAACCCTTTCAGTGTGAGCAGTGCAGGTGAAGTTTGCCAACGCGACCTTCCTGCCGTTGGTACCGATTTGCAGAGCAGCGTCGGAATCTGCCAAGACATCACCTATTTTACGGGCGAAGGTTGCAGATGAATCGTCTTCAGCAATGAAAGCGTTAACTCCATCTTCCAAATACGCATCCACCTCGCCAAATGCCGTAGTGACGACAGGCCTTCCAGAAAGCAGATACTCCGCAAGCTTTGTCGGAAAGCGTGCTTTAGAAACAGAATCATCGAAAAGTGGTATCAAAAGAGCAACCGCATCCGTATACAACCTGAGCAGCACCTCTCGTTCAACAAAACCGGTGAAAGAGATTTTATCTTGTATATTTAGTTGCTCCGCCAACCTTAGAAAATATTCCAGGCAGGATTTGTCCTTAGTGGAGCCAGCAATTACCAAGCGAAGGCTTGGGTATGAGATAGCAATGGCAGCAAAAGCTTTAATTACGCATTGTACTGTATCTCGATATTGCAGGTTTCCACAGAAAAGGAGATAGCCGCCAACATGCTCTACATTTGGTACGGATGCTGGCACCCGAACTGTATCCTCCGAAAGGATTGGAATTTTGATCATCGGTAACTGCTCGTTTCGGACAAGATTGTATTCCCGTACGATGCCTTCTATAGGGCTACTTATTACAATTACTCCGTCTGAAAGAGCCAGGCAGTATTTGCAATAGAGTTTATAGTGGAGTTTCCTGAAGAAATTAGTAACCGGCCAGGTGGTCGGCCACTCACACAACTCCAGCACGACAGAATAGCCTTTGATCCAACACGCCAGGCGCAAGAAAAAAAGCACTTCAATATTTCTAGTATAGGCAAGGACTACAACTTTATCAGAGCCCGCTAAAAGGATCCTGCAGCAGGTGGTAAGCAGTCCCTTGATAGACTGAAATCGTCTTCCAAAAGTATTTGTGGAGAAAGTCGTACATCCTGGCATGTACCTGAAAGGAATACCATGCACCTCGCCACGAGGGTGAAAATTTGTAACGGTTCCGCTGTAGTCGCTCGGTTTAACGAGCAGAATTTCAACTTTGGCACCGGAATCACGCAAAATAACTGCAAGATTTACCATCCGGCTTGTTGACGCATAACCGTTTGGCAAACCGATGGTGTCTCCCACAACCATGAAACGTTTTGGAGGTTCACTTATTCTCAAACTGTCTCCTTTCAACACTACGAGTACTGTTCCTCCCAGAGGGAGGAAAAACAACGACCGGCATATAAACACAACAAATTATGACTGAAAGAAATATCCGGTGTTGAATAGATGCTAAGCCCAGTCAACGCCCCCCCCCAAACGAGCAGCACTCCTGCAACCACCATATCTGCGGTTGGAGCAGTGCGTTTTAGAACCAGCACCGCAGGTCGCAGCATGATGATTACATACGACCAAAGCAGCGGTAACCCACCAGTGAAAAGTATCAATATAAATGAACCGTCAATGCTGGTGAAATTCTGGCCAGCCCATACCCAGGTCCCTCTGGGCCCGCTTCCCACCAGCAGTTGTAGGATGGAAACCTGCGAGAAAAACGCCTTATATTGCCCTGAGCGGGTGTCCTCGTAAAGCCTGGAAGAGAGCAGATTGATTGCGGTAGAGACCTTTGAATGAAACAGGAACCACCCCCCTAGGGAAAGCAGGCAAAGCAGACAAAGAAGGAGTGCGGTTGGATTTCTCTTGCTTTGCCTATCCCTGGCTGATCTGCCAATATACCAGAGGATCGGTAGGTAAAGACTTGAAAGCAGAATCCAGCTGCGGGTAGCAGAGACTAATGCACAAAGTAAGAAAGTAACAAAGGGAAGGCTCCCCACAGCCATACGCCACTTTCTATCTCCGAAGAGGGTTACAAACAGCAAGGGCGCAGTCCAAAGAATCAGTGGCATGTACCCAAACAGTATTCGAAGCGATTCGATCCTCGACGAAAATTGCTGAGAAAATATTGCATTAAGTGCTAACAGGGTGGCCGTGAAGGAAAAAGCATAAATAATCGGAGTTAGGATTTTCCAGCGGTCGCGGTCAAGCCCGACGAAAACCAAGGTGAAACTCCACCATACGGCCGGACCCTTGAAGGATATAATCTCGAAGGGAGAGAATCCTTCGTAAAAGGCAAATAGCGAGTGCAACAGCATCCAGCCCTGCATTATACAAAAAGCAAGAATGGTTAACCTCCCTACCCTGCGCAAATCTTCAACAAACAGTGCCAGCACGCCGCTACCAGTGATGCAGACAAGCCCAAGAAAAGTCGCAAGTTTCCAACTGAAAGGAAAGCTTAGATCTTCGACAAAAAGGCTGTAACCACTTTCTATGGAGGCGGTTTTTGCAACGACCTGCGCCTTGATCAGATCAGCGCTAAATGCTGAAACCAACCCAATGACGACCAAGACTGTCACGACTTTTTTGACGTGTCGAATCCAGGCGGAGTGATACACAGGGTCGGCCTGCATCGAAATGTACGTGGAAGGAAACTGCAAACTATATCCTTTGATTGAGGTGGCCTAGGCAGATGACCCATCAGTTACAACAGCTAGAGTGAGGAACCTTACATGTAGTTTGTAGTGATAGTACATAAGCAAGAAATAGATGAGATCGGTCAACAAAGCGGTGACGGCCGCACCGTTGACTCCATACTGCGGGACAAGAAACAGAAAGCCAGTCACATTCACGATTCCCACCCAAAAAGCACTATTGCGTAAGTCTTTCCCCTTCCCATGGGCTCCAAGAAAGCGGTTCAAGAAATCACCGAATCCGTGCATGACACATCCAATAGCTATAACTGATGCCAGCCAAATAACGGGCTGGTAAGCATCCGAGTAGAAAATGAGTATGATATCATCGATAAATAGCAAGAAAATGCCAAGTGACAAGAGAGAAAGAGCTGAAGTCAACAGGCTCACCTTTCTGGATATCGCATTGCTTTCTGCAAAGGATTTAAAGTAGGTAGTACCGACTGAATTAGGAATCAGAATAAGTGGAGAGGCCACAGTTACAGCCAGCGAAAAAAACCCGACGGCTGTGGTATCTATGAAATAGCCAAGCAGAATAACACACAGCTGCGAAACACCGACATTCGAGAGAGAGCCGACATATACGTGTATGCCATAATGCCTATTTTCGTTCAGTATTGTACTAACACCTTGGGTAAAGCCTGCAAACTCAGGCTTGAGCAATATGGTCAAGACCAACATAGTCATGGCTATCATAGCAACCTGTATAGACAGAGACGCGACCAGCGTCAATCCGTAAAATGATTGCACAGCGAAGGCCACCGTCAGGTATAAAAACGAGGGTGCCAGTCTTAAGAAGGACAACTCAAAAATACGGTTGTCTCCTTGCATCAGATTTTCAAAACACAGTTGAAAAGGAAAAACGAAAAGAAATGGTGAGAAGGTGCGTATGATCTCTCCTAGGCCATTGTTGAATATGGGATCCACAAAGAAAGAAGACAAGTACAGCAAAAGGATCATCAGAATGGAGATAAGTAAAGTTATCACCAATCCCCCGCTGATCAGTTGTTTTTTTTGGTCGGCATGTGATTTTTGGGCAAGCAATCTTCCCAACGAAACATACATGCCGAAGGATAGTACAGTGGCAACTAAAGTGAATAAGAACTGCAAAAATTTCAAATCACCATATGACTTGGGTCCGAGAAACCTGGTGTTAAGAATACTGATACCGAATCCCAATAAGATGTTCAGGACCATCGCAGTGTACAATGTCGCCAGTTGCTGAACTTGCTTCTCTCTTAGCAGGTCAAGAAAACTTGTCTTTGATACTCTCATAGAAAACTTCCTTGACACGAGCCTACATACTGAGCCACTGCGGCTTCTACGTTCCCCTGGTCCACGGTGGTAACATAACCATAAGCATGACCATGGCAGACGAACTTCGCGGTCCTATCCCAAATGACAAACCAGCGACACAAGCGGCTACCGCCGAAATCGTATAATACCATGACCGGAGCAAGTGGCAGTAGAAAACCGCGGCGGTCTACCATTACACCCCCAGGCAATCACGAAATTATCGGCAACTGCATCCACAGTCAGAAAGACAGGAAACGCAACAAGAGCAACTAGCATCGCACCCCGCCCCGGCGGGGTGCGATGCTAATCAGGTAAAGGATTACCAAACGCGTCATCTAGTTAAACCTCCACCACGGCTTCTTCTTATCCGTCGGCAGACCATATCCATATCCATATCCATAACCATATCCATAGCCGTAGCTCTCCGCTTGGGATTTCCTATCGGAGACGACGATCCCCACTACAGGCGCGGCCACGGCCAAGAGCATCTCTTTCGTGCGTTTCGCGGCATTTACCGGCACCCTGCCGGCCTCAATTACCAGCAGAACCAGGTCGGCTACACCGGTCAGCACTGGAGCATCTGTGACAGCTAGGACCGGCGGAGCGTCCAATATGATGTAGGCATAGCTCTGCCTCATCAGCTCGACAAACTCGGTCATAGTGTCCGAACCTAACAATTCAGCAGGGTTTGGGGGTACGGCACCAGCTCTAATCAGGTCGAGCCCTTCTACCCCTGTTGCCTGTATCACGTCGACCGACTTCAGATCGTCGGCCAAAACCTCGGTCAGGCCAAGTCCCGATGCGATACCCAGCTTCTCGTGCAGCGTGGAACGCCGCAGGTCGCAGTCGACCAGCAGCACACGCGCCCCAGTCTGGGCCAGGGTGATGGCGAGGTTGCAGGCAACAGTGGACTTCCCCTCCCCCATCAAGGTGCTGGTGATCAGCAGCACCTGCTTCTGCTTTTTCAGAGCGCTGAAGTGCAGGGCGGTCCTCAGGCTGCGAAAGGCTTCGGAAGCGATCGACTTGGGCGCATTATGCGCGACCATTGCCTCATTCCCTTCCTTGCCGGATATGTACGGAATCATCGCCAATAGCGGCAGCGAAAGATGGCGCTTGGCTTCTTCAGGGTCCTTGAGGGTGTCGTCCAGGTATTCCCGGAAAAAGGCGAGCCCAACACCGAGCATGGTCCCCACCAGCAGACCGAGAACCAGGTTCTTCTTCTTGTTCGGCGACACCGGTTTGTCCGCGGCTATGGCGGGATCGACCACCTTGATGTTGCTGATGGTGGAGGCCTGGGCTATGCGGGCCTCTTCGTGCTTTTGCAAAAGGAAGGTGTAGATGTCGGCGTTGACCTTGGAGAGCCGCATGAGACGGGCCAGGTCGCGCTCGGCGGCGGGGAGACGCTTCAACTGGGCGTCATGCTTGGCTATTTCACGGGAGATGTTCTCTTCCTGCCTGCCCATCCCCTTCAGCGCTGTCTCGTAGGTGGCCTGGATCTTCTTCTGCAGCTCGTCTACCTGGGCCTGCACGCTCTTCACGCCGGGGTGACTCTCGGTGCTGTCGGAAAGAAGCCCCTCTTTCTGAACTTCCAGCTCGCTCAGCTTGACCGCCATCCCGGCAACCAGTGGATCGTCACGCATGACGGCCGGCGAATAGACGGTGCCCTTCCTGCGTGCCTCCTTCAGTGAGCCTAGTGCGAATTCAATCTGTTTTCTCTGCAGCGTCGTCTCGGCCTTGTTCTTCTCGACTTCGGCAAGAGTCGTTATCACGTTCTGCGCCTCGGAGTCCAGCTGCACGATTCCGGTCGAGGTCTTGTACGACTCGAGGTCCTTCTCGGACGACTCCAGGTCCGTTTTGATCCCCTTGAGCTGCTCCTCGACGAACCCGATGGTGCGGGTGGCTTCCTCTGCCTTGATCGCTACCCCCTGCTCAAGGTAGGCCTGCACCAGGGCATTCACGACATCCCTTGCCAACTGCGGATCACGATGGCGGTAGGTGACGGAAATTACGTTGGTCTTCTTGCCGACCTCTGAAGCCTTGATTCCTTCTCTAAAATCGGCAACGGTCTGGTTGAAAGGGAGCAGCGTGAATCTGAAGAAGTCGCCCTTCTCTCCTTTCAGGTCCTTGAGCAGCAGAGTAACGCCTTTGCCGCGCATGAGGACGCCGTCGGCACCTGTGCCCGCCAGCTTCCCGTCGCTGTCCTTCACGGCGTAGTTGCCGCCTCCGAGAAGCTCGACCTTGTACACGGGCTCTTCGGCGCTGCTGGAAAACTCCAACGGGGTGAACTCAACCCCCTTGGAACGCTTGTCCGCCTGCCAGTCGAGGTGCAGCCTCGAGACCACCTTCTCGGCGTTGGTGCGGGACTTGAGGATTTCAAGTTCAGAATCGACCGGTGCAGCCGAGTTGAGCAGCAGATCCCCCATCTGCCCGACCTTCCCCTTGTCGTCCTTGACGAAGAGCGTAGCGGTCGACTCATAGGAGGGGGGG
>Ga0209317_1002693_pt1 | contig 12393 bp, 8 predicted proteins | sample RifGroB2_FD_183994 | JGI IMG/M metagenome (GOLD analysis project Ga0209317, IMG submission 183994) | Soil microbial communities from Rifle, Colorado, USA - Groundwater B2 (SPAdes) (version 2) | ecosystem: Environmental > Terrestrial > Soil > Unclassified | place: Rifle, Colorado | collected...
ATTTTCCGGGGCTGGCGGGCAGGGGCTCATCCTTGCAGGCGTCATCATGGCAGAAGCCGCCTCGATCTACGACGGCAAGCAGGCCGTTCAGTCCCAGAGCTACGGCCCTGAGGCGAGGGGTGGTGCGTCCAAGTCGGAAGTCATCATCTCCGACGGCGCCATCGACTACCCGAAGGCAACCGTAGTCGACGCGCTGCTGGCGCTCACCCAGGAAGCTGCCGACAAGTACTCCCACGACCTGAAGGAAGGCGGCGTGCTGCTGATCGATTCCGACATGGTCACCAGGGTTCCGGTGGGCAACTTCCAGACCGTCGCCTTCCCGATCATCAACACGGCGAAGAACGACGTAGGTCGCGAGATCGTGGCCAACATAGTGGCGCTCGGTGCCATGGTGGCACTCACCAAGGTCGTCAGCAAGGAAGGGGCCGAGAAGGCAGTACTGGCCCGCGTTCCCGAGGCGTTCATGGAACTGAACAAGAAGGCATTCCAGATGGGCTTCGACAAGGCCATTGCAGCAATGGGATAGTCACCCCTTAGGGTTGATTGCAGAATGAAAAGGTCCGGTGCTATATGCGCCGGGCCTTTTCATTTTTAATCTTGGTACTTGCTCCCCCTCCCTTTATGGGGGAGGCACGCACGACCTTTTCACCCTCTCCCCATCCCGCTCCCATCAATGAGAGAGCACCGTAGCACCGTAGCACCGTAGGTTGGGTTAGCGGCCTCATCGCGTAACCCAACATAGCCAATTTTGGGGGTTACGACAACCTCACCCCGACCGACAACTGCCGATAGAGCATCTCCCCCTTTAAACTAACTTGATTCGTGCTCACCTACCGCTAAAGAAACTTCCTCCCCTCAACCGATTTAGAGGTCGATGTTCCGCTGTTCACGTTCCTCCCCCATCCCTATCACTCCCCCTGAGAAGCTCTTCCTTCCAGCCTGATTCTTGTGCTTTCTTTCCTGATCGGATATAAAGGAGTTGCTCGATTTTGCGCCGCAGGCGGTTTTAAGAGGAGCTTTGATGTCACTGGAACTTTGTCACATGGCGCTCAGGCAGACGCTCGACCTTGTCAGCCTCACCGATCAAACTCTGCGCGGCTTCTCCGACAGGAAGTTCACCAGCGATGAGTTGTATCATGACGTGCTCGGTAAGCTTTTGGGGGGAAACGGCAGGCGCGGGCCGGCCGGCATCCTGATCGCCACCGCTAAGACCGACTGCACCTGCTGCAGTGGTCGGCTGTTCCACCTAAGTCACGAGCGACTGCTCGAGAGGTCGGAGGAGATCTCCATAGATCCAGGATCAAGCTACGCCATGAGCCTGGTCCAGGTCGAAGGTGGCAGCGACGTCGTTGCAGTCAACTGGATGGACATCTGCGGTTCCGTGGAGGAATTCCAGAATTTCTTTCATCCGCAGGTAGTCGAGGCGATGGAGGATCCCATCGTCAACTTCGTAAGTTGCAGGATCAGTGGGGATAACACCGGGGTGATAGTCGCCTTTAACTACCCTGGTCGTGCTACCGAGTACGATGCCGACGTGCTCAGGAGCGCCGCGGTTCTGATCGGCTCGCTCTTGACCGTATCCAACGGGATGCGGGAGACGGAGCGGGCCTTCAGGTACACCATAGAGGCACTGGCCAGGGCTTGCGAGGCGGCCGAGCAGGATACCGGCAATCACATCGTCCGGGTGAACCGCTACGCCGGTGCGCTGGCGGCCAACATGGGTTTCAACCTCGGTTTTGTCGAGGACATCGCCATCTCGGCCCAGATGCACGACGTCGGCAAGATCAAGATCCCGGTGGAGATCCTTTTGAAGGAAGGGCCGCTCACGGCGAAAGAGATGCAGTTGATGCGGCAGCATCCAGCCTATGGAGCCGAGATTCTGGGAGATTCCCCTAGGCTCAAGGTCGCCAGGGAGATCGCCATGTCGCACCACGAGAACTGGGACGGCACCGGATATCCCAAAAGGCTGAAAGGGCATCGGATTCCGATGTCGGGGCGGATAGTGAAAGTGGCGGATGTGTACGACGCGCTGCGCTCCAAGCGCAGCTACAAGGCACCCATGACCCATGAAGAGGCGATGCGGGTTTTCCAGGAAGGGGACGATCGAATCAATCCTGCGGCCCATTTTGATCCGGCAGTTTTAGCAGCCTTTTTCAAAATCGATCACATGTTCGACATGATCTACGACAGCTCGATTCTGAAGATAGGGTTGAAAAAGAAAAGGCCGGCAGGACCAAAAGCAAACCCGATTAGTGCCGATCCTCAGTAGCACTTTTTGTGGCGAAATCCAACCTCACAGCTAATTATCAACTACCGTAGGGGCGAACCTTGTGTTCGCCCAGATTTTGTAGTTGACCCGTTTGTTCTGGATTTCGCTGGACCAGGGCGAACACAAGGTTCGCCCCTACAGTCGAAGTAAGAGATCTTGAAGAGCGCGACAGATTTTGTAGTGGCACCCCCTGCGGGTGTCCAGACCGCCGGGCAAACAAATTCATCGCCACGGAGACACGGAGCGCACGGAGGAGGCAAAACAGCATGTTTTTCATGCCTTTGCCTTGCTCCGTGCGCTCCGTGTCTCCGTGGCGAGCTTCTCGCTTTTTTGCTGCTAATCCCGGCAATACCCCCAGGACCAACCGATCGCTCCGCCTATCCTTTCCTCAATTCCTGCACCCGGCGCTGCATGATCAACTGCTGACACTTCTCCGGCGGTAACTCCGGGTTCTCAAAGAGAGCCGGGTCGATCCCCAATTGCGCGGCGTTCAGCGACGCCACCCTCAGCGTCTCCTCCCAGCCAGGCATCACCCCCCCGCAGTCCGCAGCCACAACCAGCGGCAAAATAGTATCAATCCCCGCCTTCATCGCATTGAGCGCCAGCTTGATCCTGGTCGAATCCCTCAGTTCTTCCCATCGGTTTGCCGTCTGGTGCAGTCTGTTGGTCGCCTGCAAAGCCCGCTGCAGCGTCACCGGAAGGCGAAGCCTCTTGCAGAAAGCATCCGCGGCCTTGGCCCCCTCGGCATCATGGCCGTGATGCCTGGGGTACTGATCTTTCGGAGTATAGAGCTTGCCCAGGTCGTGGAAGAGGGCGCAGAAGCGCGCTTTGATGTCCGGTGTCAGCAGCGAGATCCGCTCCAGAGCCTGCATCGAGTGGGTAAAGAGATCCCCCTCCGGATGGTATTCCACCGGTCCTGCCGGCACCTCCGGCATCTTGAAAAGCTCAGGAAGATAGTTTCTTCCCACGCCGAACTCCAGCATGCGTCGGAAGAAGCGGCCGGGGTCATTTTTGGCCAGCGCCTTGAGCATTTCCTGCGAGAAGCGCTCTACCGGAATCTGTTTGAAACTCTCCGACCAGTCGCAGGCCGAAAGCGTCGCTTCCGCCTCTGCGTCCAGCCGCCATCCCTCGCTTTCGAAGCGGAAGGCACGGAAGATCCGGACCGGGTCGTCGCTTAGGCTGGTGGCGCTGCAGGCTTTGAGAACCCGGTGCGGCAGATCCTGCTGTCCCCCAAGGGGATCCAGGACCGCGCCATCAAAAGTCATAGCCATAGCGTTAATGGTAAAGTCCCGGCGTTGCAGATCCTCGGAAAGCTCGTCAACCGAGGAGAGGCATGTCACCTCGACCTTGCCGAATTCCGGGTGAAAGAGAAAGTAGATATTGGGAGTGCTTTTGGACTCCACATGTCGGAAGCCGAGGGGGGTGAGTTCAGACGGGGAGACAGCCGCGGCGAGATCGATATCCTGGCACTTCACACCCAAAAGGATATCGCGCACCATGCCGCCCACCAGGAAGATCCGTGAGTGCAGCGTTTCGGGGAAAAGTCTCTTCAGCCTGAGAATTAGATCATCCACGCTAACCGATACCTCCACCCCCTCTAGAGAAATAAAAGTCCCCCTTTAACAAAGGGGATTTAGGGGGATTTGCCTTGATGATACAGCAGAAAGTAAAAGTGCAGGGTCAAACAAATTCGGGGCGAACACAAGGTTCGCCCCTACACTATTATTGTTCCCAAGCTCCAATAGTTTCCTCCCCCGGAGGGGTAGGAGAGTATTTTCTCGTTCCCAAGCTCCAGTTGGGAACGCAATCGCTGGAAAAGCTCCAGCTTTGAGTCGTTGAAGCGGAGCTACCTCGCGGCCCTGACCGATGTCCCACAGGCGTAGGGTGGGCACTCCGTGCCCACGCGACCCGCAATCTCAGAGACTCTACTCTTCGATTCTCTCCAGCAGCACCACATTCTCGACATGAATAGTCTGCGGGAACATATCGACCGGGTGCACCTCCAAGGAGCGGTAACCCAGGCGCGACAGAATATCCAGGTCGCGCGAGAGCGTCTCGGGCGAGCAGGATACATATATAATGCGAGGCGGTTTGATGGCCGCAACGCTCTGCAGCACCTTCTCGTCGCAACCCTTTCTCGGCGGGTTGAGAACGATCAGATCCGCGCCCCCTTCCTCACCGATCTCGTCGATCAGATGCACCGCGTCCCCTGCCTCGAACCGGCAGTTGGTGGCGTGGTTCATCAGCGCATTTTCGGTAGCATCGGCGACCGCAGCTTCAACGAACTCGATACCCACCACTTCCCTCGCCTTGTCGGCCAGGAAAAGCGAGATGCCGCCGATGCCGCAGTAGACGTCGATGACCCGCTCGGTTCCTGTCAGTGCCGCGAGTTCGCGCACCTTCTCGTAGATGATGCGGGCAGCGCCGCTGTTCACCTGGAAGAAAGAGTGCGGCGACAGGTTGAAGCTCTTGTTGCCGATATAAGCACGCAGCGTCTGCGCCTTGGTTATGGCGCGATCCTTGTGGCCGAAGATCACGTTGCCGGACGAGTTGTTGATGTTCTGCGCCACGACGATCACTTCAGGGACCGCCTTCTGGATGAACTTCGCCAGGTGGTGCATCTCGTTGTAACCCTCTTCCGTAGTGACCAGTACCACCATCACCTTATCCCTCGGCTCGGCCACGCGCACCACGAGATAACGCAAAAGCCCCATCTCGCTCTTCGGGTTGTAGATCTGGACCTTGCCCTTCTTGATGCCGGCCTTCGCCGCCTTGACCACCTTGTTGATGAGCGGGTGGTGCAGCGAGCAGTCCGCGATCTCCATGACGTCGTGGGTGTTGCGACGATAGATGCCGATCACCGCATCGGAGAACTTGCCGGCCACCACGAGCTTTGCCGTGTTGCGGTAGTTCAGTTCCTTGGGGGACGCCAGGGTGTCGTGGATTTGAGCCTCGGCCAGGGACGGGTACTTGCGCAGCTCCCTGGTCACCAGGCTCTTTTTCCAGGCAAGCTGAGCCGGGTAGCGCATCTGCATCAGTCCGCAGCCGTCGCAAACCCTGCCGAGGCCACAGGCGGGGGCGGGCTGCCGGTCCGGCGATGTCTTGACGCACCTGATGGTATTGGCGAATGCCTCCCTGCGGCCTACATAAGTAACCCTTGCCACCAGAAGTTCGCCCGGAAGGCCTCCTGCAACCAGCACGCGATTCCCCTCGTGCATGGCAAGACCGAAACCCTCATTGGTAGTCGAAGCAATCTGAAGTTCCAGCGTCTGTCCGCTGCGCAGCGACGGCCTGTAATCCTCGCCACCGGCCCGGTCAGGTCTGTCGCTTTGCTTGCGGTCCGAAGCGTAGGCCGGTCTTGCTGCACCCCTGGACTCGTTCCTGCCCTGATCCGGCCTCGGCTGCGGTCTGCGCTCGGCGGCAACCGGTCCCGCATTTGCTGCGGACCGCTGCGGCCTGCGCTCGGCGGCAGTCGGCTCCGCATTTGCTGCGGATCTGGCTTCAGTCCCTCTGGCCTGTTCCGGTCTGGAGGCATGCTTGCGGTCGGCGCCGGCTAATTTATCAGCACGGTCCGTCAGCCTAGGCTCTGACTGGATCGGCTTATCAGTAGGTTTAGCGGTCGGAATTGGTTTGCGTCCGGTAGGTTTTGCCTGCTCCGTTTTGCGAACAGATTTATTCTCTTCGGTTTTGGCGGGTGCAGCATCCCAGAACGGCTTGAACTCGGCGTTTCTTCCGCGTCCTGACTTTGTGGTGGCTTTAGGCGCAGCGCTTTCGGAAGCATTCTCCGCCCTATCTCTTTTCGGTGCATCACTTTTATTTTTCATCCCTCATACTTAAATGTAAATGACATCTCTGTCAACCGCCGAATGCACTAGCAGCACGACTTGCGCACTCTGCCTCCAAAGGTAAACTACAGTCTTAAGGGAATGTTAATGCTTTAGGGTAGTGGCAGGAGTATCCTCATGACTGTGGTAGAAGTGCCAGTTTCGCTATTTACCAACAGAGATATAGCTCTAACAGCTTCCTATTCTCATAGATTTCTGACTAATGCCTTAACTATATGCGCTATGAAAGCAACTTTGGGGCTGGGGGAGGTTAAACCCAAAGATTTGTTTCCCTCAGCGTTCTTAGCGTCCTCTTAGCATCCTTTGCGTAATGTTTCATGCCTTTGAAAAGCTGTTACGCAAAGAACGCGAAGAATATCCGCGAAGAACGCGAAGTAATGCTTAAGGTTAAACCCAGAAGATTTGTTTCCCTTAGCGTTCTTAGCGCCCTCTTAGCGTCCTTTGCGCAATGCTTCATGCCTTTGAAAAGCTGTTACGCAAAGAACGCGAAGAACATCCGCGAAGAACGCGAAGTAATGCTTAAGGTCATACCAAAAAAGATTTGCTTCCCTAGCGTTCTTAGCGCTCTTTGCGTCCTTTGCGTAATGCTTCATGCCTTTGAAAAGCTGTTGCGCAAAGAACGCGAAGCACATCCGCTAAGAACGCGAAGTAAGGATCTCGGCTCCAAGCAAACGACCGACTGACAGAATAAGCGCGCGCCTAAAATCCCCCCTCCCTTTATGGGAGGGGCTGGGGGAGGGTGAGCTCATGCGGGCTTTTCACCCTCTCCCCATCAACCTTCGCCAAGGCTACGGCTGGGTAGGGTGGGCACCCCGTGCCCACGCGACCCCATACCAAAAAGGTAATCCCAGAGACCCTTAAATCGGAGGTGGGCGATGCATTTTATAATGCGATACGGCTGGATGCTCCCAATGCTGATTGTCATGCTACTACCCATCTTGACCATGTTCGCCATGTACCCGGCATTAGCACGGATGGTCAAATCAGCACGGATGAAGCTATCCAGTCCCGCCTTCAACCACACCGAAGCTATCCCAAGCCGGTACACCAGTGACGGTGAGGACACCAATCCTCCGTTGCTGATAGCCGGCGTCCCTGATGACGCCAAATCACTGGCGCTGGTTATGGAGGACCCCGACACACCCGGCGGCGCGTGGGTACACTGGTTGCTCTGGAATATAGCCCCTGCCACCATGCAGATTGAGCCGGCGGGCGTCCCTGCCGGCGCAGAGCAGGGGATCAACAGTTGGGAACGCAGAAACTACCGCGGTCCCTGTCCTCCTACCGGGACACACCGCTATTTCTTCCGCCTCTACGCCCTGAAGGAGCGGCTTGATCTCCCGAGCTCCAGTACGCGAAATGATCTGGACCGGGCCATGCAGGGGAAAATTCTGGCGCAAACAGAACTGCTTGGTATCTACAGCCGGAAGTTATCAAAGTGCCGATGATCCTTGATTTTCGGGACTGATTTAGCTACTATGTCCCGCTATGAGAAAATTGACCAAACAGATCATGATTGGAAATGTGGCGATCGGCGGGGGAGCCCCCTGCGCGGTCCAGTCCATGTGCTCTACTGATACCAGAGATGTCGCCGCGACCCTCGCTCAAATTGAACGCCTAGCCGTTGCCGGATGTGAGATCGTGCGCTGCGCGGTCCCGGATCTGGATGCGGCCCTCTCGCTTGCCGCCATCAAATCAGGCAGTTCGCTGCCGCTCATAGCCGACATACATTTCGATTACAAGCTTGCCCTCAAGGCCCTCGAATCCGGCGTCGACGGCCTGCGTCTCAATCCCGGCAACATCGGCGAGCGCTGGAAAGTGGCCGAAGTGGTAAAGGCCGCCTCCGAGCGCAAGATCCCGATCCGGATCGGCGTCAACGGCGGCTCGCTGGAAAAGGAACTGCTGGTCAAGTACGGTCATCCGACACCCGAGGCGATGGTTGAGTCCGCGCTTGGTCACGTGCGGATACTTGAGGATCTGGGCTACGACCAGATCAAGATCTCCATCAAGGTCTCCGACGTGGTCAGAACCCTGGAAGCCTACCGTCTGCTCTCCGATGCCGTCGATTACCCGCTCCATATCGGAGTGACCGAAGCTGGTACCATCTTCTCCGGGACCATAAAATCCTCCGTCGGGCTCGGCATTCTGCTGCACCAGGGGATCGGAGACACCATGCGAGTCTCCCTGACCGGCGACCCGGTCGACGAAGTCCGCGTCGCCTACGATATCCTGAAGTCGCTCGGGCTCAGAAAGCGTGGCATCAACTTCGTTTCCTGTCCCACCTGCGGACGCTGCCAGATTGATCTCATCCCCGTAGCCGAAGAAGTCGAGCGCCGCCTGGCCCACCTGGAAACCAACATCACCGTAGCAGTCATGGGATGTGCCGTGAACGGACCCGGAGAAGCGCGCGAAGCCGACTTCGGCATCGCCGGCGGCAGAGGCGAGGGGCTACTCTTCAAAAACGGCGCAGTAGTAAGGAAAGTAGGCGAAGGCGAATTAGCCGATGCCCTGGTCGAAGAAGTGCTCAACGCAGCAAAAGAAAAACAAAAATAGAGTCAAACGCACGCACACGGATTTGGCGGGAACGTACGGATAAAAACAGGTTAAACAGGTTCAGGATACCAAACGTTTTTGCTTAACCTGCTTCTATCCGTAATTTACCGTGCAATCCGTGTGCGAGCCTTTGATTTAACTGTTTCCCCTGCAATGAAATAAACCCCAGAAAGAAACTAAGAGGTCGAACCATCATGCGTTATTCCCAGTACTTTATCCCTACCGTCAAGGAGACTCCCTCCGACGCCGAGGTGATCTCCCACCAGCTGATGCTGCGCGCCGGCATGATCAGAAAACTTGCCGCCGGCATCTACAACTACCTGCCGCTGGGGCTGCGCTCCATCCGCAAGGTGGAAGCAATCGTCCGGGAGGAGATGAACAAGGCGGGCGCCATAGAGATGCTGATGCCCGCGGTACAACCGGCTGAGCTCTGGAAGGAGTCGGGCCGCTGGGAATTCTATGGCAAGGAACTGCTGCGCTTCAACGACAGAAAGGACGCCGAGTTCTGCATGGGACCCACCCACGAAGAGGTGGTCACCGACCTGATCCGCAAGGAAGTCCGGAGCTACCGCCAACTCCCGATCAACCTGTACCAGATCCAGGGCAAGTTCCGCGACGAGATCCGCCCGCGCTTCGGCCTGATGCGCGGCCGTGAGTTCATCATGAAGGACGCCTACTCCTTCGACGTGAACGAGGCCGCTGCCGACGTCTCCTACGCCAAGATGTACAAGGCGTACCGCAGGATCTTCGAGCGCTGCGGACTCAAGTTCCGCGCCGTAGAGGCCGACACCGGGAGCATCGGCGGCAACTTCTCGCACGAGTTCATGGTGCTGGCCGATTCCGGCGAGGACGCCATCGTCTCCTGCTCCGCCTGCGAATACGCGGCGAACATGGAAAAGGCCGAGACCCGCAAGGGCGAGGCTGCCGAGCACGCCGATCCGCGTCCTCTGGAGCGGGTCACCACGCCGGGACAAAAGAGCGTGGAAGAAGTCGCCAAGTTCCTCGGCGTGAACAGCAGTCAGGTCGTCAAGACCCTGGTGCTTCTCGCCGACAACGAGCCGGTCGTGGCGCTTCTGCGCGGCGACTACGACCTGAACGAGATCAAGCTGAAAAACCACCTGGGCTGCGCCGAGATCGAGATGGCCGGCGACGACGTGGTACTGAAAGTGACCGGCGCACCGACCGGTTATGCCGGCCCCGTGGGCCTTCCGGAAAAGGTGAGGGTTGTAGCGGACCTTTCCATCGAGGGGCTGCACAACTTCGTGACCGGCGCCAACGCCGGCGACACCCACCTGAAGAACGTGAACCTGAACCGCGACTTCAGCGTGACCGGTTTCGTCGACATCAGGAACGTCGTGATCGGCGACGCCTGCCCGCGTTGCGAGAGCGGCAAGCTCGAGATCTGGCGCGGCATCGAAGTCGGCCACGTCTTCAAGCTCGGCACCAAATACTCGCAAGCAATGAAAGCGACCTTCCTGGACGCCGATGGCAAAGAGCAGATCATCTACATGGGATGCTACGGCATCGGGATCGGCCGTACCGTCGCAGCCTGCATCGAGCAGAACCACGACGAGAACGGCATCATCTTCCCGATTCCCATCGCACCGTTCCAGTGCATCGTCTCCGCCTTGAGCGCCAAGGACGACTCCGTAAAGGACGCTGCCGAGGCGATCTATCAGGACCTGCTGGAGGCCGGCATTGAAGTGCTGATCGACGACCGTGACGAGCGTCCCGGATTCAAGTTCAAAGACGCCGACCTGATCGGCATCCCGCTTCGCATAGTAGTAGGCGCCAAGCACCTGGTCGACGGGCGCGTCGAGCTCAAAGAGAGAAGAAGCGGCGTAGTAGAGCTGCTGACCATAGAAGAAGCCCTCGCCAAAGTGAAGGCCACAATAAAAGAAGCACTCGCGGCCTAGTCAGCAAACGCTGACCTATTAGAATACGGGAACAGGTCCCAAATAAAGGTGTCGCTGCGATCTGCTAACAACCAACCTCCCCCTTTAACAAAGGGGGATTGAGGGGGATTTAGCCAGCTGGTTCAGACTAAATCCCCCCTTGCCCTCCTTTGCTAAAGGGGGGAACCAGTCCAAGATCCCCTCTCCCCTCGTGGGAGAGGGTTAGGGAGAGGGGGCGCTGCCAACTCTGCCGCCGCCTGCCAGGAGGCGAAACCGGCCCCCGATAAAAAAATCTCTTCCGCAAGGAGAACCAGATAATGACCAGAGAAGAAGCAATCAAGAAGATCATCTTCGCCATGGACGTAAAAGAATTCAGCGACGTCCAGCTCTGGGCGGAGCTCCTTTCGCCGCACGTAGGCATGTTCAAAGTCGGCAAGCAGCTCTACACCGCCTGCGGTCCCGCAGCAGTCCGCATGATCCAGAAGTGCGGCGGCGAAGTCTTTCTCGACCTCAAATATCACGACATCCCCAACACCGTAGCCATGGCGACACTCGAGGCCGCAAACCTCGGCGTGAAACTCTGCGACCTGCACGCCATGGGCGGCTACGAGATGATGAGCAAGACCATGGAGACCCTGGACAAGAACTTCAGCGGCTGCAACGAGCGTCCCCGCGTGCTCGCCATCACCGTACTTACCTCCTCCAACGAAGAGACCCTGCGCGGCATCGGCATCGACATCCCCGTCCCCGAGATGGTGGTGAAGCTCGCCAAGCTGGCGCAGAAAGCAGGAGTCGACGGCGTGGTCGCCTCCCCGCAGGAAGTAGAGCTGATCCGCGAAGCGTGCGGCAAAGAGTTCCTGGTAGTAACCCCTGGAGTGCGTCCCTCCTTCGCGTCCGCAGACGACCAGAAGCGGGTCATGACCCCCGCCGACGCCGTCAAGGCAGGAGCCGACTACTTAGTGATAGGTCGTCCCATCGCCGCAGCAGAAAACCCGGCAAACGCAGCCGAAGCCATAGTCGACGAAATAGTAGCCGGCTGATTATTACCAAACTCCCCACCCCTCCTATACTTATATGGACAACCCCTCGCCCTCCGGGAGAGGGGCAGGGGTGAGGGCGCTGCCATCTTCGAGATATCACCTAACACAAAGCACCATCACCTGGAGCTTCACCGATTGGGTTTCAACATGAACCTGTCCGGCTGCAAGCTCCGTAGTTTTTAAAGGAAGAGCATGCAAGCAAAAGAAGAGATCATCTACGGCCTCAACCCCGTAATGGAAGCGATGCGCGGCACCCGCCAGATTTTCGAGTTGTTCGTAGCCGGTTCCAGTGCAGACAAGCGGATGGAGAAGCTTTTGAAGCTCGCCGCCGAGCGTAAGGTCCCGGTCCGGCAGCGCGAGAAAGCCGACCTGACCCGTCTCTGCGGCATCGATCATCATCAGGGCGTGGCGTTAAAGGTTGAACCCTTCCCCTACGCAGACCTCGACGACGTCCTGGCCGACCTGAAAGGGACCAATGACGGACTCATCCTTGTGCTCGACAGCGTGCAGGACCCGCACAACCTGGGCGCGCTGATCCGCAGCGCCGCCTGCGCCGGAGCCCATGCCGTAGTCATCCCGAAAGACCGTGCCGCAGGAGTCACCGCATCTGCCGAGAAGGCCTCCGCCGGCGCAGCCGGCACCATTCCCGTGGTGCAGGTCACCAACATCTCGCAAGCCCTCGGCGAGCTGAAGAAAGCCGGCTTCTGGATCTTCGGAGCCGACGGTTCCGCCAGGCGCAACCTCTACCAGCAGGACCTCACCGGGCCGGTAGCGCTCGTCATCGGCGGGGG
>Ga0209317_1002694_pt1 | contig 12391 bp, 8 predicted proteins | sample RifGroB2_FD_183994 | JGI IMG/M metagenome (GOLD analysis project Ga0209317, IMG submission 183994) | Soil microbial communities from Rifle, Colorado, USA - Groundwater B2 (SPAdes) (version 2) | ecosystem: Environmental > Terrestrial > Soil > Unclassified | place: Rifle, Colorado | collected...
CGTACCGCAGGAGGGGCCGTCCTCAGAAGACTACGACAAGTTAACTCGGGAACTCCCGCTGACCGCTAAACTGGAAAATAACTTTGGCGACGGGGGTGGCAAATAACCTTGGCGGTTGACATCCTACGCTCAGCCACTGAGTGGACAGAATTTTGGAATGTTTTCGCACTTACAATACCGACATCTATGCCTACAATCGATTTCAGTCAAAATCAATTTATTGCTGTAGTCGATGGTATTCGGTCAACGGGCGGGCACTCAATAACAATAACAGGAGTGGAGAGTAATTCGACAGGAGTTGTTGTGAGCGCAGTCGAAACTTCGCCAGGACAAGGCTGTGTTACTGCTCAGGTGATCGATCAGCCAGTTCATGTGATCATGACGCCCACTTTCTCTGGTGGTGCTACATTGCGCTTGACCCAAAATATTACTACTTGTAACTAGGGTGAGGCCATATGAGTAAAAAGGGGTTCAACTAGCGCCAAGACCGGCCCAAAAACCGCCGGTCAGGCGACGCCACTCCACAGATGCTGGACCTGCTTTATAACGACCTGATCCGAAACCTCCGCCATTCCCCGTTGCTGTATCCCCGCTGAATGATTGACTTCAAAGATTAATGCAGCTACATTGCCCCGACATCTCCGGGCCTTTCTTGTCTGGCCCAGATCACCGAGGAGCGATATGCGCGCAGAAGTTAGATTTTTGATGTTCCTGTCGGCCTGCCTTGTCCTGACAGGCTGCCTGTACAGAGGTGACGGTGCTTTCAAGCAGATCGGGAAGTCCGATTACAAGGCACAGCTCTCACTGATGAACCTGTTCGTGGCGGCAGACGGCAGGCCGAGCTATGTGGACGGAGTGGTGCTTCATGAAGACCATGTCACGCCGGTGAAACAGGCGCGCGTCACGATGAAGAAAAAAGACGGGACGGCAGTTGTAGCCAAGACCCAAACGGACAATACCGGGATTTTCAGCCTGTCCGCAACTTTGCAGAACGACACCTACATAATAGAGATAGAGGCGCTTGGCCATACCGGAAAAAAAGAACTCGTCATCAACCCGGACAAGAAAAATTGGCTTGAAGTGATAATGCTCAAAGAGTGACAGGGAGCCTCCCCTTAGGCCGCGATCTCCTCCAGCGTCCTGAGGTAGACCCCTTCGTCTGTGGCTACCCGTAGAAGCTCCTCGGTGAACCCGGAGCGGCTGAAGAGCGCGAAGCTCTCCCTGCGACATCAGACGGAATTTTTCCTCCCACCCTTCGCGCGGGCGCGTGACTGAGCGGATCACGATCATCCAGTTCTCCACCTCCAGTTCCACCTCGTCTCCCAACCGGCTCTGTTCAAGGAGCACCTTCGGAATGCGGATGTCCTGGGAGTTTCCTATCCGTATTATGTTGGTCCTCATGCGTGGATCTTCTTAGCGGCGCAAACTACTCGCGCGTCTCGGCGCCAACTTTTATCCCCTGTCCGCCGCCTGCTCGATCGACCCAAAGGCGGCCTACACCCTGGCAACCCTTTCCGCCTGTGCGGCTATCAGCTCCATGAGCCGGTACAGCGCATCACAGCGATAAGGGGCGAAGGGGCCGTTAAATAGAGCCAGCCGGGCAGACTCGACCCTGCGTGCCAGATCGGCGAGGCGCTTTAGCACCAGGGTCTTTTTGATGCCGGTCTCCTTGGCTAGTCCTTCCCAGTGCTCCCTCCGGATCGCGGACGGGCTCCCCTCCCCTCCTATCTTCATCGCAAGCCCCTCGGAAAGGCCGTAATGGCTGTAGATCCTGGTGGAGAGTTGGTCGTAGAAGGGAGCGAGCACCGGCCCGTCCGGGAGCAGCAAGAGCGATATGTTCTTGCCATGTGCGTCGGAATTGCCGATCAGGTAGTTGAAAATGACCCAGTCCAGCAATGAGAGCACATCCCTGCCCGAGCGGACGCTGGACCTGCGCAGCAGATCGAAACAGGCAGAAAGCGACGGTCCTCCCTCAGACTCGTACTTGAATTCGGGCAGCATACCGAGCGCCTGGCAGAAGTCCTCCTGATGCAGCCTTTGGATCCCCTGGGCGGAAGGGAAGCGGTCGTAACGCTGCACCACGAAAACCCGGACGCCGCCATGCTCATGGATGGTGGAAGGAGGCACCGCGAGCCCCACCTCACCAGCCAGCGCCATGCAGTACGCCTCGTTCTCCACTGTGCCGTCCAGGTCTCCCATTGCCGGTTTGATGATGTGGGTCGATGGGGCGAAGGTGCCGTAACCGAGCGAGAAGACCGCACCGTCGTAATAAACCGGCAGCTTCTTCTGCGCCCCGGCCAGCGACAGCCGGACCCCCTCCTCGCCGGCCAGAAGCGGCCGCTGCGGCAGTTGCGCGATGATGTCGAAAAGCTCCTCTTCGGAGAGCCGGCGGTAGCGTGAAGAGTCACCCCGTGGCTCGTCCCGCTCGGCAACCAGTGTTATCGCCCCTGCACAGTCCCCGCCGATACGCTCGAGGATGCCGAAATCGTTGTTGGTGGAGACGCCAAGATTCCTGGCGATAACGGCGCGGACCCGCTCCTCGGGGAGCAGGTTGGCGAAGAAAGGGTGCGATTCATCGTTCAGGTAGGGTTCCCGGCGCAATGGAAGCGAGAGGGAGAGAGGAATGCGGGACCGCTCCAGCCAGGGCGGGTCGTATTGAAAGCAGAAACGCTTGCGGTCGTCCAGCCAGAGCCGCCCCACGACTGCAGCACCGATGCGCACGACCAGGGCATCACTCATGCCGAATCTCCACTTGCCCTCCAGCTCCGGGGAGTGGCTTCCAAGTCAATGCCAAGGCAGTGTAAAACCTGCAGGAGTTTGTTCAGCTGGACGGTTTCCTTGCCGTTTTCCAGCGCCGACATGAAGGCGTAGCTCACCCCGCAAACAGCGGCGGCTTCTTCCAAGGTGAGACCATCGTCCTTTCTCTTTTGCCGCACCGCGCGGCCGATATCCTCAGGGGTGGCAATCTTCATGGACGCCTCCGATTATCTACGATCGTGAATATATCAGCGAGTGAGGGGAAAGGAAAGGAAATTATCTACGATCGAAGATGTTCAGGGAGGCATTGACCCGGATTTTTACCGGAACTCCAGCTTGTAGTAGAGGTCCACGCCGCTTTCGGAGCCGCTTTGGGTCTCGATCTGCACGCGCTTGAAGATGTCGTAGCGCAGCCGGAAGAGGTTCTGCCCTGTGATCAGGGAACGGCCATAGTTGAGGTAGAGCTTGGGCGTCAGGTACTTCCCGACGGAGAAGACGGACTCGCCTGGCGCGGGCTCCTTGGGGACACCGGTCGGGGAGGTGGCGATCTCCTTGTAACCCATCCGGCCAGTGGTGGAGGTGTCGACCCGCTCCAGCCCCAGGGTGCTCAGGCCGAGCCGGTCCTTGATCTGCTCCTGCAGGGATTCTGACTTGCCGAAGGAGAAGAGCCCCGCGGCGGCGGTGGCCAGCGCCCCCCCCTGCTCGCCGCTGGTTCCCATGGGGTGCCCGAGCACCATGTAGGCGAGGATGTCGACCTCGGGCATGGTGGGCTCTGAGTAGAGCTTGACCACGGGGGCGTTCAGGAAGCCGCCGACGGTGACGCCGGCCTTGATGTCGCCAACCGTGCGCAGGGCCAGGACGTCGAGGGTGGGACGGGTCACCGGGTCGTTCACGTAGTAAACCCGCCCGCGCACGATCTCGAGGTCCATACCGTAGGCACGGTAGCGCCCCTTCACCACCTTGATCTCGCCGGAACTCTCGATGTTGTCGATCCCGTCCAGCACGAGGTCCATGCTCCCGCCCAGTTTGGCATCGATGCCCGAGGCATCCACCTTTACCTTGTCCCCCAGCACCACCTTCACCCGTCCATCCAGCTGGAGCGGGAAGGGAGCTTCCTTGGCGCGCGGCGGAGCGCCTTCGAAGACCACGTCCTCGCTCGGGGTCACTACCTTCTGCGTCGGCGGCCCGCTGACCAGCATCTCCGGGATCCCCACCTCTCCGCCGACGGTGACTCGCTTGCCGTCCCCTTCGACGGTAAGCTGCGGCGAGGTGTACAGGGTCAGCTCCGGGAGGTAGACCGTCTGGAAACGCTGGCCGCTCAGGGTGCCCTTGTACTGCTGCACCTCCCACCCCTTGAGCCGCATCTGGAGGTTCCCCACCAGTTCGCCGCCGCCGGAGACGGCCCTCAGCCGCTCGATGCGGATCTCGTCACGCTCCAGGCGCGCCGAGAGCTGGACGCCGGTGAGGGTGATCCCGGCACTGGGGAGGTAGGCGCCGGCATCGGTGATCTGGATGCTCCCGAGTATCCTGGGGTCACCCCAGACCCCGCTCACGTTCAGATCGACATCGAGTGTGCCGCGGGTCTCCTGCGCCAGCCCCGGGAAGAAGGCAGTCAGGAAACCGTGCTCCTGCAGCTTTCCGGCGAAGCTCCCCCGTACCGCGCCGCTTTGGTCGGGGGCGACCGGGAGCCGGGCGGGAATGGGAAGGAGGAAGTTCCCCTTCCCCTCTCCGTACTCGGCGAGGGCGAGGGTCAGGTCGCCGGTCAAGCTCTCGCCGCGCCAGGCGAAGGTCAGGAGCGCGGAGCGGATGCTGGCGCTTGCCTCGCCGGCATTGCCGAGCCACCGGGCGCTCCCCTGCGAGAACCCAGCTTCGCCGGCCAATTCCACGCGCTGACCGGGGAAGAGCCGCCCCTTGGCGCTGCCGTAGAGTTCCCCCTGCAGATCGAGCGTCCCCGGGAGCCAGGGGCGCAAGAGGGAGGGCTTGATGCCGCTCCACTCGACGGTGACGTCGCCGGTCTCGGGAAGGGTGGTGCCCGCGGGGGAGTCGGAGGAGAGCGCGGCCCTGAGGCTCCCCCCGGTGTCGAGCCAGATGTCGGCTGCGGCGCGCGTCCCCTTCCCGTCGGCGTCGATGCGCAGGGTGAACTGGCTGCCGATCAGCTTCTCCCCCTGCGAGCGGTAGGAGCCGGTTGCCTCGGCGCGGCCGTTCAACGCCAGCTCACCTCCCCTCTTGCCGGTGTCGCGCCACTGGAAGGAGAGCTCCGCCTGGTCCAGCGAGGCGTCGAACTCGTCCCCCTTGGCGCGCCAGTTGAGGTGCCCTCCGGTGAGCGCGCTGCTGCCGCGCAAATCCACCCGCCCTCCCGGCAAAAGCCGTCCGTTCACCTGCCCCGCGAGCCGCCCATCCAGGGTCAGTTCGGGGGAGAGGAAGGGGCGCAACAGCGCCAGGTCCAGGTTGGACCACTGCAGCATCACGTTGCCGCGCTCGGGGAGCGCGAGCGTGGCGGGCTGATCGGAATGAAAGACAAGACGGGCGGTACCCGAACCCTTTTCCAGCGCCAGCTCAGCGCTGGCGTCGATGCCGCTGGCTCCCCCCTGGACCGTGGCCGCAAAGCGCTCCAGTGCCAGGCGGCGCCCTTCGCTCACCACGGTCCCGCTTCCCTCGGCGCGGGCGGTGAGGGTGGCGCCTCCGCCGCGGGCAAGGCGCAGGTCGAAGCTCCCGGAGGAAGCTCCGGTAACTTGGCTGCCGGAGATCCAGGCGTTGGCCCTGGCCAGGTTAAGCGCGCTCCAGCTGCCGCGGAAGGCGCCCGAGCGGTCGCGGTTCAGGCTCCCGGCGACTTCCACCCGCTCGCCGGGGGCGCCGTCGATGACGACTGGGGTGGTGCTGAAGCCACCTTTGCCGATGGCAAGCCGTGCCGGCGCCGCGAGTGCGAAGGGGCCCACGCCGTCGCTGCCGGAAAGCCGCGCCAGTTCGCCGCGCCAGACGCCGTCGGCGTAGCCGCCGGAGGCGAGAAGCTGGGCACGGGCGGCGCCGGAGGAGAGCTGCGCCTCCAGGGTGTGCCGTTGGGAGCTCCCGATGAGCGCGAAGGAAGCGGCGTCGACCCGCAACTGCCCCGCCTTGACCGCGGTAGCCGTCCCTCTCAGCGCAACCGGGAAATCCTTTCCCTCCCCGAGAGCCGCCTCCAGTTGGAGGGCGCCGACACGGGCGCCCCCGGCGGCCAGGTTGCGCCCCTTTCCCGTGGCGGCGCCGGAGAGCATCCCCTCGCGCCAGCGCAGCCAGCCCTCGGCCTGCAGCGCCCCGGAGGTCCCCGGGGCGAGCCCGGAGAGGTCGCTCACATCGGCCGCGAAGGCGAAGCGCCGGTCCAGTTCGCCGCTTCCCCGGAACCGGAACCCTTTTCCCGCCAGCAACAGACGCTTGACCGCGACCCGCGCCCCCGCGAAGCTTCCTTCCAGCTCGCCCGTCAGCGCGTGCCCCTGCAGCCTGCTCTGCAGAAGATGCGCCTTAAGAGCCCCGCGAACCTCCCCCTTATCCTGCTGTCCCACCACCCCGGAGAGGTCGAGGTTCACCACCCCCTGCCACTGCGAGGCGAGCTGTGCCGGGTCCAGCCCCCGGCCGGAAAGCTTTCCGCTCACCTGCCACCCCCGGCTCCAGTCGACGTCCACCCCCCCGCGCACGCTCCCCTTGAGCCATCTGCCGGACAGGGGCGCCAGGCGCACGCCGCCCTTGCCGCCGCGATAGCGCGCTGCAAGCCCCATGTTCTCCCACCCCGGCCCCTGGTTGGTGAGGGAGAAGGCGCCCAGATAGTTGGCGGGGCTCCCGGAGAAGGTGAGCGAGCCGTTCAAAAGTGCGGGGTGATCGAGTTCGTGGCCGAGGTCGAGGTCCGCCGCGTTAAGGGCCAGCGAGAAGAGGGGCTCTGCCTTGGTGAGGGTCATGCTGCCGTTGCCGGTCAGGGTCCCCCGGCGCCCCGGCCTAAGCAGCCGCAAGGACCTGAAATTGAACCCGGTCCGGGTGATGCCAAGTTCGCTGGTGAGTTCCATGCGCTGGGCTCCGCCGCGCCTGCCGGCGAGCGCTATCGGTCCCGCCAGTTGCTCCGGCTCCTTGCCCGGCAGAAGGCGCGCCTGAACGGAGAAGGTGTCCAGGTCGGCCACCGGCTGCGCAGGGGTGAGGCGCAGATCGAGTTTCAAGGATGGTTGCCAAAGCCCGGCCACCAATTCGCCGGAGCCGCTCCCCTGTGCGACCGAGACGCTCCCCCCGGAGATGGTGAGGAGACCGTTTTGCAGGGTCAGCCCGGCGGCCAGCTCGCTCAAAAGGAAAGGCTCCCACTGGAAGTGGCGGTAGCTCATCCCCCTGAGGCTCACGCGCTCGACGCGTGCGTCCAGGCGCCGCAAGAGGCCGCTTACCTGCGGCCAGCGCAGCTCGGGGGCCTTGGCGCTCAGCGGCGTGTCGTCCTGGATGCGCAGAGCGGTGAGGGCAAGGTCGTGCACCAGGAGATTGCCGTGCAAAAGTCTCACCGGCTCCCAGTCAAGGTCAAGACGCTCCACCTGCAGGACCACCTTGGGCTGGGCCAGGCGCAGGCCAGTCACCCGCAGCCGGTCCCTGAGCCGCCCCTCAACCTTCTGCACGGTCACCCTCGACCCGGAGAGCCCCCCCAGGGTGGTCAGGAGGAAACGCGCCCCGGAACTGGTATCCAAGAGCCAGAAGAGCCCCAGGAAGATGAGGAGGGCGAGCCCCACAAGGGAAGCCCCTATGTAGAGAGCCAGCCGCCTCAAAATTCAAACCCCACGGTGAAGTGGATGCGGAAGGAGCGCCCGACGTCGTCGAGCGGCTTGGCGAGGTAGAGGTTCAGCCCCCCCACCGGCGTGTAGTAGTGCACGCCGACCCCGACCCCCTGCGCCAGGTGCATGTTGGCGTAGTCGTTGAACGCGTTGCCGATGTCGTCGAAGAGGGAGACCCCCCAGTTCTTGTAGAGCGCACGCTCCAGTTCGACGCTCCCCACCAGGAGGTGCTTCCCCCCCACCACCCGCCCCGCAGCATCCCTGGGGCCGAGGCTTTGATAGGCGTAGCCGCGCACGCTCTGGTCGCCACCGGCGAAGAAGCGGATCGAGGGGGGAAGCTCGCCCAGCGGGTCGTCCAGGAGGCTGTAGCCAGCGTTGCCCCGGGCGTGGAAGGTGAGCCGCCAGGGGAGCGGCACCAGGACGCTCGCGCTGCCTGTCGCCTGCGCGAGGCCGGAGTCGGAGCCGAAGTAGGGGTGAGCGCCGCGCAGGTCAAAGGAAAGCCGGTAGCCGCTCGTGGGGCGCACCAGGTCGTTGAACCTGTCCTTGGAAAAGCGGAACCCCGGCAGCACCAGGCGGGACTGGGAGTGAACGCTGGCGATGGTGTAGTTCTCCTGCTGGATCTTCAGGTAGGGGGTGGCCTGTTCGCCGCGTCCCAGGCCGAAGGTGCGCCCCAGTTCCAGGGCGGCGATGCGGCTTTGATAGGTGGAGACGTCCTCGCGCTGCAGGTTCAACTGGAGGGAGATGGAACTGCGGTGGTCGGTTTCGACGGGCATGGTGTAGCGTCCGGCAAATCCCTGCAGACGCTCCGCCGCGAAAAGGCTCAGGTTCAGGTCGTTCCCCTCGTGCGCGAGGTTCAGGTCGCGGTAGTGCACCGAGACCCTGGCGCCGGTGTCGGTGCCGTAGCCGATGCCGGGGCGCAGGGTGCGGCGGGCCGCGCTGGTGAGCCGCACCAGGACCGGGACCTTGCGCTCCTTCGCCTCCTCCCGCTGCGGCGTCACCACCACCTGCTTGAAGCGCTCGGAGTTGGCGAAGTTCAACTGGGTCTCCCCGAGCTTCGCGTAGGAGAAAGGCTCCCCCTCCTTGAAGGCGATGAACCGCTTCAGGAAGCTCTCCGGATAATCCGGCGCTCCCTCGATGCGCGCGCCGTCGAAGTAGAAGCGGGCACCGGTATCGAGGGTGAGGAGGACGCGCGCCGTGGCAAGGTCGGGGGCGATGCGGATCTCGTGGCGGGTGAAATCGGCGTCCAGGTAGCCGAGGGTCTGGGCCTGCGACTGCAGGGCGCTCTTGCCCCGCTCGTAATCCGGCTGCAGCAGCACCACGCCCCGGACGACCGGGAAGGAGCCTGCCTGCCGGAGCAACTCCTTTTCCCCTGCCCCGGCCCCCTGCAGCTTCAGGTCGACCTCGACCACGCGCACCGGCTCGCCCGGCTCGACGACCACCTCGAGGCGGCTCTTGCCGTCACCCACCTGCTGCACGGCCGCGGTCACCTTGGCCCGGTAGTAGCCGTAGGGCTGCAGGGCGACCCGCACCTTTTCCGGCGCCTGACGGGCGAACCGGTCCAGCCAGAGCCGGTCCACCTTGCCGTCCCGCACCAGGCCGTGCGGCAGCGCGAGCGCCCGGCGCACGTTGTCCAGCGGGTCCCCCTCGACGCCCGAAACCTCGACCTGCACCGGCTCCGCGGCATGCAGGGGCGCGACCGGGCAGAAGAGCAAGGCAAGGAAGAGGGCCAGGGAAAGATATGTGGCAAGGGGTCTCGGCATGTAGCACCACGACGCTTTGAATTTCCCCGACGGCAGCCCCACTTCCCTCAGGAGAGAGACGGGGAGCGCAGATGGGAGCGTTCTAACTCTACGAGCTGCGAACCCATGTAGTTTACCATGCAAAACCGCAATGTTATCTTTCGCCGGAGAATTTTCGTCAGGCAGAGCCGCTGGACCGTGTCAAAACCATGATTGCAAGGGATCTGCCTGTGAGTACCGGACCATGCCGGAAAGCAAATAAAGCCCGTCACGACAAAAGTTATACCATCTAACGCCGCAAAACCGGCTCTCTGGAGCGCCCCGGAAGCGAGTTCATCGATCTACCGCATCTGACTTGTCAGAAGAGAAACCAACTGTCCCAGTCCGACAGCCGCGCAACTCTGCTATAATGTCAGCTGTGAAAATCACAGCCTTCACGAGGTAGGTCATGCTGCCGAACCACGCGAACGAAGAAGAAGCCCCGCGCATCCGCGAGATGATCATCGACGACCTGCCGGAGGTGTTCCATATCGGCGAGGAGGTCTTCACGGCGGAATACTCGCAAAGCCTCTACCGCACCTGGGACGAGTACGAAATCACCACGCTGTTCAACTCGGACAACGAGCTCTGCATCGTCGCCGAACACGATGACCGCATACTGGGCTTTGCCCTGGGCACCACGGTGAAAAAGCACAATTCGCCCTGGAAGTACGGCTACCTGGTCTGGCTCGGGGTGCGCCGCGAGCTGCAGAAGATGCATGTCGGGGCGCGCCTTTTCAGGGAACTGAAAAGGCGCTTCAAGGAACAGGGGGTACGCATGATCATCATCGACACCTCGGCCGACAACGAGCCCGCCATCCGGTTCTTCAAGAAGTACGGTTTCGACAACGTGCAGGAACACCTGTACATGACGCTCAACCTATCCAAGCGGCATAAGAAGAAAACGGTGAAAAAACAATGAGCGGCCGTCTCGATGAGGTCATGTCCGCCATCGACCCGGTCCGGCTCAAGGGGATCCTCAGCGACATGCTCGACATCTACTCCCCTTCCGGCAAGGAGGAGGACATCCAGCTCTACCTGGAGGAGCTCCTCTCCGGCGCCGGGTTCTACGTGGAGCGCCAGGAGGTGGAGGAGGAGCGCTACAACCTGCGGGTGACCATGGGCGAGGACGAGCCGCAGCTCTACCTGGTGGGGCATGTGGACACGGTGCCTGCCTGGGACCTGGAGGAGTTCGGGGCGCGCGAGGACGGGGACGTCATCCACGGCCTGGGAAGCGCCGACATGAAGGGTGGATGCGCCGCCATGCTGGAGACCTGGCTCGCCCTGGCGCAGGCGCTGACCCCGGCGTGCCGCCCAAGCGTCGGGCTCTTGCTGGTGGTGGGCGAGGAGGAGAACGGGGACGGCAGCGCCACTTTTCTGAAAGGGTGCCGCGCGCCCTGGGCGGTGATCGGCGAGCCGACCGGGCTCTGCGCCTGCTTCTCGCACTTTGGCTACCTTGAGGCCGGGTTCGTCACCCACGGCGTCCGGAGCCACTCCTCCCTCCCGGAGCTTGGGCACAACGCCGTGGAATCCATGCTGCGGGTGCTTTTGCACCTGGGGAAGGACTCCCTGTTCAAGCGGGGCGAGTCCGAGATCGTCTACTCCATCAGGGAGATGCGCTCCTCCCAGAAGGGGTTCGTGGTGCCGGACCGCTGCGAGGCGTGGATCGACCTGCACCTGCCGCCGGAGCGCGATCCGGGTTCCGTGGAGCAGGCGATCCGCCGCGTCATCGCCGGCGCCGGTCAGTACATCCCGGGGCTCGACCTCTCCGTCGCCTTCGACTTCCACGCCCCCGGCTACAACCTGGGGACCGACAATCCGCCGGCCCGGATACTGGAGCAGATCTACCAGCGGCTGGGGCTCGCCCTCAAGTTCGAGGCCTTCCGGTCGCACTCGGACGGCAACCTCTTCTACGCGGCGGGCTGCCGCCCGCTCATCCTGGGCCCGGGCGCGCTGGAGATCTCCCACACCCCGGAGGAGCAGGTTCCCTTCCCTGAGGTGCTGGCGGCGGCACGGATCTACGCGGCGCTCTGCCTGGGGATGGACCAGTATGCCGCGCTCACGCTGGAGCGCAGGGGATCGATGAACTGTTTCGACAGGCAGGCGAACTGGGTGGGGTACTGAGAAAACGGGATCAGAAACCGCTGCTGTTGCTCATCCCCTTGTGGGAGAAGCTTACGTCGCTGCGCGGCGAGGCGGTCCCCAGTTTCAGCGGCTGCTTCAGCTTTTCGGGGAACGGGACCGAGATCTCGCCGTTTATGGAGTTGGTGGGGCGGATGCTCCCCTCGTTGTAGGCGGCGGCCCAGTCGATGCCGTTGCCGAAACTGGCCAGCGGCAGCCCCTCCGCGAACTCCTCGAAGCGCTTGTCCAGCTCCTTGGTGTCCTTCATGTGGCATCTGTGGCACTGGGCATCCGCCCCAGCCTGCACGCCGAAGGCCGTGGTGCCGTTGTGACAGGCGCCGCAGAACCTTCCTCTCAGGTACTGGGCGCGGGTGATGCCGGTATCGCCGCGCTTCATCCCGAAGTTGAGTTCCAGATGGCAGACCCGGCAGGTGTAGCGGGCCCGGTGCCCCCAGTGCGGGAAGACCACCGGGTCCATCCCCGCCTCCTTGGCGCGCGTGCGCTTGGTGACGTTGCCGTACTTGGCGAAGGGGCCGTTGGGGGGGATGGTCTTCAGCACCTTGGCCAGTTCGCTGCGGTCCATGGCCGAGCCGCCCGAGCTCATGGCGAGCACCAGCACCAGCACCGGCACGGCACGCAACACAAACCCGATCCCCTTCCGCAACACTCCGGACTTCATCCTGACACTCCCCACCTCAAACAGGTCTACTTGGCCTGGTTGTTCTGCCTGTATTCCAGCATGTACGCGTACAGGTTCCGGCAAAGGGCAAGCCTCTTCAGGTACACCTTGCGCACCGACGCTTCCTAGGCTTTTTCTTCTTGGTCCCGGCACCCCACAGGACACCGGCGCCGCAGAGCAGGATCAGACAAGCCAGAAAAAATCTTTTCATAGCATTCCCTCCCGGTCATCCCTGACAGCTGGGAAGACATGATTATCAACAGCAAATGTGCGTAATCTATTTCAAA